>Ga0307505_10000751_pt1 | contig 32156 bp, 33 predicted proteins | sample 23_S_MG_FD_202183 | JGI IMG/M metagenome (GOLD analysis project Ga0307505, IMG submission 202183) | Soil microbial communities from Populus trichocarpa stands in riparian zone in the Pacific Northwest, United States - 23_S | ecosystem: Environmental > Terrestrial > Soil > Riparian zone > Trees... | reverse complement strand
GCCGTGGCCGAACAGGTGCTGTCACAGCACGACCCGGCGCGCACGCTGGTCAACATCGGCGGCACCGCGGTGGGCATCGGTGCGGTCTACGAGCTGGCCAAGCGCCGCGGCTTCGGCACGATGGGCATCGTCTCCACGCTGGCGCGCGACGGCGGCGAGACGCTGTCACCCTGCGTGGACTGGGTGTTCTTCGTGCGCGACGACAGCTGGGGCGGGCTGCTGCCGGGTTCGACGCAGCTGTCGCCGACCTCGGCCGCGATCGTCGCCAACAGCCACGAGATCGTCGCCATCGGCGGCGGCGAGATCGCGCGCGACGAGCTGCGCGGCGCACGCCAGGCCGGCAAGGTGCTGAGCGTCTTTCCCGCCGACATGAACCACCGCATCGCCATCGACAAGGCGGCCGCCAAGGGCCAGAGCGCGCCCACCGACTTCCGCGGCGCGGTCGATGCCGATTTCTCGCGCAAGCCCTGAGGGGAGTCATCGCCATGGCCCGCATCGAAGAGCGTCTGCAAGCCCTCGGCCTGGTGCTGCCGCCGCCGCTGCAGCCCCCGCCCGGCCTGGTGCTGCCCTTCCGCTTCGTGCGCGTGCGCGGCACGCGTGCCTGGGTGGCCGGCCACGGCCCGCAGAACGCCGACGGTTCGCTGGCGCAGCCGCTGGGCAAGCTGGGGCGCGAAGTGACACTGGAGCAGGGCTATGCGGCGGCGCGGCTGACGGCGCTGTCGATGCTGGGCAGCCTGCAGCGCGAACTGGGCGACCTGGACCGCATCGCGGCATGGACACGCGTCTTCGGCATGGTCAACTCGGCCAGCGGCTTCAACCGGCAGCCGGGCGTGATCAACGGCTTTTCCGACCTGATCCTCCAGCTCTTCGGCGCCGAGGCCGGGGCGCATGCACGCAGCGCCGTGGGCTTGGCCGAACTGCCCTTCGACATTCCGGTGGAGATCGAGGCCGAGCTCGAACTGATCGCCTGAACCCTCGATGCGGCTCGCGCTGTTCGACCTCGACCACACCCTGCTCAGTGGCGACAGCGACATGCTGTGGTGCGAGTTCCTGCTGGCGCAGGGCCTGCTGGACGACAGCTTCGCCCGGCGCAACCGGCTGATGTCCGAGGCCTACACCGCGGGCAGCGTGACGCCGGCGGACTACTGCGACTTCTATGCGGGCCTGCTGGCGGGGCGCAGCGAAGACGACTGGCTGCCGCTGCGCCGGCGCTTTCTGGACGAAGTCGTGCGCGCGCGCATCCCCGACGACGCACGCGCGCTGCTGCAGCGCCACCGCGAGGCCGGCCACACGCTGCTGCTGACGACGGCAACCAACCGCGTGGTCAGCGCGCTCACCGCCGCCGACCTGGGCGTGGACCACTACCTGGCCACTGAACTGGAGATGAGGGACGGCTGCTTCACCGGCCGCACGCAGGGCACCCTCAACATGCGCACCGGCAAGGTGGAGCGGCTGCGCACCTGGTTGCAGGCGCGGGGCGAATCCGACAGCGTGCTCAGGCAGGCCAGCTTCTACACCGACTCGATCAACGACCTGCCGCTGCTCAGCGTGGTGCGCCAGCCGGTGGTGGTGGACCCGGACCCGCGGCTGGAAGCGACCGCGCTGCGCAAGGGCTGGAAGGTGCTGCGCTTCAATCGGTAGCGGCGCCCGCCTGTGCGGCGAGGGCCGCATCCGATTTGGCGGCCAGCTCGGCGCGCACGCGCTTCAGCCGCTCGCGCGCGTCTTCCTTGGCCACGCCTTCGTTCAGCTTCATCTCGGCGATGAAGCGGCTGGGCACGCCGGCCACGGTGTCGCGGCCCTTCTTGCGCCGCCGCAGCGTGCTGACCACCAGCGTGTGGCGGGCGCGCGTGATGCCCACGTACATCAGCCGGCGTTCTTCTTCCAGCCGCTGCGCCAGCGCCGCGGCCTCCAGCGCGTCGTCCTCCACCTTGAAGGGCAGCAGGCCTTCGTTGACACTGGCCAGCTGCACGTGCGCCCATTCCAGGCCCTTGGCGGCGTGCAGCGTGGACAGCGTCACCGCGTCGCTGTCGTCGCCGCGTTCGGCCAGGCTGATGATGACGCTGATGGTCTGCGCCACCTGCAGCACGCTCTGGCGTTCGCTTTCGAATGTTCCGCCGTCCTGCGTGATCTCGCCGCCGCAGCGCCGCGCCACCCAGTCGACGAAGTCGAGCACGTTGCTCCAGCGTGCACTGGCCAGCTTCTCGCTGTCCCCGCCGTCGTGCAGGTGTTGCTCGTAGCCGATGTCCTTGAGCCAGCCCAGCAGCAGCGCCTTGGCATCTTCGGCGCCGGTGGTATGGCGCGCGCGGTGCTCCAGGTCGTTGAGGTAGCGGCCGAACTCATGCAACGAGCCCAGCGCCTTGGCGCCCAGCGCGCTGGCCAGCGTCGGCGAGAACAGCGCCTCGAACAGGCTGGTCTTCCACTTGCCGGCAAAGTCGCCCAGGCCGGCCAGCGTCTGCGCGCCGATGCCGCGCTTCGGGCTCACCACGGCGCGCAGGAAGGCGGGGTCGTCGTCCTGGTTGACCAGCAGGCGCAGCCAGGCGCACAGGTCCTTGATCTCGGCGCGGTCGAAGAAGCTCTGCCCGCCCGACACCTTGTAGGGGATCTGCGCGGCGCGCAGCTTCTGCTCGAACACCCGCGCCTGGTGGTTGGCGCGGTACAGCACCGCGAAGTCGCTGAACTTCACCTCGCCACCTTGAGAGCGCAGCGACTGGATGCGCGCCACCGCGCGTTCCGCCTCGTGCTCCTCGCCGTCGCATTCGATCACGCGCACCGGCTCGCCGTCGCCCAATGCGCTCCACAGCTTCTTCTCGAACAGCTTGGGGTTGCTGGCGATCACGTGGTTGGCCGCGCGCAGGATATGGCCGGTGGAGCGGTAGTTCTGTTCCAGCGCGATCAGCTTGAGCCTGGGGAAGTCCTGCGGCAGCCGCCGCAGGTTGTCGATGGTGGCGCCGCGCCAGCCGTAGATGCTCTGGTCGTCGTCGCCCACCGCGGTGAACAGGCCGTGGCGGCGCTCGTCGGGGTGCTCGACCAGCGCCTTCAGCAACTCGTACTGCACCGCGTTGGTGTCCTGCACTTCGTCGACCAGCACGTGGTGGAATTGCTCCTGCCACTTGCTGCGCGCCTCGGCATCACGCTGCAGCAGCTGCAGCGGCAGGCCGATCAGGTCGTCGAAGTCCACCGCCTGGAAGGCCGCGAGGCGCTGCTCGTAGACCTGCATCACGCGCGCGGCGATGCGCTGATCGTCGCTGGCGGCCACGCCGGCGGCGCCGGCCGCATCCAGCCCCTGGTTCTTCCACAGGCTGATCGTCCACTGCCAGCGCCGCGCCAGTGCGTTGTCGCTGCAGCCGCCGGCATCGCGCAAGACACCCAGCACGTCGTCGCTGTCGAGGATGGAGAACTGCGGCTTCAAGCCCACCCTTTCACCATCGCTGCGCAGCATGCGCACGCCCAGCGAATGGAAGGTGCTGATGGCCAGGTCCTTGGCGGCACGGGCGCCGACCAGCGCCTTGGCACGCTCGCGCATCTCGGCCGCGGCCTTGTTGGTGAAGGTGATGGCGGCGATGTGCCTGGGCTCGATGCCGCTTTGCAGCAGCCGCGCGATCTTGTGCACGATGACGCGCGTCTTGCCCGAGCCGGCGCCGGCCAGCACCAGGCTCGGCCCCGACAGGTGGTGCACCGCCTGCATCTGCGCGTCGTTCAGGGAAACAGGGGGCTGGGCCATGGGGCCGCGCATGATAGTCAAACCGGCCACCCCCAGAGCAAGGCCGGCGTGCCCAGCGTCACCGGGATGCCGGTCGGCGCGTGCTGCTTCCAGTCGATGGCGATGCCACTCTTGCGCGCCAGGTCGACGACGATCAGGTTGGCGATCGAGCCCACCAGCAGCAGGTTGCCGGCGAAGTGCTGCGCGGTGCGGAATGACAGGACCCGTCACCCCTTGTCACGGTTGGCTGATCCCGCTTGCGGTAGGATGTATGCAGGAGGCAAACCCCATGCGACCACGAGACAACCTGGCCAACAACCTGCGTGCACTGATGGCGGCACGTCCCGACCTGAACACGCTGCCCAAGATCACCGCGCGCAGCGGCGTGAGCAACGGCACGCTGGACCGCATCCGCCGCGCGGTGGTGTCCACCCGCGTCGACGAACTCGAGAAACTGGGCCGCGCCTTCGGCGTCGAGGCCTGGGAACTGCTGCGCCCGCACGGCCATGCCACGCTGTCGCCGCTGGCGCTGCTGCTGGCCGCCCACCTGGACCGCAAGGCACAGGACGAAACCACGCACACGGCGGCCTTTGCCGCCGCGGCGGCGGCGATCGACTCGCTGGCTGAGCCGCAGCCCGCCAGCGAGGCGCAGCCACCGCGCCAGAAGGAAAAGCCCGCCGCCTGAGCCAAGACGGCCCGGCACGCGCTTCGAAGGCTGCGCTCCCGTTCATGGAGAAGCTGGACACACACAGCGAAGCCACGGCGACGGACGCGTTCAGCGCCCACGACGGACCGCCGGCCGCAGCGCGATCGGGCACGCCCTGGCTGGGCCCCATGCTCGACGAACTCGACTACGGCATGCTGCTGTTGGACGCGAATGCGCGCTTGCTGCATGCCAACCACGCGGCACGCAGCGCGTGCGCAGGCGAGCACCCGCTGCAGCTGCAGGGCCACCGGGTGCGGACCCGCCACCGCGAGCACGCACCCTTGCTGAACGCGGCGCTCGAAGCCGCGCGGCGTGGCCGCCGCAGGCTGCTGGCACTGGGTGATGCCCGGCACCCGGTCCCTGTCGCGGTGATCCCGCTGCAGGTCGATGGCCGGCACGCCACGCTGCTGATGATGGGCCGCCGCCAGATCTGCGAGCCGCTGTCGCTGCAAGGCTTTGCGCGCTGCCATGCGCTGACCCCCGCCGAGCTGCGCCTGCTGGAAGGCCTGTGCGCGGGCCTGGAGCCGCACGCGCTGGCGCAGCAGCATGGCGTGAGCCTGGCCACGGTGCGCACGCAGATCAGAGGCATCCGTGCCAAGACCGGCGCCCGGAGCCTGCGCGAGCTGGTGCGCCAGCTGTCGGTGCTGCCGCCGATCGTCGGCAGCCTGCGCAGCGTGTAGCGCGCTACGGGTCGCTGCACAGGCAGTGCACGGCCAGCGCGAAGGGCTGGCGCCGCTGCGTCAGCTCGTTCAGCCACTGCAGGTCCTGGCGCAGTTCGGCCGAAGCCGCCAGGCCCGCGGCGGGCAGCATCCGCTCGAACTGGCGCGCCAGGCCTTCGAACACCGTGCCGCCGAACAGCTCCAGCAGCTGCTGCAGCCGCCCGGGTTCGCGCTCCAGGTAGGTGATGCGGAAGTCGCCGCTGTCGGCGCCGGCGAGCTTGCCGCGCTGCGCGGCCGCCGTCAGCGCATCGCCATAGCTGCCCAGGCGGTCGACCAGGCCATGCTCCAGCGCCTGCGCGCCGGTCCATACCCGCCCCTGCGCCACGGCGTCGATCTGCTGCGGCGTGCGCTGGCGCGCCGCCGCCACCCTGGCGATGAACTCGGCATAGATGTGGTCCACGCTGCTTTGCAGCAGCGTGGTGAAGCGCGGGTCGATGGCGCGCCGCGGGTCGTAGGCGCCGCCCAGCCAGGTGGTGGTGACGCCGGCGGTGTGCACGCCCAGCTTGTCCAGCGCCTGCTCGGCCGTGGGCAGCAGCGTGAACACGCCGATCGAGCCGGTGATCGTGGCCGCATCGGCGATGACCTCGTCGGCTGCGGTGGCGACCCAGTAGCCACCCGAGGCCGCCAGGTCGCCCATCGACACCACCACCGGCTTGCCGGCGGCGCGCGTCAGCTCCAGCTCGCGGCGGATGAGTTCGGCGCCGAAGGCGCTGCCGCCGGGCGAGTCGACACGCAGCACCAGCGCCTTGACCTGCTCGTCCTCGCGTGCCTTGCGGATCAGCGCCGCCGTGGACAGCCCGCCGACGCGCCCGGGCGGCGCCTCGCCGTCGCCGATCTCGCCTTCGGCCACCACCACCGCCAGCGCCTCGCCATCACGCTTGGGCTTCAGCCGCGCCAGGTAGTTGTCGAAGCTGACCTGGCGGAAGCTCTTCGACTCGTCGTCGCGCGCGCCGCGCTCGATCATCCGCTGGCGCAACTCATCGCGCGTCTTCAGCGCGTCCACCAGCTTCGCCTGCAGCGCCAGCCGGGCCAGGTCGCCGTTCAGCGCCACCAGGCTGCCCGGCAGCGCGTCGATGCCGCGATCGATGCTGCCGGCGCCCAGGCGGCGCGATTGTTCGACGGCGTCGGTGTAGCTGCCCCACAGGCCGTGGACGAGCAGGCTCTCGGCCTCGATCGAGGCCGGCGACGGGCCGTTCTCGGTGAAGGGCTCGCCGAAGCTCTTGTAGGTGCCGACGCGCACCAGGTGCACCGTCACGCCCAGCTTGTCGAGCGCGTCGCGGTAGTAGTTGCGATAGCGGCCGAAACCTTCGAGCTGCACCAGGCCCATCGGGTGCAGCCACACTTCGGTGGCGGCGCTGGCGACGTGGTACTGGCGCTGGTCGAAGCGCGAGCCCCAGGCGACCACCGGCTTGCCCGAGGCCTTGAAGCGCTGCAGCGCCGCCGAGATCTCGCGCAGCGTGGCCAGCCCCGCGCCCTGGAACTCGTCCAGGATCAGCAGCACCTGCGTGATCTGCGGGTCCTTGGCGGCGGCATCCAGCACGTCGAGCACATCGCGCAGCTGCACCTGTCGGGGCTGGTCGCCGCGCGCGCGGCCGAGCGCGGTGTCGCGCCAGTGGCCGCTGAACTGCTCGACCACGGCACCGCGCAGGTTCAGCACCAGCACCGTCTTGTCCTGCAGCGCGACCGGGCCGCGCGTAGCGAAGGCCCAGACCAGCGCGGCGATCAGCGCCAGGAACAGCAGGTTCAGCAGCAGCCGGCGCGTGCCGTCGACCAGCCGCCACAGGCGGCGAAAGATTCCGGGGCGGGATGCGGACATGCGTTCTCCAGGGGGCGACAACAGGCGCCTAGCTTATGCGCTGTGGAGCGCGGCGATACTGCGGCCCAGCATGCAGGCCATCTTCGCCGTCACCGTCCCCTTCTTCGCGTTGGTGCTGTGCGGCTACATCGCGGCGCAGCGCGGCGTGCTGCCGGACAGCGCGATCCCGGGGCTGAACGCCTTCGTGCTGTACTTCGCGCTGCCGTGCATGCTGTTCCGCTTCGGCATGAACACGCCGATCCTGGAGCTGCTGAACCCGGCGCTGCTGGGGGTGTACCTGCTGTGCGCGCTGCTGATGGTGTTTGCCGCCGTCGCCTTCACGCTGAGCGACCGCGTGCACCTGAAGGATTCGGCCTTCGGCGCGCTGGTGGCCTCGTTCCCCAACACCGGCTTCATGGGCGTGCCGCTGCTGGTGGCGCTGCTGGGGCCGGCCGCCGCCGGGCCGATGATCTGCACCATCCTGGCCGACCTGTTCGTCACCACGTCGCTGTGCATCGCGCTGGCGCAGATGCACGATGCCGCCGGGTTGGGCACGCGCGCGGCGCTGGTGCGCGCGCTGCGCGGCGCCTTGAGCAACCCGCTGCCCTGGGCTATCGCCGCCGGCGCGCTGTTCTCGGTGGCCGGCATCCAACTGGCCGGCCCGCCCGAGGTGGTGGTGCGCATGCTCGCCGATGCCGCGTCGCCGGTGGCGCTGTTCACCATCGGCGCGGTGCTGTGCCGTGCCGGCCGCCATGCGCACACGCGCACGCCGGTGGCGCTGTACCTGCCGGTGGCGCTGATGAAGCTGTTCCTGCACCCGCTGCTGGTGTTCACCTTGTCGATGGCGGCAGTGTCGCTGGGCGCGCCGCTCAGCGGCTTCCAGATCATGGTGATCACGCTCACCGCTGCGCTGCCCAGCGCCAGCAACGTGGCCATGCTGGCCGAGCGCTACGGCGCGGACAACGGGCGGATCACGCGCATCATCATGAGCAGCACGGTGCTGGCCTTTGTCAGCTTCTCGCTGCTGGCCTGGGCCTTCGGCGTGCAGCCGGCGAGGTGACGGCGCGCGGCCTTCAGTGCGGCGCGGGCGCGGTTTCGCCCAGGCGCGCCAGCAGCGCCACCAGCTGGGCCTGGCTGTGCACGTCCAGCTTCAGGAACAGCGCCTTCAGGTAGGCACGCGCCGAGCCGTAGGTGACGCCCAGTGCCGCCGCCGCGTCGCCGAGCGAGCGGCCCTGCACCAGCTGCAGCGCGAGCGCCGACTCGGAGCGGGTACAGCCGTGATGCTCGCGCAGCACCCGCGCCATGTCCTGCGGCGCGACGGCGCTGCGACGCGCGGCCAGCATCACCAGCGGTTGCGCCGGCAGGTAGCGCCCGGGCCGCGGCGCCACCGGCGTCACGTCCAGCAGCAGCACGCCGCCGCCGGCCGAAGCGGCCGGCAGCCACACCGGCGCGGCCGGTGTGTCGGTGGCCGTGCGCACCGCAGCCGCCAGCCGGCCCTGCGCGGCAACATCGACGGCCACGATCCGGCCCGCACGCAGCGCCAGCGTGCGGCCGCCGCGCAGCAGCGCTTCCATCGGCGCGTTGGCAAAGGCCAGGCGCAGATCGGTGCCGACCAGCGCCACGGCGCCCGGCAACGCGGCCAGCGCAGCCCAGTGGTCCGCGGCCGCGGCGCGCGCCTCGAGCGCGAAGCCGGTCTGCAGCGCGCGCCGCATGTGGCCGGTGAGATGCTCGAAGCGCTGCACCTCGGCAGCATCGAAGGTGGGCATGTCGCTGGGCCGCATCAGCGTGATGTTGGCCACCAGGTCGCCTTCGGCGATCAGCGTGTTGCCGATCATGTAGTGCAGCCCCTGCGGCTTCATCCATTCGTGGTAGTAGGCCGAGCGGTACAGGTCGCCGTGGCGGCCCAGGTAGGCCTCCAGGCGCTCGTTGGTGCGCACCACGCCGGGCTGGTGCATCTGCTGCGACACCCACATGCACGGGTTGTCCGGCGCGAAATACAGCTCGTCGAAACGGGGCAGCAGCCCCTGGTCGATGCCCCTCAGGCAGATCGGCCGCACGTTCCCGGTGTCGCGCTGCAGGAAGTAGAAGGTCTGCGCGGTCGTCGCGAAGGCCCGGTGCATCTGCGCCATCACGTCGGACCAGCCGTCGGGCTCGAGCACGCAGCGGTACACGGACTCGGTCAGGTCCGGATCGGCAAACGCAGGCGGGTGTGACGACATCGCTGGACTCCCCGATTCCAGTCGGGCGGCAGCGCGATGATAGTCCGCGAGCCGGCGCCGACGTTGCCCCCTCAAACGGGGGAGGGCTTTCCCATCCGAGAATGTCCGCACCGGCGGGGTGCGCTTGCGGTCGCGTCCGGGAGGAAGCCGCGATGCACACCCGTTTTGCTGCCCGCGCTGCTGGCGAGGCGCCGGCGCGCCTAGATCGCCAGCGGGTCGACGTCCACGGCCCAGCGCAGCACACCTTTGTGGCTGGCCTTCAGCGCCTGCAGCTGCGGCAGCCATTCGACCAGCAACCGCTGCAGGGCCTGGCGCGAAGCCGATTCGACCAGCATCTGCAGCCGCTCGACATCGGCCACGCGCGACACCGGCGGCGGCACCGGCGGGTACAGACGCACGCCCAGCTCGTGCGCCAACTCGTGCACCAGCGCGCTGGCGGCGTGCAGAAAGCCCTGCACGATGTCTACCTGGCGCGCCTCGGCCCGCAGCAGCGCCAGGTGGCTGAAGGGCGGCAGACCGGCGGCGCGGCGTTCCTGCAACTGGCTGTGCGCGAAGGCGTCGAAGTCGTGCGAGCGCAGCGCGGCATACAGCGCATGCTGCGGGTGCCAGGTCTGGATCCACATCTCGCTGCGCGCCGCCTGCTGGGCATCGCGCCCGGCGCGGCCGGCCGCCTGCATCAGCAGCGCGAACAGCCGTTCGGCGGCGCGAAAGTCGCTGGCGAACAGCGCCGCGTCCGGGTTGATGGCCGCCACCAGCGTGACGCCACGGAAGTCGTGGCCCTTGGCGATCATCTGCGTGCCCACCAGCACGTCCACCTCGCCGGCGTGCACAGCGGTCAGACGCGCCTGCAGCGCGCCCTTGGCGCGGGTGCTGTCGGCATCGATGCGCGCCACGCGCGCCGTGGGCAGCAGCAAGCCGATCTGCTCCTCCAGCCGCTCGGTGCCGCGGCCGATGGGCGCGATGTCCAGGTTGCCGCACTCCGGGCAGGCGCGCGGCACGCGCTCGCTGAAGCCGCAGTGGTGGCAGCGCAAGGTGCGGTCGGCCTTGTGGAACACGCGCCAGGCGCTGCAATGCGGGCAGCCGCTCTTCCAGCCGCAGGCGCCGCAGAACAGCACCGGCGCGTAGCCGCGGCGGTTGAGCAGCAGCAGGCTTTGCTCGCCGCGCGCGATGCGCTGTTCCACCGCCTGCTGCAGCGCGGGCGCCAACGCCGGCAGCTCGCCGCTGGCCGGACGCGGCACGCCGTTCATGTCGAGCAGGCGCACGGCGGGCAGCGCACCGCCGCCGATGCGCTGGGTCAGGCGCAGCCGGCGGTAGCGGCCCATCTCGGCATGCGACCAGCTTTCCAGCGAAGGCGTGGCCGAACCCAGCAGCACCGGCACCGACTCGGTGCGGCCGCGGTAGACCGCCAGGTCGCGCGCCGAGTAGCGCGCGCCTTCCTGCTGCTTGAAGGACGGGTCGTGCTCCTCGTCGACGACGATCAGCCCCAGCCGCGGCAGCGAGGCAAACACCGCCAGCCGCGTGCCCAGCACCAGCTCGGCCTGGCCCAGGTGCGCCAGCAGCCAGTGGCGCAGCCGCTGCGCCGGCGTCAGCGCGCTGTGCAGCGACACCAGCCGCCGGCCGGCAAAACGCTCGGCAAAACGCGCCTCCAGTTGCGGCGTCAGATTGATCTCGGGCACCAGCACCAGCACCTGTCGCCCCGCTTCGAGGGCGCGGGCCGCGCTGCGCAGGTAGACCTCGGTCTTGCCGCTGCCGGTGACGCCCTGCAGCAAGGTGGGGCGCAGCGCGTCTTCAGCCGCAGCCAGCCGGTCCAGCGCCGCGGCCTGCTCGTCGGTCAGGCTGGGCAGCGCCGCTTCGGCCGGCACCGTGCCGGCATCGGCCTGGCGCCGCAGGCGTTCGAGGCGGCGCGACATCTGCGCATCGTCCAGCTTGCGAAGTTCGGGCGGCAGCACCGACAGCGCCACTTCGCCCAGGCTGCGCTGGTAGTAGCCGGCACAGAACGCCACCAGCTGCATCCAGGCGCTGCCCAGCGGCGCCAGGCTGGGCATGGCGGCGTGGATCTCGCGCAGCTGCACGCCTTCGGCCGCCGCGCCGATGCGCCTGTGCCAGACCATGCCGGGCACGCTGCGCCGGCCCAGCGGCACCTGCACCAGGCTGCCCGGCGGCAGCGCCGTCGGGCTGAGGTAGTCCAGCGTCGCATTCAGGCCGGCGTGTTGCGGCGCGTCCACGACCACCGGAACAACCGACGGCTCAGTCATGGCATCTAGCCGGCAGTTGCACCCGAAATCTCGACTTCAAGTTAGGGATACGGCCTAAGTCGATGATTGGAAAGCAGTTTCTGCGCTGTCCACACTTCCTGTGGATAACTTTGTGAGCAAGCTGGGCCAGATTGAGCCAAGGTCTTGATTTTCCGAGCATCTGCTGCGCGTGCCCGTTTTCGCGGCAGCCGATGCTGCCGAGCAAAATCAATGAGTTAGCGAACATCAGGGCAAATCCGGATGGTCCGCCTGGGGCATTCGGCGCGGTTGCGCTGCAGCATGATTTCTGGGGATAAGTCAATGCCTGAGCGCTCACTTACCGGCATGTGACCGCATTGCGGGCGAGGTTTGCGCCCGGCGGGCCCGCGCTGGCGCAGCGGTCTAGCGGGCGGCCGCGCGCTGGCGGCGCGAATGCTCGTGCACCGCCTCGACCAAGGCCGCCACATGCTCCGGCGGCGTGTGCTGGCTGATGCCGTGGCCCAGGTTGAAGACGTGGCCGTCCCAGCCCCCGTCGGCGCGCTGCGGCGGGCCGAAGCTGTCGAGCACGGCCACCGCCTGCGCGCGCACCACCTCGGGCGGCGCGAACAGCACGTTCGGGTCGAGGTTGCCCTGCAGCGCCACGCGGCCGCCGACGCTGGCGCGCGCCGTGCCCAGGTTGACGGTCCAGTCCAGCCCGACCGCGTCGGCGCCGCTGGCGGCGATGGCCGGCAACCAGGGCCCGCCGCCCTTGGTGAAGACGATGCTGGGCACGCGCTGCCCCTCATGCTCGCGCTTCAGCCCCTTGATCACCTGCTGCGTGTAGTGCAGGCTGAAGCGCTGGAAGGCGCCGTCGGCAAGCACGCCGCCCCAGGAGTCGAAGATCATCACCGCCTGCGCGCCGGCGGCTATCTGCGCGTTCAGGTAGGCCGCCACCGCCTGGGCGTTGATGTCCAGGATGCGCTGCATCAGGTCGGGGCGCGAATACATCAGCGTCTTCACGAGCCGGTAGTCGTCGGAGCCGCCACCCTCGACCATGTAGCAGGCCAGCGTCCACGGGCTGCCCGAAAAGCCGATCAGCGGCACGCGCCCGGCCAGCGCCTTGCGGATCGAGGCCACCGCGTCGAACACGTAGCGCAGCCGGTCCATGTCGGGCACGGCCAGCCGATGGATCGCCGCCTCGTCGCGCAGCGGGTGCGCGAAGCGCGGCCCCTCGCCTTCGGCGAAGCTCAGGCCCAGGCCCATCGCGTCGGGCACGGTGAGGATGTCGGAGAACAGGATCGCCGCGTCCAGCGCATAACGCTCCAGCGGCTGCAGCGTCACCTCGGTGGCGTACTGCGGGTTCGTCGCCAGGCCCATGAAGCTGCCGGCGCGCTGGCGCGTCGCCTTGTACTCCGGCAGGTAGCGGCCGGCCTGTCGCATCAGCCACAGCGGCGTGTAGTCGGTGGGCTGGCGCAGACAGGCGCGCAGGAAGGTGTCGTTCAGCGGGGGTGGCGCAGGCATGGCCGATTATCCCTGCGCGGTCACCAGCGCCGTGTCGGCCCGGCCACCGCCGGCAGCGCGTCGCCGGCCAGCCAAGCCGCCAGCCAGGCGCCGCTGTCCGGCGCATGCGCCGCCTGCCACAGCAGCTCCGGCGCCAGCACGCGCGTGGCCGCGCCGGCCTGCGGCAGCCGCCAGGCCAGCTCCACCACCAGTTCGGCCAGGCGCAGCGCGCGCACCGGCTGTTCGCGCTGCGGCACCATCCAGGCCAACTGCGACAGCCAGCCGGCCGCGATGCGCTGCGCCCAGCCGCCGGCCACACCGCCGGCCGACGCCTGCGCGGCGCGCACGAACAGCAGCTGCTCGTAGCCCAGCGCCGCGACCTGCCCTTCGTCCAGCGAGGCCAGACCGGCCTTCAGCGCCTGCGGCAGCAGCGCCGGCGCATGCGGCACCAGCACCAGCAGCCGGCGCACGCCGCCGGCGCGCAGCTGCATCGCCAACCGTGCCAGCTGCTGCGGCTGCGGCTGCACGAAGGCATCGTCGCGGCCGTTGTTGCGCCGCGCGCGCTCGAAGACGATGAGCGCGGTGTCGGCGCGCAGCGGCGCGCCCAGCGCCGAGCGCGGCAACGGCTCGAAGCCGCGCAGCGCCGAGGCCAGATCGCGTGCCACCAGCGCCTGCACGCGGCCGAAGCGCCCGCAGGCCAGCGCCCGCGCCAGCAGCGCCGAGCCGACCACACCGCCGCCGCCGACCACCAGCAAGACCTCGGCACGCGCGGGCGGCACGCGGCGCGGCGACGCCGCGCCGCGCAGGGCCTGGGCGAGCACATCCATGGCCGCACTGTACGGGCAGCCGCCGGGAGTAGCATCCGCTCCCGGATCAAGTACAGAGGGAGGCTGCATGAACATCCGTCGAACGTTGGCATGGCTGCTCGCAACGCTGACACCGCTGCTGCTGGGCGGCTGCGGCTACAACGACTTCCAGCGCCTGGACGAGCAGGTCAAGGCCGCCTGGTCCGAGGTGCTGAACCAGTACCAGCGCCGCGCCGACCTGATCCCCAACATCGTGGCCACGGTCAAGGGCGAGGCCAGCTTCGAGCAGGACACGCTGACGCAGGTGATCGAGGCCCGCGCCAAGGCCACCAGCATCCAGGCCACGCCGGAGCTGATCAACGACCCGGCGGCCTTCCAGCAGTTCCAGGCCGCGCAGGGCGAACTCAGCAGCGCGTTGAGCCGGCTGATGGTGACGGTGGAGCGCTACCCGGACCTGAAGGCCAACGCCGCCTTCCAGGACCTGCGCGTGCAGCTCGAAGGCACCGAGAACCGCATCACCGTGGCGCGCAACCGCTACATCCAGTCGGTGAACGACTACAACGTGCTGGCGCGCAGCTTCCCCACCAACCTGACGGCGATGGTCTTCAGCTACGCGGTCAAGCCCAGCTTCACGGTGCAGGACGAGGCCACGATCAGCGCGCCGCCGGCCGTCAGTTTCGACAAGCCCGCGGCACCGGCCGCCGCCGCATCGAAGTGATGCGCAACTGAAGGAAGCCGGGCCTTCGATGCACGCGCTGCGGCTGCTTCTGGCCGCCTGGCTGTGGGCCGCGCTGGCGCCGGCCGTGGCGCAGGACGTGCTGCCGGTGCCCGCGCTGACGGCCCGCGTCATCGACCAGACCGCTACCCTCAGCGAGCCGCAACGCGCCGCCCTGGACGGCAAGCTGGCCGCCTTCGAGCAGGCAGCGGGCTCGCAGATCGTGGTGCTGATAGTGCCGACGACGCGGCCCGAGGACATCGCCGCCTATGCGTTCCGCGTGGCCGACAGCTGGAAGATCGGCCGGCGCGAGGTCGGCGACGGGCTGCTCATCGTGGTGGCCAAGAACGACCGGCAACTGCGCATCGAAGTGGCCAAGGCACTGGAAGGCGCGGTGCCCGACCTGGCGGCGCGGCAGATCATCGACCGTGCCATCACCCCGGCCTTTCGCGCCGGCGACTATGCCGGCGGGCTGAGCGCCGGGGTGGACGGGCTGATCGCGCGCATCAAGGGCGAAGGCCTGCCGCTGCCCGATGCGCGCTCGGCGCCGGGGCGCGACGAAGGCAGCTGGCAGCAATTGGTGATGTTCCTGTTCGTGGTGGTGCCTCTGGCCGGCGGCGTGCTCGGCAAGCTGCTGGGCCGCAGGCTGGGCTCGCTGGTCACCGCAGGCGGCACAGGCTTCGTCGCCTGGCTCTTCAGCGCCAGCCTTTGGGTTGCCGCCATCGCGGCCCTTGTTGCGCTGCTGGTCGTGGGCGTGCTCGGCATCGGCGCGCTGAGCGGCCTGGCGCGCGGCAGCGGGCGCGGCGGCCGCGGCGGGCCGGGTGGCTGGGGCGGCGGCGGCTTCGGCGGTGGCGGCGGCTTCGGCGGCGGCGGCGGTTTCGGCTCCGGCGGCGGTGGGAATTTCGGCGGCGGCGGCGCGTCGGGCAGGTGGTAGATGAAGCGGCTGCTGCGCATCCTGAAGCACCGCTGGTTCGACGACCGCGACGCGAAGCGCGTGCTCGTCGACGCGGCGCTGCAGCGGCTGCAGTCGCGGGTGCAGGCCAGCGAGGCGCGGCACAGCGGCGAGATCCGCCTGTGCATCGAAGCCAGCCTGCCGCTGTCCTACCTGTGGCGCGATGCCACGCCGCGCGAGCGCGCGCTGTCCATGTTCGGCAAGCTGCATGTGTGGGACACCGAGCAGAACAACGGCGTGCTGATCTACCTGCTGCTGGCAGAGCATGCGATCGAAATCGTCGCCGACCGCGGCCTGAACCAGCATGTGCGGCCCGAAGAATGGTGTCGCCTGAGCGCCGGCATGGCCGCGGCCTTCAAGGCCGGCCGCTTCGAGGACGGCCTGGACGAAGCCATCGATGCGGTCGGCACGCTGCTGCTGCGACACTTCCCGCTGGCCGAGGGCGCGCGCAACCCCAACGAGCTGCCCGACCGGCCCTTCCTGCGCTGACTACAGGCTCTTGATGGGCTTCAGCGGCCCGGTGAAACGCTCGCGCTTCATCGGCGGCGGCAGCATCGGAAAGTCGACCAGTTCCTCCGGCAAGGCGGTGTCGGGCAGCTGGTCCAGCAGATGGCGGATCAGCGTCAGCCGGCCACGCCGCTGATCGTTGAAGTCGACCAATGCCCACGGCGCATGCCGCGTGTGCGTGGCCTTCAGCATGTGATCGCGCGCCTTGCCGTAGGCCTCGTACTTCTGACGCGCCTGCAGGTCCACCGGCGACAGCTTCCAGCGCTTCAGCGGATCGTTCAGCCGCTCGGCAAAGCGTTCCTCCTGCAGCGCCTGGTCGACCGTGAGCCAGTACTTGAAGAGCAGCACGCCGTCGTCGACGAGCAGCTTCTCGAACACCGGCGCCTGCTTCAGGAACTGTGCCGTCTGCTGCGGCGTGCAGTAGCCCATCACCGGCTCGACGCCGGCGCGGTTGTACCAGCTGCGGTCGAACAGCACCAGCTCACCGGCGGCGGGCAGGTGCGGCACATAGCGCTGGAAGTACCACTGCGAGCTCTCGCGCTCGCTCGGACGGGCCAGTGCCACCGTCTTGCACACGCGCGGCGGCAGCGCGTCGGCGATGGCGGAGATGACACCGCCCTTGCCTGCGGTGTCGCGGCCCTCGATCAGCACGAGCACGCGCTGGCCGGTGTGCTGCAGCCAGCGCGCCAGCTGGTTCAGCTCGATCTGCAGCTGCTCCAGCCGGGGCTGGTAGTCGGAGCGGCCGAGCTTGTCCTTGGACGATCCGTTGCCGGGCTTCTTGCTGCTTGCCATGCTCGAGCGATCCTCGTGTTGTCTGCGGCAGGAGCGCAGTGTGGGTGCAGCCCGCGATAAAGACAACAGGCCCGCGCGGCGGTTGCCGTGCGGGCCTGCGTGGCGGCGCGTTGCGCCGACGGCTACTTCTTGCGGAACTTGCGCAGCGCGGCGATCTGCGCCGCCATCGCCGCGAACTCGCCCTGGGCCTTGGCGAAGTCGATGTCGCTCTTGGCGTTCTTCATCGATTCTTCGGCCTGCTTGCGCGCCTCCACCGCCTTGGCCTCGTCGAGGTCGTGGCCGCGGATCGCGGTGTCGGCCAGCACGGTGACCGTGCCGGGCTGCACTTCCAGGATGCCGCCGGCGACGAAAACGAACTCCTCCTCGTCGTTGTCGGCGCGGATGATGCGCACCGCACCGGGCTTGATGCGCGTGATCAGCGGCGTGTGGCGCGGGTAGATGCCGAGTTCGCCCATCTCGCCGGGCAGGGCGACGAACTTCGCCTCGCCCGAGAAGATGCTCTCCTCGGCGGACACCACATCGACTTGCAGCGTGGGCATCGGTGCTCCTTACTGGATGGTCTTAGCCTTGGCGATGGCCTCGTCGATGCCGCCGACCATGTAGAAGGCCTGCTCGGGCAGTGCGTCGCACTCGCCGTTGACGATCATCTTGAAGCCGCGGATGGTTTCCTTCAGCGGCACGTACTTGCCGGCGGTGCCGGTGAAGACCTCGGCCACGTGGAAGGGCTGGCTCAGGAAACGCTGCATCTTGCGCGCGCGCGCCACCGCCAGCTTGTCCTCGGGCGCCAGTTCGTCCATGCCCAGGATGGCGATGATGTCGCGCAGCTCCTTGTAGCGCTGCAAGGTGCCCTGCACCGCGCGGGCGGTGTTGTAGTGCTCTTCGCCGACGACCAGCGGGTCGAGCTGGCGGCTGGTGGAATCGAGCGGGTCCACCGCCGGATAGATGCCCAGCGAGGCGATGTCGCGCGACAGCACCACGGTGGAGTCCAGGTGGGCGAAGGTGGTGGCCGGCGACGGGTCGGTCAGGTCATCGGCAGGCACGTACACGGCCTGGATCGAGGTGATCGAACCGACCTTGGTCGAGGTGATGCGTTCCTGCAGGCGGCCCATCTCCTCGGCCAGCGTCGGCTGGTAGCCCACCGCCGAAGGCATGCGGCCCAGCAGCGCGGACACTTCGGTACCGGCCAGCGTGTAGCGGTAGATGTTGTCGACGAAGAACAGCACGTCGCGGCCTTCGTCGCGGAAGGATTCGGCGATAGTCAACCCGGTCAGCGCCACGCGCAGGCGGTTGCCCGGCGGCTCGTTCATCTGGCCGTAGACCATCGACACCTTGGACTCGCCCAGGTTCTCGAGGTTGACGACGCCCGAATCGGCCATCTCGTGATAGAAGTCGTTGCCCTCGCGCGTGCGCTCGCCGACACCGGCAAACACCGACAGGCCGCTGTGCGCCTTGGCGATGTTGTTGATCAGCTCCATCATGTTCACGGTCTTGCCGACGCCGGCGCCGCCGAACAGGCCGACCTTGCCGCCCTTGGCGAAGGGGCACATCAGGTCGATCACCTTGATGCCGGTTTCCAGCAGGTCCTGCGACGGGCTCAGCTCGTCATAGGCCGGCGGCTTGCGGTGGATCGAGGCGGTCAGCTCCTGGCCCACCGGGCCGCGCTCGTCGATCGGGTTGCCCAGCACGTCCATGATGCGGCCGAGCGTGGCACGGCCCACCGGCACCGTGATCGGCGCGCCGGTGTTGCTGACCATCAGGCCGCGGCGCAGGCCGTCCGACGAACCCAGCGCAATCGTGCGCACCACCCCGTCGCCCAGCTGCTGCTGCACTTCCAGCGTCAGCGCCGTGCCTTCGAGCTTGAGCGCGTCGTACACCTTGGGCATGGCATTGCGCGGGAACTCCACGTCGACCACCGCGCCGATGCACTGGACGATCTTGCCGGCCGCTTGAACTTCAGACATTTTTTGCTTCCTTCGAGATGCTTGAATCTTGGGTCGTCAGACTGCAGCCGCACCGGCCACGATCTCGGACAGTTCCTTGGTGATGGCCGCCTGGCGCGTCTTGTTGTAGACCAGCTTCAGCTCGGCGATGACGTTGCCGGCGTTGTCGGTGGCGGACTTCATCGCCACCATGCGCGCCGACTGCTCCGACGCCAGGTTCTCGGCCGTGGCCTGGTAGACCAGGGCCTCGACATAGCGCAGCACCAGTTCGTCGATGACGGCCGGCGCGCTGGGTTCGTAGATGTAGTCCCAGCTGCGCGAGATGTCGCCGCCGGCACCGATGCTTTCGGCCGACAGCGGCAGCAACTGTTCGACCACCGGCTCCTGCTTCATCGTGTTGATGAAGCGCGTGTAGCACAGGTACACGGCGTTCAGGCGCCCGGCCGCATAGGCGTCGAGCAGCACCTTCACCGGCCCGACCAGCTTGTCCAGGTGCGGCTTGTCGCCCAGTTGCACCGCGTGCGAGACGATCTTCGCGCCGATGCGGTTGAGGAAGCTGAAGCCCTTGTTGCCGATGGCCACGGCCTCGGCCTTCACGCCCTGCGCCTCCAGCTCCTTGAGCTTGGCGGTCGCCAGACGCAGCACGTTGGTGTTCAACCCGCCGCACAAGCCCTTGTCGGTGGTGACGACGATGAAGCCGGCGAGCTTGGCCTCGTCGTGCCTGACCATGAACGGGTGCTTGTACTCGGGCGTGGCCTGCGACAGGTTGGCCGCCAGGCTGCGCACCTTCTCGGCATAGGGACGGGCCGCGCGCATGCGCTCCTGCGCCTTGCGCATCTTGCTGGCGGCGACCATCTCCATGGCCTTGGTGATCTTCTTGGTGTTCTCGACACTCTTGATCTTGCCGCGTATTTCCTTGCCTGCTGCCATCGCTGCAACTCCTTGGTTCGGGTCAGCGGGTCAGGCGAAGGACTTCTTGAAGGCCTCGATCGCGGCGGTCAACTCGGCTTCGGACTCCTTGTCGAGCTGCTTGCTGTCGTCGAGCTTCTTCAGCAGCGCGGCATGGCTGGTCTTCAGGTGCGTGTGCAGGCCGTGCTCGAAATCGAGCACCTTCTTCACGTCGACCTCGTCGAGGAAGCCCTTGTTGACCGCGAAGATGGACGCGCCCATCAGGCTGATCGGCAGCGGCGCGTACTGCGCCTGCTTCAGCAGTTCGGTGACGCGCGCGCCGCGGTCCAGCTGCTTCTTGGTGGCGGCATCGAGGTCGCTGGCAAACTGCGCGAACGCGGCCAGTTCGCGGTACTGCGCCAAGTCGGTACGGATACCGCCGGACAGGCCCTTGATCAGCTTGGTCTGCGCCGCCGAGCCGACGCGCGACACCGAGATGCCGGCGTTGATGGCGGGGCGGATGCCGCTGTTGAACAGGCTGGTTTCCAGGAAGATCTGGCCGTCGGTGATCGAGATCACGTTGGTCGGCACGAAGGCCGACACGTCGCCGGCCTGCGTCTCGATGATCGGCAGCGCGGTCAGCGAGCCGGTCTTGCCCTTGACCTCGCCCTTGGTGAAGGCTTCGACGTAGTCGGCGTTGACACGCGCGGCACGCTCGAGCAGCCGGCTGTGCAGATAGAACACGTCGCCGGGGTAGGCTTCGCGGCCCGGCGGGCGGCGCAGCAGCAGCGACACCTGGCGATAGGCGACGGCCTGCTTGGACAAATCGTCGTAGATGATCAGCGCGTCCTGGCCGCGGTCGCGAAAGTATTCGCCCATGGTGCAGCCGGAATAGGCCGACACGTACTGCATCGCCGCACTTTCCGCCGCCGAAGCGGCGACGACGATGGTGTATTCCATCGCGCCGTTGGCTTCGAGCGCGCGCACCACGTTCTTGATCGACGACGCCTTCTGGCCGATGGCGACGTAGACGCAGGTCATGTCCTGACCCTTCTGGTTGATGATCGTGTCGATCGCCACCGCGGTCTTGCCGGTCTGGCGGTCGCCGATGATCAGCTCGCGCTGGCCGCGGCCGATCGGCACCATCGAGTCGATCGACTTCAGCCCGGTCTGCACCGGCTGGCTCACCGACTGGCGCGCGATCACGCCCGGCGCGACCTTCTCGATGACGTCGGTCAGCTTGGCATTGATCGGGCCCTTGCCGTCGATCGGCTGGCCCAGCGCGTTGACGACGCGGCCCTTCAGCTCGGGGCCCACCGGCACTTCCAGGATGCGGCCGGTGCACTTGACCGTGTCGCCTTCGGAGATGTGCTCGTATTCGCCCAGGATCACCGCGCCGACCGAGTCGCGCTCCAGGTTCAGCGCCAGGCCGTAGGTCGGCTGGCCGTCTGCCGTGGCCGGGAACTCGAGCATTTCGCCCTGCATCGCGTCGGACAGGCCGTGGATGCGCACGATGCCGTCCGTCACCGACACCACGGTGCCCTGGTTGCGGATGTCGGCCGAGACGCCAAGGCCCTCGATGCGGCTCTTGATCAGTTCGGAAATTTCTGCGGGATTCAGTTGCATGGGTTTTCTCCGTTGCACGACGTGCCGGCGTTCAGGCCGTCAGCGCCACTCTCATCTGTTCGAGACGCGCCTTGACCGAGGTGTCCAGCACCTCGTCGCCGACGACCACGCGGATGCCGCCGATCAGCTCGGGATCGATGACCACGTGCGCATTGAGCTTGCGCTTGAAGCGCCGCTCCAGCGCGGCCACCGTCTCGTCCAGCTGCGCCGGCTCGATCGGGAACGCGCTGTGGATCGTGGCGTCGGACACGCCGCTGCTGGCATTGACCAGCGCGCCGTACTGCGCCGCGATCTCGGGCAGCACCGCCAGGCGGCCGTTGTCGAGCACCGTGCGCAGCAGGTTGCCGACCCGGGCATCGAGCGACACGCCCTTCTGCAGCGCGATGCCGGCGATGAGGTCGAAGACCTGCGTCGGCGCGACCCGGGGGTCGTCGGCAAACTGGCGCAACTGCCCGTCGGCGGCCAGCAGCGACAGCGTCGACAGCGGGTCCTTCAACGACGCGGCGTCGGCGCCGGCGGCCTTGTACAGCGCCTCGGCGTACGGACGGGCAATGGTGGCGATTTCAGCCATGGTCAGCGCCCCTCGGCCATCACAGCTCGGCCTTCAGGCGGCCCAACAGCTCGGCGTGCACGCCGGGGTTGACCTCGCGCTTCAGGATCGATTCGGCGCCCTTGACGGCCAGCGCCGCCACCTGCTCGCGCAGCGCTTCGCGCGCCTTGGTCGCTTCCTGCTCGGCCTCGGCCTTGGCGGCGGCGATGATCTTCGCGCCCTCGTCGTTGGCGCGGCCCTTGGCTTCTTCGATCATCGACTGCGCCAGGCGCTCGGCGTCGGCCAGGCGCTGCGCCGCGTCGTTGCGCGCCGCGGACAGTTGCTCCTCGACACGCTTGTTGGCGTTGGACAGTTCGGCCTTGGCCTTGTCGGCCGCCGACAGGCCGTCGGCGATCTTCTTCGCCCGTTCGTCGAGCGCGGCCGTGATCGGCGGCCATATGAACTTCATCGTGAACCAGACCAGGATCGCGAAGACGATCATCTGGATGATCAGGGTGGCATTGATGCTCACTGCTGTGACCTCGTCATGGGGTGACCTTCGGCAGCGGTCGCTGACCGCCACCCGCCAGGCCGAAGCATGGGAATTACTTCGGCAGGTTGGCGATCTGCGCCAGGAACGGGTTGGCGGTGGCGAACCACAGCGCGATACCGGTGCCGATGATGAAGGCCGCGTCGATCAGGCCGGCCAGCAGGAACATCTTGGTCTGCAGTTCGCCCATCAGTTCGGGCTGACGGCCCGCCGATTCGAGGTACTTGCCACCCATGATGCCGATGCCGATACAGGCACCGACGGCACCCAGACCGATGATCAGACCGGCGGCGAGGGCGACAAAGCTGATGACTTCCATGTGGTTGCTCCTGGTTTTGGAAGGTGAGTGAAAGAAACGAAAGGGACGGACAGGAAAAGCGGGTCGTGCCGGCGCGCTCAGTGCGCGTCGTGCGCCTGGCCGACGTAGATGAGCGTCAGCATCATGAAGATGAAGGCCTGCAGCGTGATGATCAGGATGTGGAAGATGGCCCACGCCGTGCCGGCGATGACATGCCCGATGGCCAGAAAGATGCCGGTGGCCGTCAGCGCGAAGGCCCCGCCCATCAAGGCGATGAGCATGAAGATCAGTTCGCCGGCATACATGTTGCCGAACAACCGCATGCCGTGCGACACCGTCTTGGCCACGAACTCGATGACCTGCATCAGGAAGTTCACCGGATACAGGAACCACTTGTTGCCGAAGGGCGCGGTGAACAGTTCGTGGATCCAGCCGCCCAGGCCCTTGATCTTGACGTTGTAGTACAGGCACAGCAGCAGCACGCTCAGGCTCAGGCCCATGGTCACGGACAGGTCCGCCGTGGCCACCACGCGCATGTAGTCGGGCGCGCCGACGGCCGGGCCGGCGCTGTGCCAGAAGGCGGGGATCAGGTCCACCGGCAGCAGGTCCATGAAGTTCATCATGAAGATCCACAAGAACACCGTCAGCGCCAGCGGCGCGACGAGCTTGCGGCTGTGGGCGTTGTGCACGATGCCCTTGGCCTGCGCGTCGACCATCTCCACCAGGAATTCCACCGCCGCCTGGAAACGCCCCGGCACACCCGAGGTGGCCTTGCGCGCAGCCAGCCAAAGCACCCAGCAGACCAGCATGCCCAGCACGGCCGCGTAGAACACCGAGTCCAGGTTGACGACCGAGAAGTCGACGACCCCGCTTTGTTTGCCGGTCTGCAGGTGCTGCAGGTGGTGGATGATGTACTCGCCGGCCGTCGGCGCGTGACTCTCTTGACCCTGGGCTGCCATGTGTTCAGGTTCCCGATTGCTGTTTTTTTGCCGGCCGGCGCCACAGCAGCGCCAGCAGGTACACGTTCAAGCACACCACCAGACTGACCAGCAAGGCCGGCCAGCTCAGCGGCTGGACGATCTTCGGCGCCAACGCGAGCATCAGCACCGAGACCGCAATCTTCACCATCTCCCACAACATGAAGCTGACGGCACTGGCCGACGGCGACATGCTGCTGAGGCGGCTGCTCATGCCGCGCGCCATCAAGGCGCCCGGCACCACCACCACGGCGGCGCCATACAGCGCCGACACGAACACCGAAGCGTCGCTCGTGACGAGTGCCGCCGCCAAGGCCACCACCCCACCCACCGCGGCCTGCGCCGCGACCACCCACCAGACCGGAACCTGAGGGTGCCTTTCCCGCAAGGCCTGGGCCTCGGCACGGGTCAAGGGCTGGAATGCCGCTTCCGCGGCAGCTTCTTCCGCTTCGTCATCCCAGGCCCCCGAACGAATTCGCCTGTCGGGCATGGAACTCCCACCACGTCTGTGTTCAGCAAAGCCTCGGGATTATACGTGCTAACCCGCGGTCTCCTACAAACGGGTGATGCGCTGCGCCATCAGGGCAGGCTCAGGTAGCGCTGCGCCAACGCCGCAAAGGCCTGGCGCTCGTCGGCGCCGACGCTGCGGCCCAGCTCTTCTTCGATCAACGCGGCCACCGGCTCGATCAGCGTGGCGGCACGCGCCGCATCCAGGAAGAGCAGGCGCGAACGGCGCGCGAGCACGTCCTCGATGCCGCGCGCCATCTCGTAGCGCAGCGCGAAGCGCACCATCGCCTCGCTCAGGCCGCCCTGGCCCGATTCGGCATCGCGCCACAGCCAGCGGTCGGCGCCGGGCAGGCTGCGCAGCAGCGCCGCTTCGCTGCCATACAGATGTTCACCCGGCGGCTCGCTGATCGAACGCCCCGGCGCGGCGCCGACCAGCGGCAGCTTCACCGTCACGCCGCCGGCGCGCCGCGGCAGCGCGCCGCTGGCCATGCAGCGGTCGAGCACGTCCTCGGCCATGGCGCGGTAGGTGGTCCACTTGCCGCCGGTGACGGTGACCAGGCCCGAGCGCGCGACCAGCACGGTGTGTTCGCGCGACAGCGCCTTGGTGTTGTCGCCTTCGTCGTCGGGCGGCTTGACCAGCGGGCGCAGCCCCACCCACACCGAGCGCACGTCGGCGCGCGTCGGCACCTTCGACAGGTAGCGGCCGGCCTCGCGCAGGATGAAGTCCACCTCCGCGTGGAAGGGCGTGGGCTCGCGGTCCAGGTCGTGGCGCGGCGTGTCGGTGGTGCCGAGAATCGTCTTGCCCAGCCAGGGCACGGCGAAGAGCACGCGTCCGTCGCTGGTCTTGGGCACCATCAGCGCGTGCGTGCCGGGCAGGAAGGCGCGGTCCACCACCAGGTGCACGCCCTGGCTGGGCGCAACCATCGCCGGCTTCGGCGCTGCGCCGGTGTCGCGGTCCATGTCGCGCACCGCGTCCACCCAGACGCCGGCGGCATTGACCACGCAGCGCGCGCGCAGCTCGAAGCCCTCGCCGCTTTCGGCGTCGCGCGCGTGCAGGCCGCGCACGCGGCCGGCCTGGCGCAGCAGGCCGGTGACGGCGATGTGGTTCAGCACGACGGCGCCGCGCTGGATCGCCGTGCGCGCCAGCAGCAGGGCCAGACGCGCGTCGTCGAACTGGCCGTCCCAGTACTTGATGCCGCCGACCAGCCCCTGCCGCCGCACCGTGGGCAGCAGCTCCTGCGTGCGCCGCGCCGACAGCATTTCGGTCGGCCCCAGGCTGCGGCGGCCGGCGAGCACGTCGTAGGCCTTCAACCCGGCGCCGTAGAAGGGCAGCTCGAACAGCTTGTACGCCGGCACGACGAAGGCCAGGCGCTGCGCCACCTGCGGCGCATTGGCCAGCAGCGTGGTTCGCTCGTGCAGCGCCTCGTGCACCAGGCCGATGTCGCCCTGCGCCAGGTAGCGCACGCCGCCGTGCACCAGCTTGGTCGCGCGCGAGGACGTGCCCTTGGCGAAGTCCTCGCTTTCCAGCAGCACCACCGACAAGCCGCGCGCGGCCGCGTCCAGCGCCACGCCCAAGCCTGTGGCGCCGCCGCCGATCACCGCCAGGTCCCATTCGCGCGCCTCGCGCAACCGCGCCAGCAGGCGGCTGCGCTCGAAGGCCTCGACGCTCACAACACGCCGACGTCGATCTGCATCCAGGCCTCGGTCGATTCACCCGGCGCCACGCTGCGCAACCCCTGCGCCAGCGGGTCGGCCATGTGGATGGCGTTGGAGACATGGCTGACCGGCTCGACGCAGTAGTAGTCGCGCTGCTGCGGCGTGTAGACCACCAGCCGGTCGAGCGAAGAACTCAGCTGCAGCGACATCTTCTCGTCGCGGATGCGCGCCGTGCCGCGCCAGCCGTCGAAGCAGTTGTCGTAGTCCAGGTGCATCACGTCGCTGTCGATGCCGCCTTGCACCACCTTGCGCACCGGCAGCTGCGCGGCGTCGCTGTCCCAGCGGCCGTCGAACTCGATGTGCAGCCGGCTGCGCGCGCGCTTGGGAAAGTAAGGGTGCCAGCCCAGGCCCACCGGCTGCGCGATCGGTGCCAGGTTGTCGAAGACCAGCTGCACGCGCATCGCCTCGGGCGTGAGCGTGAAGTACTGGCGCGCCTCGAAGGCGAAGGGCCAGTCGGCGTCGCCTTCGTGGCGGTAGCGCAGCACCACGTCGAGCGCGCTGGACGAGACGATCTCCCACGGACGGCGCCAGCCCACGCCATGCAGCGAATGCGGGCTGTCGTCGAAGTTCGGCTGGGTGCCGTAGTCCACGCCCTTCCAGCGAAAGCGCCGGTAGGCCAGGCGGTTGGAATAGGGCAGCAGCGGAAAACAGCCCGACTGGCGCGCCCCCGCCAGCTCGGCCGGCTCGGTGCAGCGCAGCACCGGCAGATGGCGGTGCCACAGGCCGGCGATGCAACCGCCCAGGTCCGGGCGCAGCGCCAGGCGCAGCGCGCCGGCATGCAGTTCGATGTGGGCTGTGGTCATGTGTTGGTCTTGTTGCTCAGGCGCTGGCGTCGGTGTGCGTGCCGGCGTGGAGCGTGTGCACGTGGGGTTCGTCGGACAGGCCGCGCAGCGCTTTCACCGCCGCCAGTGCGCCGCTCATCAGCAGGCCCATGTCGGAGGACACGGCCAGGTAGTCGTAGCCCAGCGCACGGTACTGCGTCACCGCGTCGGGGTTGCCGCCGACGGTGCCGATGGGCTTGCCCAAGGCCTTGCAGCGCCGCGCCGCGTCGGCCATCGCCTGCATCACCGCCGGATGCGTGAACTGGCCGACATGGCCCATGCTGGCCGACAGGTCGGCCGGGCCGATGAAGAGCGCATCCACGCCCGGCACGGCGGCGATGGCCTCCAGCTGCGCCAGCGCCTGCGGCGTTTCCAGCTGCACGATCACGCCCATGCCGTCGTCGGCCGACTTCAGGTAGTTCGGCGTGGTGCCGAACTTCGAGGCGCGAGTCATGCCCGACATGCCGCGCTGCCCCACCGGCGGATAGCGCGTGGCCGCCACCGCGCGCGCCGCCTCGGCCGCGTCCTGCACGAAGGGGAAGAGCAGCGTGGTCGCGCCGGCATCGAGCACGCGCTTGACGACCACGGCATCGTTCCAGGGCACGCGCACGATGCTCGTCATCTTGGTGCCGGCCAGTGCCTGCAGCAGGTGCACCAGGCTCATCATGTCCAGCGGCGCATGCTCCATGTCGACCACACCCCAGTCGAAGCCGGCATGGCCCATGGCCTCGGCCACGATCGGGCTGGCCGAGCTGATCCAGGTGCCGATCGGCGGCTTGCTGCCGGCGGCGCGCAGCAACTGCCTGAAAGCGTTCATGCGGTCTCCTCCATCATGGCCCCCCGGCGGCAGTCTATAGGCTCGGCCTACAGCTGCACCTTCAGGTAGTGCGCGCCGGGAATCGGGTTGAAGTAGTACGGCGCCACTTCCTCGAAGCCCAGCGCCGCGTACAGCTCGCGCGCGGATTCCATCTCGTCCAGCGTGTCCAGCAGCATCACCGAATAGCCGGCGCCGGCGGCGCGGTCCATCAGTGCCTGCGCCAGCACCCGCCCCAGGCCGAAGCGGCGGAAGGCGCGGCGCACGAACAGCCGCTTCATCTCGCAGGCGTTGGCATGGTCCACGTCGGTCAGCGGCCGCATCGCGCCGCAGCCGGCCAGCGCGTCGTCGGCATAGGCCAGCAGCAGCGCGCCGCCGGGCGGCGCATATTCGCCGGGCAGCGTAGCCAGCTCGGTGTCGAAATCCTGGAAGCACAGGTCCACCTGCAGACTGTCGGCATATTCGCGGAAGATCTCGCGCGCCGCCTGCAGCAGTTCGGGCGTGTCGGCCTGCACCAGACGGAACTGCACCAGCTTCATCAGAGGCTGGCCACCCAGAGCGCACCGGCAGCGCACAACGCCGCCACGACCAGCGCCAACAGCCGCGTCACCCCGTTGTCGGTGGTCGAGGGCACGTGTGCAGGCAAGTACTTGTCGCCGACGATCATCGGCTTCAGCAGGCTCTTCTTGCGCACCGCCACGTAGTACAGCACCGCCAGCAGGTGCAGCGCCACCAGCGTCAGCAGGATCCACTGACCGTAGTTCTTGTGCCAGCCCGTGGCCTCGCCGGCCAGGCTGCCGCTGACGAAGCGGTTGAGCGGGCCGACGCTGGCGATCTCGTCGTCGGCCACCAGCCCCGTGGCCACCTGCAGCGCCAGGAAACCGAGCAGCGCAAACACCGACAGGCTGCCCAGCGGACTGTGGCCCACCTCGTGGTGCTCGTCGGCGCGCGACTGGCCGCGCAGGTAGCGCAGTACCGTGCCCGGCGCATAGATGAAGCTGGCAAAGCGCGACCAGCGCCCGCCGATCAACCCCCACAGCAGGCGAAAGGCGAGCAGCGCCAGCACCACGTAGCCGAAGCGGAAGTGCCAGACCATGGCGTTGCCGCCGATCTTGGCGCTGACCACCGAGCCGATGATCGTCAGCGCCAGCACCCAATGGAAAGCCCGCGTCGGCAGGTCCCACACGCGCACGCTGCTCAGGCCGGTCTTGGCGTCGCTCATGTCCAGCTTGTCCTGAAGAGGGTCCAGGCGCAACCATAACGCCAACCGGCCCTGCGGATTTTCGAGTGGCAGGGAAGAGAAGGCGGCGCGGCTGCGTACACTGAGCTGCGCCGATAGCCCCGGCGAGCCCGGCGGCGTGGACCAGCCTGAAGCCAACCCATCATGTTCGGAGGAATCGAATGAAGCGTCTTTCCCTGCTCGCCCTGGCCGTTGCCGGCATCGTCACCGCGCTGCCCTCTGCGGCCCAGTTTGCCAAGCCGGAAGACGCGGTCAAGTACCGCAAGGCGGCACTCACGGTGATGGCGGCGCACTTCGGCCGCGTCGGCGCCATGGTGCAGGGCCGCGTGCCCTTCGACGCCGCTGCCGCCCAGTCGAACCTCGAGATCGCCACGATGATGTCGACGCTGCCGTTCGCGGCCTTCGGCCCCGGCACCGACGTGGGCGATACCCGCGCCAAGCCCAACATCTGGAGCGACAACGCCAAGTTCGTGGCCGCCGCGACCAAGATGCAGGACGCGATGGCGGCGCTCAACACGGCGGCCAAGAGCGGCAACCTCGACCAGATCAAGGCGGCCTTCGGCCCGGTGGGCGGCGCCTGCAAGGCCTGCCACGACGACTTCCGCAAAGATTAGGGCCCACCCCCTACGCGCTTCGCGCGCCCCCTCAAGGGGGCACCGCTGGCGGACCGGCAAAGCCGGATCCGCGGCGGTCGCTTGAATGTCAGCTGTGGCGTTCAATCGCCTATGCGAATCCAAGCACGACCCTGCGGGTCATCGCTGACTCCTTTTGGCTACGGCACGCTGGCTACGCCAGCTTCACATCGCTTCGCGATATGAGCCTGCGCCGAAAGAAAAGCGCGATCAGCCTGCGGCTGGCTCGGCAAAGCCGAGCACGACCCTGCGGGTCATCGCGCTTTTCTTTTCCACCTTCGTGACGAGTACGGCGCCGACCTCGGCGGTGTTCGCCACATGCGTGCCGCCGCAGGGCTGCAGGTCCACGCCCTCGATCTCCAGCACGCGGATGCGGCCCTGGCCGCGCGGCGGCAGCACGCTCATGCTGCGCACCAGCTGCGGGTTGGCATCGAGCTCGGCCTCGCTGATCCAGCGGTGCCGCACCGGGTGCGCCTCGGCCACCAGGCGGGCGATGCCCTCGCTGAGCTGCTGCTTGTCCAGCGGCTCGTTCATGTGGAAGTCGAGCCGCGCATAACGTTCGGTGATCGAACAGCCGTCCACCGGATGCGGCACCAGCGCGCACAACAGGTGCGTGGCGGTGCGAAAGCGCATGTGCGCGCGGCGTCGCTGCACGTCGATGCGAGCGGTGATCTCCGTGCCCGGCGCCAGCACGCTCGCATCCACGCCGGCAGCGAGCACATGCACGATCTCGCCCGGCAGCGCGCCCTTGCGCGTATCGGCCACGGCCAACTCGCGGCCGTCGGTGAGAAGCAGCACGCCGGCATCGCCCGCTTGGCCGCCGCCTTGCGGATAGAACACCGTGCGGTCCAGGCGCACCCCGTCGGCATCGACGGACAGCACCCGCGCACTGCATTCCAGCAGCGCCGCATCCTCGCGGAACAACTCTTCGGTCATGCCGACGGCGCCAGCTTGTCCTGCGTGCGCGTGTCGAAGTCGCCGGCGTCGTGGCGCTCGTGCAGCTGGCTGGCCGGCTCGCCCCAGCTGCGGTTGACCATGCGCCCGCGCTTGACCGCCGGCCGCGCGGCGATCTGGTCGGTCCAGCGCTGCACATGCTTGTAGTCCTGCACCTGCAGGAACTCGCCCGCGCCGTAGACCAGGCCCTTGGCCAGCGCGCCGTACCAGGGCCACACGGCGATGTCGGCGATGGTGTATTCCGATCCCCCCAGGTACTCGCTTTCGGCCAGGCGCCGGTCGAGCACGTCGAGCTGGCGCTTGGCCTCCATCGCGAAGCGGTCGATCGCATATTCGATCTTCGTCGGCGCATAGGCATAGAAGTGGCCGAAGCCGCCGCCCAGGTAGGGCGCGCTGCCCATCTGCCAGAACAGCCACGACAGGCATTCGGCATTCGCCGCGCGCTCCTGCGGCAGCAAGGCGCCGAACTTCTGCGCCAGGTACATCAGGATCGCGCCGGATTCGAACACGCGCACCGGCGTCGCGCCGCTGCGGTCCAGCAGCGCCGGGATCTTCGAGTTCGGGTTCACCTCGACGAAGCCGCTGCCGAACTGCTCGCCCTCGCTGATGCGGATCATCCAGGCGTCGTACTCGGCGCCGGCATGGCCCAGCGCCAGCAGTTCTTCCAGCATCACCGTGACCTTCACGCCGTTGGGCGTGGCCAGCGAGTACAGCTGCAGCGGGTGCTTGCCCACCGGCAGCAGCTTGTCGTGGGTCGGCCCGGCGATGGGCCGGTTGATGTTGGCGAAGTGGCCACCACTGGCCTTGTTCCAGGTCCACACCGGCGGCGGCGTGTAGTCAGACGAGTCGTTCATGCGAGGCATTCCAAGGCGGGAGCAAAGGCGACAACTCTACGGGAGGATGCAAGATCGCGTGTCAGGGCGGCGCCAGCACGCGCGCGAACACCGCGCGGTCGACGTTGCCTCCGGTCAGCGCCAGGCCCAGGCTGCACCCGGCGAAGGCCTCGCGCTGCTGCAGCGCGGCGGCCAGCGACGCGGCGCCGGCCCCTTCGGCAACGTTGTGCGTATCGCTGAAGTAGATGCGCATGGCCTCGGCCACCTCGTCGTCGGTCACGGCGACGATCTGGTCGACCTCGCGCCGGATGATGGCCAGCGCCTCTGCGTCGGGCACGCGGCAGGCCATGCCGTCGGCCAGCAGCGTGCTCACCGGCGCCTCGACCACCCGGCCGGCGTCGAAGGAGTCCTTGTAGGCAGTGGCATGCGCCGAGACCACACCGACGATGCGCGAGGCTGCGCCGGTGTAGGCCCGCGCCGCGGCGCAGGCGCAGATGCCCGAGCCCTGGCCGATGGGCACCAGCACCACCTCGGGCTGGGCCTGCTCGAAGAACTCGATCCAATAGCTGGCCACGCCACGCACCAGGTCGCGGTGGAAGCTGGGCACCATGTGAAGGCCCAGCGATTCGGCAAGCCGCGCTGCATGTTCGCGCGCCTGCTGGAAATCGTCGCCATGTTCGACCAGCGTTGCGCCCAGCGCACGCATGGCCGCGTTCTTCTCGGTCGAGTTGCCGTGCGGCACGACGATGGTCGCGACCAGGCCGTACAACGCGGCTGCGCGCGCGATCGACTGCCCGTGGTTGCCGCGCGTGGCGCTGATGACACCGCGCACACAAGGCTCGCGCCGCAGCAGTTCGTGCAGGTAGACCGCGCCGCCGCGCAGCTTGAAGGCGCCGAGCGCGGTGTGGTTCTCGTGCTTGACGAACACCGTCGTGCCCAGGCGCTGTTCGAGCAGCGGCCAGCGGATGGTCGGCGTCGGCGGCAGCTGCGCGCGCACGATGTCCCAGGCGCTGCGCAGCGCTTCGCGGTCGGGCAGCAGCTCAGTCATCGCTGGACAGATGGACCACTCCGCGCGGCGTGTCGAAGCTGGCGCGCAAGGCCGCGCCCTGCGCCGCGACCGGCACGCCTTGCAGCGCGAGCGCGGCGGCCGCCGCGTCGCCCAGCCCGCCCAGTGCCAGCGACTGCAGCGCCACCGCACTGGCCGGCA
>Ga0307505_10000750_pt1 | contig 32219 bp, 42 predicted proteins | sample 23_S_MG_FD_202183 | JGI IMG/M metagenome (GOLD analysis project Ga0307505, IMG submission 202183) | Soil microbial communities from Populus trichocarpa stands in riparian zone in the Pacific Northwest, United States - 23_S | ecosystem: Environmental > Terrestrial > Soil > Riparian zone > Trees... | reverse complement strand
CCCGCCTTCGCGCCGCATGTCCCTGCGGGCGCCGAGCATCTTCCTGTCTTTACGCGGGATTGCAGGTGGCACGCGATTCAGCCCACGTTCGACGGGGTTGACAGCTGGATAGTCGCGCGCGTTGTCGAGGTGGAAATACGCTGGGACGGCTTGCTCGTTGATGGCAGCGGATACATGTCGATTTCGCGTCGTGACTCGACCGTCCTGTTTCGCATCAACGAAGCCAGTCTCGAACTCTACCGCATCATGCAGTCGGACTCGACTTACATCCCTCCGGGGTGGCGCCCGGTGGATACGACGTCCAATGCGTTCAACGACTTCATAACGACGGGTCCAGGTCTCGTTGTTCGGCACCCCGATAGCTTTTCGCACAACGGATTCAACAATAACATCTACTCACCGAACACCATAATCACGTCTAACTTGGGAAAGATCTACTGGGGTGAAGGGAGCGGAACCAGCCGATTCTTCTTCGTAGATGCCAATGACGAGACTTCTCCGGTCAAGGAGTTTGCGCCCGTCCCTCCGGTCGGCGTGCGAAGATTGCTCGTGCTGCCTCGCGAAGGACTCGTCATTCTCATGTCGAATGGACCGCAATACGAAACCAGGGATGACGGGGAAACATGGGAAACCCGGCCATCGGGGATCCCGACATTCCCAAATAACGTCATACCCCTCTACCCTAGAGCGTACCCTGTGGAAGAAGAGGAGTAACCAGCCCGCCCCGTCGCCCTAAACCTGCCGTCCGCCGTCATCAGGAGCAGGCACCGCTTGCCCGTCGCGTAGTGCAGCACGTGCGCGTTGGCATGCGTCGTCGAGTCAGGATTCCAGACCTCAGGTATCTCCGCGCACGTCCCCGCGGAGATCATGCCCGCGTCGATGATCGGCGTATGAGGATGCGTGAGCGTGACTTTCCGCCCGAAGCCTCGGTAGTGCGACGGGTTCCCCGAAGCCCCGTTGATCCCCTTGTGCGAATGGATGGACACCTCGACGCCGCCCGGGGCGAACGACTGCCCCCGGTAGATCACCCCGACCGCGGCGTCCATGCCTTCGTCGCGCAGCGCCGCTTCGACGATCTGATACGCCCGGAAATCGTCGCCGGCCGCCTCGATCATCTCCATCTTCTTCGCGAACAGGGCCGCGGCATATCCGGCGTTCTGCGGCAGCGGATCCCTGCGTCGGTCCCCGTCGACCCAATCCACGAATTTCCGTCCGTGGTTGTCCTCCGTCAGCTTGAGGTCGGACCATGGCCGGACGCATGCGTTGTAGAAATCGGCGGCGTCTTTGACTTCCTGCCGGACGTCGCCACGGCCGAGGAAATACATCCTCGCCATCTCGGTCGAGGACTTGATGGCCAGCCTGTGACGGCTCGGGAAATCGAGCCCGTCCGCCATCAGTTGCCACGACGGCCGGAGCCAGTCGAGGAGGTTGAAGGCGCCCGTCGAGCGCTTCTCGGCGACGTCCCAGCCGAAGGACGACAGCCCGATAGCCCGCGACATCGCGGCCAGGTGGATGTCGCCCCAGACCACTCCGGCGATGCGCTGCCCGGTGTGGACGACCCCGTCTCGGACGACGCAGTCGAGGTCCTGGAATGACCCCTCGCGGTCCGCGGTTATGTGCCTGAAGAAGGCCACGCCATCGACGTCGATCTCCACGACCAGCGCGCCGGCGACGTGATGGAAAAGCGCGTCGTGTCCCGCCTGGGTGTCCGAGTATGAGGGAGCCGTCACCGATCCGGTCGAGACCACGTAACGCGCCGGGTCGCACGACATGCGCGGGATGCTCCTGAGTGCGACGCGGGGATGCGGGACGATGACGTGCCCGCCGCCGTTCTTCGTCAGGAAGTCCTTCAGTGGGTCTTTCGCCGCGCTGTTCATCCGCGTGTCGCCGATCAGCAGGCAGCTATCGCTGAGGCGCACGCGGTCGGGGCAAAGGTAGGGCCGGAGTTCGGATGCGTAGGATTTCAACTTCGTGCCGCGGCAGCCAATGGCGAGTTCGGCATTCATGTGTGCGGTATACGCGAGGAGGTTCGGGAAGAAGTTTTCGGGGGCCGCATTGGGATCGGCATGCGGGATGAGAAACCTTCGGATACGAGATGACGGTGGAACGACGCGCTCGAGTATGTGGCGGCTCCGGAAGGATTCCTCGAACGGATACGACCCGATGCCACCCGGCTCCTCCGCTTCCGGAGCCGCGATCCGCTGCCCCGGCGGATCCTTGATAGCCCGAAGAATCCGGTGAAGCTCGACGGCCCGTTCCGCCCGCCATCGCTGCCATCCAGAAGCCTCGCAGATCGCCCGGACGGAAAGCCCGGCTTCGACATATGTGCCGACCGCTTCCGCGTCGGCTATGCGGTCGGTGACCAGATCATCATTCATTTACGCCCTGTCTCGGACGACATTCCCAGTCGACCGTCCGGCGCCGGCGTAGCGTTTTCAACGGGTTATCTGAGGGCGGTTTCATCATCGAAAGCCATCCCGTTGACCGGGCCTGACTACAGGCCGAAGAATGATCTGATGTTCTGACCGAAAAAAACGACCAGTGACCCGACGCTGGCGGAGAAAATGCTGATCACGCCCGCGGCGACCTTCCACTTCGTCTTCAGTTCGCCTACGTCTTTCTTGATCTCGGCGATCTCGGCCTTCGTCTCTTCGGCTGCCCTCTCACGGACGCGAGCGGATTCTTCCTGAGTCTTGATGAAGCCGTCGAGCTTCGATTCCATGCGCGCCTGTCCTTCGATCAGGGCGTAGAATCTGTCGCGGGGGAAGTCGGTCATAAAGGCGTCCTCGGGCCGGGGCTTTCAGTTTCCCGACTGTCCTATTGAACGCGATTCTGAGTCGCCGTTCTTTCTCCGGCGACGGTCTCAGCGAGGTCTTCCAGCGCCTCGGCGGCGCTCTTCAGGGCTTCGGCGGCCTTACGGATTTTCCACTGCTTCCCGGTCACCGTCGTCTGCTCCAGAAGCGACTGCGCCGAGAACAGCATGGCTGAGAACAGCGTCGCCTCGCGGTGCCAGAATTCCGGCGAGTTCCGGATCGCCTCGACGGCGAGCAGGCACTGCGTCCCGGCATGCCGGACGACGATCCCGGTGAGCGGGTAACTGCGCCGTCCGATGTCTGCGACGGCCGCCTGACAGTCCCGGTCGGCTCTCTCGAGCAGCACGATGACGCGGTGGGTCCGCTCGTCAACGCGGTATCGGACCACCGGGGGGATGACGTCCATCCGGAAACGGCAGTCCAGTGCAGACGCGATCTCGAGGATGCGGTTGAGCGACATCTGCTCGACCTTGCCGTCGCGGACGAGGGCGGTGTCGGACGTCCTGAAATTGGGGACCCTGACCTTTATCATCTCGGTCTTGTCGCCACGCCGCGACGGGTCTTCTTCCTGCGCTTCGAGCAAGTGCATCGCGCGCGCCGCGCACTCGAGGGCAGTCTCTTTCATGACCTCGATCTGATCGCAGGCGCGGCTCTCGCCGGGAGCGGGCTCCCGGTAGCGCGCCACCGACGACGTCTTCGATTCCGATTCCTGGAGCAATTCCACCTGCCGCCGCCCGAACGTGTCCTCAGATCGTCCGGCGCCGGCATGCATTCTTCAAATCACGGCGACTGAGACAGGCCCCCAGAGGTCTCCTGATCGAAAAGGAGACGTCCAATGTCCGCCGTCATCAGCCGTGTTTCGCCGCAGGGCGTCCAGTTCATCGCCGCCCACGAAGGCCTCGTGCTCAAGGCCTACCGCTGCCCGGCCGGGGTCATCACGATCGGCTACGGATTCACCATGCGCAGCCGCGTCTTCGCCGCCTGGTTCCGCGCGAAATTCGGTCGCGATCTGCGCATGGGCGACACCATCACCAAGGCCGACGCCGACATGCTGCTCGGCCGTCTGCTCGATTCCGAATACGGAGCCGCGGTCGTCAGGGACATCGCGGCCAAGCGTCAGAACCACCACGACGGCGCATCGAGCGTCGCCTATAACTGTGGCCCGGGCAGCCTGCGCTGGCAGTGGGGCGTGGCCCTGCGCGGCGGCGACGCACGCACCTCGGCGACGAGACTGCGCACGACCGCCGTCACCGCGAACGGTCGCCGTCTCCCCGGCCTGGTTCGGCGCAGGGCCGAGGAAGCTGCACTCATCGAATCCGGCGTCTACTCGGCGCACCGTCCGAACGCCTCGCAGAGCACCGACCGCGACGACGTCCGCCAGTATCAGCAGTGGCTCAAGGACTTGGGGTTCAAGGTCACCGTGGACGGGATCGCCGGACCGCAGACCATCGCCGCCGTCAAGGCCTTCCAGAAAGCCCACGACCTCACCGTCGACGGCATCGTGGGACCCGCGACGAGGGCGGCGATGATCCGCGCCCTGGATGCCAAAAAGGCCAACGTCGCTGGCGGCGCGGCCACGGCCGGCTCGGCGGCCGTCGGCTCAGGCGGCGACGTCACCACGGTCGACGCCGCGGTCTCGGCCCTGGGCTGGGGTCTCGCGGCGTTCGCCGTCGTCGCCGTTCTGATCGTCGTCGTCCGCTATCGGGGAGTGCTGACCGGAACGAGGGTGCCGACATGATCGCCGCCATCGCCATCGTCATTTTCGCCGCTTCCTTCGCCGCAGGCATCGCCGCCGCGGTCGCATGTGGCGGCCCGGTCAGGGAGAGCGCGGCCGTCGAATCCTTCGTCGTCGGGACCGCGTGGGTCTCGCTTGCCTGTGTCCCGGTCGCCGCGGCGGCCTACGTTTTCGGAGTCTGATATGGAAGAATCCAGCATCTTCACACCCGCCTTCGCGCGCATCCTGCTCTTCGTGCTGTCCGGCTGGCTGACGGCCCGAGGCATGCCCGCGGACCTGTCGTATGTCCTGTATGACCCCGCCGTCACCATCGGCGTCGAGGCGCTCGTCGGGATCGCGCTGGGCGCGGTGACGTTCGGATTCTGGCGTCTCGCGAAACGCCTGGGTTGGAGGACGTGATGCTGTCGGCGCTGGTCAGGTGGATCACCGGAGACCTCGTGGGGCAACTGACGCGGGCATATGAAGCCAAGCTCCGGGCTTCGAACGAAACGGAAAGGCTGGTCGCCGACGCCGCGATCCGCGACCTCGAGGCGCAGGTGCAGGCCCACCGGAACGCCACCGAGATCCGCCAGGCGACGGCCGGCTTCTGGGAAATGAGGCTGATCACGGCGACCATCGCCGGATGTTTCGCGTTCCACCTCCTGCTCGTCACCATCGACACGTGTTTCCGGCTCGGCTGGCGCATCCCCGCATATCCGAGTCCTTTCGACGAGTGGCAGGGAGCCATCCTCCTGTCCTTCTTCGGAGTGCAGGTCGTCGGTCAGGGCATCACCGCGATAGCCGCGGCGATCCGGGGACGCAGATAAAGCGAAACCCCCGGCGGGTGACCGGGGGTGTCAACTTTTTATCGAGCGCAACGCACGCTCTGCGATAGTTCCGCTCGATAAATCAGGCCGCCGTTTCGAGCCGCCTGGCCGCCCGTTCCATTTCCTCGGCGGCGAAGCGGTGCGCGTCCCCGGCCATGGTCATCAGGTGCGCGAGCCGCCCGCTTTTGATCGGACGGTGACCCTTCGCGCCGACGTCGGTGGCGTGCGCTTCGAGCGTCCGGACGCTGATCCCCAGCGCCCGTGCGACGCGCTTCTTGTCTTCGAGTCCGCGCAGCGCGGTCAGCGCCAGCCGGACGTAGCGCACGTGGCGCTCCGCTTCGGTCAGGTTCGCGACGTCGGTCATACCCGCCCCCCATAGCCAGACCACTGTCCGAAATCGCCGGGGCTTCCCGCGGCGACCCAGGACAGGTGCTCCGCGACGTCACGTCCGGGCGGCACCAGCGCGGTCCACTCGTCGCCGCCGGCTTCGGGCCGGACGGCATAGGAGTTGACGTTGTCGCCGGACGAGTCCCGGACCCGCCCGGTCGACCGGACGAGATGGGGGACGCCGCCGATTTCGATGATGCGGGCTTTGCTCATATCAGCGCCTCCTGATCCCCATCGGCTTCCACGTCGAGGATGTCGCCGAAGTTAGATTCGATGGTCGTCGCGAGGCCGTGAAGGTCCGCTACGGCCTCGTAATCATCGTCCTCGACCTCGCCGTCATTGTAGTCCTCGAGGCTCTCCATGAGCGCCTGGAGTCCTTCCTCGAGGTCGAGCGCGACCGCCCTGAGCTCGACCAGCCGTTTCCGAATTTCTGTCCGCATCTCTGTCTCCTGTTGTCGGCTGCTGCCGCCGGAACCGTCATCGACGGCTCGGGAGGGAGCAGCCGGGGCCGAAGCCCCGGTCATTACGCCACCGCCTTCTTCTCGAATTCGGCGATCCGCTCGACGATTGCCTTTATGGTCTCGATGCGGGAGAGCCTGGCGTCGCAGTGCACATCTCCGACGATCTGCGAGTTTCCCTTTCTGTCGCACCAGCGGATTTCGTATCGGTAGTTCATTCTCGTGGCGGACTGATCGAGCACATCGTTCCAGACCGCTGCATCGAGCGTCCTTGCGTGGTATTCCTCTCCGTCCACTTCGATCGTCATCGTCCTGAACTTCATCTCCGTTCCCTTTCTCTGTCTCCGAGGTCTGGCCCTCGCCGGAACCGCCGGATGGCGGCTCGGGGGAAGGCCGGGGCCGAAGCCCCGGTTTCCGTGTCAAGCGGCCGCCTGGACCTGCGCCCAGCCGTCGCGGTATTCGAAGTTCGGGCGCAGGTGAGCGACCGGGGACGGGGAGACCTCCGGCTTCGTGAACGCGATACCCCGGGCGGCGAAGAACCTGGCCGCGAGCTTCTCGCGGAGGTCGTGCGGCAGGGTCACCGTGGCCTTGGCGGCTTCGCCCGGATACATGTCCGAGCGCTCGTATGAGACCAGCCGCCAGCCCTCGGGGAAGCGGCGGAGCTCGGCGACGCTCCCGGTGACGCTGTACTTGTAGGACTTCGACGAGGGGCCGCCGCTGGAGACCGTGGCGGTGGCGCCGACGCGGTCCTTCTTGTAGACGCCGAGGTCGTCGAGGCGCGCCTCGGCGTCAGCCGCGGCCTTCTTCACGTCATACGCGTCCATGGTCCACGCGGTCGCCTTGCCGCGGATGGATTCGATGGCCTCGATGAGGGCGGCGGAGTCGGTGAGCTTGATGGACTTCTTGAACATGTGAGTGCCTTTCTCTGTCTCTGCGGACCCGCTTCATGCGGAGTCCTATGAGTAGATTGTGTGTAGTATCCGACCCGCACAAGAGCATTCCGGCGACTTTTTTCTATGCGTTTCGGAAGTCTGATCTTCTGCCTAGCGAGCGCTTACATGCGTCAACTGTTTTGGCCTGCATTTTTTCTGCAGGAGTATCCGCCGGCGAGGCCTGAAAGCCGCCGGCGGATTGCGCGGCCGGCTACAGAATGACCGCGTGCGACGGCTTCCATCCGCGGCCGGCCTTCTTGCCCGTCCACGGACAGCGGCGGACGCTCGGGCCGCCGTCGTTGTAGTGCACGGTGACCGCGACCTGGGCCGCGCGCCCGGCGGCCATCGCCTCGTCGTAGTGCTGGTACCTGGTCCGGCGGCGGCGCGTCTTGCCCTCCGGGACGGCGAAGATTTCGAAAAACGACGGGACCCGGAGCCCCTCGATTCTTGCGAGCATGTGCGTTCCTCTCTCTGTCAGAGCACGGCCCCGGGGATCGGAGCCGCTGACAGTAATGATCGCCCGAAACGAAGCATCTTGCAAGTCGACGCCAAAACGGTTGCCGCCAAAACGTCAGTAAATACAGCGGTTTAAGCTTGCGTATGCTTCCAGACATGGCGGAAACGGAGGGGAAGAACTTGCGATGAAAAATATTTGGACTTTGATTGCCGCGTTTATACGTCTGCCCTTCGCGCTAATGCTTTCGGTGTGTCGCGGATGTGCTTTCCTTTTGGGCATGACGACGCCGGACAATGCTTCGATGGCCCCGGTTCCGGACCCTGCCGAAGACATTCTCCGCAGGCTCGAAGCAACGCGTCCGGAAGACGGCTACGTGCCGCCCGCTGCGGGCGCCGCAGTGCATGCCTACGCCTCGGCGCCGGACTCCGCTGCGAGAGCGCACGTGGACCTGTCGGCGCTCACCGGGGAGCAGGTTCTCTGGCTGATGGGACTGTCGTCCGCGGACCTCGAGAGGCTGGCCCGGGTCGGCCCGAAGGGCTGCGACCGGGCGGCCCGGGGCAAGCCCTCAGGCGTCGTTGGCCTGAGCCGGCCGCGCCGGGAGGTCTCGGGACGTGTCGGCCGGGAGACGGAGACGGATGCCCGGTATGACTACGTGCCGGGTCATGGCGCGGCCTGGGGCATGTGACTTGAGCACATGCCAGAGCTCGGGCACCTCATGCAGCAGGTCCCCGAAGCGTGCGAACAGAGGGTCGCTCACCGCTTGCGCAGGCCGTCGATGACCGCCTGCCGCTGTGCCAGCAGCCTGCGCAGCTTGTCGGCTTCCTCCCGCAGCAGCAGAACCTCGTCCGCGAGGCGATGCGCCAGGGCTTCGAGTTTCGCACCGTTCCGCTCCATCAGCGCCTGACGCGCTTCCTCGACCGCAGCCTGGCGGGCCTCGAAATGCCTGCGGACGGCGGCGACGCCGTCTTCATGCGCGCGCGCGAGCACGGCTCCGGTGGCGAGGCCTACGGCCGTCGCGGTCATGCCGACGTTGTAGCCGTGATCTCCTCGCGGTCTGTGGGTCATGGGCGTGCTCCTTATATATAGGGGCAGCATACCTGGCAGGATCCAGGCCCCGGTTAAAGCAGTCCGTAAGATCCGATGGGTCGCACATGTGACTTGACGCCTGAGTCGTCAGTGTGGTGTTCATCATCTTCGAGAGGGAGCCACCACATGATCGCGAATCGTCTGTCGTCACTGGAGCTATGCGCAGGCGCGGGCGGTCAGGCGCGAGGCCTCGAACTGGCGGGCTTCGACCACGCGGGCGTCGTCGAAATCGATTCCGACTGCTGCAAGACCCTGCGCCTCAACAGGCCCGAGTGGACCGTCCACGAAGAAGACCTGAACGGATTCGACGGCCGCCCCTACCACGGCGTTGACCTCCTCGCGGGCGGGCTGCCGTGCCCGCCTTTCAGCGTCGCCGGGAAGCAATTGGGCGCCAACGACGAACGGAATCTCTTTCCCGCGGCGATCCGGCTCGTGGACGAAACGCGCCCGAAAGCCGTGATGATCGAAAACGTGCGCGGGTTCTTGGACGCCGTGTTCGAGGACTACCGGGGATACATCAAGGGCGAGCTTCGGAAGCTCGGGTATGACGCTCATTGGCGGCTGCTGAACGCGAGCGACTACGGCGTGCCCCAGCTGCGTCCGCGCGTCGTCATCGTGGCGCTGCGCGACGACATCAAGGACGGCTTCGACTGGCCCGCCCCGAATCCGCATGACGCGCCGACGGTCGGCCAGACCCTGCTGGACCTCATGGCGGCGAACCGCTGGCGCGGCGCCAAGAAGTGGGCCGCCGGAGCCGACGATATCGCACCCACGCTCGTGGGCGGATCGAAGAAACACGGCGGCCCCGACCTCGGGCCGACCCGCGCGCGCAACGCCTGGGCGACGCTGGGCGTCAACGGCAAGTCGCTCGCCGAGGAAGCACCCGAGAGGGATTTCGTCGGCATGCCGCGGCTGACCGTGCGCATGACGGCGCGCATCCAGGGGTTCGACGACGGCTGGCAGTTCCACGGACGGAAGACCGCGGCGTATCGCCAGGTCGGCAACGCTTTTCCTCCCCCGGTCGCGAGAGCGGTGGCGGAGAACCTGCGGGCGGCCATGGAGCGGCGGACCATATATCCTGTGCGCGTTCCCGCCTGAGATCTACCGCTCGTTAACCATGACGCCTAAAGTGCCGGGATGGCCCGGCCACTTGATTCGCATCATCCAGACTATCCCGTGGTGGCTCCGGTCGTCGCGAGGATACTGTCTGCGGCCGGCGGACAGCAGGGCATCGAGGAACACGTCCCGCTGCTCCTGAGGAACGCCATCGACGAGGTCGTGGACATGCCGCGGACCGGACGCTTCTTCATCGAGCAGACCGAGAAAACGGAAAAGACCTACCTCGGGACGAAGGTCGAAATCCTGCTGCGGGCATGGCTCGGATTTCCCCGCGGCAAGACGCTCGACATGTCCATCGACGGCACCGAGTGCGACATCAAGAACACCATGCACTACAACTGGAGCATCCCCCGGGAGAACGTCGGGCGGCTCGCTCTGCTGGTGAAGTCGAACGAGAAGAAGGCCGTCTGCAGCATCGGGGTCGCGGTCCTGCATGACGCCTATCTGAACCCCGGCCGGAACCAGGACCAGAAGCGCACCATGTCGGCGATCGGCCAGACGAACATCTGGTGGATGCTCGACGGCTACCCGTATCCGGTGAACTTCTGGCGCGTCATGACCGCGGCGCAGCGCGACGAACTGATGAACGCGGGAAGCGCCACGGCGAAGCTCACGCGGCTCTTCGAGATGATCCAGCGGCGCCCGATCGCCCGGGGACAGGTCGCCGATCTGGCGAGGCAGCACGACTACATGAAGAGGCTGCGGGCCAACGGCGGAGCCCGCGACCGTCTCCGGCCGAAAGGCATCGCGCTCCTGTCCGGCTTCTACGACCGCCTCGCGATCAGTCACCTGAAGCTCGGGCCGCTGACCGCCGAGGAGTTCATTTCCGTGTCGCCGAAGGACCAGGCGGAAGAGGACTACCTCCGGCTCAAGGGCTACATCGACTAGCCGATTTCCGCATTCCCGCCGCCGTCCCGTATCCACGCGGCCGCCTGTGCGACGACCTCCGCCAGCGCCTCGTCGCCTTTCCTGCGGAACGCGCACTCCCAGATCGTCAGGTGCCGCCAGCCGGCCGCTTCGACGGCGGCGAGGTTCCGCGCATCGCGCTCGCGGTTCTTCGTGATCTTCGGTCCCCAGTAGCCCGTGTTCGACGAGGCAGGCCTGCCGTCCCGGCACCCGTGCCCGTGCCAGTAGCACCCGTGCACGAAAACGACGGCCCGGTGTTTCGGCAGCACCATGTCCGGCTTCCCCGGGAAGCGGCTGGAGTGCAGCGAATACCGATATCCCAGCGCATGCAGGCCCCGCCGGATGGCGAGTTCCGGTGACGTGTCCTTGCTCCTGATCGCGGCCATCATGCGGCTGCGGGTCTCGGGGGTGACGGTGTCGGCCATCCGGCGGTCATAGCATGCAGACGGCTGTTGATCACGGCACGCCGGCGCCGGACTCTCGATGCATGGCATCGAGGGAGGCGGACGTGTTCAAGCAGATTCATGAGTGGCCCGCGGAAGACGAGGGCGACAATTTCGACATTTCCCGCAGGGACGACACGCTGCTCGTGGAGCTCTGCTACCCGCCCCGGACGGACGAGGATCACCGCAAGAGGTTCGTGGAGGGAAGGGGCTGGCAGGTCACCCACATCGAGATCGATCAGATGTCCGTCCGCGCGACCGACGGCATCCGGCTCAACTACGACTACAAGCGTGACGGCTGGGTGATCGAGCAGGCATCGCGCTTCGCGTGGCCGCTCGAAGATCAGGCCTGCGACCGGGACTGGCAGGAAGTCGCGTTCATCCAGTCCTGGGCCCGCGCTGAAAGCAAAGAGGAACAGGCTCGCCGTCTGGCCGGAGGTGCATCGTGACCGACGACCTGCTCCAGAAACTGATGGAATGCGACGTGCCTTACGCCGAAGTCTGGCCCGGGTCCGAAATCTGGGCGCCTGTCGCACGTGTCGAGGAGGTCAAGACGGCCGTGCTCGCCGCGCTCGACGAAGGGCTGCGCGAAGGAGCCGCAACACGGATCGCGGCGATGCCCGCCGACGAACTGCGGGCGAAGCTGACGGCCGCCGGGGAGGACCCGGACGAGATGGTCTCGCTGGGCCGCCGGAAGGTCGAGGAGGCGAAGGCGGCGGGACTCGGTCTCGAAGACGCGCTGGTTCAGATGACGAACGAGGCCCGCGCGAGGGCGAGGGAAGAGGGAGAAGCGGCATGAGCAAGACATACGAAGACATCATCAAGGAAATCCACATGGACGAGGTCGCGCACACGGTCCGCTCCATCGGCCGCGTCGAAGCCGGCATCACGGACCGCAAGTCTGACTCCGAGCACGTCGAGGACGAGCGCCTGACGCTGGCGGCCACCCGCGATCATTTCGGCTTCGAGGGCGACAGGCACATGCACGGGGTCTACCGCGAGGGCTCGGACGTCATGCTGGCGAAGACGGGGACGGGGCCGAATGCAAGCGCCCACGCCGACATCCTGGCGCACCTCTGGAACCATCTGGTCAAGGAGGTCGAGGACTACGACAGGGCGCGCGGGGAGGTCAGGCCGAAGGCGGGCTGGAGGGGAGCATGAGCATGAGCATGAGCATGAAAGACACCGACATCGTCGTCCGCACGGTCCCGCTCGGGGCGCTCTATCGCCCGGCCGGGGCCACGGAGTTCATGCCCTGCAAGGTTCTGGAGTCATGGGGGCCGGACGAGGACGGGAGATGGGGCATTGTGCTCGACCCCATCGACGAAGTTGCCGCTGCGAAGGAGGAATCATGACCAAGAGAGATATCGAGACCGCCCTGCGGCGCAAGGGCATCAGGACCACCACGCTTGAATACGACAGGCAGCCAACCCCGGGCGGCATGGTCTCCGGCTGGACCGTGATCCTGGACGAGGATCACTCCGAGGCCCTCATGGCGCACGGATACGGAGACCAGCCTGACGACGAGACGTACGAGGGCGTGATGGAGTGGGCCAGAGGACTTCCGGATGTGACGCCCATGGTCGCCGCCATGAGCATCATGGACGACCTGCGCGGCCGCAGTGGCATCCTCGACGGGCTCGACGACGAGATCATGCAGGAGATCGAGGAAGCCATCCGCGGGCACATCGCGAAGGCGTATGAGGGCAGGATATGATGCCCGGCCGCTTCAGGATGCTCGCCGGAGCCGATGAGACGAAGCGACCCGTCTGGGAGCACCATGACCGCTACAAGGAATACGGCATCGTCGTCGTCGAAGGCCCGGGCTACGGATGGGAGATCAGCATCTGGTTCTGGCCGGACGGTCGCCCTGATGCTGCCGTCTACGTCGGCGGTGGCAGCCCGCATCCGAGGGCAGCCTTCGCCGACGTCGAGGAGGTGTTCGCGTTCGCCTACGGGGTGATCGACACAGAGATCGAGGGGGTAGCATGACACCCACCCCCGACGCCCTCGACCACCTGATCGATTTCATCCTGTCGGACGACACCCCCGTCACGGACGCCGAACGCCTCGCCACGAAAGCCGTGTGGAACGCGGCGATGGCACGGGTGGGATGCGAGTGGCCGGACTGCGGATGCTTCGAAATCCAGGGGCCGGGTGCATGCCGGGCGGCCGTATAAACGCTCGTATATGAGCCAAATATATTGACGCTCGTATATGAAGCCGCCCTCCTTGACGCCCGCCCGCCGGCGCCACATCATCGAATTCTGAAACATGACTGCTCGCCCCCGGGACTCAAATCCCGGGGGCCTTTTTGTTTTCGCCGCCACACCTCAGGATGCCGCCATGTCCACCGTCGCCCTCCAGATCACCCCGTCCGGCATCCTCTGGGCCGTCATCCCGGAGCCGCTGTCGCTCGACGGCGACAACCCGGTGGCGGCCGGAACGATGCCGTGGCCCGTGTCGCGGCGCCCGCGTCCGGACAGGCTGCCGCTGGATATCGAGGAGCGGGTGCTGGCGTATCAGGCCCTGCTGACGCTGCTTGCGGACCTTGGGGCCGAGGACGTTCTGCTCGCGGTCGAGGATGGGGTCGACAGGATTCGGGTGGGTGTCGTCGAGGTCGTGCTCGATCACGCCGACGTGCGTGTGGTGACGGTGGCGGCGCATGACGAGGGGGCTATCGGGATCGTGGGGGAGGCGGTCGACGGGATGGTGTCGGGACCGCGCTTCTAGGCCGCGATCCCGAGCTTCCTACGGGCCATGTCCAGACCCTCCAACACGAAGTACTCCCACTCCGACAGTATCTTGAATTTGACCTCGAGATACGGGTCCCGGTTGTAGATTTTCCACGCGCTGCCTTTGCGGCCCTCGTCTTCGTGGGTGATCATTTCCATGTCTTTCTCACCCAGCCGCCGCTCGCCGATCTTATACTTGTGCATCGTCGGCGACATCGCCGTGGTGAATGCCGTTCTCAGGTCGTGCGTAGAAATCTTCAGGGGGATGCCGTTCAACGTCCCGCCGGCCCGCCTCATCTGGAGAATGACATCCGAGTAGGTGCGTTCGTTGATGTGCCCATCCCACGAACCGTCCCGGCTCGCCCGCTGCTGCGGCAGGAGATAGACGTTGTCGGACCGCCCCATCAGTTCGGCGACTTCCACGCACTGGCGGGCGAGCGGCGGCAGCGGCAGGGATCGCCATGCCCTCGTCTTGTCTTCCAGGCGCCAAACGATGCCGTAGTCGGGGTGGTCGACGAACGCGGCCTTGCGGGCTTCGCACACCGTCATGCGGCGCTGCCCGGTGAGCAACTGGAGCATCACGCCCGCGCGGGCCGGCGCGTTCTGGCACCGATCCAGCCCGAGGACCAGCATGCCGATCTCTTCCTGCATCATGGCCCGGAGTGCCTTCGCCTCGCCGTCTCCCTTTGAATCCTTTCCCTTCCGGTGCGACTTCTCAGGCGGAACGTCCGCCGCCGGGTTGGCCGTCAGGGGATTGCCCTCGCGACCCATCTGCCAGCCGAAGAAGCCCTTCATGGCCATCAGCGACAGGTTAGCCTGCCTGAGGTTTCCATCCGGACCCTTTGCCTTGCCACGCTCCCGGATCTTCTTCTTGACCCTGATGATGTCGTCCCGCGTGATGCTGGCGATCGGCTTGCCGTGCAGCGGTTCGAAGTCCTTTTCCAGCACCGAGCCGGCCACCACGCCGAGGGCGCTGCGATATGTCCGGTGCGTGTCCTTCGCGTTCGTCAGCAAGAGTTCCCGCAGGTATTGGTCCCGGGCCTGCTCCCAGCGCTCCCCGATGCCGGAGACCGCATTAGCTTCGGCTTCAGCGGCGGCGACGCTGCGGCTGTCCACGAAGGCCTTCACGAACGCGCCCGCGTCCCGCCCGTCCGCCTTCATCCGGCGGGCCGTGCGCACCATCTCGCGCAAGTCCGGGAGGTCATCTGCAGAGAAGGATTCGACGTCAGCGATGGTGGCCTTCCAGTCCCGCGTCACGATGGACCAGGACGCCCGGCCGGACGCATAGACCCGGATCGCGAGACCGGGGCAGTGCGCGTCATAGAGCTTGTGCTCCTTCCCGGACTTTCGGAGCGTCTTAACCTTCCGGAGCGTATTCCCGTCGAATGCTTCCTGCATGTGGCCTTCCCCGCTAACAAGGAGAAATCCACTACGTGGCCTTAGGAATGCCGTCAAGGCCACGGCCAAAATAGTTTACTGACGCTTGTCTCGTCGGGAGCGATATGCAGGTATTCCGGGCTTTCCGGCGGTGGCCTTTTTCGCTAACTACTGCCCCGTAGAGGCCACTGGAAACCGACCCACTTTCTCTTAATCAGCGGGTCGTAGGTTCGATCCCTACATCACCCACCATCAATATCTCATTGAACGGCTGAATTTATCTCGTTCCGACTCAGGTCGGTCCATAACGGTCGACCGCATTAGAAAGCGATCTTGCGGTTCTCTCCCAGCGCAGGCGGCATTCCCGTCAGTTCGCCCTTCAGCAGCTCCCATTTGGCGTGCAGCCTGCTTTCCGGATAGGTCCAGTATTCGGCGATGTCCGGCTCTACGATCAGTACTGCCGCCTCGTCCTTGTTCGCGGGCATCCATTGCGAAGCGTCGTTCGTCCACAGGCGGTCAATATCCGTCCGGTCGACCGAAATGCGCGCCGCGCCCGAAACGGACACCCAGCTGTTCTCTCCCGGTTTCGAGAAGACGAGGTTGGCGAATGGCTGGGCGGCCAACTCCTCCACCTTGTGGGCGTCGATCGTGGTCAGGAACCGCACCGTTCCGTCATCGTCGTGATAGTGCGCCTTCATTGGCCGCGAAGGCATGAAATAGGCGTCTCGGGTGACGAGCATGCACATTTCGAACGTCTTCAGGTCGTCCCAGAACTGGTCCACCTCCAGCATGTCCATGGGCGGGGGCTCCTTCCTCGAGTGGGGTGAAACGATAATGCCTGACCAGGTGCCGCTGTTCCGTTGCGGTCGGGAATGCGTCGGCGTGGAGCCAAGTCGCCGATCCGGCGTTGTTGCGGGGAAGGAGACTGATCATGTTCGAATTGCTGTGGTTTCTCGTTATCGTCGGCGGGCCGGTGGCGATTGCCGTCGTGCTTGCATTCGCCCTCATCACCCGCCGTCGGCGTTCGACCGGCGAGGCGGCGGCCCAGCGTGCGGCCACCCGCAGGCTCTACAAGGAAGCGCCGGCCGAAACGATGTCAGGACAGACCCCGTCGCCCGCTGCGCGGTCGCTGAAAGCCGAACAGGCCCGGGTGTCGGCGGCGAACGAACTTGACGAAGGGCTGGAGGATACGTTTCCCGCCAGCGATCCGGTCGCCGTCACCTCGACCACGACCAGCGGCGGGCCACGCGCCAACGGCGCGGCCACGCGTCAGTAGTCGCGCTCGTAGAAGATGCCTAGCGACGAGTCGCCGTCGCTGCCAAGGGAGCCGCGCGCGCGCAGTTCCTCGGTAATGTCCAGGTTGATCGTGCCGCGCGTGGTGCCCTGCGCTCCCGCCTCCACGCCCAGATAGACGTTGTCGGCGATGTAGCGACCGGCGCGCACGGCGGCATTGCCCTCGCTGTCGGTTACGACGTCGATGTCGTCGAGGCCGGTGGCGTCGCGCAGGCTGCCGATCAGCGACGAGTTGGATCCGCCGGCCAATTCGGCGGCGGCCAGAGCGAGCTGGGCGATCTGGAACGGCGATAGTTCGCCGATGCCGCGATTGAAGATCAACCGCGCCAGCACCTCGTCTTCCGGCAGCTCCGGTTGCGAGGAGAACGAGATGTCAAGCGCCGAGACGCGGCCGCTGACTGTAATGAAGACGACGATGTCGTTGCCGCCCGAGCGGGCGATGAAATTGAGGAACGGGTCGAGGTCGCCAACCAGCGTCACTGTTCCTTCGTCAAAGGTGATGCGCTGTCCGAGGATGGCGAGCCTGCCGCGGATCAGCTCGAAGCCACCGACGGGCTGGATGTTCGTCACGGGACCGGTGAGCTGCACACGTCCGCCCAGCTCGGCATCGAGCCCGCGTCCTCGGACGAAGATGCGGGCGGGCGCGCTGACACCGACATTGACGCGCAGTACGCTCGGCCGTCCTTCAGGCGTCGGCGTACCGTCGTCGGCGCGAGCGCGCGCCAGCGTCTCGCGCACCGGGGCAGGGGGATTGCGGTGCGTAACATCGATCGCGGCGGCGCTGCCGCCGAAGGTCTCCGGCACCGTAATCTCGGCTCGTTCCACGGCGATCTCGCCGGAGAGAAGCGGGTCACGCGTCAGCGGTCCCGCAAGCGCGAGATTGCCGCTCACCGTCGCGACGACAAGATTGCCGTCGGCATAGCGAGCCTGCGAAAGGGCAACGCGAATATCGGCCGGGAAGCCGGCGGCGGCGTTGGTCGAGACCGTGCCGCTCGCGGTGATCGACCCGCCGGTGGAGAGCGCCGCACTTGCAGAGCGGATCGCGACCGTCTCGCCGTCGACGCTGCCCATCACGTTGATGTCGCGCAGGCGAAGGTTGCTGTCCGGATCGATCACCTGCGCGCCGGTGGTCGAGAACATGCCGCGAAGCGCCGGCTGTTGCAGGTTGCCCGATACCGAGCCGGAGAGCTGCACGGTTCCGGTCACCTGTGTGCCGCGATCGGCGAGGAAACGATTGGCAAGCGACAGCGGCGCCGAACCGTTAAGATTGACCGACAGTCCGCCGCCCGACAGCGGAACCGTGCCGCTTGCTTCGAGCGACAGGCCTTCCGGGCCGGATACGGAAACGGCTGTCAGCGTCACGACGTCGCCTGCGAAGCGGCCGGCGGTGGTCGCGTCCAGCGAGGCTATTCCCGCCGACTGGAGCGCGGCCGCGCGAAGCGAGGAGCCGCGCAGGTCGAAATTCGCCTGCGGCTCGGCGAGCGTGCCGGCGACACGGGCGGAGCCGGCGATTGTGCCGCCCAGCGCCTGACCCGGCACGATGGCGTTCAGCGCGCCGAGCGGGAAGGCCTGAAGGTCTATGTCGATGGCCATCGGCCCATCGCCAAGGGGAACACCGCCGCGCGCCGCCGCGCGCAGTCCCTCCGGACTGGTCACATTGGCGTCGATGTCGAGCCGCTGGCCGGTTGTCTGGCCACGGGCGTCGATGGTCAGCGAGCTTTGGCCTGCCTGCCGCAGCACCGCCGCGGTCACCGCCTCGCCGCGCAGGGTGAAGTTCGCCTGTGGTGCGGCGCGATCGCCGGTAAGCCTCGCCTGCGCGTCGACCGTGCCGCCGAGGGCCAGATCGGGGCGCACGAGATTCGCGATCGAAAGCGGCAGGCGGGCGACATTCACGTCGAGGTCGAGGGTCCGCGCAACGGTCCCGCGCGCGGAAATGCGTCCACCGGCGACGTCCACCGACAGCGTGTCGATGGTGAAGCTGTCGCCGAAGACGAGCAGCGAAGCGGGCTCTGCCAGCCGGGCGGCTACGATGCCCTGACCAAGTGAGGCTTCGGACAGCGAGACGCGATAGCCCTGGCCTTCCGGTGCGAGGGAGCCGCGCGCACGAGCCTGAGCGCCATTGGCGAGGTCGGCATCGACGCCGAAGGCTGTCGTGCCCTGGCTCGACTGCGCGGTCGCGTCGAGCCGCGCGATCTCCACGCCGCCCGCGGCGATTCCGCTGGCCTGGGCCCGGCCGTCAACCGCCGGCACGCCGAACAGGTCAACGACGCTGGCCTCAAGCGTCGCGCTGGCCACCCGCGTTTCGCCTGCCTCTATCCCGCGCAGCGTGGCCGACAGGTCGGCGTTCTGGCGTCCCTCGCTGGGCACCAGCGTAATCGTGGCCTCGACCGCCCCTGTCGCCTCAATCAGGAAGAGAGCGGCGGCGGTGGAAATGTCGGCCGCGTTGACGGCGAGGTTGCCGGTCAGCAGGCCGACGGCATCTTGTGCGAGTCCGCCGGTCAGCCGGGCTCCGCCGGCGGAAAAGTCGAGGTCGGTCAGCCGCCGCTCGCCGCCATCGACCGATAGGCCGGCCGAAAGCTGCGCCCTGACACCGTCGAGGAAGGCGTCGCCCCCGACAGTGCCGTTGAGCGCGCCGCTTTCCAGCGTGCCCTCGAACGCGACCTGCCCGTCATTTAGCCGCCGGCCCGCCAGCGTGCCGGTGGGGACCCGGGCGAGCGCGGTGAGCGTGATCAGCCCGTCGGCGCCGGCAGCGCGGCCGCTGGCCTCGAGTCGTCCGGATGCCTGAGGCGACAGAAGGCCAAGATCGGTAAGCGCGGCAGTGAAGTCGAAATCGGCCGCGCCCGAGGCGAAACGGCCGTCGGCGGTCAGATCCACCTGATCGTTGGCGACGCGTAGTTCCTCGGCATAGATGCCCTGTTCGCCGCGTCCGAGGCGGCCGGTTATGGCGGTGCGGCCCGCGAGCAGGTTGTCGACTGCATCCGTGCCGATACGGAGTTCTTCGGCGCTACTGTCGAATGTCAGGTCGAAAGCTCCTCCGATCGGGCTGACCTGACCGTTGGCGCTGAGGTTGAGGGAACCCTGCAGCGTCCGGCCGGCCAGGCCTGAAAAGGGCGCGAGACTGGCAGCCTCGACGGCATAGGTTCCGAACAGAGAATAGTCGGAGATTTCGCCGATGAAGGAAGCCGCGAGCCCGTTGCCGGAAAGCTTAGCGTTTTCGACGCGCACGGGCTCGTCCGCCGCCCACCAACCGTCGATGTCGAGAGCGATCGTATCGCCGAGTGCTTCGGCGACGTCGGCCCGCGTCGCCGTGATGCCGGTCGCCGCGCCGTTTGCCTTGAAGGTGATGCGGCGTTCGGCAGGGATGTTCAGGTTTTCCGCCGTTCCTCCAAACTCGACCGCTGCGTTGGCCGCGTTGAAATCGGGCGTGTTGAGATTGTCGATATTGAGCGCGCCGCTCCAATCCTGACCGGCTCCTTCGCCGAAAGAGAGTTGCAGGGTTGCTCGGTTGACTGTCGTCTGGCCGCCGGGCAGCGGCAGCAAGACGCGGTCGTCGGTGCCGTCGTCGATCGTTGCGTCGAGCCGCAGCAGGCGCAGGAAGCCGTCAGCGCCGGTCTCGACCGCCGCGACGAGTACGAGCGCCGCACTGTTGAGTTCCAGCGACTCGAGCGAGAGGCCGCCAGCCTCGCGCACGAGACCCTGTGCCTGAAGACGCGTTTCGGCGCCGAAGAAGTCGCGATACTGCGCCGGGACGAGCCGTGCCACCGCGCCGCCGAGGTCGGCCGAGAAACGGATGCCTTCTGCGGCGCCGCGCAGGCTGGTTACGCCCGCTAGCGTACGCTCGCCGGCCACGTCCAGCGCCAGCGTCACGTCGAGGCCGGAGAGGGGGCCGCTGCCATTGACGGCGAGTTCGACCGGTGGCCGCCCTTCGATGTTGAGCAGGTTGGCGACGATGCCGTTCTCAGGCTCGGAAAGCGTCAGATCGAGGTCGAGTTGCTCTGTCGCGTTCGCATAGGTGGCCGTGAGACCGAAGCGGCCGCCCGGTCCGTCGAGCCTCGTGATGTCGAGCGCTGTGTCGAGTGAGCCGTCGGCCAGATTGATGCGGCCGGCGATGGACATCTCGGATTCGAGACCGAAGACGCCCGGGCCGAATGCAACCCGTTCCACCGCGAGTTCGTCAAGATTGATGGCGATGGGCAGTTCGGGCACCTGGAACGACGACGATTCAGGCGCGGGCAGCGTTTCGTCGGGAATGGGCCGGCGCAGAACCTCGATCCGCTCGGCCGCCAGCCTGTCGATCTGAAGGCGCTGACTGAACAGCAGCGTCGAGCGGCTCCAGACGATCGATGCGTTGACGATGCGCAACCACACGCCGTCATCGTCGGCGACGGTGATCAGGCCGATATTGGCGTTGGACGACAGCACGCCCTGGATGTTCTGGATGCGGATCTGCCGGTTGGGACCTGACAGCCGGTCCTCGACGAAGGAAAGGAAAACTCCGCGTTCCTCTTCCGGCGTTTCCTGCTGCGCCAGCGCGGGCAGGGCGAGGAAGGTAACAATCAGAGCGACGATCCAGCGCATCAGAAGGCCTGCCCTATGCCGACATAGAAGGCGACGCGCGGGTCGCCCGGACGCCGGTTGAGCGGGGTAGCCACGTCCAGGCGGATCGGCCCGAGCCCGGTGTAATAGCGCAGGCCGGCGCCCACGCCGATGCGGACATCCTCGCTGAAATTGGGGATCGTGTCCGCGCCTACATAGCCGACATCGGCGAAGCCGACGATGCCGATGGAATCGGTAACGCGGGCGCGCACTTCCACGGATGCTTCGCCCAGCGCACGGCCACCGACGACGTTGCCGCCGGCCGTCGGCACGCCGATGTTGCGATAGGCATAGCCCCGCACGGAGCCGCCGCCGCCGGCGAAGAACAGCATGTCCGGCGGCAGTTCGGCCACCGTCGGCCCGACCAGCGTGCCCAACTTGACGCGACCGGCCAGCACGAACCTGCTCTCCGGCCCCAGGCCGAGATAGCCGCGCGCCTCGGCCGTCCCCTTGAAGGCGGCATTGCCGTACTGGAATTCGTAGAAGGGCTCCGCGACTGTTTCCAGGAACAGCCCGCTCGTGGCGTCGGCCGGGTTGTCGCGGCTGTCGTAGGTCAGGCTGCCTTTGACCCCCAGCGTGGAGAAGTCGCGGCGACCGAACTCGGCGTCTTCGTAGCGGGCGTGGCTGCCCACTGCAAACAGCCGCGCGGCGAGTTCCTCGGTGAAGAGGTGACTGAAGCCAGCCGTGCCGGTCACCGCCGTGCGGGTGTAAGCCTCCAGTACCTCGCGGTCGCCGAAGATCGAGGCGGAGAAATCGGTGTCGGGCGTCCAGATGCCCGGCTTCACGAAGGTCGCGCCGACACGGTAGGTGAATTCGTCCGGCCGCAGCGTGGTGCCGATGCCGGCGACCTTGCCCTCGACGCGCAGGCGCTCGGCGCGACCGAACAGGTTGCGGTGCAGCCAGAAGGATTCGAGGCCGAGGCCGTCGACGGTCGAATAGGATCCGCCGACGCCGAACCGGCGCGGCATGCGTTCCTGCACGATGTAGGTGATTGGCAGCAGGCCGTTGTCGTCGATCATCTCCGCTTCCTGGAAGCGGGCGGCGCGGAAGACGTCGAGCCTGGCGATGCGGGTCGAGGCACGTTTCAGGTCGTCAGGGTCGTATTCCTCGCCGGGCCGAAGCCCGGTCATCCAGGCGACCCATTCGGCATCCATGCGCTCCGCGCCTTCGACGGTCACAGGTCCGTAATAGGCCTTGCGGCCCGGATCGACGGTGAGGCGGGCGTCGACAACGTCGGCGTCATGGGCGGCGACGACGCTGCGCTCTGCGATCTCGGCCTTGGCGTGGCCCTGCTGACGCCATGCCTCGACGGCCAGGCGCTCGGCGCGCAGGATCGTGCCTGAGCGCGCCAGTTCGCCGGGCGCGAAGCCTTCATCCGCGGGCTCGTCGACGCGATCGCGGCGGTCGATCGGCGGCGGCGCGGCATTGACGATCGAGGCCTCGCGAAACAGGAAGGCGGGCCCGGCATCGACGGTCACGACGACATTCGCCGGTTCTGCGAGCACTGCATCCGGCGGCAGGTCCGCGGCTTCGCGGCCATCGATGCGGATCGAGATCGACCCACCGTATCTGCCTTCGGCATAAAGGGTGGCGAGCAGCCGGCGATAGTCACCGCGTGCCTTGGCGATAAGCCCTGCAGCGCCGGAGGCGGGTTCGTCGCGATCCTGCCAGAGAGTGGAGGTGGACTTGAGACGGTCCTCGATGCCGCCTTCGCCTGTCGCGACCGAGAAGTCGACCGCGTAGGTCTGCGGGTCACCGATTACCATGTCTTCTTCGGCCGTCTCGCGGCCAAAGAGGCGGATGCCGAAGAGTTCGAACGCGGATGCGGCCGGTGGCCCGGCCAGTATCGCGGTGGCCAGGACAAGACTACCCAGCCGGCGCCGGCGCCAGTTTGGCTGTCTCTGCACGGTCCCGTCCACTCCCTACACTGCGCCGCGCGTCCCCCAACCGCGCCGCAACTCAAGACACCGCCGGGCAGTTGCAGCCGATCGCCTGCGGCATGCTTGCCACCGAAGGCGATCCGCGCTCCGGCGCTCGGCCGGAAATCAAGCAAATTCAGCGGCCAAGGCCGGATCGACCTCGACCGGCACACTACCCACGCAAACCATCATTGTCCAACGCACGGCGATAACAAGTCGTTACCGTTGCCGAAACGTTACGGTCGCAGCCGGAACTCCCATTGGCAGGCGGCGTTGAATTGTCACAGCAGCAGGAAAGGGCGGTGTAATGCCAGCCACATCCAAAGCACAGCAAAAGGCGGCCGGAGCGGCGCTTTCGGTCAAGCGCGGCGAGACGCCGAAGTCGAAACTCAAGGGCGCTTCGCGCGACATGTACGAGTCGATGAACGAGAAGCAGCTGGAGGATTTCGCCGGCACCAGACGCAAGGGGCTTCCGGAACACAAGGAAGACCGGCGATGAAGGCCGAACGGCAAGGCTGGACCGATCTGATCCTCGACGGTCATCTGAAGCCGAGCGTCCACCCGGCGCGACCGATGGGCCTGCTGGATGCGCCGCGCATAGAGAAGGAGGAGCACCGTCGCCGCTTCAGCTGGTGGCCTACGCTTGTGCTGGTCGCGTTGATGGCCGCAATTATGCTAGCTATTGCCTACCTCTGATCTTGTCTTTTGCGGATCATTCGTTCGCGGCGCTTTCGCGCGCGGCGAGGAAGGCGGCGATCGCCGGCACCTGAAGGTTCTCGATCAGCGCCACGCGCTCCAGCGTAAAGTGCTGTTCCTCGTCGAGCATGTTGACTGTGCCGAGCACCGTGCCGCCGACGACGACCGGCATGTTGACGCACGAACCGCAGCCAAGCGATCCGATCAGTTCCCAGTCCGGGAAATGATTGGCGATTTCGTCCAGCGTGTTGGCGACGAACAGCTTGCGCCCTTCCACGACAAGTTCGAACCACGGATCGACGGTGATTGGCTTTGTGCCGGAGACCGGATAGGCTTCGGCCATGTTCGTGTAGAGCCGGCGGGCGAGATTGGCGTCAAGGTCGACCGTCGTTACAGTGAACAGCTTGCAGCCGATCAATTCCTGCGCCAGCGCTTGCAACGCCTGCCAGGGCGCTTCGCCGTGGGTGTCGTTCGCGAGGGCCGCGCGGAATTCAGCCAGTGCTGCGGGCGGGCTGGTGATCATATCGCAATTCCTGTCAGGCTGGGATGCGGTTCGCGCTTTTCTCGACTAGTTCGCGCGAATAGGGATGTTGCATCGTGTTGGACTTTAGTGCGGCGACATCGGCCACCTCGACGACGCGGCCCTGGCGCATCACGCCGAGCCGGTCGCAGAGAAAGGACACCACCGCAAGGTCGTGGGTGACCAGTATATAGGTCAGGTTCTGCTCGCGTCGCAGGCGCTTGAGCAGATTGAGTATTTCCGCCTGCACCGACACGTCGAGCGCCGATGTCGGCTCGTCAAGCAGCAGTATCTTCGGCTTCAGCATCAACGCGCGGGCGATCGCGACGCGCTGGCGCTGGCCGCCGGAAAGTTGATGCGGCAGACGAAAGCGGAAGTGCTGCGCGAGCCCGCATGCCTCCATCATTTCCGGGACCAGCCTGTCGGCGCCGCGGATTCCATGGATAGCAAGCGGCTCCGACAGCGTGGCGTCTACGGTTTGGCGCGGATGGAGCGAGCCGTATGGATCCTGGAACACCATCTGGCACAACGCCGCGAAGCTGCGATCGATCCGCTTGCCGCGCGGGGTGCCGAAAAGCTCGATGCTGCCGGACCAGTCCGGGGCGAGGCCCGTAATGCCTCGAAGCACCGTCGATTTGCCCGAGCCGCTCTCGCCGACAAGGCCGAAGCACTCGCCCTCCGCCACATCGAGATCGAGGTTTTCCACCACCAGCGTCTCGCCATACGAAATCGACAGGTTGCGCAGCGCGATCGCGGTCATGCCTGCTCCCACTGGCTGCGGTCGAGCACGGGCAGTTCGGCCCGGTCCTCGTCGAGACGCGGCACGGAGGCAATCAGCCCGCGCGTATATGGATGGGTGGCCTTGTCCAGTTCGCCGGCCTTGCATTCCTCGACGACTTCCCCGCGAAACATGACGAGGATGCGGTCGCAGAAGGCGGACACGAGGTGCAAATCGTGGCTGATGAAGATCAGCCCCATGCCCTTGCGGGTGATCAGGTCATTCATCAGCTTCAGCACCTCGCCCTGGACGGAGACGTCCAGCGCCGAGGTCGGCTCGTCGGCGATCAGGATGGCGGGCTCGGGGATCAGCATCATGGCGATCATCACCCGTTGGCCCATGCCGCCAGACACTTCGTGCGGGTAAAGGCCGAAGACGCGCTCGGGGTCGCGTATCTGCACGGCCTCCAGCATGTCCAGCACCCGCTGCCTTATCTGCCGGCGCGGCAGGCGCTCGTGAACGGCAAGCGCCTCGCCGATCTGGGCGCCGACGGTCATCACCGGGTTGAGCGAGAATTTCGGGTCCTGCATCACCATCGAGATGCGCGCGCCGCGTATCCGCCGCATCTCGCGCTCGGATGCGGCAAGCAGGTCACTGCCCTCGAAATGCAGGCGTTGCGCGGTCACCACGCCGGGCGGGCGTATCAGCCGCAGTATCGAACGCCCGGTCATCGACTTGCCCGAGCCGGACTCGCCGACAATGCCGAGCCGCTCGCGACCGAGCGTGAATGAGATGCCGCGCACCACCTCCGCCGGACCTGTAGCGGTCGGGAAGCGGACGCGCAGGTCTTTCACGTCGAGCAGGGGCGCGATCACTGCTTGCCTCCGCTCTTGGGGTCGAGCACGTCGCGCAGGCCGTCGCCGAGGAAGCAGAAGCCCAGGCTGACGATGACGATGGCGAAGCCTGGCATGGTGGCGACCCACCACTGGTCGAGAATGAAGGCGCGACCCCTGGAAATCATCGCCCCCCATTCCGGAAGCGGCGGCTGAGCCCCGAGACCGAGGAAGCCGAGGCCGGCCGCCGTCAGGATGATGCCGGCCATGTCGAGGGTGACGCGGATGATGACCGATGACGAGCAAAGGGGCAGGATGTGGCGTATGACGATGCGCGCCGCCGACGCCCCCTGCAGCCGCACCGCGGCGATGAATTCGGAACTGCGGAAGGTCAGCGTTTCCGCGCGCGCGATGCGGGCATAGGCGGGCCAGGAGGTGATCGCGATCGCGATGACTGCATTTTCGATGCCGGGGCCGAGTGCCGCGACGAAAGCGAGTGCCAGGATCAGCTTCGGCATCGACAGGAAAACATCGGTGATGCCCATCAGGATACGGTCGGTCCAGCCGCCGACATATCCCGAGATGGCGCCGACCACGAGGCCGACAGGGGCTGCGATTACGGCCACCAGCAGCACGATCATCAGAGTGATGCGCGCGCCGTAGACGATGCGCGACCAGATGTCCCGGCCGAGTTCGTCGGTGCCTAGGAGGAATTCTGCGCTCGGCGGCTTCAGCCGGTCGGTGAGGGTGCCGGCATAGGGTGAATGGGTAGCGAAGTAAGGCGCGAAAACGGCCAGCACGATCAGCGCCAGGATGATCACCGCGCCGATGACGGCGAGCGGGTTCCTCAGCAGCGCCAGCCAGACGCGGTATGAACGGCCAAGCCGCGCCTGCATGCGCGAGGCGGGGGATTCCGAGAGCAGCCATTCGCGGGTGGTCATGCCGAAATGCTCCCACGATGATGCGGGGTTCTCGCGAGCGCCCTATTTGCAAAGATCGACATCATCACCTCGCCCTCGGGTCGAGCACGCGGTAGAGCACGTCCGACACCTTGTTGATGCCGATGAACACCGCCCCGATCACCAGCGTGGCGCCGAGCACAGCATTCATGTCGGCGTTGAGCAGGGCGGAGGTCAGGTAGTTGCCGATGCCAGGCCACGAGAACACGGTCTCGATCATCACCGACCCTTCGAGCAACCCGGCATAGGAAAGGCCGATCACCGTGATCAGCGGAACGCGGATCGGCCGGAACGCGTGGCGCCAGATGACGGCGCGCTCGGGCACGCCCTTCACACGGGCGGTGGTCACGTATTCCTGGCTCAACTGGTCGAGCATGAACGACCGCGTCATGCGCGCGATGTACGCGAGACTGAAGAAGCCGAGAATCGACGCTGGCAGCACCAGATGGCTGACCGCGTTCTTGAACACGGTCCAGTTGCCGGCAAGCAGGCTGTCGACCAGCATCAGGCCGGTCACCGTCGGCACAAGCCCGTCATAGAAGATGTCGAGCCGGCCGGGGCCCGCCACCCATTGCAGGCGGGCGTAGAACAGCAACAGGCCGATGAGACCCAGCCAGAACGCCGGCACGGAATAGCCTAGGAGGCCTACGACGCGGATGACCTGATCGGTGATCGAGCCTTGCCTTGCCGCCGCCCACACGCCCATCGGCACACCGAGCGCCACGCCGATGATGATGCCGAGCGTCGCCATCTCCAGCGTTGCCGGGAAGACGCGCGCGAGGTCCGAGATCACCGGGCGGCCGGTGGTCACCGACTGCCCGAGATTGCCGGTCGCGACGTCGCCTACATACGAGACGAACTGCACTATCAGCGGGCGGTCGAGACCCATTTCCAGCCGCACCCGCTCGTACACAGCCTGCGGCGCGCGATCGCCCACCACCGCCAGCACCGGGTCGATGGGGATGACGCGGCCGATGAAGAAGGTGATCGCCAGCAGGCCAAGAAAGGTGAATGCTATCGTCAGCGCGAAGGCGCCGACCGAAATTGCCAGCCGCCGTCCTGCCTTGGCGCGGCTCGCTGCCGGCGGCTTCGCGGCCGCACCCGGCTCGATTGCTGGCTCGATCGACACGCCTGCGCCTTCTCCCGGTCTGGGACACCATCGCCATAATAGCCTGTCGGAAATTTGGGCGGTGGCGAAAATTGAGGCTTGGATAACACAAAAGATTTTGCTTACATCAAAAAAATTTTGATGAAACCGGGCGGCCTGTGAACAATCCGCAGCACCAGACGCAGTCCCAGGTACCGGCGCAACCGCGCATCGGCGCGCTGATCCGCGCGCGCCGCCGGCAGCTTCACATGACGTTGCAGTCGCTGGGCGAGGCGGCCGGACTGTCCGTCGGCTTCCTTAGCCAGGTGGAGCGCAATCAGGCCACGCCGTCGCTGGGCGCGCTGGCTGGCATCGCCCGCGGTCTTGGCGTTGACATCGACTATTTTGTCGCGACGCCGTCGATCGGCAACGGCGTGACGCGGGACCGAGAACGGACCCGCTTCTCGCTTCCCGGCTCGTCGGTGATGTACGAACGGCTGCACGCCGAATTTCCGGGCAGGGGGCTTTCGTCCTTCATCATGATCGTGCCGCCGGGGCACCATTCCGAGATGGTGCATCACGAGGGCGACGAGTTGCTCTATGTGCTGGAGGGCGAGATCATGCAGACGGTCGACGGCGAAACGATACGGCTCGCCACCGGCGACAGCCTGCATTTCCGCGGTTCCAGCGACCATAGCTGGGCCAATGAGAGTGACAGCGAAGCCCGCATCCTCTGGACCGGGACCATGTCGATCCTGCGGCCGAGGCAGGAGGGCGAGAGATCGGCATCCGCGCCTGACGTCGCCAAGGCCGCCGTGGTTACGGACCTCAATCATTCCACTTCAGCAGGGAGAACAAGACCATGAATATCCTAAAGCAAGCCGTGCTGGCAGCGATGCTGTCGGCCGCCGTGCCGCTCGGCGCGGCCAATGCAGCCACACCCGCCGACGTGCTGGTCGTCGCGCAGAACATCGACGACATCGTCGCGATCGACCCCGCCCAGGCCTACGAGTTCTCGTCTGGCGAGTTCGTCAACAATGTCTATGACCGCCTCGTCCAGTATGACGCCGAGGACACCGAGGTGATGGCGCCGGGCCTTGCCACCGAATGGAGCGTCGACGAGGCCGCCAAGACCATCTCGTTTATGCTGCGCGGCGACGCGAAGTTCCACTCCGGCAATCCGGTGCGCCCGCAGGACGTGCTGTTCTCCTTCAAGCGCGTGATCGCGCTGGAGAAGGCGCCCTCCTTCATCCTGACCCAACTCGGCTGGACCAAGGACAACATCGAGGAGATGGTGACGCTGGGCGACAACTCGGTGACCATCAAGTATGCCGGCGATTTCTCGCCCAACTTCGTGCTCAACGTGCTGGCGGCGCGCCCCGCCTCGGTCGTTGACGAGGTGATCGTCATGGAGCACGAGGCCGACGGCGACTTCGGCAACGCCTGGCTCAATGCCAATTCGGCCGGCTCCGGCCCGTTCAAGCTGCGCGTCTTCCGCCCGGCCGAGATCCTGACCATCGACGCCAACCCTGACTACTTCAAGGGCGCGCCGAAGGTGAATTCGGTCATCATCCGCCACGTCGCCGAGGCCGCCACGCAGCAGTTGCTGCTCGAGTCCGGCGATGTCGACATGGCCAAGAACCTGACGCCTGACCAGGTCGCCGGCCTCGAAGGCAAGGACAACGTCCGCATCGAGACCTACCCGCAGGCGGCCGTCCACTGGTTCTCGTTCAACCAGAAGGTCGAGGCACTGACCAACGAGGCCGTCTGGGACGCCGCGCGCTATCTGGTCGATTATGAAGGGATGGCCTCGACGTTCCTCAAGGGTCAGATGCAGGTCCACCAGGCGTTCTGGCCGTCCGGCTTCCCCGGTGCGCTCAATGACACGCCGTTCACCTACGATGTCGAGAAGGCCAAGCAGATCCTCGCCGATGGCGGGGTCGAACTGCCGATCACCGTGACGATGGACGTCATCAACTCGACGCCGTTCACCGACATCGCGCAATCGCTTCAGTCGACCTTCGCGCAGGCAGGCATCAACTTCGAGATACTGCCGGGCACCGGCGCGCAGGTGATCACCAAGTACCGCGCCCGAACGCATGAGGCGATGCTGCTCTACTGGGGCCCGGACTTCATGGACCCGCACTCCAACGCCAAGGCTTTCGCCTATAATGCCGACAACTCCGACGACAAGTATGCCTCCACCACCACCTGGCGCAATTCCTGGGCCGTGCCGGAGGAACTGAACAAGGAGACGCTCGCGGCGCTGGCCGAGCCTGACGCGGACAAGCGCAACGAGATGTATCTCGACCTGCAGCGCAAGGTGCAGGCCAAGGCGCCGTTCGTCATCATGTTCCAGGCCGTCAAGCAGGTCGGCATGGCTCCCAATGTCGACGGCTTCGTCAACGGTGCGACGTCCGACTTCGTGTTCTACCGTCTGGTCGAAAAGAATTGACCTGACGATAGGGCGGGCCGCCGGGGGCTAGCGGCGGCCCGCACCCCACCGGGCGGGCGGCACGGGGCCACGTGCCGCCCGTCCGATTCGATGAGCTTTTCCTAGAAGTCGCCGAGGGCGGATCGGTTTCCGTCCCTGACCTTAGACTTCAGACGAATGGCCTTGCCGGCGCGAATTTGCGCGGCACCAACCTCTCCAGATAGCTGTGGCCCTCGGCCGACAAACGGTTCCCGTTAGGCTCCAGGAAGCCCGCCGGCATGTGCCGGGTGCGGCCCGCAACGGCCGACAGCGACACTAGCCGCATTGCCGTCCTCCCCTCATGCTCCTGGAGCGCGACCGAGCCGCCCCCGCGCGCGGCGGCCTCGATCGCGAACACGCCGGCATCGAACGCCTCCTGCGCGTCGACCGGGCTGATCGCGGCGATGTTGCCGCGCGGCATGTAGCCGAATGTGTCGACGCGCGCGCGCTTGCCCTTGAGATCGTTGGCTAGGATGCGCTCGATGGCCTGCCCGAGATCGGTGCCGGAGAGCCTGACATTGCCGTGCGCGTCGCGCTCCAGCATCTCCGGCGGCACCAGTTCTTCGACTAGCGATCGGCCCGAAATGCCCGAGATTCCTTCCGAGAGGGCGACGATGCAGCGGCCGTGCCGGGCCATCGTCTCCTTGACGTCTTCGACGAAACGCGCCCGCTCGAATGGACGTTCCGGTACATAAATGAGATGGGGGCCGCTTTCCTCATCCAGCCGCCACGCGGCCGAAGCCGCGGTCAGGAAGCCGGCATGACGGCCCATGACGATGCCGCAATAGATGCCGGGCAGGGCGCGGAAGTCGAGGTCGACGCTCAGGAAGGCTCCCGCGACGAACTCCGCAGCCGAGATGAAGCCCGGCGTGTGGTCGTTTTCCTCGAGGTCGTTGTCGATGGTCTTCGGCGCGTGCACGAAGGCGATCCCGCCCCCGGATGCGTCCGCGAGGATTTGTTGCGTGCCGGCCGTGTCATTGCCGCCGATATAGATGAAGGCGTCGGCGCCGATCTGCTTGAGGCTCTTGAGAAGCAGGTCGCAATAGGCGGCATCGGGCTTGTCGCGGGTGGAGCCCAGCGCGGCGCTGGGCGTGGCCGCGATGCGCCGCAGTTCCTCTTCCGAGCGATGCGTCAGGTCGACGAGGTCGCCGTCTCGCAGGCCGCGCACACCATGCCGCGCGCCGAGCACGCGGCAGCCTGGGTGTCTCCTTCGCGCCTCCAGAACGGCGCCGGCGAGCGTCTGATTGATGACGGCGGTCGGACCGCCCCCCTGCGCAATGACGAACGTGGCGCTCACGCTCTCCTCCCTAAGGCTTGATCATGCTATTTTAATCGATTGAAGAGCCGACGCAATGGACGATTGCCCTGTCATCGCCGAGATATCGGTCTAGATCGACAGGAGAAGGGTAGCGCCTGAAACGCGAGGAGGCGTTGATGTTCGTTCGACTTACCATGGCCGCCGTGCTGGCGGCTTCCGTTACGTCCGTGGCTCTGGCGCAGGGGCGGCCCGATGCCAGACAGATGAGCTGCCAGCAGGTGCAATCCATGCTCGATCACCGCGGCGCGGCAGTCATGACCACCGGCCGATACACCTATGACCGATTTGTCGGGCGCGGCGGTGCATGCAGCTATCCCGAGGTTCCGACTGCGACCCGGGTAACGACGCGGGACACGAATGGCTGCATCGTCTACAATTGCCAGCGCGATCCGTTCGAGGATTGGCGGCGCGACCGCTGGTAGCGATAGCTAGGCTCAGGACCTGTTAATTCCTCTTGATCTGTGATTCACGGTCTACGAAATGGAGGCTGTGATGGGTGATTTGTTTCTGCTGAGCGAGCGCCAGATGGCGCGGATTTCACCGTTTTTCCCGC
>Ga0307505_10000749_pt1 | contig 32251 bp, 21 predicted proteins | sample 23_S_MG_FD_202183 | JGI IMG/M metagenome (GOLD analysis project Ga0307505, IMG submission 202183) | Soil microbial communities from Populus trichocarpa stands in riparian zone in the Pacific Northwest, United States - 23_S | ecosystem: Environmental > Terrestrial > Soil > Riparian zone > Trees... | reverse complement strand
CCGAAGCCGGGTGACTCTCTCGCGACACTCGCGCGAATGAGCCGCGTGCAGCGTCCAAGCCGAGACGGCAGAGGGGAAGTGCCTCGCGAGAGCCCGGAGGGCTGAAGCCCACCGCTCCACATCGCCCGTACCGCTGACGCGGTACCGCATGTCGAGTCGAGGAGCGCCGGCGTCCCCGCCGGCTGGCCCAGCGGCGTCCCGCCGCGGCGGAGGCATTCGAGCCGAAAGCCAGCATCGTGAGACGAGCGTCGTTCGCGCTCCCCTGCCCGGGGGCGAGACGCCCCCGGGCCAGCCGGCGGGACGCCGGCGCTCCGCTTCTGCCAGGTACCGCGTCAACGTGCCCGCGTCTTACAACGCGGGCACGTAGGTTGGGTCTTGCGTGATCTGGTCGATGGCGGATCCGTAGGCGGTGACGCGGCCGTCGCCGTCGATCACTTTGACGGTCACGCGTCCGTTGTAGACCGCGCCGTCGGGGCTGAAGTCGATGAGGCCGATCTGGCGGAACTCGTTCGCGGCCAGGCCGATGGTGACGACTTGGGTGACGAGCGAGTCGGGCGTGATCAGGCTGACTTCCACCGTCGCGCCCTTGCCGGTCGTTTCCGCGAGACCGATGTTCGTGCGGAAGCGCGTGGACTGCTCCACCTGCAGGATCTGCAGCGCGCGGTCGTCCCTGCCGACCGATTCCGCAGCCGTCACTCCGGCGATGTACTGGCCGTAGGTTCCCGTGGCGGTTTGGTTGTACGTGCGTGCGGTGGCCGTGAGCGAGGTCTCGTCCGGTGTGGTGATGATGATCGATCCGCCGGCGCCATTGCCCTGGGCGAACAGCCCGCCGACGACGTTGTTGAGCACTTCGATCTCGCCGGCCTCGATGATCACATCGCGCGTGAGCGTCGCGCCGGGATTGCCCTGCGGCACGAACGTCAGTGTGGCAGGCGTGGCGGCGGTGCCCGAGTTGAAGATGCGCAGGTCGGTGACCCACGACGCGGTGCCCGTGTTGATGTAGGCCATGCCCGGGACGACATAGCGGTCCGCGCGGATCGCTCCCTTCACGACAGCCGAGACGAGCAGCGGATCGTTCGTGGCGTTGTCGACTTCGGAGACGTAGGCCGTGACCTTGCCGTCGCCGCCGACCACTTCCACCTCCACGCGTCCGTCCTCGAGGTCGGTGATGCCGTTCGTCTGCAGCAGACCGTTGAGCTGCCGGTGCTGCATGGCCTCGAGTGACACGGGGATGGTCGTGAGCAGCGTGTTCGCGGCGTCGTAGACGCGGACGAGCAACTCCGCCGGACTGCCGGAGGCTTCCAGGAAGCCGAAGTTCGCGCGGAACTTCGAGGACTGCGCCACCTGCTGGAGCGAGAGGATGGAGTCGCGGCCGACGAAGTCGGCGAAGCGCGTCGCGGGGATGTACTGCCCGAACGTGCCGTTCGGCGTGAAGTTGTACGTCCGGCTCGACGCAGCCGTGTTGAGCTGGCGCACGCCGCTCGTAGTCACGCTTCCGAAGAAGCCGTCGTTCGCCGGCGCGGCGGAGACAGGGCGCACTTCGAGCATGCCCAACGAACTGCTGGTGGTGCCGCTGCCGAAGAGCGTGGCCACGATGTCGTCGAGCGCGAGCGTCGCTCCCGGTGCGATCTCGACGGTGCTGCTGATGCCGGTCTCCGTGCCGTTCGCGCCCGAGGGCGTGAAGTTCAAATCGTAGGTCATCGTCTGCGCGGTGAGGTTGGTCAGACGGATGTCGGTCTCGAAGAACGAGCCGTTCAATCCGGCCGCATGTCCGACCGCCGCGAAGATGAGCGCGTCCGGCGGAGGCGTGCCCTTGCCGCTCGGCATCACCGGCGTGACGAGGCTGACGGACATGGGATACGTCGACGTGTTGGAATCGTGAGTGCCCACGCCTCCGGCCGCGCCACCGCCGTACTGGACCTGCACGGTGCCCGTGTTGGTGCCGACGCCGAGGACGTTGGGATCGGCAGTGACCGTCAGCGTCAGTCCTTCGATGGGAACCGTACCGCTGGCCGGCGTGACGTTGAGCCACGGCTTGTCCGTGCTGGCAGTGAAGGGTCGCGGCGCGGTGCCGCCGGGCAGGGCGATCGTCTGCACGACCGAGCCTTCCTCGCCGAGCTCCGCGCTGCCGTTCGTGGTCCGCGCTTCGACGACGAACACAGTCACGACCTCGGAGAACGGTCCGGCCGTGTCGTCACAGTCGCTCAGGCCGCGGACGCGATAGCGGTACTGCACTGGCGCGCCGGTCACCTCGTGGCGAAACGCCTGTGCAAGCTCGTCGACCACGACCGTGGTCGCGTTCGCGAAGTCGGCGGAGGTCGATTCCTGCACTTCGAAGCGGGACACGTTCGGAAGCGGCGTCCAGCGCACGCGGTACTGCGAGCCCGAGACGGTCTGGCCGATGACCTGCGCTTCCGGTTTCCGCGGTGTGGTGCAGGGGACCGGTTCCGTGGCCGTGAACTCCGCGCGCGCCGAGAACGTGGATGGACACTCGGCGAAGCGCGCTTCCGCGAACCAGCGATAGGTGCCGGCCGGGAGGTCGATTTTCTCTCCGGGATTGGTGGAGATGATGCTCGGCGGCTCGTCGCCGCGTTGGATCCAGATGCGATGCTGCGTGGCCTTCGGAACGCGCACGATCTCGAACGCGACCGGAGAGGGCACCTCATCATCGTTGCGGGGGAAGAGGAGGGCCGGCTTCCGATCCGTACACTCGTTGGGCCGCTCCACCGTGAAGCGGAACTCCTCGGAGACTGCGGGATCGCAACCCGGGAAGAAAGCCAGCACGTGCCACTTGATGCGTCCCACTGGCACGTTGCGAACGAGGTGCGAGTCGTCCGTCGAGCCGAGGGTGGTCTCCGCTCCGTCGCCCAACGTCGCGACGACCGCGTAGCGCACGGCGCCGCTGACCGGCGTCCACACGAAGTCGACTTCCTGCTGCGAGGTCGTCGAGCCGTTCGCTGGCGAGAGCAACTCCGGCGCCTCGGTGGAACAATTCTGCGAACGCGCGACGGTGAACCGCGACAGCGGCGCACGCGTCGAGGGACATTCCTCCAGCTCACTCTCGACCGTGAATGCGTACTCTCCCGGAGGAAGTACGCGCGTGAGAGACGTGTCCGTCGTCGCGCCGAGGACGACCGGCTCGCCGGCGACGATCACGATGACGCGATACTTCTTCGCGCCTTCGACCTCAGTCCAGAGGAACGTGACCGGTGAGCTCACCACCTGTTCGGAGTCGGGCGCGAGGATGGCCGGCGTGGCCGTGGTGCAACCTTCCCGTGCGATCACGAAGTGTGCGACGGGCGAGGCGACACTCGGGCATCCTTCAAAGATGGCGTTCACGTACCAGCGATAGCGCCCGGCCTCGAGGTCGAGAACCTTCTCCGTGCCCGTGGTCAGCGTCGAGTCTTCGAACGGCTGACCCTCGAGGGCGAGGAACACGCGATACGCGAGCGCGTTCGCCACCGGATTCCAGCGCAGCGTGACGGGAGAGGAAGCCTGCGCGGGTTGCGCCTCCGTGCCAGCCGGAGAGACCAGCACCGGCGGGGTGTTGTTCGCGCAATTCGCTCCCTCGCGGACCGTGAAACTGCGGCGCTCCGACACCAGCGGACAATCGCCGAGCGTTTCCACGCGCCAGAAGAACGTGCCCGAGGGCAGGCGGAAACTGTCGGACGTCGTGTTGGTGCGTTTGACGACGACCGTCGCGCCGCCCTGCGTTTCGATTGAGACGCGGTACTCGGAAGCCGGCGGCGTGGAGTGCCACGACAGGCTCACCGGGGAGGTCACGTCCGCACCGCTTGCGGGTCCGTCGAGCGACACGGAGCCGTTCGTCGGGCAACTCTGTCCCGTGCCGAAGCGGAAGACCTCGCTGGCGACATCCGGACAGGCCGCGAAATGCGCGACCACATACCAGCGCACCGTCGTGGCGGGAACGAACTTCTGCAACTCGGTCACGCTCCCATCCGTGCGGGCGTAAGGGACGAAGTCGTTGCCGGTGGCCTCGGTCGAAACGAACAGCGTGTACCCGTTCGCGCGTGGAACCGCGCTCCACTTGAACGTCGCCGGCGACGAGACGGTGCCGGCGTTGTTCGGCGGCGAGAGCAGTTGCGGCGGACTGTTGTTGCACGACGCGCCCTGCGAGACGGTGAAGGCGCGCCGGTCGCTGAGAGTGGTCGGGCAGTTCTCTCCGAAGAACGTCTGCACCACCCATGAGCCATTTCCGGCGGGCAGGTCGAGTGAGACATTCGTCGAGTTGGTGGAGGTCGGGACCAGTTCGTCAGCGCCGAGGACGACCAGGAGACGATAGCCGGTGGCATTGGGAACGGAATTCCAATGGAACGCGACCGGGGAAGTGAGGTTCGTCGCGCCAGCGGCAGGAGACACGAGCGCGGCTTTTCCGGGATTCACCGAACAGCCGTCCGCGGCCAGGGTGAACCGCGCCTCGGCGGACGTGGTCGGCGGACAGTTGGGGAAGAGCGCCTGGATGGCCCACACCACGGCTGAGCCCTCGAGCGTCTTGACCACTTCAGTCGACGACGTCGTCTCGCGTGCCGACATCGGGCCGCCGTCGATCGAGACGAGCAGCCGGTACTCGGTGGCGCCGGGCACGCTGCTCCACTGGAACCTCACCGGGTTGGCCACATTCGCGGCGTTGTTGGCCGGCACGATTGTCGTCGGCGCGGTGGTATTGCAGTTGGAGGTGATGGTGATCGTGCGCTTCAAAGAGGCGAGATCGGGGCAGCCGTCATTGATCGACGCGGCCCACCACTCATAGGTGCCCGCGGACAGATCGTCGACGACCATGGACGTCTGCTCGGTCGTTTCCAGCAGGCGGGGAAGGCCCCCGGTCCGCTGCACGAAGAGGCCGTAGCTTTCGGCATCCACGTCCGTCCATTGGAAGGTGACCGGCTGCGCGAGCGACGCGTTGTTCGCGGGACTCACGAGCTGCGGCGCCGCTCCCGTGCAGTTCGTCACGTAGAACTGCGACGGCTCCGAGTAGGCAGGCTCGCAATCACCGTCGAAGTTCGCGCGGACTTCCCAGCCCCAGTCGCCGACCGGGAGGTCGTCGGTGGTGAAGGAGAGACCGACGATGTTCTCGCCGATGATCTCCCAGTTCGCCCCGAAATCCGGGGTCACTTTCACGTCATAGCCTGCCGCGCCCGGAACCGGAGTCCACGTGAACGTGATCGCTTCGCCGACCGCGAACCGCGTGGCGCGATCGGGGTTGGTGAGATTGGGAACGGCAACGGGGCAGGTGGTGGTGAAGAAGAAGTAATCCGAGGCTTCAGCAGGGCAGGACGGCGCGTTCGCGACGACTTTCCACTGCACGCTGCGGCCGGGCTCCACGCTGATGTTCTTCTGATCGAACGCGGTCGAGTCGTGCAAGGACGGCGTGTCTCCATCGAGGCCGATGTAGACGTCGTAGCTCGTGGCGTTCGCGACCGGATTCCAATCGAGCGTGATCCCCGGTCCGAAAGGCACGACGCTGCTGGTGGCGGGAGCAATCAGTACCGGCGGTCCGGCCGGACAGACGGCATGAACGTCATTCGCCAGAGCGGCACACACGAGCGCAGCCAACAGCACAGCATGGAGCTTTCTCATCGCTTCTCCGTTTCGAATGGGACCCCGGGATGTTTGGACGGTACTCTAGAACGTTCGTGTACACGCCGGCGTGACTGCGGTCACTATGTTATCTGTATTTGTTACCGCCGGTATTGAACACCACTACGACGTCCTCGGGGCCGATGACTCCGCGGTCGCGGAGCTGGGAGTGGGCCACCCAGGCGGCGCCGGTCTCGGGTCCCGCGTCGATCCCTTCGCTGCGGCGGAGGGCGTCTGCCGCGGGCTCGATCAGCGACTCCTCGATGGCGATCGCGCCACCGCCGGAATCGCGGAGAGCGGTCAGCATGAGCCGGTCTCCGACGGCGCGGGGCACGCGCAGACCCCAGGCGGTCGTGCGCGGGGATTCCCACTCCGGCGCGGTCTCGAGGTTCTGGTCAAACGCGCGCACGATCGGCGCGCAGCCGCTGGTCTGCACGCTCCACATCCGCGGGCGGTGGGAACCGATCCAGCCGAGGCGCTCCATCTCGTCGAACGCCTTCCACATTCCGATCAGGCCCGTGCCGCCGCCGGTGGGGTAGAGGATCACATCGGGCAGGCGGCCCAGATCCTCCAGGAGCTCGTAGCCCATGATCTTCTTGCCTTCGACGCGATAAGGCTCCTTGAGCGTGGAGAGATCGAAGCCGCCATTCGTGGCGATGAACTGTTGCACGCGTCGGGCGGCGTCGGTGATCACACCTTCCACGAGCTCGACCTGCGCGCCATAGTCGCGGCATTCGTCGATGATCGACACGGGCGTGTCCTTGGGCATGGCCACGAACACGGGCAGCCCGGCGCGCGCGCCGTATGCGGAGAGCGCGGCTCCGGCGTTGCCCGCGGTGGGGGCCGCGAGGGATTTCGCGCCGAGCTTCCTGGCCATGGTGACGGCCACGGCCATGCCCCGCGACTTGAACGAGCGCGTGGGATTCTTCGACTCATCCTTGAGGTAGACATTCCTGTCGGTTCGCGAGGGGAGCAGGGGAGTGATGCCTTCGCCGAGGGTGACGATGTCGGCGTCGGTAACCACCGGCAGCACGTCGCGGTAGCGCCACATGTCCGGTCTGGTGGACCTCACGCGCGGTGAGCGCGTGAGGTCGTACTGCACCAGGATCGGTGCACTGCAGTTCGGGCAGAGGTTGTAGAGCGCCTGGGCCGGTGCCTGCCAGTCACAGCGCGAGCAGTGCAGTCTCAATTCTGCTGGCCGATCTTTTCGATCTGGTCGACCGCCTTCTGCGCTTCGCCCGGCTTGCTCTCGAACTTCGAGGCCTCATGAGCGAAGGCGTTCAGGGCGTTCTCGTACTTGGAGAGGAGCTGTTTGTTGTGAGCGATGGCCGGGTCGGCGTCGGTCTTGGGGGTCAGCTCCTGCCTGGACTTCTCATAGCCCGCGATCACGTCCGCATAGAGTTTCTTGGTCTGCTCGTCCGTGGCCGCGTCATGGGCCTTCTTCGCGTCCTGATAGGCCTTGTCGAAGTTCTGCGCCATGGCGTTGCCGAATTGCTCGGCGATCTGCGACGTCGACGCGGCGAGGATCTGCTGTTTGACCCAGAGGTACTCCTGCGTGTTGTAGCCGAGATCCTTGGCCGCGCGGATGTCCGCGGTGAGCAGGTCCGCGGCCGAGCCGAGGGCCTTCATCCCTTCCATTAATCCACCGATGGACTTGTTGCCGGACTGCTCCGCCTTTTCGGCGTGCTGTTTGAGCTCGGCCTTGGCGACCTCGGCGATCTTCTTCTCGTGCTCGCGAACCTTCAGATACATCTGGATCTGCGTATCGGACAGACGCCCATCCGCGGGCGCCGTGTATTCGTCCTTGGCGACCTCCTTCATCAGGTCGGTCGTCCCGCGCTTGTCGAGGTCCTTCGAGATCGAGGCCTGGTCGATGGCCTCCTTGGCTTTGCAGCCAACCAAGGCGAGAGAGAGGCAAAGCATCAGGGGAATCGTGCGACGCATAAGGGTTCTGTCCTCCGGTTGATGTGAGGGCAGATTGTACGCGACGGTCGCCGCACGAACGTGACGCGGAACACGGCCAGGCCGGCACGGCCGGCTGCGCTGGTTGTGCAGAAAATCCGCGCGCTTTCCAACCTGCCATTTTCGCCGCGCGCGGCGCGCCTGAAAACAGAAGGCTGTGTAACTGCCACGAGAGCGACCCCTCATCCGCCTTCGGCACCTTCTCCCCTCTGCGGAGGGGAGAAGGCTCTCGGTGTGTGTGCATCGCGAGCTGGGTTCATCATTCGTTGAATTGGTTCATCGCGAGAGTCTTCAATCGAGAGCCTTCTCCCCCCGGCTTCTTGGGGGGAGAAGGTGGCCAACGGCCGGATGAGGGGGGCGACGCCGCCTCCGATGAGTTTGCATTCTGACCCTGCAACATTGGAAGTTTCTTGGAAGCAGACGTTGGTTTGGGGGACGAAGGATCTCGAGCGAAAAACGACGAGCGTGCGGGTACGAGACTGCGGTCTGCTCCTGTCTGCGCGAGCATCGTTTACCGCAGGGGATCCTTCGCACCCACCCGCCACCCGCTCAGGATGACAGGCTGGGAAGCCGCGCTCCACAGACTCTCAGTCCGTCAGTTGTGCGGCGACGCGGGCGCGGAGGTCGTCCAGCTCGCGGAGGATGGAGCGCAGGGCGGTGTGTTTCACGGCGAGCTTTTCTTCGAGCAGCGCGATGCGCGACTCGAGCTCTTGCGTACCGCCGCGGGACTGCGGAGCGGCCTCTTCTTCGAGCAACGCCACGGCCACGGGTTCGTCGGGAACGAGAGCCTCGGCGCCGAGCTCTTCGACGTCGTCGTCCGATTCCGTGATGGGCACAGCCACGTTGCCGTTGAAAGTCGCCGGGCGGCTGCGTCCCTCGGCGAGCAATTGGTCGAGGGAGACCTCTTCGGCGCGGTCGTAGTCCGCCTCGACCGGAACCGCGGACTCGGGGAAAGGCACGGAGTCCTCGAACGGGTTCGGTGCCTCGGCCAGCGGCTCATTGTCGAGCAAGGCCAGCGGCTCGGCTTCCGTCTCCGGGGCGCGCTTGACCTCCACCTTCGGATTCGAGCCGGAGCCCCTCTTCGAAGGCACCTCGGTCCGTCCTCCCTTGAGTCGCGCGAAGAGGTGCTTGGCCGTGATCTTGGAGACCAGGCGGAACGTCTCCATCACGCCTTGACCCTTGAGCGCCGAGGCCTCGGTGTACGGATAACCCTCGAAGCCCAGACGTTCCTGGAGTTGCTCCACCTCGAGCACGCCGGGGAGGTCGCGTTTGTTGAACTGGATCACCATCGGCGTGTCGTTCACGTCGATCTGGTTCACCTCGAGGTTCTCCATCAGGTTGGCGAAGCTCTCGCGATTGGCCTCCAGCATGGCCGGCTGCGAGTCCGCCACGAACACCACCGAGTCCGCTCCTTTGAGCACCAGCTTGCGGGTCTCGTTGTAGAAAACCTGGCCGGGCACCGTATAGAGCTGGATCTTGAGATTGAACGGACCGACCTTGCCAATGTCCACCGGGAGCAGGTCGAAGAACAGGGTGCGATCGGTCTTCGTGGCCAGGGAAAGCATCTTCCCTTTCGACTTGGGATCGAGCTTGTCGAAGATCACCATGAGGTTGGTGGTCTTTCCGCACAGGCCGGGCCCGTAGTACACGATCTTCGCGGTCATCTCGCGCGTGGCGTGATTGAAGAGCACCATGAGCGCGAAAGTATCGCACACGCCGGTGCGGGTCCACTCCGGCAATCGCGCGGTGCCAAAGCGGAGCGCCGGCGGGGACGCCGGCGCTCCTCGGCTTTTCTTTCCTCCGCATACAATCCGCGCCATGAGTGAGGACGAGCCGGTCGAGATCCCGATCACCGACACGCTGGACCTTCACCCGTTCCGGCCGGAGGAGATCAAAGACGTGGCGCGGGAGTACCTCCACGAGGCTCGCGCCCGAGGCTTTCGGCAGGTGCGCTTGATCCACGGTCGCGGTGTGGGCGTGCAGCGCGAGCGGATTCGTGCGCTGCTCGAGACGCTCGACTTCGTGGACGCGTATCACGACGCGGACGGATCGGGCGGAGGATGGGGCTCCACCGTCGTTCTCTTGAGAGACCCCTTGTGATGTGATGCAACCATCGTTGGCAGATGATTCGCTAAAAGGAAAACCGATGTCCACGCTTTTCGAGGAACTGAGCCGGGTCAGCACCTACGAATACACGAAAGAGGAAGTGCGCGAGTTCGAGGCTCTGCACGAAGAGATTCGCGCACTGAAGAAGCAGCGCAATGCCGTGATCGTGGCCCACAACTATTACCGGCCCGAGATCCTCAAGGTCGCGGATTTCGTGGGCGACTCGCTCGAGCTGGCCCTCATGGCCTCGAAGGTCACGGAAGCGGACGTCATCGACTTTTGCGGCGTGCATTTCATGGCCGAGACGGCCAAGATCGTGAATCCCACGCGCACGGTGCTGCTGCCGAACATGATGGCGGGCTGCCAGCTCGCGGACTCCGCTCCCGCCGAGGACCTGGCCGCGCGGATCGAGGAGCTGAAACGCGATCATCCCGATCTGGCCGTGGTCAGCTACGTGAACACCACCGCCGCGGTCAAGGCGCTGTCCGACATCATCGTCACTTCCGCGAACGCGGCCAAGGTGGTGCGCACGCTGCCGAACAAGAACATTCTCTTCGTGCCCGACCGCAACCTCGCCAACCATGTGGCCGAGCAGGTCCCGGAGAAGAACATCATTCCGTGGGACGGCTACTGCTACGTGCACGAGCAGATCACCCCCGAGGAGATCTCGCGCATCCGCCAGGCCGACCCGGAGCTGGAGATCCTCGTGCATCCGGAGTGCCGCCCGGACGTGGCCAAGCTGGCGAACGCCGTGCTCTCCACCTCGGGCATGGTGCGCTACGCAAAGGAGCGCCCGGCGATGCGCTTCCTCATCGTCACGGAATGCGGCCTGTCGGACCGCCTGGCCATGGAGGTCCCGGAGAAGCAGTTCCTCAAGGGCTGCAAGCTCTGTGCGTTCATGAAGGTCACCACACTCGAGGACGTGCGCGATTCACTCCTCCACCTGCGCTACGAGATCGAAGTCCCGGAGGAGATCCGCGTGCCGGCCGAGCGTGCGCTCCTGCGCATGTTTGCGGCGACGGAGTGATGCATCGCGGGGTGCTGTTCCTGAACACCCGCGCCGGCACGTTCGCAGGCGGGGAGGAGTCCAGTCTCCGCGAACTGGCCGAGGAGAACGGTCTGCGGGTCGTGGACGTGCATGCAGACCTGGACGTTCGCACGTTGGTGCGAGAGTCACTCGAGGCCGGCATGCGGGCGTTCGTGGTCGCCGGCGGTGACGGCAGCATCCATCACGTCGCGCAGGCGCTGGTCAACACGGAAGGCATCCTGGGCGTGGTGCCCGCCGGCAGCGTGAATCACCTCGCGCGCGATCTGCAGATTCCGGTGGGAGACTGGCGCGCGGCGTTCGAGATCGCGTTGCGCGGCGAAGTCCTGCAGATCGACGTCGGCCGCGTGAACGGAGTGGCGTTCATCAACAGCATCATGCTCGGCCTGTTCCCGACTCTGGGCGAATACCGCGAACGCTTCCGCTCCACCAGCAGCCGCTGGGTGGCCTACTTCCGCGCCCTCCGTCTGGCCATGCGAGCCTTCCCGCACGTGACGCTGGTCGTCGAGCATGACGGTCGCGTGGAGACGTTCCGCACGCAACTCTTCGTCGTGGCCGTGAACTCCTACGACCTCTCCCAGATCGGCCTGATCTCCCCGAAGACGACCTTCAACGACGGCCGCCTGTCGATCTACTCGCTGTCGTTCATGAGCCGCCTGCAGTTCGTCCGCGCCGCAGCGAAGTACTTCCGCGGCAAGGTCGACGAGATCCCCGGCTTCAAGAGCATCCGCACGACCCAACTCCGCCTCGACACAGCCCGCCACCGCCTGCGCATCTACGTCGACGGAGAGCTGATCGAGCTGACCACCCCGCTCCAGATCGCCGCGGTCCCCAGCTCGCTGCTGGTGCGCGCCCCGGCGCGGTGAGGACTGCGATGCGTGTCTGTGCGTGGTCCGTATGGCCGGTCCAGACAGCTATCTCTCAGGTGACGGTTGTTTCTGCGCAGTCGGCAGCGCCAGGAACTGCCGTCCCCATGATAGCCCGTGAGCGTTCTCGAACACTTTGACGAATCCGCTTGCACCAAAGAACCCGTTCAAGGTGATGTACGCCTCACGCATGAGTTCGCGTAACGGTGGTTCGGCGAGCGATATTTTTAGTCCCAACGCTTTTAGCTTGTCAAACATCAGCGGACGTGAATGGGTCTTGTGGGTGTCGTAGTCTGAGAAGAAGTCGACGACAGCGGCGATGACATCGCTGGATTCAGATTCCGCAAACATGTACTTGCCGAGCCACTCGGTGACGAGTTCCTTGGATAGCTTCAGCGAATCATCGCAGATCTCTAGAATCTCGATGGAGTGTTTCTCAATGAGGGGTAAGTATGCAGGAAGTGCTTCTGGGCCCTCTTCTCGCAGCAATTCGCGGATCTTATCGAAGCCGCGACGTATCGAGCGGGCAGGTATACCGTTTACCTGCGGATCAATGGGACCGAGCGTGGCGCTCGGATGCATGATGATTTGGTTTCCGGACAAAGCCAGCATCGTGGCTGCAGAATATGCGCTGTGCGGTATTAAGAATTGAATGTCTTTCTCGAAGCGCGTTCGAAGAATTGCGACCACGCGCTCGGTGGCCTCTGGCGAGCCACCTGGGCTGTGAATCAAGACGTCCACGCCCTCGGCCGTTTTATCCGCAGCATCAACTAGATCCGTAAAACCGTCAACGTCCCCAAGGTCAATACTGATTGGACCTTGCTGAGAGTCCGTGAATCGGGCCGCATAGACAAAGAGTGGCCGATCTCTGATTCTCTCAATGTCACGGTAGACGGCGCGCCGGAGTTCACCAAGATCGGTGTCCGCCGGCTCAAGCCCGTTGCGGACGTCAGCAAGAAACTTGTACCAGTCACTGGTCGAGAGGAACCTACGACGTTCTGTACTTGACATCGTCGATCTTCGCTGTGGCGGTGCTGGCCGCCACGACGTGAAAGCGCGGCACGCGTCCCATCGCCGCCATCGTGCGCTCGTAGATCCCACGCGAGCGGCGATACACGTCGAGGATGCGAGCAGCCTCGCTTTCAAGCTGTGACAGGTCAAGGTTTTCTGTGGTGGTCGGCATACGTGCCTCCGGTGTGGAAATCATACCCCACCGTGAGACAATCCGTAACATGCGGTCATGGCGTCATCTTCCGCCCGCGTTCCTTGGTGAAGTTCGCGAATAGCTCAGTCTGCGTCAACTCGAGCATTTGCGAGCCGAGGCGGGTTCCAAAAACAACTTTTTCGAGTGTCGGACGCCGAGCTGACCGTGCGCATTTCGACGACCGAACCGTGGCCTTCGGTTGTGAGTCGTCCAATCTCGCGGCCAGGCGGAGCCAACCGAGCGCACGCCTCGTCTCGGATGCGGAGTGTTTGGCAGGGTGAGGCATGGCAGCACGGCCGCACCGATTCCGTTTCGGACGAGAGCCGCGGCGATGTTCAATGCCGGCCAAATGACGCCCTCCACGGAAAGACTGCTCCGTGGTACGGGCACGAGGAGGGGCTCGTCGAGAAAGAACTCCCGCAGCAGGGAGGCCGCAATCTCTTCTGCGAGCCGGGCGCGTCGCATAGTCCGAGGGCGGCTGCCGGGAACGCCGATCGGCCGTTCTTCCTTGAGCGCGCGCACGAACCGTTGCGCTCTGCGCGACACCTCACTCGTCCCCCGCGGCGCGTAGACGAGGAAGGAGCCGAAGCGGACTTCAGAAAGCAACTTCTTCCAGTGGCGGAAGCCCGAGCGGCAACGCCTGCAGGATCTGCTCGACATCCTCAAGCATGTGGGCGCCGTACTCGAGCATCTCCCTGGGCCACGTCAGCTCCCCGTTGTCGAAGACGGATTTCAGGATGAAGAGGGGACGGTTGAGTCGCAGTGCTTCCCATCCCTGCGACAGGGTCCCGCTCGACTCGCCCGCCTCAACGATCACGGAAGCATGGCAGAGCAGAGCCATCGTGCGATTGCGTCGCGGAAAGTTCGAGCGGAGGGTCGGATGACCCGTCGGAAACTGAGTGATGACGAGGTGATCCTCCATCAGCCGGCGTTGGAGGGGCGCGTTTGATGCGGGATGCGCTTCATCCAGCGGCGTTCCGAGAACGGCGATCGTGCAGCCACCACGCTGCACCGTCTCTTCGTGCGCGGCGGTGTCGATTCCCGCGGCCAAGCCGCTGACGATCACGACACCCCGCTCGACCAGTGCGCCGACGAGCCTCGCCACACGTTTGCGGCCCGGTAGAGACGCATTCCGGGAGCCGACCACGGCGACACGCGCGGACGCCTCCAGGAGGGAGACGTCACCGCACGCATAGAGCTGCCCGGGTGCATGCCGTCTCTCGAATTCATTGAGGCCTCCCATGACTCCCACAGGGTCGAGGGTCACCAACACAGCCGGCGGTGTGACTCGCGCGTTACGGGTCGCCATGGGTAAACGCAGTTTACAACGCGGCGGTACTTCTACCCATCGTGGAGCCGCGTTAACCAACCTGCAGAAATGGCGCAATCGCGCGTCGAAGCAGCAGCGGTCGGCGGTCCGTCGCTTGCGTCGTGCTCTGGTCCGAGGGAACCTCGGCACGTGCAACCGGATCACCTCAGCATCGCCGACCTGCCGGTCGACGAACGGCCGCGCGAGCGGATGGCGCGGGGTGGGGCAGTCGCTCTTTCGGATGCGGAGCTCATCGCTCTGCTCATCGAGCCGGGCCGGCGGGGAAAGAGCTCGCTCGACATTGGGCGTGAGCTGGTCGCGGACGGCCTCCTGGCGCTGGCGCGACGGGAGTGGATTCCGGGCAAGGCCGTGGGGAGTCTGGGCGCATCCCGTGTGGCGCGCATCGGCGCGGCCTTGGAACTGGGACGGCGCATCGCCGCGCAGTCCACCACCTCATCCGAACCGGTCCGCGACCCGGCCATGGTCGCGCGGAGACTGATGGCCGCATATGGCCATCGCGTGCAGGAAACGTTCGGCGGCATCTTCCTCGACGCGCGCCATCGGATCCTCAGCGAGCGGGAGATCTTCGTGGGGACGCTGAAGTCCGCGACGGTCTCTCCTCGCGACGTCTTCCGCTACGCGCTGAGCGATCACGCCGCCGCGGTCATTCTCTTTCACAATCACCCCTCGGGCGATCCATCGCCATCGCCGCAGGACTTGGCGTTCACGACCAAGCTCGTCGGACTCGGCCAGGCGCTCGGCGTGGAGGTGCTCGATCACCTCATCGTCACGGCGAGCTCGTTTCTCTCGTTCAAGCAGCGCGAACTGTTGTGAATCTGCAGGCACGTGCCGTACCACTCATGATCGCGGCCGACGTCTGGTTCACGGCCACTCAGCTACGGCAGCGAGAGGATGTGTTGGGCGAAGACGTCGTTGAAGAGGGCGCCGGGGCGGCGTTCGCGGAGTTGCTTCACGACTCGGTCGGCGGGCATGCCCAGGCGGTGGAGGATGCGGCCGGCCACCAAGGCGGATCGGTTGAATCCCATGCCGCAGTGGGAGAGCACGCGGTGTCCGTTGCCGACCAGGTGGGCGCCGAGGCTCACCACCGCTTCGAGCTTGTGCAGGTCGGGCAGGTCTTCGTCGAAGATCGGGAAGTAGACGTAGAGACAGCCGTTCGGAGCCGTGGGGACGCCTTCGTCGAGGCCGCCTTCGAGGTCGATGACGGTGTCGATGCCGTGCGAGACGACGATGCTCCAGTCGTTGATGACGGGAGAGATGAACAGGTGGCCGGTCTCGTCCACCTGGTACAACTTCGAGAGGTCCAGCGGCATGGCGAAAAAATACCACGGCCTCTCGTATTTTTTCCTTTGTCACACGGACACCTCTCACAACATGAGCGCATTGGGCGAAGCTGATCGATCCGGCGTTTTCCCCGCTCACGCGGTGGCGCCGGGCGGCGACGCGGACCTGCGTTCCGTGTTCGAGAGCCTGGCCGATGGAGTGGCAGTTCTCGATAGTGAGGGAAGGATCGCGTACCACAACGCGTCGCTGGCGCGGCTCCTCGGAATGCCGGACGTCTCTCTCGAGCGCCGCGTCTTCGCGGAGCTTCTCCATCGCGACGACCGTGAGGACGCGACGGCATTCTTTCGCGCTCAGCTTGCGACACCCGGATCGACCCGGTCCCTCGAGGTGCGCAGCACTACCGGTCTCGATCGTGCGGGCCGGACACTCTCGATGGTGGCGTCGACTCGTCTCGGGTCGCCACCGTCACTCGTCGTCAGCGCACGCGATGAGACCGCGCGGCTCCTCCAGCTCGCTCGGGAGGAGCAGGAGGGCCGTGCCCAGAGCCTGGGGCGTCTGGCCACGAGTTTCGCTCATGAGTTCAACAACGTGCTCATGGGCATCCAGCCCTTCGCCGAACTGATGCAGCGACCGGGAGTGAACCCGAGCGCCGTGGCCAAGGGCGCCGGTTCCATCATGGGTTCCATCGCCCGCGGCAAGCGTGTGGCCACGGACATCCTGCGCTTCACGCACCCAGTACCGCCCGTGCTCACTTGCGTGGAGTTACGCGAGTGGTGGGGGAAGCTCTCGCCGAGCCTATCGCGGACGATCGGCTCGCACGTGGCGTTCGAAGCGTCGATTCCAGCAGGTCTGGCCGTCATGGCGGATCCCAAACAGCTCTCGGAGCTGATCGAGGTTCTGGTCAGCAATGCCTTGGATGCGATGCCCGTGAGCGGAGCCCTGCAGGTCCATGCGCGCCAGCTCGATCTCTCGGAAACGCTGGGCCTCGGTATCGTTCACGATCCGCGCTCTTTCGTACAGATCTCAGTGTCCGATACCGGCAGGGAGATCGCGCAGGGCATCCTTCTCCACGCGTTCGAGCCGTCCTTCAAGACGAGGCTGGCCGGAGGTCCGGGCCTGGGTCTGGCGGTCGCGCAGCAGGTCATGTCCCGACAGGGAGGGTTGATCTTCGCCGCCAGCGATGCGGATCGAGGGACGACCTTTCACCTGATCTTCCCTTCAATGACCGCCTGAACGGAGCGATCGTTCCAGGCACGTGCGGCTCACTCGCACATCAATTGATAGACGCCGACGACATCGTCGCGTACGTCGTCGAGGTCGGCCTTGATCTTGGTCACGATCTCCTGATACTCCGGGGTGCCTTGCAGCGGTTGGAGCCAGGGATGTTTCACGAGGGCGTACCAACTGTGATTGCCGAGATCGGCGCTGCGACGGAGCCAGGCCAGCGCCTGGACCTGATCGCCGAGCTTGGCGTACACGAGAGCGACGCGCAGGGCGGCCCAGTGATTGCGTGTGGCGTCGGTCTCGAAGGTGCGCACGTGGGCGAGCGCGCCGTCGTGATCGCCTCGCGCGGCGGCGATCATGGCCTTGAGGCTCTTGCCGAGGTAGTGGCGAGGCGCGATGGCGAGTGCGGCGGTTGCCGCTTTGTCCGCTTCGCCGAGCTGGCCCAAGAGAATGAGCGCGGAGCCGCGCACGTCATGTCCGGCCAGGGCCGTGTCTTTGGTGGCCAGCGCATATTGCGCATTCTGCAGCGCGCCTTCGGGATCGACGGAATTGAGGTTCCAGTAGCCGCGCGTGAGGGCGTCGTTCGAGAGTGGGTCGACCTTCAGCAGGATGTCTCCCACGCACTGTGCTTTGCGCATGTCGCCCGTTGAGACGAAGTACGTGACCATCGAGTTCAGAGCCTGCGTGTCGGTTCGTTCCAGGCGAAGCGCGGCCAGTACTTCGCGTACGGACTCGCGGAAACGGTCCGGGTCGCGCACGAAGACCCGGCCCAGAGCGAGATGTGCTTCGGGGAGATTCGGGTCGAGACGCACGGCCTGCCGGGCGTACCACTCCGCGCGGGAGAACTCCTCCGCGGTGACGAGGCTGCGCGCGGCGCCCAGGGAGAGCGTGGTCGCCAGTTCGGCATAGGCGGCGGCGAATTGAGGATCGAGCGCGACGGCGCGCTTGAGTGCGGTGACCTGAGCCTGGAACTGATCGGGGACGAAGCTTCCTCGGAGAGAGCGCGCCCGCAGGTACTGTTCATAGGCCTGCGGGTTCGTCGAGCGCGCTTCGGAGCGGGCGCCGTGACCTTGTTCGACGCCGATCTTTTCGTTCAGTCCTGCCACGGTTTGGGCGGAGACGTCGTCGATGAGTTTCAGGAGGTTGGCGCGCTTGCCGTCGATGGAGTCAGACCAAACCGAGAAGCCGGTGCGCGCATCCGTGAGCTGCAACGTGACCCGCACCAGATCGCCGGCGGCCAGAAAGTGGCCCTCGAGGATCCCGTCGACCTTCAGCTTCTCGCTCGCGGACCGCGTGTCCGTGCGCGTGCCCTGAAACTCGAGCACGGCCGAGGTGGGCCGCACCTGCAGGGAAGGGATCTGCTGCAGCTTCGTGACCAGCGCATCGGCCAGGCCGACGGAGAGAAACTCGTCGCCGGCGCTATTGGCGATGTTGCGCAGCGGCAGGACGGCGATGGAACGGATGGGTGGGGGAGCGCCGGTGGTGGTGGCCTGCTCGGAGTCGCCGGTGCGATGAGCGACGAACGCGGCGAAGGCGACCACGATCAAGGCCGCGATCATGATCGCGACGCGCGTCCATCGCGGGCGTCGCATGGTCCGGCCCAGGGTCGTGCGCGTGGAGGACGTGGTCATGCGCACGGTGGGCGTGTCGATGTCGTCGAGGTGGGCCTGCAGTTCGCGCGCGGTCTGATAGCGGTCGTCCGGGTTCTTCTGCAGGAGCTTGGCGATGATCCGCGTGGCGGTGGGAGGGAAGTTGGAGTCGAGCGCGGAGAACGCCTCGGGCTCGCCATCGCGGATGCGGTCGAGCACCATGAGGGGCGCTTCCGCATTGAACGGCAAATGTCCGCTGGCCATCTGGTAGAGAACCACGCCCACCGAGAAGAGGTCGCTGCGTACATCCGCATTGAGCCCGCGTGCCTGCTCCGGCGAAAGGTAGTGCAGGGTGCCGAAGAACTGGCCGGAGTTCGACTCGTAGGTCCGTTCCAGCCCTGGGTCGGTCAGTGCGCGGGGGATGGACTTGGCCAGGCCGAAGTCGAGGAGCTTCACCAGACCGCTCTGCTCGATGATGATGTTCGCGCTCTTGATGTCGCGGTGAATGATGCCTTTCTCGTGGGCGGCGGCCAGTCCGGCCGCGATCTGCCGGGAGATGGAGAGGAACTCGGCCGCTTCGATGGGCCGGCGCCGCACGCGCTGCGAGAGTGTCTCGCCCTCGCAGTACTCCATCACGATGTAGGGCATCCCCTCCGGGGTCTCGCCGACCTCATGAATGGTGGCCACGTTCTGGTGGCGGATCGAGCCCGCGGAACGCGCCTCGCGCATGAATCGCGCCCGCCGGTCGTCATACGCGAGCTCGCTCGAGTTCAGGACCTTGATGGCCACGTACCGTCCCAGCCGCTGATCGCGGGCGAGATAAACCGTGCCCATCCCGCCCTTGCCGAGAACGCGGACGACTTCGAATCCATCGAATGTAGGAAGTGCTTCTGCCATGTGGACTTGCGCTGAAAACCGGATTCTACACGCAGGTTGCAGGGCGCCGGTCCGCTGGTTGGGTGTCCGTTGTCGGTTGTTGGTTGTCTGTGCCCGAACGCTCATCGCATGGGCCTTCCACAACTGAGAACCAACCACTGACAACACAGCGCGGGCTGCGCCCGACAACCCAACGCTGAGTTGGCTTGTCATCCCGAGCCGGCCCACGCCGCGCGCGGCGCGCCTGAGAGAAAGAAACAGAAGGCTGCGTACCTGTCACGAGAGCGACCCCTCATCGGCCTTCGGCACCTTCTCCCCTCTGCGGATGGGAGAAGGCTCTCGGTGTGTGCGCATCGCGACCTGGGGTGGTTCCTCGCGAGAACGAAAATCGAGAGCCTTCTCCCCCCGGCTTCTTGGGGGGAGAAGGTGGCCATCGGCCGGATGAGGGGGGCGATGCAGCCTCCGATGAGTTTGCATTCTGACCGTGCAAACACTGGGAGTTTCTTGGAAGCGGGCGGTGGGATGGGGGCGAAGGATCTCCTGCCGAAGCACGACACTCGCTCCGTCGGCAGGGGATCCTTCGCACCCACCCGCCACCCGCTCAGGATGACATCGAAGATGTCATCCACTGCTCCCAGGCCGGCAGTTTTGCTCGAACAGCGTGCCCTTGGCCAACCAGCGCAGCCGGCCGTGCCGGCTCAGGATGACAGGAGGTTGTGCGCAGCGTGCGAAGAAGTGCAATGTTCGTAGTACAGAGAGTGCGCCCTGTCCTCCTGCGCCCTGCGCCCTGTACCCAAAGCTGGGCAACCCCTGACCCTTTGGAGGTGGATCTGTGGGTTATATTCGCACCCTCTCAACCATGACCACCATCGACGCTGTCGTCCCCGACATTGCGCTTCCGCCCCGGTATCAGCTTCTCGCGACGCTCAAGCAGACGCACGAGACCTCGGTGTATCGGGTCTTCGATGTGCCGGACCGTCGGGATGAGGCCATCAAGATCCTTCGCCACGAGATCGCGGATCCGCAGCAATACCTTCGCTTCAAGACGGAGTTCAACACGCTGGCTTCGCTCGAGCACGCCAGCGTCATCAAGGTCTACGACTTCGGCGTTCTGCAGGATCGCTTTCCGTACTTCACGATGGAGTACTTCGCGGGCAAGCGCATCACGGAGTTCTTCGACGGGCAGAACTGGGCCGCCCTCTACGACGTGATCCTCCAACTCGCCTCGGGACTGCACCACATCCATGGCCTGGGCATCGTGCATCTGGATCTGAAGCCATCGAACATTCTGGTCAGTGACGAAGGCACAGCCAAGATCATGGATTTCGGCCTGGCCATCGAGAGCCGGCAGGTGCTCGACCGCCAGATTCGCGGGACCCTGCAGTACATGGCCCCCGAGGTGCTCAAGCAGGATCGAGTCGACTCGCGCGCCGACCTCTACGCGCTCGGCATGACCCTGTACGAGACCGTCACCGGTGCGCTTCCAGGCTACGGCCGCCCGTCGATCGAAGTGATCCGCATGCATCTCGACGAAGAGATCCGGAAGCCTTCGTCGATCAACCCGCACGTGCCCGATGCTCTCGAACAGATCATCATGAAGCTGCTGGAGAAAGATCCGCGGCACCGCTTCGCGACCGCCGCCGCGCTGCTGCAAGCCGTGGCCGCCGCGGCGGGACGGAAGGTGCCGCAGGAGGAACTGCTCTCCGGCCGCGGCGAGCTCTACGCCGCGCCTCTGATCGGCCGCAAGGCCGAGGTCGAGCAGCTCAGCGTGCTCATCGCCGAGGCTCGCGACGGACGGGGCAGCGGAGTGATCATGGCGGGCGCGGAAGGGATGGGGAAGAGCCGGATCATTCGCGACGCGACACTGCGCGCGCAGCTTGATGGCGCACGGGTGTTCTACGGGCGCTGTCCCGTCAATCGCAAGACGATCTACGCACCGTTCTTCGAGGTCTTCGAGCAGATGGTGCAGGCGGTCAATCCCGAGGCGGACGTGGCGGAAGAGATCCGCCGCATCCTCCGTCCCGTGGTCGGCTCTTCCGGGACGGACACCGCTCCGCCGCAACAGGGTCAGAAGTTCCGCCTGTACAACCGCATCGTCCAGTCGATGCAGGACATCTACGGGTTCCTGAGCGTGGGAAGCGAGGCCGGCGGATCCCCGCTGATCATCGTCATCGAGGATCTGCAATGGGCCGATCCGTCCACGGCGGAGCTGTTCTCGTTCCTGGTGGGCGAGGCCAGGCAGAACCGTCTTCTGGTGATCGGCACGCTGACGCTGGAGACCGGCGGCGAAGCGGCCATCGAGTCTTCATCGCCGAATCTCTCGTTCTGGGAGCAGCGCGCGCGGGAAGGCAATTTCCCGATCATTCGCGTCGAGACGCTGACCGAGGTGCTGGTCCGCGAGCATCTGCAGTCGCTCCTCGGCGAGGCCACGGTGTCCGACGAGCTGGCGCGCTGGATGTTCTGGGAGTCCTCCGGTGTGCCGCTGAACATCCGCCGCATCGTGGACTATCTGATCGCACACGACTATCTGCAATGGCAACCCAGCGGCTGGACGGCGGACCTGGATCGGATCCGCGCGTTGCGCATGCCCGGCGGCTTCGGCGCGATCCTGATGGAAAAGGTGGAGACGCTGGCTCCGGGAGAGCGCGGCATCCTGGAGATCGCGTCGGTGTACGGCGAGTCGATGGAGCTGGAGCTGCTCATGCGGATCGCCGACGTCGATGCCGAGGGCGTGTTCGCGGCCGTGAGCGCCCTGGATCGCGACCGCCTGGTCGACGAATCGAACGACGGGAAGACCATCGCCTTTCCGCAAATCCACCTCCGCGATGCGGTGTACAACTCCATGCCCGAGCGCCGCCGCACGGAGCTGCACATGCGCATTGCCTCCGCGTTGGAGCCCCTGGCCAACGATGGCTCCACGCAGGTGACGGGACAGGTCGCGTATCACTTCGCCCGGGCCAACGACATCGAGCGCGGCACGCACTACTCGATCGAGGCCGGCGACCTCGCGACGCGAACGCTGGCGCATGAAGAGGCCACGGAGTTTTATCGCGTGGCCCTCGAGCTGATGGATCTGGGCGGCGTCGAGGAGGCGCGCAAGGCCGAGGTGCGCGAGAAGCTGGCCGATTCCTATTATCGGCGCGACGACTACCGGAGCGCGATGCACGCGTTCCAGTTCCTGCTCAAGAGCATCCAGAGCCGCCATCCGGACGATGAGTCGAACGTGGACATCGCCCGCGTGATGAAGAAGATCGGGAAGGTCCTGGCGCGTCGCGGAGACTCCGACGCGGCCATGACGTACTTCCAGGGCGCGCTCTCGATTTACGAGCGTCTGGGCGACAAGGTGGACGTCGCGGAGATGCTGAACCGCATCGCCTGGCTGCACCGCATGCGCGACGATCTGGAAAGCGCGCACGATACCGCCGAGCGGGCCCGGCTGATGCTCGGCGAGATGGAGCCGACCGTCGTCTATGGGTATGTGAAGAACATGCTCGGCGTGATCGAGTTCGCCAGGGGCAACTGGCAGCGCTCGCGCGCGTTGCTGGAGGAGGCGGTGGCCATCGGCGATCGCCTCTCTTCGGACCAACTGGGCAAGGTCGCCTCGATGAATCTCGGCAACACTCTCTGGAAACTGGGGGAGTGGGATGCGGCGCTGCGTCACTACCGCCGGAATCTGGAGAGGTTCGAAGCCGAGGGAGACGTGTCCGCGCTGGCCAGCGCCTACAGCAACGTGGGCGTGGTCGAGTATGGACGCGGAAACTTCACGGTAGCCGCGGAGCTGTTCGAGAAGTCGGTGCGCATCGATGAGAAGATCGGCGCGCTCGAGCACGAGGCCCTGGCACACGAGAACCTCGGCGACGCGCTGGAGATGCTGGGTCTGTGGGACGAGGCTCTCCTGCACTATCGCCGCTGCGTGAACATCGAAGGCTTCGACGAGAACCGGGCCTCGCGTCTCTCGGTGTACGTCCCGCTGGCCCGCCTCACGAAGAAGCGAGGCGACATCGCCAAGGCCCTCGAGTATGCGCAGAAGGCGCTGGCGGCGGGGGAGCGGGGACGCGATGAAGATCTCATCGCCGAGGCGGCGTACGTACTCGCTTCGATCGAGGATGAGCGCGGCAATGCCGACGAGGCCGAGCGCTACCTGGACCGGGCCATGAAGATCTTCGAGGCCAACCACACGCTCCACGGCCTCACCCGCACGCACACCGCGGCGGCCGTGATCGTCCTCCAGCGCGGCGATCTCGAGAAGGCCACGCACCATGCCGAGTTGGGAGAGCAGTTGGCGCGGCAGCTCGGAGACCGTTTCTCGCTGGCCAAGAATGACTGGGCTCGCGCGAAGATTCTCAGCGCGACGGGCGAGCGCGACGCCGCGGCGGCCAAGTTCGAGGCCGTGCGCGCGATGTTCGAAGAGCTGGATACACCGTATGAGCTCGGCCGTCTGCTGTTCGACATCGGCCTGCTCCGCGAAGAGGCGGAGGACGCCACGCAGGTGATCCGCAGCGCGATCCGCATCTTCGAGCGCCTGGACGCGTCGCACGATCTCGAACGTGCGCGCGGCGCGCTCTTCCGCATCAAGCCCGCGGGCAAGGCGCCCGACGCCGGAGTGGTCGGCCTCTACGAGATCGTCAAGATCATCAACTCCACGCTGGATCTGCAGGAAGTGCTCAATCGCGTCCTGGACGTGACCATCCGCAGGCTGCGGGCGGAGCGGGGCATGATCATCCTGCTCGACCCGCTGACCGGAGCACTGCGCACGCGGGTGGTTCGCAACATTCGCGAGGGCGCGGCCGTGCGCGAGTCGAAGCGCTCGCCGCAGTCCATCGTCAAGGAAGTGATCCAGACCGGCCAGGCCGTAATGTCGGCGGATGCGCGCGCGGACCAGCGGTTCGTCGAGTCCGAGTCGGTGATCGCCGAGAACATCGTCTCGATCCTGTGCGCGCCGCTGATCATCAAGGAGCGCATCTCCGGCGCGATCTACATCGACCATCGCCAGGCCCGGCACCTGTTCTCGCAGAAGGACCTCAGTTTCCTGGAAGCGTTCGCCGACCAGGCGGCCATCGCCATCGAGAACGCGCGACTCTACGAGGAACTGGAGGAAGCGCGCACGCGGCTCTCCTTGGAGAACGAGACGCTGCGCCGCGAGGTGCTGGTGGAGAAGCACCTGGACTCGATCGTGGGCGGCTCGGAGGCCGTGGCCAAGATTCAGTTCGCGATCCGGAAGGCCGCGGCCGGGCACTCGACTGTCCTGCTGCGCGGCGAGTCCGGGACGGGCAAGGGCCTGGTGGCGCGGATCATCCACAACATCGGACCGCGCCGGAACGGTCCCTTCATCAAGTTCAACTGCGCGGCGTTGCCGGAGACGCTCGCGGAGTCGGAGCTGTTCGGCCACGAGAAGGGCTCATTCACCGGTGCGGATCGCCGCAAGCTGGGCCGGTTCGAGCTCGCCAACAACGGCACGATCTTCCTCGACGAGATCGGCAAGATGACCTTCGCCATGCAGGCCAAGTTGCTGCGAGTGGTGGAGGACAAGGAATTCGAGCGCGTCGGCGGTACGCAGACCATCAAGACCGACGTCAAGATCATCGCGGCCACGAACCTGGACCTCGAGAAGGCCATCGAGGACAACACGTTCCGCGAGGATCTCTACTATCGCCTCAATATCATCCCGATCATGCTTCCGCCATTGCGGGAGCGTAAAGACGACATCCCCCTCCTGGCCGAGCATTTCATCCGCAAGATCTGCCGCGATCTGGGCATCGACAACAAGCGGCTGGAGCCGGGCGTGGTGGATCGCTTCATCCATTACAACTGGCCGGGCAACGTGCGCGAACTCGAGGCGGCGCTGCACCGGGCCATCGTGATGTCCAACGGCGACACGATGTCGCGGAACGATTTCTACAATCTCTACATGGAGCCCTCGGCCACGGTCGTGCCTCCCGGCGCGACCATGCCCAGCAACATCCTCAATCCCCTCAGCGGACGGATCGAGATCACCGGCGACATCTACGAGGAAGTCATGAACGCAGTGGACCGCCAACTGATCGTCCGCGCGCTGGACGCCGCCGGCGGTCGCATCCGCGAAGCCGCCCGCCGACTCGGTCTGGCGCGCAACACCCTCAAATCCAAGATCGTGAAATACAACATCGCCGCGAAGGAGTAGGCGCGCGCGGCGAGCTGCTCTTCACCACAGAGGCACACGCGGGCTTCGCCCGCTCTGTACTACTAACCTCGAAATTCTTCGCGCGGCGCGCACAACCCCCTGTCATCCTGAGCGGGTGGCGGGTGGGTGCGAAGGATCTCCTGCCGATGGAGCGAGTGTCGTGCTTCGGCAGGGGATCCTTCGCCCCCCATCCCGCCGCCCGCTCAGGATGACAGGCCAATGTTGCGTTGGGTTGGCGGGCGCAGCCCGCGCTGTGTATCTGCGGTGGAGAACGCTTTCGGATCTGCATCGCTTGACTCGGATGAGAGTCCAATCTGTCATTTCATAAGGTAGGGGATGGCGCGGGTAGGGAACTCCAGCCGGCCGTCACCCCTAAGGAGGAAAGGACATGCAGGAACCACGGACGGAAGGACATGCGGCGCAAAGGCCGGCCGGCCCGGCTAAGAGCGGCGCGTCGTCGATGTTCGAGGAAGTGTACGTGCGGTTTGCGCCGCGGCTGCGGAAGGTGGCCATGGGGAAGTTCGGCATTGCCTCAGAGGATGCCGAGGCCCTCGTGCAGGACGTGTTCGCCACCTACTTCATGCACGCCAGCAGCGTCGAGCAGGTGGAGCGGTACCTGATCGGCGGCATCTGCAACGCGGCCCGGAAGCACCTGCAGCGGGCCGGGGCGGCCGACGCGTTGTTCTGCGACGACGATGCCTGTCAGGCCACGGCCGGGGACGTGCTGCTGCGGCAGATCGAGCGAAAGCAGTTACTGAGGCTCGTCTTCGCGAGGATCGGATCGCGTTGCCGGGAACTCTTGCGCCGTTATTACGTTCGCGGGGAGACCTCGGCATCCATCGCGGACTCTCTGGAATCGACGCGCGGCTCCGTGGCCGTGACCCTGCACAAATGCCGGAAGCGGGCCGTGAATGCGTACCGCTCCATTACGGAGGACACCTGACGTGCACGAACACTTTTCGGACTCCGAGCTGGCCCGTCTAGTAAGCGATCCCGAATCGATCCCTCTGGCCCGCCGGCTCGTCCTCGAGGAGGAGACCGCGGACTGTGCCACCTGCCGGACCTCCTTCGACTTCTTTTCCGTCGTCGCCGGGGAGGATCTGGCGGAGCTCGAGGTGTGGGATGCGGACACGGACTGGAGCAGTGGCGACCCGATGCGCGCCTACATCGAGCGCATCGCCGGGGAGGATCGTCAGGCGGACGAGTTGCTCGCGCAGAGAAAGGTTCTGTCCTCGCCGACGAAGACCGCATGGACCGACCTGTCTCGGGACAGGAAGATGAGGACGGGCGGCGTCGTCAGGCGGTTGAGTGCACATGCGAACAAGATCCACCTGGACGAGCCGCTGGACGCTCTCACGTTCGCGGATGCGGCCATCTCGGTGGCTGAAGTGCTGCCCGATGATGTCTACCCGTGGAAAGCGGTCTTCGAATTGCGGGGTACAGCGTGGAAGGAACGCGCCAACGCCATGCTGGTCCTCGGCGAGTACCCTGCCGCACTGGAGGCGCTGACGCATGCGGAACGTGCATACCGGCACCTGAGTTCCTCCGGATTGGGGCTTTCGACGGTCGCGCTGGTGCGCGCGTCCGTGCTTTGCGAGCAGGGCCGGTTGGTTGAAGCATTGGAGTCAGCGGAGAAGGCGGAGCACGGGTTTGCACACATCGGGCAGGAGGAGCGCCGCATGCGCGCCGTGTTTCTGAGAGGGACCATCAAGTTCGAAACGGGCCAAATTGCTGATGCAGTGCTGCTGTTCCAGCAAGTGCTCGACTATGGAGAAGACGTCAACGACGCGCGGTGGGTCGCACGCGCGGCATACGCGATCGGAAACTGTGAGGTGGATCGCGGTGACCTCGGCGAGGCAAGCCTGCGCTTCCACAAGGCGCTTGAAATCTTTCACGCGATCGGGCCGGATCGAGAACGGTTGGCGACGGAGTGGGGCCTCGCCCGGGTCGTCATGAATGGCGGAAACCGAAGCGAGGCAATCCGGCGGTTGCGCATTGTGGCCGTGGAGCTTGAAAAGCGATCGATGCTCACGGATGCGGCGCTCGTCCGGCTCGATATCGTCGAAACGCTGCTGGCCCTTGGCGAGACGAAACAGGTCGTCGAGATCGCAGGGCGTCTGTTCCGCCTCTTCAAGGACGCGGGCAAGCTCACGGGCGCGCTCACGGCGCTGGCCTACATGAAAGAGGCGGCCTCGTGCGGGAGGCTCTCACCCTCTGGCGTGGATGTCGTTCGCGGCTTCCTGCGCCGCGTCGAGCGGCAGCCGAACCTGGCGTTCGTTCCGCCGCCCGAGTCTTTTCGCTAATCCTTCCCCCTTCGTGGGAACCCTCGCCGTGCCCAGCGGACCGCTGGCACAGGAGGGTTCATGCGAAGCCTGTCTACCGGAGTGCGCGTCGCCGTAACGCTCTTTACGCTGCTCGTCGTGTTGACCGCGCCGGCCGCGTATGGGGATGACGGAAATCCCTACGAGACGCCCGCGGGAAGGATCATGCCGCCGACTGGCCTGACATCTCAGGCGAAGATCATGCCGCCGGGAGGCGCGACGTCCGTAGAGCCGACCTTCATCGAGCTGCTGATGGAATGGCTCCACGCCTGCGGCCGAATCTTGCCGGCCGGTTGACCTTCGGCCCGATCGCGGCGACGCCACTGGGTCGAAGCTGGACCCCGGCGCCTTCCGGTGTTTCACATTCCCGCCGCATGGTGGGGTAGGAGAGTCTTGCGTTGAGTCACTCCCCCAGAGTGACCAAGCCGATGACGAAACCTCAACATGCGCGGGCAAGGCGGAAACTGCCCGATTCGAATTCTCCATCCAGCCGCGTGAGCGGCTCTGCGGCCGCCACCGTGCGGAGCGCGATGGTTCGCGGCGAACATAAGGTCCGCACGTTCACCCATGCGCACAGGCAACGCCTCGAGCGCGCCGTAAGGCACTATCTGCGCAAGTGCTACAAGGAAAACACCGCGGCCCGCTCCTCGGAACTGGCCATGGAACTGGGCCTCACGCCCGAGTACCTCAGTATTCTCGCTAAGAAGGTGCTCGGCAGATCGCTGCACGCCTACCTGCACGAGCAACAGGTCGCCTACGCCGTAGGGCTGCTTCGCACGTTGCCCCCGGAAGTCACGAACGAAGAGATCGCCCTTCTTGCCGGATTCGGGACCACGTCTACGCTCTACCGTAGCTTCCGGGCCGCCTACGGAACGACGCCAGGGGCATTTCGAGTGCTGAAGAAATGACACACCGTGAAGGTTTTCGGAGGGAAGAGGTCCTCGATTCACGGGCATTCCTGCTCGCCGGCCGTTCATAGGTCGAATTCCCGGCATCCAGGCACTCATTCGTTTCTTGACAGCCCCGGAGCAGCAGGTCACATTGAATCATGAGGCACGGAACTCCAGCACGACGGAAGTCCGGTTACGGTGCTCAGCCACAGGCAGAGGTTGAATCTATCGTCAGGGAGAACGAGCTCTATGCGTAAGGCGGGTGCTCATTGGTCAGCCGTCATGGCAGGTTGTCTGTGGTTTTCCGCGGTGGCGTTCGCGCAGCTTCCGCCCCTCACGAAGACGATCTCGATCGACGTCTTTCTGAACCCGCCGAACGGTTGCGGGTACATGTCGGGCCAGCAGAACTTTCCGTTCATGGACACGGTTGGTGGCGACTGGAGCAAGCTGGAGGTTCGGATGAGCCTCGCATACCGTCAGGACCAGCCGCCGCCCACGCTCTCGATCGCGATCAACGGAGACCCGATCGATGAGCCCGTGCAGATTACGAACCCGGGAGGGTTCTGCGAGAATCGGCAACCGTACGTCTTCGAGAGCGGAAAGCTTCCAAACTACATCGCCTTCGGGCAGAACAGGCTCAATGTGTTCAGCATCGGCGGTTTCACCGGCGGGGACACCGCGGTGGTGTTGACGTTCACCGTACCGGTTCCAACGTTCGAGTTCGAGCTCGTGCCTGCATCGACGGCGGCCCGGATGCTGATCCGGAACGACAGTCCACAGGGGACGCTGCCGCCGTATCAGATCGTTCCTGGGCCCAGCGGCCGGCCGCGCTTCCGGTTTCCTGGTGTGGTGAAGGTCGACAACGCCGGGGCGGCGCGCGACGTCTGGTTCCGCGTCGTCGATCCCAAGGACACGGCACCCTATGGCACGCCGTCGGAGAACGACAATCACGATCCGTCTCCCAAAGGGTTCCTGACCACGGCAGGATGCGGCGATCCGAGTTGCCGCGTTTCGGGCGGCACGCCTCTGCGGATTCGTTCCGATGCGAGCGGTCGCGTGGAGCCGGTACTGGAAGGGACCAACCGTTACTCTGGCGACAACTACCTGCTCGAAGCCAGCTTCGACGCACAGTTCACGTGTGCCACCGCGGGACCGAATGGGACGAACCTCTGCCCCCGAAGTGGACTGGTCACGGCCTGGAAGCGGATCAACGTCGAGGTCCACAAGATGTTCGTTGCCGGCGCGTTTCTCACGGACCCAGTTTCTCCAGGCGACATCCTGATCAACGTCTCAGACGTAAGCGCGTTCCCCAACCCACCGTTCGTGGTTCGCCTCATTCATGGCGCGAGCGCCGATGGCGGCTCTCCGCAAGACTTCTACCACGAGGAAGTGACCGTGCGTCACATCCAGGGCCGCCGTTTGCTGAACTTCTCTCCCGCGCCCGGTCGGCTGTATCTCCGCGAGCCCAACAACCCGAGCGTCGGCGACACGGTTCAGGCTTCCTACAGCGGTCTGGAGAACATTCTCGGTATCGACCGCCCCTACCTCGCCGACGCCGTTGGTCTCGGCGCCACCAGCGCGGACTACACGACGGTCGACACGTCCCTCGTCGCGCCGCTCTTCGACGACGCGTTCGTGGAGTTCCTCTGGCTGAGCGACGAAGGCAGCTTCAATTGGCCGGACCCGCGCTATGGCAGAGTGATTCCGTTCGTTCACGAGCTTCAGCGCGGCGACGGCGCGATGACCGAGCTCCTTGCGCGAAAGTGGATGCGGAACGCCCAACGAGTTGGTGTTTGGCGGGTGGCCGAGCCCAATCATCAGATGGTGTTCCTCGCCAACCGCAAGTATGGCTTGCCGGGCGAGATCCACCGCGGCGACACGCGTGTATCGCATGCGTTTAACGATCTCTGGCTGTACACGGCCGCAACGCCGAATTCCGATCTGCGCGCAGAGGCGCTCACCCACGAACTGGGGCACGAATGGCTCGTGAACCAGTTCTATCTGAATGGCCAGCCGACCACGATCAATGACTATCCCGGCGGCCACTGCGACCGGGCCTTCGGGATGCCGCAGCACATCGGTACTGCTGCGAACGCGTCGCACCTCTGCGAGATGACCTCTGGCAACAACATGTGGACGAGCTCGGAAGCGCGTGACCGCCGGGTTGGGTTCCATCACGTGGTGTTGCCTGGACAGCCAATCGATAGTGAGTACCTGCACATCCGGCATCGCGCCGAACCCGTTCCGCAGAATGACAATCCACGAACAAGGATGATCACGCAATGAGAAAAAGATTCCTGCTCTGCTGGATGGTCGCACTCACCGCCGCCTCGGCGGCCGCGAATCCGGTTCGCCTCACATTCGCCCTCGAACCGGCGGAATCGCTGCCTGGCATTCCGGTGACGTTTCGCGTCGCCGCCGTCAACACCGGCAGCGTTCCGGCGTCCCTTCCGTCTCACGTCCGTCTGGAGATGATCACCGGCGCAACGACGTCCATCGCCTTTCCGGGCGCACGCGGCGAGAACGACCTCGTGGCCTTCCCGCTGTTCGGCGACGTGGCGTCGATTGCGCTCGAACCAGGCGAAGAGCGGAGACTCCACTATTTCGGTGCCGCTGGCAGTCCACCTTGGTTTTGTGACGAGCGCCTGCAGCGTCCAGGGGTGTACCGTCTCCGCCTCCGCGCCGATCGCGAGCTCTCCGATGGCCATTGGGTGCCGTCCCCCGATCCTGCCATCTCCAACGAGGTTGTCCTGACGATTACTGCGCCGTCAGGCGTGGACGCGGAGGCCTGGGCGCTCATCGGCGGCGGGAATGTATGCCTCGGCTGGGACATGCACAAAGCCGCGTTGTGGAATGAGCATCCCGACTCCGTCTATACGTCGATGACCGTGCGCCCTCATGATCGCCTTGATGTTGCAGCCGCATTGGCAAGCCTTCAGGCAACGTTGGCGAAGAATCCGCCCGAAGGGTTCGCCGATGGGCTCAGGCTGAGCATCGCCAATCGACACATCATGTTGATGGAGTCCGCGATCACTGATGGCGACGTGCAACTGGCTTTCGAGCATACGGAGGCGGCGCGGGCCTTGTTTGAGGAACTGGCGATGAAGGACACTGTCGCCGAGATCAAGGCAGCGGCGCAGCAGAGTATACGGACAGACATCCTCACCCGGGCGGAGTTAGACGATTACGAGTCTCGCAACCGTCTCGCTGCTCCCCCGAGGCCGCGTTGCGAGACGGACCAGATCTCCGCGGTGCGCGCCGAGGTCGCACAAAGTGCCGCCAATCCCGGCAAGAGTGCGAAGGCGCGGGCGAAGCTGGAGGCAGTGGTGAAGCACTTGGACGCCTACGCTGCGGAGGTCAGGAAGTCGAGTCCGGCCATGAGCCAGGCTTTGCACGAGTTGAGGGGGGCGGTCACGGAGATCGACAACGCGAGCCGCTCTCTCATCGGGGCCGACGAAGGAATGCGCTGGATGAGCGGAATCGTAAATGCCGCCGCGATGTCGGCACAAAAGGCCGTCGAGGTTGCGGCTGCCGACTCTGCCGCGCGTGCGAACATGCTCACGCAGGCGCAGCAGAATTTTGCCGAGGCCCAGAGTGCCGCCAATCAGCTCGACTTCCGAAATGCGGCTCGCCTTTATAAGGCTGCACTCGATAAGGCGGAGATGGCCACAACCACGCGGGGAACCTTCTGTTGAGCTGAGCTGTGAGCGTCCACCTTCAGCCTTGCGCTCTCGTCACTCAGGACCGCCGGTCCATGAGGCGACTACTCTTGTCATGCACGCTCGCGGTGTTGGGTTCG
>Ga0307505_10000748_pt1 | contig 32260 bp, 28 predicted proteins | sample 23_S_MG_FD_202183 | JGI IMG/M metagenome (GOLD analysis project Ga0307505, IMG submission 202183) | Soil microbial communities from Populus trichocarpa stands in riparian zone in the Pacific Northwest, United States - 23_S | ecosystem: Environmental > Terrestrial > Soil > Riparian zone > Trees... | reverse complement strand
GATGCCGAGCCTGGTCAGCTGCTGGGCGATGACCCCCGCCGTCCGCGTCTCCTGGAAGGACAGCTCGGGATGCCGGTGCAGGTCGATGTAGAGGGCTTCGAGGTCGAGGGTCATGCCGTCGAGCCTATCCGGGGGCGTCAGGAGACGAGACGAGACGTCGAGCCTCGGACGATGAGCTCGTACGGCAGCTCGCCCGGTCGGTGCTCCACCGGCGCGGCGTCGCCGCGCTCGAGCTCGGCGAGGATCGCGTCGGCCGCTCGCTCGCCCTGCCCGAGCGGGAACTGGTCGACGGTGGTGAGCCGGAAGAACTCGCCGAGCTCGTGGCCGTCGATCCCCACGACCGACAGATCCTCGGGCACGCGATACCCGAGTTCGCGCGCGGCCAGGAGCGCCCCGATCGCCATCTCGTCCGACGCCGCGAAGATCGCCGTCGGACGCCCGCCGGGCTTGCCGAGCAGCTGCTTCGCCGCGCGGAACCCGCCCTCGATCGTGAAGTCCGCCGGCTCGTACAGCGCAGGACGGGCCGGGATGCCGGCATCCGCCAGCGCCTGCTCGAAACCCTGCCGGCGATGGGTCGGGATGTGGAAGTCGATGTCGAACTCAGGGCTCGCCCCGATGTGCGCGATGTCGCGATGCCCCAGCGCGAGGAGGTGCTCGGTCGCCAGCCGCGCGACCGAGACGTCGTCGACGGTGAGTGTCGACAGGCGCGGGTTGGGTCCGCCGATGGCGATCACGGGCAGATCGAGTTCGAGGAGCCGATCCGTCTCCTCCTCGCCGAGCTCGATGGAGATCGCGATCACGCCGTCCACGCGCTGGCGCCGCAGGAACGTATCGAACACGTCGCGGCGCTCGGCGCGGTCGGCGGTGAGGCTGTACAGGGTGATGTCGTAGCCGCGCCGCATGAGGGCCGACGCGATCCCGCTCAGCACCGTCGAGAAGAACCACCGGTCGAGGAAGGGCACGAGCACCCCGATGTTGCGGGTGCGTCCCGACGCGAGGCTCGACGCCGACGCCGACACGACGTACCCCAGGCTCTTGGCGGCCGATTCGACCCGCGCGCGCGTCGCGACGGAGACGTGCCCGCGCCCGCTCAACGCGCGGGAGACGGTCGCCGTCGAGACGCCCGCGGCGCGGGCGACCTCGTCGATGCTGACCACGTCGTCTCCTCCCACGGTGTCATGGGCCGCGCCGGCTCGGCCGCCGAGCCGCTTCAGTCGTTCGCGAGCCAGACGGTCACGTCGACGGGGATCTCGTCCGCCACCGGCGCGCTCGCCGCGATCACGCTACCGCTCGGAAGCGCGATCGGTGCGGAACCCGCGTTCGTCACCACGGTCACGCCTCCGTTGCGGAACGCGACGACCTCGTCCCCGAGGCCCTCGATCCACTCCAGCGTGCCCGCGCCGAGGCCGTTCGCGCGGCGTGCCGCGAGCAGCTCGCGGTACAGCGCGAGGGTCGACCCCTCGGCATCCGTCTGCACATCGCGGGCGAGCGTCGCCCACTCCACGGGCTGCGGCAGCCACGAGGCGCCCGTCGGGCTGAAGCCGTACGACGTGCCGCCAGAGGTCCAGGGCAGCGGGACGCGGCATCCGTCTCTGCCGTATCGCTCGCCGTTCGTGCGGAACCAGGTCGGATCCTGGCGCGCGTCTCCGGGGATGTCGATGACCTCGGGAAGACCGAGCTCCTCGCCCTGATAGAGGTAGGCCGAGCCGGGAAGCGCGAGCATCAGCGCGGTCGCGGCGCGCGCGCGGCGCAGCCCCACCTCGGGGATGGGCTGGCCCGGGGAGTCCGGTCCGATGCCGTGGCCCTGCGGGTTCTCGGCAGTCAGCGCGAGGCGGGTCGCGTGCCGCACGACGTCGTGGTTCGACAGCACCCAGGTCGCCGGCGCGCCCACCGCGGTGAAGGCGCGCAGCGACTCGGTGATGACGGTGCGGAGATCCTCGGCATCCCACTCGGTCTGCAGGTAGGGGAAGTTGAACGCCTGGTGCATCTCGTCGGGACGCACCCACAACGCCGTCTTGTCGGCGGTGGGCAGCCACGCCTCCGCGCACAGTGCACGGTCGCCGTCGTACTCGGCGACGATCGTGTGCCAGTCGCGGTAGACGTCGTGCACGCCGGGCTGGCCCCAGTACGGCACGTTCGCCTCGTCGCCGCCCATCGAGTCGGCATCCTCCGGCGGGGTGTAGTCGGGCAGGCCCTCGGCCTTCACGAGGCCGTGGGCGACGTCGACGCGGAACCCGTCCACGCCGCGGTCGAGCCAGAAGCGCAGGATGCGGCGGAACTCCTCGCGCACCTCCTCGTTCGACCAGTCGAAGTCGGGCTGCGACGTGTCGAACAGGTGCAGATACCACTGGCCGGGCGTGCCGTCGGGCTCCGTCACGCGGGTCCAGCCCGGGCCGCCGAAGACCGACTCCCAGTTGTTCGGCGGCAGGGCACCACCCTTGCCGGTGCCGTCGCGGAACATGTAGCGCGCACGCTCGGGGCTGCCGGGCGCCGCGGCCAGCGCCTGCTGGAACCACTCGTGCTGATCGGACGAGTGGTTCGGCACGAGATCGACGATCACACGGATGCCGCGGGCATGCGCCTCCGCGAGCATGACGTCGAAGTCGGCGAGCGTGCCGAAGAGCGGGTCGACGTCGCAGTAGTCGGAGACGTCGTAGCCGGCATCCTTCTGAGGGGAGCGCTGGAAGGGGCTCAGCCAGATCGCGTCCACGCCGAGGCCCTGGAGGTCATCGAGGTGCGCGGTGATGCCCGGCAGGTCGCCGATGCCGTCGCCCGAGCTGTCCGCGAACGAGCGCGGGTAGATCTGGTAGATCACCGCGGTGCGCCACCACTCGGAGCCGGGCGAGGGGTGGAGAGCGTCGCCGCGTTCGGCAGTCAGGGTCGAAGTCATCCCCCCAGGGTACTGGAAGCGCTTACAGCAATCGTGCGGGCGGGCCGGTAGGGTGGGCGGGTGCCGACCGAAGCCCTCTCGCGCGCCGAGGCGCTCATCCGCACCCTCCCCGACTATCCCGAACCGGGAGTGCTGTTCCGCGATATCACGCCGCTCCTGGCCGACCGCGAGGCGCTCCGCGCCGTCATCGACGCGATGATCGAGCCGTTCGCCGGACGGTTCGACGTCGTCGCGGGAGTCGAGGCGCGCGGGTTCCTGCTCGCCGGCGCCGTCGCGCTGCGGGCGGATGTGGGCCTCGTGCCGATCCGCAAGGCCGGCAAGCTGCCCCGGCCCGCGGCATCCGTCTCTTACGCGCTCGAATACGGCGCCGCGACGATCGAGGCCCACGACGACATCGCGCCGGGCACGCGTGTGCTGCTCGTCGACGACGTGCTCGCCACCGGCGGCACCCTCGTCGCTGCGCACGAGCTGGTCGCCGCCCTCCGCGGCGACGTGGTCGGCACCGCGGTGCTGATGGAGCTCGAGGCCCTCGGCGGACGCGCCGTCGTCGGCGATGTGCACGCGGTGTTCACCGCCTGAAGCCGCTGCCGGCCGGGGCTTGTCGGCCCCGCCGCCGTGGTCCGCCGCCGTGAATGTGTCACACCTGGTCGCGTCCCGTGACTCGGGGCGGCAATCCCCGACACTTTCTCCGAGCGGGCCGTGGCGAACGTGTCACAGCTGGTCGCCTCCTGCGGCTCGAGGCGGCGATGTCCGACACACTCTCGGGGTCGGATGCCGTGGCGAGGCGGCCAGGCCGAGTCCGGCTCAGCCGTCGATGACGACGTTCAGCGGCGGCTTCCCCGCCAGCATCCGATCGATCTGTCGTCTGACCAGTCGGGCGATCCGCGGCTGCATCGCCGTCGACGCGCCGCCGACGTGGGGCACGATCAGCACTCCCGGCAGTGACCACAGCGGGTGTCCCTCGGGCAGCGGCTCGGGATCGGTCACATCCAGCGCGGCACGGATGCGGCCGCGTCCGGCGTGCGCGACGAGCGCGTCGGTGTCGACGAGCGATCCGCGGCCGACGTTGACCAGGAGCGCGCCGTCGGGGAGGGCCGCCAGGAACGCGTCGTCGACGATGTGCCGGGTGCTCTCGCCGCCGGGGAGCGAGACGATCACGATCTCGGCCTCGGGCAGGAGCTCCGGCAGCTCGTCGACGCCGTGCACCGGCACGCCGTCCTCGTCGCGTGCGCGACTGGCGACCGCGGTCAGCTCGACTTCGAAGCCCGCCAGCCGCGCCGCCACCGCCTTGCCCACGCCGCCATAGCCGAGCAGCAGCACGCGGCGATCGGCGAGGCTCTCGGCGAACTCGGGCGCCCAGCGCTCCTCGCCCTGAGCGCGCACGAATGCGGGCACCCGCCGCTGGGCGGCAAGGGCGAGCGCGATCGCGAGCTCCGCGGTCGACGTCTCGTGCACCGACGCCGCATTGGCGAACGTGAGGCCGTCGGGCAGCAGGTCCTCGACGCCCTCGTACCCGATCGACTGCCCCTGCACGAGGCCCACCTCGACGCCCTCGAGCATCGACAGGACGCGGGCCATCGACATGTACGGGGGCACGACGATGTCGATGCGGGGACGGGGCGGCGGCTCGGTCATCGGCCACACGAGCACCTCGACGCCGTCGGGCAGCTCGCCGAGGTCGGCGGCGAGCCGCTCGGTCGGCACGGTCACGGTCACGGTCGACGACTCGATGCTCACGCTTTCACGTTACCGGCGCGGTGCGCCGCCGCGGGCCGCAGCCCGGCGATACGCTCGCCGCGGCGGCGCACGCCGCCCGACGTGAGGAGACGACGATGGTCCCCGAGATCAACTACTGGGCGGTGCTGATAGCGACCGTATCGAGCATGATCATCGGCTCGATCTGGTATACCCCGAAGGTCTTCGGCAATCGCTGGATGAAGCTCGCGAAGGTCACTCCCGCGGACACGAACGTCGGCGCGTGGCTGCCGATCATCGTGTCGATCGTGCTGTCGTTCCTGCTCGCGTGGGTGCTCGCCGGCGCCGTCGCGATCGCGTGGCACTTCTACGAAGGCGCGTTCCTGTGGTCGGCGATCGTCACGGCGGTCGCACTGTGGGCGGCTTTCACGGCGGGCCGGATCATCGTGCACGACGTCTTCGAAGGCCGGCCGTCCAACCTCACGGTGCTGAACATCGCGCACGAGCTCGTGACGGTGCTCGTCATGGCGATCATCATCGGCGTGTGGCCGCCCGCCGGCACCGTCTGACCCGCCACGCCCCGTCGCCCGCCTGGTCTGCGCCGGCGGGCCGCTCCCCGTCGCCCGCCTACGCCTCTGAGCGTGAGACTGCAACGGTGCACCGAGACTGCGTCTACAACTCGCAGGCTCGGTGCACGGATGCAGTCTCGCGAAAGCAGGGCGCTGGGGGGACGGGGAGGGCGACGGATGCCGCACCGGCGCGACGTCGGCCGCGCCAGGCCGCGGCGGCGTGGCGCGGCGCCAGGCGGCGGCTGCGGCGTCAGACGGCGGCTGCGACGACGGCCGCGATCGCCGAAGTGAAGAACGGCAGGCCGTCGATGCCCGACCGCATCGCGGCATCCGTCCCCGGCCCGAACCCGGGCTCCACCGCGTGCTCGGGATGCGGCATCAGGCCGACCACGTTGCCGCGCTCGTTCGCGATGCCGGCGATGTCGCGCAGCGACCCGTTCGGGTTCACGCCGACGTAGCGGAACGCGACGAGCCCTTCGCCCTCGAGCCGGTCGAGCTCGGACTCCGAGGCGATGTAGCCGCCGTCGGCGTTCTTCAGCGGGATGACGATCTCCTGGCCGGCCTCGAAGTCGCTCGTCCACGCGGTCGAGGCGTTCTCGACGCGCAGCCGCTGGTCGCGGCGGATGAACTGCTGATGCGCGTTGCGGATCAGTCCGCCCGGGAGCAGGTGCGCCTCCACGAGCATCTGGAACCCGTTGCAGATGCCGAGGACGGGCATGCCGGATGCCGCGGCATCCTTCACCTCGGACATGATCGGCGCGAGGGCGGCGATCGCACCGGCACGCAGGTAGTCGCCGTAGCTGAAGCCGCCCGGCAGCACCAGTGCGTCGACGCGGTCGAGGTCGTGCGAGCCGTGCCAGAGCGCCACCGGCTCGCCCCCGGCGATGCGGATCGCGCGCTGCGCGTCGCGGTCGTCGAGCGAACCCGGGAAGGTGATGACGCCGATGCGGGCGGTCACTGCACCACCTCGATGCCGACCACGTCCTCGATGACCGAGTTGGAGAGGATCTCGTCAGCGATGCGCTGCGCCTCGGCGAGGATCTCGTCGGTCACCTCGCCGTCGACGGTGAGCTCGAAGCGCTTGCCGATGCGGACGGAGGCGAACTCCTCGACGCCGAGTCGTGCGAAGGCGCCGGCCACGGCCTTGCCCTGCGGGTCCAGCAGCTCGGCCTTGGGCATGACGTCGACGACGATGGTGGGCATACGAAGGCTCCGAATGTCGCGGGAAGGGTTCGCGATCAGTCTAGCCGCGGCACGTGTCCGGCTTCGGCGCCCGACCCTTCGACAGGCTCAGGGACCGGCGACGGCGCGGTGCGGGGGTGATCGTCCGACCCTTCGACAGGCTCAGGGACCGTTGGACAGGCTCAGGGAGCAGGTGGTGGGCGGCGACCAGGGTTGCGAATCACGCCGTGACCACGTCGTGACCCAACCGTGACAAATTCGTGGGAGCGCTCCCTTGACATCATGGGAGCGATCCCATAGCGTTTCGTCTCGTCCGGTGGGAACGCTCCCACGGCACCTGGTCCCGGTACCTGTCCGGGGCTGACACCTGCAACACACATCTGACCCTGACAACACAAAGGAGTGACAGTGAACTCACGTGCCTTCCGCAGGAGCGCGGTGGCGGTCGCCGCTTTCTCGGCCTCCGCCCTCGTGCTCGCCGGCTGCGCAAGCGACGGCGGCGGCGAAGAGCCCACCGAACCCGGCGATGACAAGATCACCCTCACCATCGCCACGTTCAACGACTTCGGCTACACCGAAGAGCTCCTCCAGGAGTACATGGACGCCAACCCGAACGTGACGGTCGTCCACAACCGTGCCGCCGAGTCCGGCGACGCCCGCGCGAACTACTTCCAGAAGCTCGGCAAGCCGGGCCTCGCCGATGTCGAGGCGGTCGAGATCGACTGGTTCGCCGAGGCGATGCAGTACTCCGACCTGCTGGCCGAGGCGCCCGACAGCGTCAAGGGCCGCTGGCTCGACTGGAAGGAAGACGCCGCCACCGACGGCGACGGACGTCTGGTGGGCTTCGGCACCGACATCGGCCCCCAGGGCATCTGCTACCGCGCCGACCTGTTCGAGGCCGCCGGCCTGCCCACGGACCGCGAGGGCGTCGCCGACCTGTTCAACGGCGACTGGGAGCACTTCCTCGACGTCGCGGACCAGTACCAGGCCGCCACGGGCAAGCCGATGATCGACTCGGCCAACTCGGTGCTCCAGGGCATCGTGAACCAGATGGAGTACACGTACACCGAGCCCGACGGAACGGTCATCGCGACCGAGAACCCCGAGATCGAGAACGCGTACAACCTCGTGGTCGAGCGTGCGATCCCGAACGCCGCCTACTCGGGCCAGTGGTCGGACGACTGGTTCGCGGCACTGGCGAACGGCGACTTCGCGACGATGCTGTGCCCGGGCTGGATGCTCGGCGTCATCTCGGGCAACGCGCCCGAGACCACCGGATGGGACCTCGCGGACGTGTTCCCCAACGGCGGCGGCAACTGGGGTGGCTCGTACCTGACCGTTCCTGCCAACGGCGCCAACGTCGACGCGGCACTCGCGCTCGCCGACTGGCTGACCGCTCCGGAGCAGCAGATGAAGGCCTTCGCCAACGCCGGCACGTTCCCGAGCCAGCTCGAGGCGCTGTCGAGCTCGGAGCTCGCCGACGCGACGAACGAGTACTTCAACGACGCCCCGAGCGGCTCGATCCTGTCGAACCGCGCCGAGGCCGTCACGGTCGCGCCCTACAAGGACGCGAACTACTTCAAGTACCACGACGCGCTCCAGAACGCGGTCAACCGCGTCTTCGACGGACTCGAGGACCAGCAGACCTCGTGGAACACGTGGGTCGCCGAGGTCTCGGCCTTCTGATAGGCACCGCCTAGCAGCACGCTGACTGGAGGAGTGCGGGCGGGTGGTCGGCGGCCCGCGCGCACTCCACCTCCGACCCACCGATACCGATACGGAGCGACCCGTGACCTCGACCGCAACCCGCCCCACGGCATCCGGGCCGGCCGACCAGCCGTCCCCGGACCGCAAGCCCCGGGTGCTCTCCTTCTCCAGCCGGCTCAGCCGCTGGGATCTGAAGGTCTCGCCCTTCCTCTACATCTCGCCGTTCTTCATCATGTTCGCGATCGTCGGGCTCTTCCCGATCGCGTTCACGGCGATCATCTCGTTCCAGGACTGGAACCTCGTCCGCAACGAGGGCGAGTTCATCGGGTTCGACCAGTACATCTGGATCCTGAACAACCCGCACTTCTGGACCGCGCTGCGCAACACGTTCAGCATCTTCCTGCTCTCCAGCGTCCCGCAGCTCATCCTCGCGATCTTCATCGCGGTCATGCTCGACCGCAACATCCGGGGCAAGACGTTCTGGCGCATGGGGGTCCTGCTCCCCTACGTCATGGCCCCCGTCGCCGTCGCCCTGATCTTCAGCAACATGTTCGGCGACAACTACGGCCTCGTGAACAACATCCTCACCGACCTCGGTCTGCCGCGCATCTACTGGCACCGGGATCCGTTCTGGAGCCACATCGCCATCGCCACGATGGTCAACTTCCGCTGGACCGGCTACAACACGCTGATTCTCCTCGCCGCGATGCAGGCGATCCCGCGGGACTACTACGAGGCAGCGACCGTCGACGGCGCCGGAATCCTCCGCCAGTTCTGGAGCATCACGCTCCCGTCGCTGCGCCCGACGCTCATCTTCGTCATCATCACCTCGACCATCGGGGGCCTTCAGATCTTCGACGAGCCCCGCATGTTCGACAACACCGGCCAGGGCGGGGCCGCGCAGCAGTGGCTCACCATCACGCTGTTCCTCTACAACATCGGCTGGGGGCAGTGGAACTTCGGCCGCGCCGCGGCGCTCGCGTGGATCCTGTTCCTCATCATCCTCGTCATCGGCCTGATCAATCTGCTCGTCACCCGCCGGCTGGTGCGCGACGAGGGCGGCCGCGGGGTCATCTCGCCGCGCAAGAAGAAGAAGGGAGTCCGCCGATGAGCGGCATAGGCGCTCCTCAGCTCGCGATCGTCGAGCAGGGGATTCCGAACGCTCCGCGCCGCCGCCGCGCCGAGCGGACGACCAAGATCCGTGGCGTGCGCGCCGGGTTCTGGGTCTACGCGGGCCTGGGCGTGGTGCTGCTCTCCGCGATCTTCCCCTTCTACTGGTCGTTCCTCATCGGCTCGGGCGACGCGTCGACCATCAACCGTCAGGACTTCTCCTGGTGGCCGGGCGGGAACTTCCTCGACAACGCGGCCTCCGTGGTCAATGACCCGGCCGTGAACTTCTGGCCGGCACTGTGGAACTCCATCTACAGTTCGACGATGATCGCGGCATCCGTCGTCATCACCTCGACACTGGCCGGCTGGGCGTTCGCGAAGCTGCGCTTCCCGGGAAGCAAGGCCCTGCTCGTCTTCGTCGTGGCCACGATGGCCGTCCCGATGCAGCTGGGCGTCGTGCCGCTGTACATCCTGTTCGCCGACCTCGGCTGGACCGGGCAGATCGGCGCGATCATCATCCCGGCGCTGACCAGCGCGTTCGGGGTGTTCTGGATGACCCAGTACCTGCAGCAGTCCGTGCCCGACGAGCTGATCGAAGCGGCCCGCGTGGACGGCGCGTCGATGATGCGCACGTTCTGGACCGTCGGCGTGGTCGCCGCGCGGCCTGCCGCCGCGATGCTGTTCCTGTTCACCTTCGTGGGCGCGTGGAACAACTTCTTCTGGCCGTTCATCGTGCTCGACCGTCAGAACCCGACCCTCCCGGTGGCGCTCTCGCTTCTGCAGTCGAACTACTTCGTCGACTACTCGGTCGTGCTCGCCGGCGTGCTGCTGTCGACGATCCCGCTGCTCATCCTGTTCGCTGTCGCCGGTCGGCAGCTCGTGAGCGGAATCATGGCCGGCGCAGTCAAGGGCTGACGCCGCCGCAACCACCACCATGACCACAGACATGAGAGAGGACTCCGCCCGCATGACTGCGATTCCTGGGCGCGCGTTCCCGTCGGACTTCCTCTTCGGAGCCGCCACCGCCGCCTTCCAGATCGAGGGGGCCGCGCACGAGGACGGCCGCCGCGACTCGATCTGGGACGCCTTCTGCCGCGTGCCCGGCGCGGTCATCAACGGCGACCACGGCGACGTCGCGTGCGACCACTACCACCGCTATCGCGAGGACGTGGCTCTGATGAAGGCGATGGGCCTGCAGACGTACCGGTTCTCGACGTCGTGGGCGCGCGTGCGCCCCGACGGCGGCGCGGTCAACGCGCAGGGCGTCGATTTCTACAGCCGCCTCGTCGACGAGCTGCTGGACGCCGGCATCCTGCCCTGGCTCACGCTCTACCACTGGGACCTGCCGCAGGCGCTGCAGGAGAAGGGCGGCTGGGCGAACCGCGACACCGCCGACCGCTTCACGGAGTACGCGCTCGACATGCACGACGCGCTCGGCGACCGCGTGAACGTGTGGACGACGCTCAACGAGCCGTGGTGCTCGTCGTTCCTCAGCTACACCGCCGGCATCCACGCGCCGGGCCGCTACAGCACGGGTGAGGGCATGCTCGCGGCTCACCACCTGCTGCTCGGCCACGGACAGGCCGTGCGCGAGCTGCGCGCGCGAGACGAGGGGCTCAACCTCGGCATCACGCTGAACCTGACGGTCGCCGATCCGGTGAACGCGAACGACCCGGCCGACCTCGACGCCGCCCGTCGCATCGACGGGCAGTTCAACCGCTGGTTCCTCGATCCGATCTTCCGCGGCGCGTATCCCGCCGACGTGGTCGAGGACTTCCAGAAGACGGATGCCGCGGCCGCCGCCGCTCTCGAGGAGGCCATCCACGCGGGGGACCTCGAGGCCATCTCGACCCCCATCGACACGCTCGGCGTCAACTACTACCACGGCGAGTACGTCAGCGGTCGCGCGCCCGAGGTGCCGCCGATCGGCGGCGACGCGCCCACCGACCGGGAGAGCCGGTCGCCCTTCCCGGCGTCCGAGGGCATCTTCTGGCACGACCGCGGCCTGCCGCGCACGCCCATGCAGTGGGAGGTGCAGCCCGAGGGGCTCACCCGCCTCCTGCAGCGGGTGTCGGACGATTACGCCGCGCCGGCGGATGTGGCGCTGTATGTCACTGAGAACGGAGCGGCGTACGACGACGTGGCCGCGGTCGAGGACGGCGAGGTGCGTGTGCACGATCAGGAGCGCGTGGAGTTCGTCCGCGTCCACCTCGGTGCGATCCTCGACGCCATCGAGGCGGGGGTCGACGTGCGCGGCTACTTCTACTGGTCGCTGCTCGACAACTTCGAGTGGGCGTGGGGGTACGAGAAGCGATTCGGGATCGTCCACGTGGACTACGACACCCAGGAGCGTTCCGTGAAGGACAGCGGACGGGAATACAGTCGGATCATCGGCGAGCGCGCGCTGGACCTCGAGTCCGCGCCGATCGCGTCCTAGCAGACAGAGATTCGGGGGCACAGGCGATGAGCACGGATACGGTGCGCGGCACCGTCACGATCGAGGAGGTCGCCGCGGCCGCGGGGGTCTCGCGGTCGACCGTGTCGCGCGTCGTGAACGGCTCGACGGCCGTGAGCCCGTCCGCCCTCGAGGCCGTCACGCGCGCGATCGCCGAGCTGAACTACGTGCCCAACCGTGCGGCCCGCTCGCTCGCGAGCCGCCAGACGCACGCGATCGCGCTGATCGTGCCGGAGGACACCACCCGCTTCTTCGGGGATCCGTTCTTCGCCGCGATCGTCTCGGGCATCAACGCGCGACTCAGTCGGTCGGACTACGTGCTGAACCTCTTCATCGCCAGCGATGACCCGGGCGACAAGACCACCTCGTATGTGCGCTCGGGCGCCGTCGACGGCGCGATCGTCGTCTCGCACCACACCAGCGACACGTTCATCGACCGCATCGCGGCGGCGGTCCCGGTCGTCTACGGCGGCCGTCCGGTGCGCGAACGCGAACGTGACTACTACGTCGACGTCGACAACCGCCGGGGCGCGCATGACGCGACGGTGTACCTCATCGAGCGCGGCTACCGTCGCATCGCGACGATTACCGGTCCGTTGACGATGCCTGCCGGCGTCGACCGGCTTGCCGGCTACCACGATGCGCTCGCCGCGTGGGGGCTCACCGAGGGCGGGATCGCAGACGGCAACTTCACCGCCGACGGCGGAGCCGAGGCCATGCGCCGCATCCTCGAGCACGGCGAGCGACCCGACGCGGTCTTCATCGCGAGCGACCTCATGGCCCGCGGTGCCCTGTCGGCACTCGGGCGCGAAGGGCTGCGCGTGCCCGAGGACATCGCGATCATGGGGTTCGACGACTCGCCGGTCGCCACGACGGTCCTCCCTCACCTCACCACGATGCGCCAGCCGTCATTCGCACAGGGCGAGCGCATGGCGAGCGTGCTGCTCGACCTGCTCGCCGGCCGCCACCCGCGTCACGTGACGATCCTCGAGACGGAGCTCGTCGTCCGCGACTCGGTCTGATCGGGCCGTCCGCAGCCGGGCGACATCCTCGCGGCCGGGCCGCGGGCGGCATCCGTCGTCTGACTCTGCCATGCGCGGGCGTCCCGCGCTCGCGCTGCCGAAACCGCCACTCGCTGTCGAGTCGGGCGTGCTGCTCGCGCTCGCGCTGTCGAAACCGCCACTCGCGCCCGAATGAAGCGGGCGCGAGTGGCGGAAACGACCGCGCGAGTGGAACCCGACTCGACGCCCGGGCCGCTGAGCAGGCCGTCGAGTCAGCCCGCGGTCGCCAGGATGGCGTTGTTCCAGGGATCGCCGAACGACACCGCACGGCCGTCGTCGCGCACGTCCACGCCGTGGTGGCGCAGCCGCTCGCCGAGAGCGCCGAGGGCGTCGGCATCGGGGAGGGCGAGGTCGACGCGGCCGAGGCCGAGGGCCGGCATCCGCGGACCCGCGCCGCGGGAGTTCCACACGTTCATCGCCATGTGGTGGTGGTAGCCACCGGCGCTGACGAACAGCGCCTGGTTGCCGAGGACCGCGGTCTCATCGAACCCGAGCGCGTCGACGTAGAAGGCGCGCGCGGTCGCGACGTCGCCCACCGAGAGGTGCACATGGCCGACGGATGCCGCTGCCCCGGCGGTTCCACCGAGGGCGGCATCCTCGGTCAGGTGCTCTCGGAGGAAGGCGTTCGGATCGAGGAACAGGGTCGCCATCTCGATCTGGCCGTGGGTCCACGACCAGGCGGTGCGCTCGCGGTCCCAGTACAGCTCGATGCCGTTGCCCTCGGGGTCGGTGAAGTAGAAGGCCTGGCTGACGAGGTGGTCGGCCGACCCGGTGAACGTGCCCGGGGCGCGATGCGCGACCGAGTACAGCGCGGCGGCCAGCGCCCGCTGGGTCTCGAACAGGATCGCGGTGTGGAAGAGGCCCGCAGATCCGGGGGCCGCGTGGCGCAGGGCCGGCTCGTGCCGGAGGATCACGAGGGCGCGGCCGGCGCGTCCGAGGGTGACGGTGTCGCCGTCGGCGTCCTGCACCTCGAGCGTCACGACGTCGCGGTAATAGCGGGTCATCGCGTCCAGGTCGCCGACGAGCAGCGTCACCGCACCCATCGCGGTGTCGGCGGCGAGGCGGTCGGAGACGGGCGCTTCATTCATGTGAATGCACAACGCGCGGCATCCGTCGTCTGTTCCCCGGCTCAGGCGGTCAGCAGCCCGAGCAGCTCGCGGTAGCGGGCGGCGGTCTGCGCGACGATCGCGGCGGGGAGCTCGGGCGGAGTGCCCTCCTTGTCCCAGTGGGCGGCGAGCCAGTTCCGCACGATCTGCTTGTCGAAGCTGGCCATGCGCTCGGCCGGCGTCGTGCCCGAGGCCCAGGCAGCGGCATCCCAGTACCGCGACGAGTCGCTCGTGAGCACCTCGTCGGCCAGCGTCAGCACGCCGTTCGCGTCGATGCCGAACTCGAACTTCGTGTCGGCGAGGATGAGCCCGTGCGCCTCGGCCGTGCGCGCCGCGCGCGCGTAGATCTCCAGCGACAGGTCGCGCAGCTCCGCCGCACGTTCGGCGCCGACGAGCTCCACGGTGCGCTCGTACGTGATGTTCTCGTCGTGCTCGCCCATCGGCGCCTTGTAGGCGGGGGTGTAGATCGGCGCCGGCAGCCGGTCGCCGTTGGCGAGGCCCTGCGGGAGCGGGATGCCGCACACGGTGCCGCTGTCGACGTACTCCGCCCAGCCGGAGCCGGTGAGGTAGCCCCGCACGACGCACTCGATCGGCTGCATGTCGAGGCTCTTCACGATCATCGCGCGGCCGGCCACGGCATCCGGGATCAGCCTCTGCACGTCGTCGCGGGTGTTGGCCTCGCCGTCTGCGCCGAGGGTGAGCACGTGCGACGCGGCGAGATGGTTGGGGATGCTGCGTCCGCCGTCCGCGCCCGAAAGCCGGTCGAACCACCAGAGGCTCAGGGTGGTCAGCAGAATGCCCTTGCCCGGGATACCCGGCGACAGCACATGGTCGAACGCGCTGACCCGGTCGCTCGCAACGACGAGCATGCGCTCATCGTCGTCGCCCGTCGGCCGGTAGAGGTCGCGGACCTTGCCCGAGTAGACGTGGCGCCAGCCGGGGAGGTCGAGGGGTTCGCTCACCCGCCCATTATCCCCGTACGCGGAGCGGGTGCCCGATGCGGTGAGCTCGTCGCGGGTCAGTGGTCGTTGAGCACGGCCCACGCGATGAGGCTGTCGATCCGGCGGACGTCGGCCCCCTTCGCGAGCTTGACCTTGATGTGCCCGGCCCTGGTCCACAGTTCGATCTCGGAGTTCCAATCGAGCGCGCCGGCGTTCTCCGACGACCACATGTTGATCGCGCTGTACGGCAGCGAGTAGATCTCGACCTTCTTGCCGCTCATCCCCTGGGCGTCGCGAACGATCAGGCGCTTCGTGGTGAACGTCGCGGAATCGCGGAATGTCTTGAACGACGCGACAGCTTCCTCTCCCTGCGTGAGCAGCGGGATGACGTCGGGAGGCACTGCGATCTCCTGCTGCAGCGTCCAGGTGAGCGAGGCGGAGGGTTCCATCGATTCTTCTCTCGAGCGAGGGGGTGGGATGTGCGGTCGTGGCCGAGAGCGCTCGGCCACGACCGCATGTCAGTGAACGCCGCGCGAGCAGCGGTCTGCCGTGGGCTTACTGGGCGGCGACGAAGGTCCCGTCGATGTCCCACACCCCGTCGACGACGTCGATGGGGACGAGGAACGCGGCATCTCCCGTCGCGGTGCCTCCTGGATAGAGGTCACCCTGGCTGGAGAGATCGTTCGGAATGACGACGATCGCGCCTTCGGAGAACCCGCGCCCGTTCGACACCAGCTTGATGTCCCCCCAGAACAGGGTCGCGCCGGCGTTCCACTCCTCGTCGTCGGTGTTCGTGATCGTCGCGGTCACGATGATGTACTTCTCACCCTCATCGGGGTCGGCGTTGAAGAGATTCTCGTTCTCCACGATCGACGACGCGTCCCAGTTGACGGCGCCGAACGACACGGTGAACGTCCCCGCCCAGCTGTCCACCTCGACGGGAGTTCCGAACGGCAGCGGCGCGTCGAGCGACGTCCCCGCCTGGACAGCCGGCTCGGGCTCAGGCTCCGGCTCGGCCTCGTCGACCACGGCTTCCCCTGCCGGCTCCTGCTGGGAGATCTCGTCGGTCGAGGCCGGCGCATCGGCGCCCGGCTTCGGGCCGATGATGATGCCGAGGACGATCACCGCGCCGGTGACGATCCACGCGATCATCGGCTCCTTGCCCTGGCCGCGGACCTTCCGTCCCTGTGCGTCGGTCGCGTTGCCGGTCAGCGTGATGATGAGGTCGACGAGCCACCACACCCCCACGCCGCCCAGAGTCAGCAGCTTCGCGATTCCGGTGCCCACCTTGCCCAGGTAGAAGCGGTCGACGCCGAACATGCCCAACAGCCACGACAGGAGCCACGTCGCGATGAACGACTTCTCGCTCGTGCCGGCGGGCGCCGGCGACGACGCAGGAGGATATGCCGCGGGCGGGTACGCCCCGGGCGGGTACGCCCCCGCCGGGGCGGCGGGCGCCGGCGAACCTGCGGCCGGATAGGCCGCGGGCGCCGGAACGCCGACGGGTGCCGAGGGCGGCGGCGGAGTGGGTGCCGGCGGGTTCGGCGGCTGCGTGTTGTCGAACGACATGAGGTGTCCTCCCAGATTCTTCCCCGGATGAGAACCTCTCATCTGTGGAGCGAGTGTATATGCGTGTGGCTTCATGCACGGGTTTTCATGCAGGAGAGCAGGGCCCGTGCTCACAGCCTCATCGCTCGGCGCGCAGCGCACCTCCCCCGATCGCACGGAGCCGGAAGGTCGATCGTCTGTTGATGCGCGGACGATCGGGGGAGGCCATCGACGCCCGGCATCCCTAGGCTCGTGCCATGACCGCTGATGCACGCCCACGCCCGCGTGGCCCTGTGCGCCCGCGCAAGAGCATCAGGTCGGCAGGGCTCTTCGTCCTCGGCGTTCTGCTCGACACCTACTGCGTGATCAACGTGCCGGGCGCGGTGATCTTCACGGGCCGTGAGGACCCGGCGGTCGAGCTCACCTCGGCAGGAGTGGTGATCGTGCTGGTGTCGATCGCGTGCTGGACCACGGTGTTCGTGCGCACCCGATCACCGGTCGCAGTGCTGGTGGCCGGGGCGATCCTGATGCTGATCGGGGTGTCCTACGTGCTGGCTCTCGTCGGGGTGTACCACGCACTGCTGCGCTGGCCGCGCAGGACCGGGGTCATCGCGGGGGCGACCGCGGCGTCGTTGCTGCTGTACGTGGCGCGCGAGGTCTTCACCGACTGGGGACATGCGCTCGCCTGGACTTTTGCGGACGGCACGGCGTACGACCCGGTTGCCGGGAATCTGGCCGTCGTCGCTCTCGCGGCTCTCTCGTGCGGGCTCGTGGCGGGTCTCGTCGCCTACCGTCGCGCACGCATCGACGCCTCCGCGAGCCGCGTGCGGGCTCAGCGCGAGCATGAGCGCGCGGACGCCCTGCACGGAGAGGTCGCGCGGCAGGCCGAGCGGGAGCGGATCGCGCGGGACCTCCATGACGGGCTTGGGCACCGCCTGTCCTCCGTGGCGCTCGCCGCCGGCGCATTCGAGGCGCAGGCGACCGACGCGACCGTCGACCCGGCGCTCACCGAGTGGGCGCGTCTCGTGCGGCGACAGGCGCACGCCGCCCTGGAGGACGTCCGCGGCGTGGTGGGAGCGCTGCGCGCGGACGCCGACGTCGTCGAGACGCATCCCGCGGCATCGATCCGGATGGTGGGAGAGCTTCTCGCGGAGATGCGTGCTGCCGGCCACCGGATCGAGGCGTACGTCGTCGTAGAGGGGGCCGATCGGGTGGATCCTGCGACAGATGCCGCCGCCTACCGCATCGTGCAGGAGAGCCTGACGAACGCGATCAAGCATGCGCCTGGCGCACTGATCTCTATCACCGTCGACGCTTCGCGCGGCAGCGGCATCCGCATTCGCATCGTCAATGATCTCGTCGCGGCGACCGGGGGCGTCCCCGGCGGCGGGAACGGAATCGGGGGGATCCGGGAACGTGCGTCGTCCGCGGGCGGGACCGCATGGATCGGCCCGCACGACGGTGTGTTCATCGTGGATGTCAGCCTGCCATGGGAGGAGCAGGGCTGAGACCCGCCGGACCCCGATATCTTGGCGGAGTGTCAAAGGACGACTCTCAACCCTCGGTGCGGGTGCTCGTGGTGGACGACGACTTCCTCGTCCGCGCGGCCATCACGGGAATCCTGGCCCCGCGACCCGACATCCACGTCGTCGGCACCGCCGGTTCCGGCCCGGAGGCGATCGAGCTCGCGCGCACGACGCGCCCGGACGTCGTGCTCATGGACATCCAGATGCCCGGCATGGACGGCATCGAGGCGACGCGCGCGCTGCTCGCGGTCATCGACACGGACGTCGTGGCGATGACCAGCCTCGCCGCTGCCGACACGGTGCAGCGGATGCTGGATGCCGGAGCATACGGCTACGTTCTGAAGGACACGGCACCCGAGGCGCTCGCCGAGGCGGTGCTGACGGTCGCGCGGGGCGACGCGTTCCTCTCGCCGCATCACACCCGCACGCTTCTCGAGCGGCTCGGCTCCGACTCCGGCCTCGATGCGCGCCGAAGCGCGGCGGAGCTTTTCGGCACCCTCACGGATCGCGAACGCGTCGTCGCCCGGCTGGTCGCAGCCGGGGCGACCGACGCCGAGATCGCGCGCGCGGTGCATGTCGCCGCGTCGACCGTGAAGAGCCACATTCAGCAGGTCCGCCTCAAATTCGGGGTCCGCAACCGGACGCAGATCGCCGTCATGGTCGAGCGCGCCGGCGAAACCCCTTCGTCCTGACGGCTCCGAACGCGACGGGGATCGCGCGGTGGCAGTCCATGTGGACTACCTTGCGGGACTATGGACGGAAGGGGCGGTGCCGGTGACGGCCCGGACCGCCCCGGCGTCAGCCCTCGACGACCGCGGCGGCGATGTCGGTGCGGTGCTGGGAGCCCTCCAGGCCGATCTCGCCGACGGCGCGGTAGGCGCGGTCGCGCGCCTCGGCGAACGTCGTGCCGAGGGCGACCACGTTGAGTACGCGGCCGCCGGTGGCGACGAGTCCCGCTTCGGTCGCCTCAGTCGCCGCGTGAGCCAGGTGAACACCGTCGACGGATGCCGCGGCATCCGTCCCCGTGATCACGCGCCCCGTCGTCGGTGCGGCGGGGTATCCCTCGCTCGCGACCACCACGGTCACGGCGACGGCGTCGGCGAACGCGGGGCGCGGGTGGTCCTCGAGATGACCGGATGCCGCGGCCAGCAGGAGCTCGGAGAGCGGATCGATCAGCCGGGGGAGCACGACCTGCGTCTCGGGGTCGCCGAAGCGCGCGTTGAACTCGATGACCTTGACGCCGACGTCGGTGAGGATGAGCCCGGCGTAGAGGAGTCCGATGAAGGGCGTCCCCTCCGCGTCGAGCTGGCGGATGACGGGCTCGGCGACCTCGCGCGTGACGAGGTCGACGAACTCCTCTTCGCCGCCGACGTGCTCGGACAGCCACGGCAGCGGCGAATACGCCCCCATGCCGCCGGTGTTCGGACCCTCGTCGCCGTCGCCGAGCCGTTTGAAGTCCTGCGCCGGGCTGAGGGGGAGCACGTGGTCGCCGTCGCTGAGGAAGAAAAGCGACACCTCGGGGCCGGCGAGGAACTCCTCGACGAGCACCGCGCCCGCCGGCAGGTAGACGTCGGCGTGGGCGAGGGCCTCCTCCCGGTCGGAGGTCACGATCACGCCCTTGCCGGCGGCGAGTCCGTCGGCCTTCACGACGTGCGGGGCGCCGAGGTCGTCGAGCGCGGCCCCCACCTCGGCGCGGGTACGGGCGCGGGTCGCGCGGCCGGTGGGGACGCCTGCGGCATCCATGATCCGCTTCGCGAACGCCTTGGACCCCTCGAGCTGCGCGGCCGCCTTGCCCGGCCCGAAGACCGGAATCCCCCGCGCTCGGAGTGCGTCGGCGACTCCGGCCACGAGCGGAGCCTCGGGGCCGATCACGACCAGGTCGATGTGCTGCTCGTTCGCGAAGTCGGTGACCGCCGCCGGGGCGTTCGGATCGAGGTCGGCGATGGTCGCGTCGGCGGCGATGCCGGCGTTGCCGGGGGCGGCGAAGACGTCGTGCTCCGCCTCCTCCGACCGCAGCGCGAGGATGATGGCGTGCTCGCGCGCGCCCGAGCCGAGGACCAGGATTCTCACCCGCCCAGCCTACCGAGCCGGTGTCGGCGCTCGGGGGTCGTCGCGGCTTCGACGTACCGTTCTCAGGATGCAGGAGCCCTGCGCTCGCCGCGGCCCACGAGATTTCGGGGCCGGAGCGGCGGCGGCGGCGCTTCGCTCCTGAGAACGGTACGGGCGTAGCGTGGAACCATGCCCCGCAGGATCACCACCGACGCCGGCCGCTCCGCGCTCGCCGCGGTGGCGGAGACAGCCGGCGCCCCGGCCCGCACCGATCTCGCGACCGCCGTGCGGTACCTGCTGCAGCTCCTCGCCGAGAAGGCGCCTGGCAACAGCGTCGAGGTCCGGGTCCCGCCGTTCGGCGCGGTGCAGGTCGTCGAGGGTCCGCGCCACACCCGCGGCACCCCGCCGAACGTCGTCGAGACCGACCCCGCGACGTGGATCGCGCTCGCGCTGGGCGAAGAGCAGTGGACGGATGCCGCTGCCGCCGGCCGTATCCGGGCGTCCGGCATCCGTGCCGACGTGTCGGACCTGCTGCCGCTGCGCCCATAACCCGCGGCCGTCCGTTTCGCTCGCGCGGTCGTTTCCGGTATCCGCTATCGATTGGTTCGGGCGCGAGTGGCGGTTTCGAGCGCGCGAGTGGGGAGGGCTGACGGAAGCAGTGCGGACGAGCTCTCTGCGCTTCCCGCGCCTGGTCAGCCTCGCTCGCGCGGTCGTTTCCGGTATCCGCGGTCGATACTTCCGGGCGCGAGTGGCGTTCTCGACCGCGCGAGCGAGCGGATGCCGAGACAGCCGCGGCCACACCCGCGTCGCGCCGGCGCTCAGCGCCGAGGCACCACCAGCGGCACGCCCGTGACCGGGTGCGGGAAGACGTCGACGGCCTGACCGTAGACCTCCTCGATGGCGGCGGCCGTGAGCACGTCGGCCGGCACGCCGCTCGCGACCACGCGTCCGCCGGAGAGCAGCGTCACACGGTCCGCCGACGACAGGGCGGCGTTGAGGTCGTGCAGCACGATGGCGACCGCGGCTCCCTCCGCGGCCCGCCGCCGCGCGATCGCGAGGACATCCTCCTGATGGCGGAGGTCCAGCGCCGCCGTCGGCTCGTCCAGCAGCAGGATGTCGGTGCGCTGGGCGAGAACGCGCGCGAGCGCGGCGCGGGCCCGCTCGCCCCCCGACAGCGACGGGATCGTGCGCGCCGCGAGCACCTGGATATCGGTGGCCGCCATCGCGGAGGCGACGGCCTCGGCATCCTCATCCTCCTGCGGCGTGCGCGCCCACGGCGTGCGTCCCATCTCGACGATCTGACTCACCGTGAACGGGAAGCTGACCGCGTTCTGCTGCAGCAGAACGGCGCGCTCCCGGGCGAGGTCGAGGGGCCGGATCCCGCCGAGCGACCGCCCGTCGAGCCGCACCTCGCCGGCGGTCGCAGCGGTGTCGCCGGCGATCACCCCGAACAGGGTCGACTTGCCGGCACCGTTGGGGCCGACGAGTGCGTGGACCTCGCCGGCGAAGACCTGCAGCGAGGCCTCGGAGAGGATCGGATGCCGTGCCCCGTCGGGCACGACCGTGACGCCGAACGCCTCGAGCCGCGGGGTCATCCCCAGCCTCCCGATCGGCGGCGGGTGCGCACCAGCAGCCACAGGAAGAACGGACCGCCCACGAGCGCGGTGAGCATGCCGATCGGCAAGTCCGCCATCGGCACCGCGGTGCGCGCGACGAGGTCGGCCACCGCGATGAGGAGCGCTCCGCCGAGGACACTGGTGACCATGAGCGGCAGGTGCGCCGGACCGATCGCCATGCGCATCAGGTGCGGCACGACCAGGCCGACGAACCCGATGATGCCGGCGAACGCGACCGCGGCGCACACGAGCAGCGCGACGGTGATGATGACGACGACCCGCAGCAGCTCGACGCGCACGCCGAGGTGCCGCGCGGTGCGCTCGCCGAGGGCGAAGAGGTCGAGTCGGCGCGAGACCGCGAAGGCGATGATCGTCCCCACCATCACGAGCGGGAAGACGATGACGATGTTCTGCCACAGCGCGCCGTTGAGGCTGCCCAGCTGCCAGAACACGATCTGCTCGCGGGTCGACGTCGTGCCGAGGAAGGTCATGAACGCCAGGCCGGCGCCGGCGATCGCGTTGACGGCGATGCCGGTGAGGAGGAGGGTCACCACCTCGGTGCGCCCGCCGGAGCGGCTCACCAGGTACACCGTCATCACCGCCGCGAGGCCGCCGACGAACGCCCATGCCGGGGTCGTCCACATGCCGAATGCGGCGATGCCGAACGTGAGGCTGGCGGCGGCGCCGAGAGCGGCGCCCGACGAGACGCCGACGACCCCGGCGTCGGCGAGCGGGTTGCCGAAGATCGCCTGCATCAGCACGCCCGACACCGCCAGCGCGGCGCCGACGAGGAGGCCGAGCACGATGCGCGGGAGACGGATGCCGAGCACCACGCCGTCGGCGGTCGCGGCATCCGGAGCCCACCCCGTGTCGATGCCGAATGCCCGCAGCAGAACACCGACCACCTCCGCCGGGGAGAGCGGGTACTGTCCAGTCCCGAGCGACACCACGACCGTCACGATCAGCGCGAGCATGAGCCCGATCGTCAGCACGACGAACCGCGACGTGCGGCCCGTCGCGGGGGTGGGGACGACGACCTCGCTCACGATGACGGGGGCGCGGCGGGCGCCGGCGCGTACACCGCGCGGGCGAGCGCCCGGATGATCTCCGCTGATCGGGGTCCGAAGCTGAGGATCTCGCTGTCGGCCATGTCGACCACGCGCCGGTGCTCGCCGGCGGGAGTCTGCTTCAGGGCGGGGATGCGCTCGAGCAGTCCATCGATCCCGCCGACCGACGCGAGCCCGTCGGTCATCATCACGAGCACGTCGGGCTGGGCGGCCACGAGCGCCTCGGCGGTCATCGGCTTCATGCCCTCCCAGCCGATCTCGGTGGCCACGTCGATGCCGCCGACCGCGTCGATCAGCGAATCCGCCCCCGAGTCGCGGCCGAAGATGTAGTAGATGTTCGCGTTGCCGCGCACGTAGAGGAAGAGCATGCGAGGGCGATCGGATGATCTCGATACACCGCCTTCGGCGGCACTCGATCCGGCGGCCGCGGCCGACGCCGCCGCCGCGACCTCCGCCTGCGCGTCCTCGATGTCGGCGTTGATCCGCTCGACGAGCGCGTCGCCGCGGCTCGGCACCCCCAGGGCGTCGGCAATCTCGCGGACCAGGTCGTCGACGGTGTCCAGACGGCGGTCGGAGGAGACCACGACCACGGCGATCCCGGCATCCCGAAGCTGCTGTCGCACCTCCTTGGGTCCGATGGTGGTGTCGGTGAGCATCACCGTCGGCGCGAGCTCGAGGATCGCCTCGGCGTTCAGCGAGTGCCCGCTCTTGGTGACCACGGGGAGGTCCTCGGTGCCGGCGAAGTCGGTCGAGCTGTCGCGCCCGACCACCTGATCGCCCAGGCCCAGTCCGAAGACCGTCGCGGCGATGGTGCCGGAGATGTCGACGGGGAGGATACGGCTGACGTCCGTGATCTCGACCTCGCGCCCCTCGGCATCCGTCATCGTCACCGGCAGGCCGGGGGCCGTATCGTCGTCGATCGCGGCGACGCCGTGAGAGGAGAGGCAGGCGGTCGAAGGGCCGGTGGTGGCGCGGGCGTCGGAGGCGATCTCGAGGGAGGCGAGCGACTGCGCGGCCTGCGCGCACGTCTCGGCGGGAGCGGGATTCGCGGCGCCGGCGCAGCCGGCGAGCGTCGCGATCGCGGCAACGAGCGCAAGAGCGAGGAGTCGGCGCATTAGGACAGGCTAACCTAAAACTTGACGGATGCCGGGCGATGCCCCTAACGTCAGTGGCGGCTGTGTTAGCTAAGCCTAACCACACTCACCAGACCGACAGCATCGCCGCCCGGTTCGCCGCGTTCGCGCGTCGTTCCGGCGAGCCACACCTGGAGACACACGTGAACACCGAGCTCGTCCTCGATCCACCCGCCGGCGGCAGCCGCGCCCGCGCGGCCGTCGCAGCCCTCCTCTCGCTCCTCCTCGTGGTCGCCGGCGCCGTCACCGCCCCTGACGCGTTCGCCGCGGGCCTGTCGCTGTCGGCGCCCGCGGTGCCGCGCGCGGGCGGCACGATCACCGTGACCGGCTCGGGATTCAGCACGACGAGCCCCGGTATCTACCTCGGCCTGCGTGCCGCGGGAGGGACCAGCGACGTCTACACGGTGTGGATCGACGTCGCCAACACCGACGGCGTCCTCCCGGGTCTCGGCGCGACCGCTCCCATGAACGCGGACGGATCGTTCGCGGTGCAGATTCCGGTGCCGGCATACAGCGAGGGCGTCACGTACACCCTGTTCTCCCGCAAGGGCCACGGCGTGCCCGACCCGAGCCAGACGCTCACCCAGCCGCTCATCTACGAAGCCGCGCCCGCCGTCGCGACGACGACCACGCTCACCGTCGACCCGGCGACGGCCGTCGAGGGGACGTCCGTGACGCTGACGGCATCTGTCGCTCCGATCGCCGGCGGGTCCGTGATCTTCCGCTCCGACGACTCGGAGCTCGGCTCGGCGCCGGCCGATGCGGGGTCCGCGTCGCTCGTGACCAGTTCGCTCGCCGTCGGCGATTCGACGCTGACCGCCCAGTTCGTCCCCGCCGACACGACCGCCTTCACGGCATCGACCTCGGCGGCGCTGCAGTTCACGGTCACGGCGTCCACCCCGGTCCCCCCGGTCGTTCCGGTGCCGGCGGTGACGGTGTCGAAGGTGTCGGGGCTGGATCCGGCGGGCGAGACGGTGACGGTGCGGGGCACGGGGTTCGTGCCGAACGCGCCCGCGACGGATGCGACGCGGGCCCCGGTGGGCGCGGGCAACTTCGGTGGCGCGTATGCGGTGTTCGGGAAGTGGCCGTCGGTGTGGGCGCCGTCGGAGCATGGCGCGCGTCCGGCCACAGGGAATCTGGTGCAGCGGTGGGGTGTGCATCAGGCGCAGTTCGGCGGTGGGGTGAACGCGGGCAACGGCGGGTTCGTGATCGCCGCGGACGGCACGTTCGAGGTGACGCTGTCGGTTGCGGACTCCTCGCTGCTGGCGGGCAATTACGGCATCTACACGTATGCCGGTGGTGGCGCGGTGTACGCGCCGTTCGAGACGTTCACCCCCCTCACCTTCGCAACCACCCCGACAGTGCAGACCGCGGTGACGGATGCCTCGGCCGCCGCCGGCGCGACCGTGCGGGTGTCCGGCGCGAACCTGGGCGCTGTGACGGGTGCATACGCCGCGCTGATCGAGAAGGGTACGGAGTCCGCGGTGACCGGATCCGGTGGATACGTCGACTTCGCCCTGCCGTTCCCGGTGATCACCGGCGGCTCGACCGAGTTCACGCTGATCGCGTCCGCTGCGGACCTCGACCGCGGGAAGACGTACGAGGTCATCGTCTGGCGCCAGCACTCGTCGCCCGACGCGACGACGATCTACGCGCGCGCCGATGTCGAGTTCACCGCCGCGCACTGGAACGCGCTGTTCCCGTCGACGACCCCGCCGGTCACGCCGACGCCTCCGGTCACGCCGCCGACGCCGCCCGTGACCCCGGTCGACCCTCTCGTCCCGGTGAGCGGCGGTGTGCTCACGTGGGCGATCTCATCGAGCTTCGCGAGCTACGTCACGGGCCCCATCGCGCACGGCAGCATCGCCGTGACGAACGGCGCGACGCGCGCCGGAGGTCAGTTCCAGTTCGGCCAGGCCGCAGGCAGCACGTACAACGCGGCGGCCGGCACGGGCACCGTGCCCTACGCGGGCGCGGTCCGCTTCACCGGCCACAGCGGCGCGCTCGACGTGACGATCGCCGACCCGCAGGTGCGCATCACGTCGCCCACGACGGCGGCGCTGTACGTCACGAGCGGCGGAGCGCAGGTGAGCTTCGCCACGCTGAACCTCGGCGCGGCGACCCGCACCGCGAACGGCGGCACGGTGACGTACACCGGAGCGCCGGCGACCCTCACTGCGGCCGGACGCGACCAGGTGCTGGGCGGGTTCTCGACGAGCCTCGACGCCGTGACCTTCACGATCGGCACTCCGGCGCCCGCGCCCTCGGGCTCGACGGGCACGGTGGCCTCGGCTCCGGCCGCGACCGCGCACTCGATCCCCGCGACGCCTCCCGCCACGACGGGAATCGAAGCGGATGCCGATCAGCTCGCCGCGCTCGCCGCGGGCCTGCCGACGACGGTCTCGGCCGCGGGCTTCCAGCCGAACGAGCAGGACATCCAGGTCGTCGTCTACTCCGACCCGGTCCTGCTCGGCACCGTCGATGCGGGCCCCGACGGCGTCGCGGTCTGGACCGGCACGCTGCCGGCGACCCTGCCCGACGGCGAGCACACGCTCACCTTCCAGGGATCCGTTGTGCGCGGCATCCCGTTCACCCTCGCCCGTGCGACGACACTGGCGACAGCCGGCTGTGTCACCGAGTCGGCGACGCTGAACTGGGGCTTCAAGGAGACCTTCCGCAGCTACATCGAGGGGATCGCGGGCGGCGGCTGGGAGCTCACCGACGTCGCGTACGAGTACCCCGAGTTCGTGTGGGTGTCCGGCAGCGGCGCGGTCGACCCCGACGCACGGGCCGGGCTGGTGGCGTACGGCGGCAGCATCCGGTTCACCGGGCATGACGGAGCGCTCGACACCACGCTGTCGAACGCCCGCGTCGAGCTCGCCGGCGACACCGGATACCTGGTGTTCGACGTCTCGGGCACGACGCAGGCAGGCGACCCGGTCGTCGCCGCCGGCATCCGATTCGCGCAGTTCTCCCTGCCCGACCTCGAACTGACCGCCGACGGCCTCGTGCTCGACGCGCTGCCGGCGACGCTCACCGACGCGGGTGCGGCGGCCTTCGGCACGTACCCCGACGGCGAGGAGCTCGACCCGGTCTCGGCCGTCCTGCCCGTCGCGGACTGCGGCGAGCCCGTCGCGGTGACCCAGGACGCGCCGGTCGCGGCTGCGCCGCAGACGACGGATGCCGCAGCCGACGCCGCGGGATCCGCACCGATCTGGCCGTGGGCGCTGGGCGGCATCGCACTGGCGCTCGCGATCGGCGCCGCCGTGTGGATCGTGGTCGCACGCCGGCGCACCGCGCACGCGACGGACGGTTCGGGGGCTCCGCCCGTCGAGTGATCGATCGCCGGTGACCGGCGATCGCGGTGGCGCCCCGCTTCGGCTTCCGCGGGGCGCCACCTTCTTTCCCCCGCGTTCGCGGCCGGGCTCGGACCGCCGGCTGGGCCTCCTTGCTGGCGCCCTCCCGGCCCCGTCCCGTCCCGCCCCGGCGTCCGCCGGACCCGCCCCGTCGCGCTCCCGGCGCCCTCCGACTCCCCCCCGGCGCCACCCCCGCGACCGAGTGCGACAATGGACCCATGTCCGAGCACACCGAAGACCGCATCGAGACGGTGCGCGTGCGCCGCGCGCCGAAGTTCTCGGTCTTCCTGATGCTGGGCGCGGCCGTGGGCATCATCGTCGCGATGATCCTCACGTTCGCGTTCGACGGCACCGACGAGGTGAGCCCCAACACCGGCATGATCTACTCGCAGGGTCAGGTCTTCGGCTTCACGGCGCTCATCTGCATCCCTCTCGGGATCGCGCTGGCCGCCGTGCTCGCGCTGATCCTCGACCGACGCTCGTCACGTCACACGCGCGAGGTCACGGTCGACCACGAGACCGTCCACGTCGAGGACTGAGCTACGCCAACTCGGCGATGATCGGGTGGATGGCGGAGTCGAAGGCCGCCACATCGCCCCGCAGCCCGTCGGTCACGGCGACCGTGAGGGAGCCGATCCACCACACGCCCCGCTGCGTGAGCGGCAGCACCTGCACGTTCAGCTCGAAGGAGTGCGCCCGGCGCCCGACCTGGCGCTCATGCTCGGCGATCGCGCTGGCGTACGCACGGTAGGCCACGCCGCTCCCGGCATCCCTCCGATACCGCGCGTGGGCGGACTGCGCGAACGCGAGCGCCTCCGCCGCGTGCGGAGCGACCGCCGTCCGCAGCGCCTCGGCGCCCTCCGAGGGGAGGGCGAGCAGGGTCTCGAATCCGTCGACGAGGTCGAGCGGCACCGGCGACGGATGCGCCTGCGGCTCGACCGTCATCGCCCAGTACTCCCGCCACTGCCGCTCGAGCTGCGCCTGCGCATCCTCGCTGCGGTCGTTCGCGCGCGGCGCGATGCCGCGCAGGTGCGGCAGCTCATCGGGCGAGCGGATGCCGAGCACCTGCCGCAGATAGAGCGCGAGAAGCACCGGCTGGCCCGCGTCTTCGCGGATCAGCCATTCCGGAGCCCCCGTGCTTCCCATGCCGCCAATTGTAGGCCGGGGTGCTCCGGCCTCGGGGCTGTGGCCACAGACCGGTGCGTACCGTTCTCAGGAACGCTGGACGCAACACCCCGCGACACGCCCCTGAAACCGGGCTCGCCTCGCGTTCGATCCTGAGAACGGTACAGCCGACGCCCGGCATTCGACCCGTCATGCCGCCGGTAGGCTTGAGCGCGTGGCATCCGATGCGCGTGACGCGCCCGTGAACCCCTACACCGCCGCCGGCGTGGACACCGCCGCCGGCGACCTCGCCGTCGAACTCATGAAGTCCGCCGTGCGCAGGACCCACGGTCCCGAGGTGCTGGGCGGGGTCGGCGGATTCGCGGGCCTGTACGACGCAAGCGCGCTGCGCGCGTACACCAAGCCGCTGCTGGCGACCTCCACCGACGGCGTCGGCACGAAGGTCGCGATCGCGCAGGCGATCGACAAGCACGACACCATCGGGCTCGACCTCGTCGGCATGGTCGTCGACGACATCGTCGTGGTGGGCGCAAAGCCCCTCTTCATGACCGACTACATCGCGTGCGGCAAGGTGTTCCCGCAGCGCATCGCCGACATCGTCCGCGGCATCGCCCAGGGCGCGTCCGAGACCGGCACGGCCCTCGTCGGCGGCGAGACGGCGGAGCACCCCGGCCTCCTCGGCATCAACGACTACGACGTCGCGGGCGCCGCGACCGGCGTCGTCGAAGCCGCGAACATCCTCGGAGCCGACCGCGTCCAGGACGGCGACGTGGTGCTCGCCCTCGCGAGCAGCGGCCTCCACTCCAACGGATACTCCCTGGTCCGGCACATCGTCGCGCGCGCGGGCATCCAGTACGGCGACAACGCGGCCGACTTCGGCGTCACGTGGGGGGAGGCGCTCCTGGAGCCCACCCGCCTGTACACGCAGCCCCTGCTGCGGCTCATCTCCGAGACGAAGGATGCCGTCCACGCGCTCAGCCACGTCACCGGCGGCGGCATCGCGGCGAACCTCGCGCGCGTGCTCCCGCAGGCCTCGTGGGTCGAGGTCGACAGGTCGACGTGGTCGCCGCCGCCGGTGTTCCGGGTCCTCGCCGATCTCGGCGACCTCGAGCTCGTCCAGACCGAGGGCACGTGGAACCTCGGCATCGGGTTCCTCGCGGTCGTCGACGGGGCGAAGGCGGATGCCGCGGCATCCGCCCTTCTTCAGGAGGGCATCGCGACCTGGCCCGTGGGAGTCGTGCGCACCGGCGCCCGTCCCGAGGGCGACGGCTTCGAGCAGGGCGCCAAGGGCGTCGACGGCGGCGCGGTGCGGCTCGTCGGCGCCTACGCTGACACGGACACCACCCACGACAACGGAGCGAAGTAACACCCCATGTGCGGAATCGTCGGGATGGTGAGCCGGGGTCCGGCCAACCAGGAGATCTACGACTCGCTCCTCCTGCTGCAGCATCGCGGGCAGGACTCCACCGGCATCGCGACGGCCGAGCCCAGCGGCGTCTTCCACGTTGCTAAGGCGAAGGGGCAGGTGCGCGAGGCGTTCCGCACGCGAGACATGCGGGCGCTCCTGGGCAACCTCGGACTCGGGCACGTGCGCTACGCGACCAAGGGCACTGCCTCGAGCGAGGAGGAGGCGCAGCCGTTCTACGTGAACGCGCCGTACGGCATCGTCCTCGTGCACAACGGCAACCTGACCAACACGCGGGAGCTCACCGACGAGCTGTTCCACAAGGACCGCCGGCACCTCAACACCTCCTCCGACACCGAACTGCTCGTCAACGTGCTCGCCAACGAGCTGCAGGCATCGATCTCGGGCGTCGACCTCGAGCCCGAGCAGGTGTTCCAGGCGGTGAGCCGCGTGCATGAGCGCGTCGAGGGCTCGTACGCGGCGATCGCGCTCATCGCGGGCTACGGACTGCTCGCGTTCCGCGATCCCTACGGCATCCGCCCTCTCATCCTCGGCACGCGCAAGAACGAGGACGGCACCTACGAGTGGATCGTCACCAGCGAGTCGCTGGTGCTCGAGAACGGCGAGTTCGAGGTGGTGCGCGACGTCGATCCGGGCGAGGCGGTCTTCGTCGACCTCGACGGCCACCTGCACACGAAGCAGTGCGCGACCGATCCGAAGCTCATCCCCTGCTCGTTCGAGTACGTGTATCTCGCGCGGCCCGACTCGATCATGAACGGCATCTCGGTGTACGAGGCGCGGCTGCGTCTGGGCGAGCGCCTCGCCGACACGATCGCGAAGTACACCCCCATGGACGCCATCGACGTGGTCATGCCGATCCCCGACTCGTCGCGCCCGGCGGCGATGCAAGTCGCCCGCAAGCTCGGCATCGAGTACCGCGAGGGCTTCTACAAGAACCGCTACGTGGGCCGGACGTTCATCATGCCCGGCCACGCGGTGCGCAAGAAGAGCGTGCGCCAGAAGCTCAACGCGATGTCGAGCGAGTTCAAGGGCAAGAACGTGCTGCTCATCGACGACTCGATCGTGCGCGGCACGACGTCGAAGGAGATCATCCAGATGGCGCGGGATGCCGGGGCGAAGTCGGTCACGTTCGCCTCCGCCGCTCCGCCGGTGCGGTACCCGCACGTGTACGGCATCAACATGCCCTCGCGTCACGAGCTGGTCGCGCACGGCCGCACGATCCCGGAGATCGCGAAGGAGCTCGGCGCGGACTACATGGTCTACCAGGAGGTCGAGGATCTGAAGGCCGCGATCCTGGAGGGCTCCGACGTCGAGGACCTCGACATGAGCTGCTTCGACGGCCGCTACGTCACCGGCACCGTGACCGACGAGTACCTGGCCTGGGTCGAGGGCTCTCAGGAGAGCTGAAGCCGCGCGGGGTGCCGATCCTTTCCGCGAGACTGCATCCGTGCACCGAGACTGCAATCACTAGCTGCCGTTTCGGTGCACCGATGCAGTCTCACGGCGCTCGAACACTCAACTCGCGGGCGGGCCTAGGCTGGATCGGTGAGCCCCACCCCCGCACGACCGCTATGGCAGGGCCGTGCGCTCGCCCTGGTCGGCATCGTCCTGTTCGCGTTCTCGCTGCGGACGGCCGTCGCCTCGCTCTCGCCGGTGCTCGGCTACATCGGCGCCGACTTCGCCACGCCCGCGGCCGTCATCGGCCTCATCGGCACGGCGCCGCCGGTCTGCTATGCCGTCTTCGGCATCCTGACCCCGCAGCTCGAGCGCCGGTTCGGGCTCGAGCGGCTCGCGATCGCCGCGATGGTCGTCGCCGCGGCCGGCCTGATCTGGCGCGGGCTCGCGATCGACTCGGTCACGCTGCTGCTGTCGACCGCACTCATCTTCGCCGCCGTCGGCGTGGGCAACATCCTCCTGCCGCCGCTGGTGAAGAAGTACTTCCCCGACCGCATCGGGCTGATGACGACCATCTACTCCACGACCATGGCGATCGCGACGTTCACTCCTCCGCTGATCGCGGTTCCGGTGGCGGATGCCGCGGGCTGGCGCCTCTCCCTCGGGCTGTGGTCGGTGTTCGCCCTGGTCGCGCTGATCCCCTGGATCGTGATGCTCGTGCGCGAGCGCGGCGGCGCCGGGGCCGAAGACATCGAGACGGCGAACCCGCAGGTGTTCGGCCGGATGTGGCGGCTGGCGCTCGCCTGGGCGCTGACCGTCGGGTTCACCGTGTCGGGAGTGCTCGCCTACACGTCCTTCGCGTGGCTGCCGACCCTGCTCGCCGACACCGCGGGCGTGACGCCCGCCACCGCCGGCGCGCTGCTGTCGCTGTTCGCAGCGATGGGCCTGCCCTGCTCGCTGCTCGTGCCGATCCTCGTCGTGCGCTACCACGCCACCCGCGCGCTGTTCGGCGTGGCGGTCGTCGCGGGGCTCGCCGGCATCGCCGGGCTGCTGTTCGCGCCCGCGGCGGCGCCGTGGCTGTGGGTCGTGCTGCTCGGCACGGCGCCGCTGCTCTTTCCGCTCACCCTCGTGCTCCTTGGCCTGCGCACCCGCACGCACGAGGGCGCGGTGGCGCTGAGCGGCTTCGTGCAGAGCATCGGGTACGCGATCGTCGCGCTCTTCCCCCTCGGGATCGGGCTGCTTCACGACGCGACCGACTCGTGGACGGGCCCGCTCATCGTGCTCGCGGGCGTCGTCGCGGCGG
>Ga0307505_10000747_pt1 | contig 32277 bp, 31 predicted proteins | sample 23_S_MG_FD_202183 | JGI IMG/M metagenome (GOLD analysis project Ga0307505, IMG submission 202183) | Soil microbial communities from Populus trichocarpa stands in riparian zone in the Pacific Northwest, United States - 23_S | ecosystem: Environmental > Terrestrial > Soil > Riparian zone > Trees... | reverse complement strand
CGGGAATGTCCAGGGTTTCATGGAACAGGTCCATCAGCATCGACTTGCCGCGCCCGACGCCGCCCCACAGGTAAACCCCGCGCGGGTTCTCTGGCTTGGCGCCAAACAGGCGAGCGACGAATCCCGGCTGCGCAGTATGCGCCACGAACTCGGCCTGTCGGATATCGAGCTCGAACGCCGCTTCTTCCTGCTGCGGGTCGGGCCTAAGCTCGCCAGCTTCGATCAGTTCGACATATCTATCGAAGACGCCCTTCAGGCCGCGCGCTCCGCGAGCAGCTTCTTGGTCTCGGCTATCGCCTTGGCCGGGTTGAGCCCTTTGGGGCAGACGTTGGCGCAGTTCATGATCGTGTGGCAGCGATAGAGCCGGAACGGGTCGTCGAGCGCATCGAGCCGCGCGGCGGTGGCCTCGTCGCGGCTGTCGGCGAGCCAGCGGTAGGCCTGCAGCAGGATCGCCGGGCCGAGGAACTGGTCGGCGTTCCACCAATAGCTCGGGCACCCGGTCGAACAGCAGGCGCACAGAATGCACTCGTACAGCCCGTCGAGCTTCTCGCGCTGCTCGGGGCTTTGCAGCCGCTCCTTGCCGCCCGGCGGGGGCGAGCTGGTCTGCAGCCACGGCTGGATCGACGCATATTGTGTGTAGAAATGGCTGAAATCGGGGACCAGGTCCTTGACCACTTCCATGTGCGGCAGCGGGGTGATGCGAACTTCGCCCGAAAGGTCCTCGATCGCGGTGGTGCAGGCCAGGCCGTTGCGCCCGTTCATGTTCATCGAGCACGAGCCGCAGATGCCCTCACGACACGAACGGCGGAAGGTGAGCGTCGGGTCGACCTCGTTCTTGATCTTGATCAGCGCGTCGAGGACCATCGGGCCGCACTGGTCGAGATCGAGCTCGAACGTATCGTAGCGCGGATTCTCGCCGCCTTCCGGGTCCCAGCGGTAGATGCGGAAACTGCGCGCGCGCCTGGCGCCAGGCGCCTTGTGCTCGCGGCCCTTGCCGGTGATCTTGCTGTTCTTCGGCAGGACGAACTCGGCCATCGAAAGTCCTTAGCTGCGGAACCTGTCTAGCGGACCCTGCCGATGGGGCAAGCGGGGGGTTAGTTGATGAAACACTTACGGGGCGCGGCTTCCAAAGGGGCCGCGATTCGAGGTCAGGATGGGCCGGAGGCGGGGTTGTAGGAAAGCGAAAAAGATTCGCCGACGCTGTCGAATGCGCGTGAGTCCGTTTGTCGTAGGGATTGGAAGCACGACACTAGAGGCTTACCGGAGCCGAATCGGAGAACCGATGATGAGCGCCCAAGATTCCATCGTGAAGGCACGACCTGAGATCGCCTTCTACTACCCTAACCCGACGTGGCGCTCGGGTGACTGGGTCAAGAGTCTCATCCTTTTCTTCGACGGCGTTGGTTTGCTCGTGCCTAGTTACATGATGGGCCGGCCGGAGATGGACGACCCAGCCATCGTGGCTGGATTGCGGGAGCATGGCCTACTTCACGTCCTCGAACCTGAAATCATCGTCGATGCCGCCGCCACGGAGAAGTTGGCGACCGCGATGTCGGACATCATTTCCTCAGGCGCTCTTGATCGCCTTGCGACGGAACCAACTGAGTTTGCTGAATTATCCTATTCCCGTCTCGGTGGCTACGGAGATCAAGGCCTGGCGGATATGATTCATGCAGAACTCAAAAGCCGGGGGCTGGCCCGCGACACGGATGATGGGGTGTCGATTCCCATGCACCCGATGGTTCGATCGCTCGTTCTTGTCCTCCTGTCGCAGATCCTGAGGCCGCAGGGAGCGCAACTCGGCGTCGAATTGTCCCCTGCCACGGATCGACCGGAGATCGTCGTTGCCCTCAAAGAACTCCTGTCGCTTCCCGACACGCCCTCTGCGGGCAATGTCGTTGCTTCGGACCTCAAGTTCGTGGGGGTCGACCTGGGAGCTGTTCCGATAGACGAGGTTCTGAGTTTCAGGCGGGAGCATCTCGATCAGCACAAGGCGTATGCCCGCGCGGTTCGGCGGTTCGTCCGCGAACTCAGCCTTCTTGGTGCGGAGGACCAGGCCGCTGCCTTGACTGAGCGTGAGGAAGAACTGACGGAGTTGGCGGATGCACTCTCGACTACTGCGTCCAAGGTATGGAAACAGCCTGCGTCATTCGCACTGAGCGCCGCCGGAGCAGCTTGGACGTTCACAACCGGCGATCCCGTAGGGGCAATTCTGGCTGCGGGTGCTGCGGCAACGGGCTACTCATCCGGCTCATCGATTGAGGTCGGCGCGTACTCGTATTTGTTCGATGCGAGGAGGCAGTACGGCTAACGAGAGCATGCAACGGACGTAAGCATTGGAAATTTGTACCCGGCGGAAGCCCGCTCGTCTCCTCTGCGGTGATCTTGGGGGGCGTCTCAATCCATCAACCCATTGCGCCTGAGCGAATCGGCGAGGATCGTCTCGATCAGCTCGGAATGGGTCAGGCCGGCGAGGGTGGCCGAGCGGCCGAACACCTTGCCAGACCACAAGTTGCAGTTGAGGTTGAGTTCGAGGAACGTCACCTCGCCACTCGCCTCGTTGACGCGGAATTCGAAGCGGCCGTAGTCGAACGGGCGGTACTCGGCATAGAGCCGCCGCGTCGAGCGAATACTTGGCGCTGCGGTCGACCAGGTCGCGCTTCTCGTAATAGGTCCGCAAGTGATCGGGATCGGCCTGACGGAAGATCATCTTGGGCAGGATCACCGGTTCGCCGACGGTGATCACCGGCACCTCGACGTCGCTGCCGGCGAGGAACGGCTCTACAATCGCATCGTGGGTGTCGTCGTGAATTTCCTCGATTGCGCGGGCCACCCCGGCCCAGTCGGTGGAGTCGTGGACCCCCCAGCTGGCCGACGAGGCGTTGGGCTTGATAACCCAGCGATCGGCGGGCGGGCAGGCGGCTTCCGTCACCGGCGCGCCGCGGCGATAGATCGCCCACGGCGCGGTCGGCACTCCGGCGACCACCGCGGCACGCTTGGCCAGGTGCTTGTCGTCGCTGAGCCCCCGCAGGATTGGGCTCGCGCCGAGGAACGGCAGGCCCAGGCGCGTGCACAGCAGCGGCCCGAGCATTTCCGAATTGAGGAACCCGGCGCGGTTGAGCAGCGGGAACACGAAATCGACCTCGGGCCGCTCAAACAGCACTTCGAAGGTGTCCGCCAGGGTGAGGTTCAGGCCGAGTTCCTCGAGGATGGTGCGGATCTCGACATGATAGACCGCATGGTTGCCGTCTTCGGGATGCAGCCCGCCGCCCCACAGCGCATGTTTGGCGATGAACAGGATCCGCACGCGCTCCCTGGTTGCGGGGTCGATCTTCAGCGGCCGGAAGGGAGCGGTCACAAACATTCTTTCAACTGCAGGAAAGCGCGCCCATAGAGGCGAGCGTTGCAGCTTCCAAGTCGATTGGCGACAGCATGAGCCTGAGCCCCGCTGGCTTACCTGATTTCGACCCTGACATTTCCCTCGACTCCGGCGCGCGCGAAACCGTGCGGCTGCTGGCGAGCGGCGGCGACGAGCGCATCGTGCTCGATCCCGCGACCGGGCTGAACAAGTACTTCTCCGGCCCCTACCCCAGGGTGGCGCGGGCCTTTGCATCCTCGACCGCGAACGACATCTCGCGCGCGGCGTTCGCCCGCGCGGTGGCGCTGGCGGCGGTGCCGGCCGGTTCCTACGCCGCGCAGCTCGACGCTCTGCGCGGGCGCATCAGGGCCGCTTACCGGCTCGGTCCGGAGTGCCGCATCGTTTTCGCCCCCTCGGGCACCGATCTCGAATACGTTGCCCTGGCGGCCACGGCGGACGACGCCCAGGCCGGGATTCACAACATCCTGCTCGGCGCCGACGAGGTCGGCAGCGGCTGCCGGCTGTCGGCGCACGGGATGTATTTTGCCGCGACGACCGGCTGCGGCGTCGCGGTTGCGCCCGGCGCGCGCGTCGCCGGGCTCGAGCAGGTCAGCCTGGTCGATATCCCGGTGCGTTGCGCCAAAGGTCTCGCTCACGACAGCGAAACCATGGCCGCGCGTATTGGCGCCGAGATCGCAGCCGCGCGCGCGATGGGCCGGCGCGCGCTGGTGCATGTCGTGCATGGCTCCAAGACCGGGCTGATCCTCCCTGAATTGCCCGAGATCGACCGGCTTCTGGCGGAGGAGGGGACGGACCTGTCGCTCGTTGTCGACGCCTGCCAGGCGCGCATCACCAGCGAGGCGCTGCACGCCTATCTCGATCGTGGCGCGACGGTGTTCCTGACCGGCTCGAAGTTCATGGGCGGGCCGCCGTTCAGCGGCTTCGCGCTGGTGCCGCCGCAAGTGGCGGAACGCGCGCATACGCTCCCGGCAGGGCTGGGGCAGATTTTCAGGCGCGCCGAATGGCCCGAAGGCTGGGCAGGGCGCGAACAACTGGCGGACGAGGACAACCGCGGGCTGTGGCTGCGGCTCGAGGCGGCGATCTTCGAGCTCGAGCGGTTCCAGGCGCTGCCGCTGGCCCAGGTCGAGCGCATCGTCGAAGCCTTCCAGCAGGCGCTGCACCGCCGGCTGGTGGCGCCGTTCGGCCTCACGCTGGTCGAGCCGTTCGCGCTCGGGCACGAAGGCGAAGCGCGCGAGCATCCGATCGAGATGCGCACGCTGGCGACGCTCGACATCAGCCGGTTGCCGGGGGCCCGCACTTTCGACGATGCGCAACGCCTGCACAAGTCGCTGGCCTTGTCGGGGCTGCGGCTGGGCCAGCCGGTGCGCAGCGTGCGCACGGCCGACGGCGAATGGGGCGGGACGATCCGGATCGGTCCGGCGATGCCGCAATTCGTCGAGTGGGCGCGGCTGGACGACGCGGCGCTCACCGCCGAGCTGGACCGAGCCGTGGCCGGGATCGCCGGCGCGCTGGCCGGCCACTGCCGCGAGAAAGCCGCCTAGACCGTCTCGCGCCGGGCCAGGATCTCCTCGCACACCCGGTAAGTGCGCTCGTTGTCGACGTCGATCGCCAGCGCACCATCGGCGAACACCGTGGCTCTGCCGCGCAGGCCGAGGCGCTGGGCAAGCTTGCGCACGGCGCCGTCGAGGTCGAACCAGCCCAGCCGCAACAGCACGATGTTGTGCAGCCCGAAGACCTCGATCGCGCGGGCAGCGTGCCGCATGAACTGGCCGCCGCCGCGGAACATCTCGGCTCCCGAGATTAGCGCCTCGCGACTGGCCAGGCCGTAGATGTTGCAATTGGCATAGGCCTCGCCGCGCACTCGGTAGAAGCCACGCTGGCCGTCAGGATGGGCGGCAAGCACGCTTGCCCTGGTCGCCACGGCAAGGACCCCGTCGACTTCGCTCATTTCGCGGCGAACCTGCGCCACCGCTTCCGGCGTCAGCAGGACGTTGTCGGCGGTGGTGACGATGAAAGGGCCAGGGTCCTCGCCCACGGCGTCGAACACGCTGTCGACGATGTGCGGTGAGCTGACGACAAGCTCGATCGGCACGCCGCAATTGGCATAGGCCGCGATCAGCTTGCCGACTTCGCCATGCGCTTCGGGCTCGAGCGAGATGCGGATCGCCCGGGTTGCCGGCAGCGCGGTAAGGGTGGCGAGCACGTGCGCGATCAGCGGTTTGCCGCGGATCGGCACCAGGCACTTGTGCGACACGCCCGCGCGCGCCGCCAGCGGATTGACCACGCCCGCGCGCTGGCCGGCCAGCAGGATCACGGTAACCGGCGTTTCGGGCATTCGCCGAATCCTTCAGGCTCGCCGGTTACGGGGCCAGTAACAGGGGTTGAGCCGCGAAGGCCCTGGCCTATTCACCTTCGCCGAAAGTGCGCTGCCACCAGCCGCGGCGGGCGCCACCGGCGTCGTCCTCGCCGCCGTTGGCATCGTTGGCCGCTTCGGCCGGCTCGAGTTCGCCGGCTTTCTTGGCACGGGCGCGCTTGGGCTTAGGCTTGGGTTCGGCAACCGCTTCGGCCACTTCGGGCTCGGGCGCCTCGGCCTCCGGCTCAACCTTCTTGCGCCGCGAACGGGGCTTGGGCGCGGGCTCTTCGGCCACGACTTCGGCCTCGGGCTCAGCTTCGACCTCGACTGGCTCCGCTTTCTTGCGGCGCGAGCGCGGCTTGGGCTTGGGCGCGTCCTCGGCGCCCTCGGGTGCTTCGTCCGCAACGTCGTCGAGCGCCTGTTCGGCAATCGCCTCGCCGGCCTCGGCGCCTTCGAACCCAGCAGTTTCACCCACGCCTTCCCCCTCACCGGTGCGGCGCCTGCGGCGGCCCCCACGGCGGCGGCGCTTCTTCGGGCGCTCCTCGCCATCGGCCAGTGGCTCGCGGGCCGGAGCCGGCTCGGCGCCGTCGTCGGCACCATACTGGGCCCGATCGCCGCTATCCTCGGTGCTCTCCTCGCCTTCGGGGCGTTCATCCTGGCGGTTGCGGCCGCGACCGCCGCGGCGGCGACGGCGCTTGCCGCGGCCTTCGCCGTCATCCTGACCCTGCCGGGGGGCGCGTTCACTGCGTTCGGAACGGGCCTCGCGCGGCTCGAACTCTTCTTCCTCCTCGTCCTCGTCCTCGGGGACGAAATCGTCTTCCACTTCCTCGACGATCGGCTCGAAGCGTGGCGTTGTGGTCGGACGCGGACCGGTGCTGGCGACGCGCATCTTGGCGCCCTCGTCCTCACCTTCGGGCAGGACCTCGACGCTCAAGCCGTAGCGCGCCTCGATCTCGGCGAGATCGGCGCGCTTGGCGTTGAGCAGGTACACCGCCGCCTCGGTCGAGGCGTAAAGCGAGATCGTCGAGCCCTTGGCCTTGGCGGCTTCGTCCTCGATCAGCCGCAGGGCAGAAAGTCCGGCGCTGCTGGCGGTGCGGACCAGGCCGATGCCGTCGCAATGCGGGCAGCTTCGGGTGGTCGCCTCGAGCACGCCGGTGCGCAGCCGCTGGCGGCTCATCTCCATCAGCCCGAAACCCGAAATGCGCCCGACCTGGATGCGCGCGCGGTCGTTCTTGAGCGCGTCCTTCATCGCCTTCTCGACCTTGCGCACGTTCGAGCCGTATTCCATGTCGATGAAGTCGATCACCACGAGGCCGGCCATGTCGCGCAGACGCAGCTGGCGGGCGATTTCGCGCGCCGCCTCGAGGTTGGTGTTGAGCGCGGTCGCTTCGATCCCGTGCTCCTTGGTCGAGCGGCCCGAGTTGATGTCGATCGAGACCAGCGCCTCGGTCGGGTTGATCACCAGGTAGCCGCCGCTCTTGAGCTGCACGACCGGGTCGTACATCGCTGAGAGCTGGTCCTCGGCGCCATAGCGCTGGAACAGCGGCACCGGGTCGGCATACTGCTTCACCCGCCGCGCGTGGCTCGGCATCAGCAGCTTCATGAACTCCTTGGCCGCGCGGTAGCCGCCTTCGCCCTCGACCACGACCTCTTCGATTTCCTTGCCGTAGATGTCGCGGATAGCGCGCTTGACCAGGTCGCTGTCCGAATGGATCAGCGCCGGCGCGCTCGAGGCCAGCGTATTTTCGCGGATCTCGTCCCACAGCCGGGCGAGGTAGTCGAAGTCGCGCTTGATCTCGGTCTTGGTGCGCTGCAGCCCGGCGGTGCGCACGATCATGCCCATCGAGCGCGGCAAGCTCAGCTCGCCGACGATCGTCTTGAGGCGCTTGCGGTCGGCCGCCGAGCTGATCTTGCGGCTGATGCCGCCGCCATGGCCCGAATTGGGCATCAGCACGCAGTAACGCCCGGCGAGGCTGAGGTAAGTGGTCAGCGCCGCGCCCTTGTTGCCCCGCTCTTCCTTGACCACCTGGACCAACAGCACCTGGCGGCGCTGGATGACGTCCTGGATTTTGTAGCGGCGGCGCAGCGCCTGGCGCTTGGCCTTGAGCTCGTCGATCTCCTTGGCGCGGCCGCGATTGCCGCCGCGCGCGCCGCTCGCCTGACGCCGGCCGCGGCCGCGACGGCCGCGCTCGGCGGGCTCATCCTCCTCGTCGACGACGGCTTCGGAATCCTCGTGATCGGAATCCTCGTGGTCGGAAACCTCGTCGTCCGCGTCCTCGTCGCCGGCTTCCTCGTCACCGTTGTCGACGCGGCCGCCCTCGATCGTGGCGACCTCGTCGGTCTCGCTGGTGTCGATTTCCTCGACGTGTGAATCCTCGTCGTCGCCGTCCTCGGCTTCGAAATCGTCCTCGTCGTCATCCTCGTCGCCGCGCAGCAGGGCCTCTTCCTCGGCGTGGGCGCGCTCTTCGGCGAGCAGCGCCTCGCGGTCGGCCTGCGGGATCTGGTAATAGTCGGGATGGATTTCGCCGAAAGCGAGGAAACCGTGCCGGTTGCCGCCGAAATCGACGAAAGCCGCCTGCAGCGAGGGTTCTACACGGGTAACCTTGGCGAGATAGATGTTGCCCTTGATCTGCTTGTGTTCAGCAGATTCGAAGTCGAACTCCTCAATCCGGTTGCCCTTGAGCACCGCCACCCGCGTTTCTTCCGGGTGGCGCGCGTCGATCAACATGCGCGTTGCCATTGAATGGTCTCCGGGCGCGCGCGGCCCCCACGGGAAGCCCGTGGACCGAAGCGCGCCGATTTGTGTGATTTCCGCCGCCTGCGCGGACGAATGGACAGGCGCGATGAGCGCCGCGGAACGTGTCTGCCGTAGCGGGAAGGCGCAGGGGTACGATCTGCGCGAGGGCCGCCGCCGCGACGCGACCGGTGGGTCGCGAGTTGGCGAATTGGCTCTTGCTTCTCATTGCGACATCAACCTGTAAGCATAACCGGGGCGGCGGAACGCGGCCCCGGCTTGGCCGGCGAGGCACCAGGATTTGGTGAGGCTTCCGGACGGCGAGCTAGCTAGCATCGGGGGACAGGCTCGGCAACCTTATTGCGCGGCGCGGCAAAATTCCCTTGGTGACGTGCTTGGTGCCGTTAACTTTGGTCCCGGCAATGCTCTATCGCTTGCAAATCGCGCTGGTGTTCCTTGCGCCCGTGGCGCTGCTTGCGGGTCTTTATGTAGTCGGCAGCGCGCTCGGCGTGCAGGCCCCGTTGCTCGGCCGCGGCTATGTGATCCGCCTTGCCTTGCCGGAGGCCGGAGCGACCGTGGGCTTGCCGCCGGTGCTCGGCCCCGAAGACCCGGCCCGCCCGCTGATCGTCATCGACGCCGGCCACGGCGGGCACGATCCCGGCGCCGGCGCAGGGTCGATCAAGGAGAAGACGCTGACACTCGCGCTGGCACGCGCACTGCGCGACCGGCTGCTGCGCGAAGGCGGCGTGCGGGTGGCGCTGACGCGCGACGACGACAGCTTCCTGGTGCTCGAGGAGCGGGCCGAGATCGCCCGCCGCCTCGGCGCCGACCTGTTCCTGTCGATCCATGCCGATTCCGCCGGCGACAGGGCCGGTGTCAGCGGGGCCAGCGTGTACACGCTGTCGGCCCGTGCCTCGAGCGAGGCGGCGGCGCTGTTCGCCGCGCGCGAGAACAGTGCCGACACGGTCAACGGCGTGGCGCTGGCGGGCCGGGACGAGGCGGTCAACGCCATTCTGGTCGACCTGTCGCAGCGCCGCACCCAGGGCCAGTCGGAGGAATTCGCCGGACTGATCCTGCGCGAAGGCCAAGGCTCGCTCGCCTTCCATCCCCAGGCCAGCCGCTCGGCCGCGCTAGTGGTGCTGAAGGCCCCGGATGTACCTTCGGCGCTGTTCGAGGCGGGGTTCATCTCCAATCCCGCCGACGCCGGCCGCCTCGCCTCGCCCGCGGGACAGTCGCGCTTCGCCGAAGTGATGGCGCGCGCGATCCGCGTCTACTTTGCGAGGCAAGCGCGTTAGTTTTGGCCTCAAGCGCCGGGCGCCGGGCATCCGCCCGGCTTGGCTTCCTCGCATAAGCTCGGGCGGCCGTTCGGCCTTGCGGTCCGCTAGTCGCGGACCGGATCAGCGCATGACCGCAATGGCCTGGAATGTCCGGGTTCCGACCAGGAACCCGCAAGCGCGAACGCGCGTCGGCCGGTTAGGCCGGAAGCCTAAGCGGGCGGATGCCCGCGCCGGCGCTTGAGGCTAATCAGATCCCCATGCTAAAGGTCCGCTCACGATGCCCGAAACAGACCTGACAGCCGGCGAGCACTTCAAGTACCGCATCCGCCGCGACACCCGTGGCGCGCTGGCCTGGTTCCGCGACAACTGGCGCAACAAGCGCTGGTTCCGTTGGCTCGCGAGCGCGTCGATCGCCCTGTTCGTGGTCTGGCTACTGGTCTGGGTCCTGCTGACGCGCAACCTGCCCGACGCCGAGACGCTGCTGAGCTACGAGCCGCCGTTGCCGACGGTGGTGCGCGGAGCCGACGGCGAAATCGTCCATTCCTATGCCCGCGAACGGCGCGTGCAGCTGCAGTACAAGGACTTTCCGACCCAGCTGGTCAACGCCTACACCTCGGCCGAGGACGAGACCTTCTGGACCCACGGCGGGGTCGACGCGACCGGCACGCTCAACGCGGTGTTCGACTACGTCAGCAAGCTCGGTTCGGGCAGCCGCGCGGTCGGCGGCTCGACCATCACCCAGCAGGTGGCCAAGAACATCCTGCTCGGCAGCGAGTACTCGCTGACCCGCAAGGCCAAGGAAATGATCCTCGCCCGGCGCATCGAGGCGGCGCTGACCAAGCGCGAAATCATGGAGCTATACCTCAACGAAATCCCGCTCGGCCGCCGCAGCTTCGGCGTGCAGGCCGCAAGTCGCGCCTATTTCGACAAGGACGTCGGCGACCTCGAACTGCACGAGATGGCTTACCTCGCGGTCCTGCCCAAGGCGCCCGAGGCCTACAGCCGTCCGCCCGGCTTCGCCGAGGCGACGGCGCGGCGCAACTTCGTGCTCGATGTCATGGTCGAGAACGACCACATCACCGCCGCGCAGGCCGCGGCCGCCAAGGGCCAGCCGCTCGGCCTAAGGCGCCAGCAGCCCGAGGCCCGTTCGGCCGATGCCGGCTATTTCCTCGAGGAAGTGCGGCGCCAGCTGATCGAGCGCTACGGCGAGCAGGCCGAGAACGGGCCGCACAGCGTCTATGCCGGCGGGCTGTGGGTGCGCACTTCGCTCGACACCCAGATGCAGGCGGCGGCGCGCAATTCGCTGCGCGCCGGCCTGGTGCGTTACGCCGGCGAGCGCGCCTGGCACGGCCCGATCGCCACGATCGACCCCGGCGACGGCGACCTGACCGAGCAGCTCGCCTCGAGCAACCTTGGGATCAACTACCAGAACTGGCGCATCGGCGTGGTCACCGCCCGCAGCGGACCGTCGGCCACGATCGGCTTTGCCGACGGCACCGAGGCCCCTCTGACCGGGATGCCCGACGCGCTCAAGCTGGGCGATGTCACCGCGGTTTCGCCGAGCGGCAATGCCTGGACGGTGCGCTCGGTGCCCGAAGTGCAGGGCGGCTTCGTGGCGCAGGACCCCAACACCGGGCGGGTGCTGGCGATGCAGGGCGGGTTCGACTTCCGGCTGAGCGATTTCAACCGCGCCACCCAGGCGCAGCGCCAGCCGGGCTCGACGATCAAGCCGTTCGTCTACGCCACCGGGCTCGACCAGGGGATGACCCCGGCGACGATGGTCCCCGACCAGACCTATTGCTACTACCAGGGTGCGAATCTGGGCGAGAAGTGCTTCCGCAACTTCGGCGGCGAGGGCGGCGGCGAGCACACCATGCGCTGGGGCCTCGAGCAATCGCGCAACCTGATGACCGTGCATATCGCGATGGATGCGGGGATGGACAACGTCACCCGCACTTTCGAGAACGTCGGCATCGGCGAGTACGCCGACTACCCGGCGTTCGCGCTCGGCGCGGGCGAGACCACGGTGCTGAAGATGGTCAACGCCTATTCGGCGCTGGTCAATCACGGGGTGCAGCACACGCCGACGCTGATCGATTATGTCCAGGACCGCCGCGGCAAGGTGATCTGGCGCGCCGACGAACGCGATTGCACCCGTTGCAACATGGACGAGTGGGACGGCAAGGCGATGCCGCGGCTGCGCGAAACCGGCCGCCAGGTGATGGACGCGCGCACCGCCTATCAGGTCACGCACATGCTCGAAGGCGTGGTCCAGCGTGGCACCGCCACCGTGTTGCGCGATCTCGGCATGCCGCTGTTCGGCAAGACCGGTACCACCACCGGCCCGACCGACGTGTGGTTCGTCGGCGGTTCGCCGGACGTGGTCGGCGGGGTCTACATCGGCTACGACCGGCCGCGCAGCCTGGGCGGGTGGGCGCAGGGCGGCCGCGTCGCGGCGCCGATCTTCCGCCAGTTCGTCACCGAGACCAGGGGCAAGTGGGCGGGGCGCCCGTTCCTCGCCCCGGCCGGGGTGCGGATGGTACGGATCGACCGGGTCAGCGGCAAGCGGGTGTTCGACGGCTGGCCGACCGACGACCCGCGCGCCTCGGTGATCTGGGAAGCGTTCAAGCCCGACACCGAACCGCGCCGCAGCCAGCGGCAGGACGAAACCGACCGGCTGCGCGAGCTGATCCTGGCCCAGCTGCGCCGCGCCACCGGCGAGGGCCAGGGCGGCGACGACGTGGCCAGCGACGAGCCGCCGCCGAGCAATTTCGCCGAGGAGCAGGGCGGGCTCTACTAGGCCCTGTGTGGCTCTAGTGGACTTTGTCCGAAATCCGGCGCATATGGCCTCCTGGGGACCCCCTGGGAGATTGACGCCGCCATGACCAAGCGCACATTTTTTGTCGCCGCCTCGCTCGCCGCCCTGTTCGCCGCGACACCGACTTCCGCCGCCCTGCAGGAAGGCGCCAGCGTGCCTTCGCTCGTCGCCCAGGGCGCGCTCAACGGCCGGACGATCAACTTCAACCTGCAGCAGCAGCTGCGCGAAGGGCCGGTCGTGCTGTACTTCTTCCCCAAGGCCAACACGCCGGGCTGCAACCTGGAGGCCAAGGCCTTCGCCGAGCGGATCACCGACTTCCGCCGCGCCGGCGCGCAAGTCGTCGGCATGTCGGGCGACACCGTGGAAGACCTGCAGGAATTCTCGCGCAAGGAATGCGCCGGCGCCTTCCCGGTTGCCCGGGCGACGCCCGCGACCATCCAGGCGTTCGACGTCGCGCTGTCGATGAACGGCACGCGCAACGACAACCTGACCAGCCGCACCTCCTACGTGATCGGCCGCGACGGCAAGGTCGTGATGGTCCATTCGGACCTCGACTGGACCGACCACGTTGCCAAGACGCTGGCCGCCGTCCGGGCGATGCGCGCCTCCTGATCGTTATCCCGGCGCAAGCCGGGATCTCGGCTTCGCTGCTACTTCCCCGCCGCGCAGTCCTGCGCTAGGCGGGCCGCCTTTCAGCGGAGACCGAGCATGCGTGCCGAGGGGCAGGCCCATATCGAGCGGATCGAGGCGGCGTTGGCGCTGGTGCGCCGCTCGCTCGATTGGGACCGCGCGGTGCGCCGGCTCGACGAGCTCAATGCCCGCGTCGAGGACCCGGCGCTGTGGAACGATCCCAAGGGCGCCGAGGCGGTGATGCGCGAGCGCCGCCGCCTCGAGGCCTCGATCGGCACGGTCAAGGCGATCGGTTCCGAGATGGCCGACGCGGTCGAATTCGTCGAGCTGGGCGAGGCGGAAGGCGACGCCACGGTGGTCGCCGAGGGCCTCGCCAGCCTCGAGAAACTGGCCGAACGGGCTGATGCCGACAAGGTCCAGGCGCTGCTCGGCGGCGAGGCCGACGGCAACGACACCTACCTCGAAATTCACGCCGGCGCGGGCGGCACCGAAAGCCAGGACTGGGCCGAGATGCTGTTCCGGATGTACACCCGCTGGGCCGAGCGGCGCGGCTACAAGGTCGAGACGGTCGAATACCAGGCCGGCGAGCAGGCCGGGATCAAGTCGGCGACGCTGCAGATCAAGGGCGAAAACGCTTACGGCTACGCCAAGACCGAGAGCGGCGTCCACCGGCTGGTGCGGATCAGCCCTTACGACAGCGCCGCGCGCCGCCACACCAGCTTTTCCAGCGTCTGGGTCTATCCGGTGATCGACGACAACATCGAGATCGAGATCAACGAAGGCGACCTCAAGATCGACACCTACCGCGCCAGCGGCGCCGGCGGGCAGCACATCAACACCACCGACAGCGCGGTGCGGATCACCCACGTGCCAAGCGGGATCGTCGTCGCCAGCCAGAACGACCGCAGCCAGCACAAGAACCGCGCCACCGCGATGAACATGCTCAAGGCCCGGCTGTACGAAGCCGAACTGGCGCGGCGCGAGGCGGTGACGGCCGGCGAATACGAGGCCAAGACCGAGATCGGCTGGGGCCACCAGATCAGGAGCTACGTCCTGCAGCCCTACCAGATGGTCAAGGACCTGCGCACCGGCGTCACCTCGGCCGCACCCGGCGACGTGCTCGACGGCAAACTCGACGCCTTCATCGCCGCCGCCCTCGCCCAGCGTGTGACGGGCGAGACCGTCGAAGTTGAGGACGTGGATTAGGGGCTTGCCTATTTCGCGATGACGAAGCTGTAGGGGACGTAAAGGAATACCGCCGTGTTGCTGACCTGCGCCCAGGCGATCTCGCGGTCGAGACCGGTGATTTCGGCACCGTACTCAGGGCCGTAGAACCCCACGGCACGCTGCGCCGCAGCGGCGATGCGCTGATAGATTTCGTCCCGGTATTGCTCCGGGTTGACGATGGTCAGCGCGAGGTCACCCTTTTGGCGAATCTCGGATCGGCCGCTGGCGGGAACCACCTTGACGAAGGCGGTGATTTGGCGCTGGGCGTCGGCGATCGACCCGCTCAACTTGGTCCGAACGCGCAACCGCAGCGTCGCGATGCTGCCGTCGTCCTCGTAGCCGGGCCTGACTTGGCCGCTGTCGTCATCGTCATAGTCGTCGTAGTCGTAGTCTTCATTGTCGGCGTCGAGGTCGGGTGTTCCGGCGAGACCGGGAAAGAGGTTGCGCCAGTTCTCGCGCGTGACCTCGGTCACCTCGAATTCGCCGGTGACGAGACTCAACCCTTCACGCTTGGCGCGGTCGAGCGCAGCAAGTAACATCGCCTCGACCTCGTTTCGACGCATGTCTTCTTCGCGCGAGTCTGAAGTGATCTCAATCTGCCTTACGGCATTGTCGGCCGCGCGACGCAGGCCGACGACCGGGCGTCGGTCAACCAGCGGCATGCCTACGATCGGCCCGGGGATTCGACTGCTGGTGACCACGATATATTCGCTGCCATCACCACCGCCGTCGTCGTCCTGCGCCAATGTCGGGCCGGCGAACAGCGCAAGGCCGAAGGCCGCAATCCATGCGAGTGACTTCATGATGCGCTCTCCGCCGCGGCTATTGCTTGGGCACGATCGTGTAGCGATAGGGGATGTAGAGGAAGACCTCGGTACTGCTGATCTGCGACCAGGCGACCTGCCCGTCGATCCCGCTGATGCTGACGGTAAAGTCCGGTCCGAACAGCGCCGCATTGTGCTTGGCGTCTTCGGCCACCAGGCTGACGATGGCATCGCGGTACTGGTCGGGATGCACCACTGTAAGCGTCCACAGGCCTCCGTATTCCGCCGTCGCCCGCCCTGAGCCGCGCAACGACCCGATGAAACGGCGCAGCCGGGTCTCGGTCTCCGCCGCCGTGCCTGCGAGCCTGGTCTTGACCAGCACCCGCACTTGGGTCGTGTCGACCCGCCCCGCCGGTTGCAGCGGCAGGCTCTCGTAGTTGGCCCGTGTCACGGGCTCGAGCCGAAAAGCACCGGACACGATTTCGAAACCTGATTCCGCCGCCTGGTCCATCGCCGCGAGCAATACGGTGTAGATTTCTCTCCTGCGCACCTCGGCCTCGCGGGTGTCGGAGGTGATGGTCAACGACATCACGGCCGCATCCGCGGTGCGGCGGAGCCCCACAACAGGTCGGTCCTGCTGGGCATAGGGCGCACCCATGCGGTTGGCGGTGACCATCACTTCGCCCAGGCCTTGCGGCCCCGCCGGCTGCGCAAAGGCCGCGCCGGCACCGAATGCCAGCGCGACCGCTGCAAATCTGACCGGAGTTCTCATGTGCGGCTCTCCCCGGCGGCAATTGTTCGATCATTTTTGGGGGCTTGGCAATGGGTTGGTTCCCGACGCCTTTGCCAAGCCCGAACGGCTGGTCTAAGGCGCGCCGCGATGTTTCGTGCCGCCACTCTCCTGCTCGCCGCTTGCGCGGCGCTTGCCGCTTGTGAGCGGCAGCCGCCCGCGGACGCCGACCGGCCGGAGACTTCGCGCGAGTTTCCGCGCGCGTATCGCTCGGTTTCGGAGACCGGCAGCAACGCGTTCTCGACCGAGCAGGACCGCGACGACCGCAACGAGGCCAACACGGTGATGGACCTGGCCGGCATCCGCGCGGGCATGACGGTGGCCGATATTGGCGCGGGCGAGGGCTATTACACCGTGCGCCTGGCCGAGCGGGTCGGCGCAAGGGGCCGAGTGCTGGCGCAGGACATCGACCAGGACGCTCTGCGCCGCCTCGGCAGCCGGGTCGAGGAGGAGCGGCTCGACAACGTTTCGATCAAGCTCGGCGCGGAAGACGATCCGCGACTGCCGGCGAACAGCTTCGACCGGGTGTTCCTGGTGCACATGTATCACGAGGTGACCGAGCCCTATGCGTTCCTGTGGCGGCTGCGGCCGGCTCTGCGCGAGGGCGGGCAGATAATCGTCGTTAGTGTCGACCGGCCCGCGGACCAACATGGGTTAAGACCCCAATTGTTGTTTTGCGAGTTTCAGGCTGTAGGCTTTCGCCTGGTGGAATTCGTTCGCAAGCCGGAACTCGCAGGCTATTATGCGCAGTTCGTAGCGATCGGCCCGCGGCCGGATCCGGGCGAGATCGAGCCGTGCGGAGAACCGGACGGCAACAGGAGGACGGCGCCCGAATAGGGCCTGTCGGTAGGATCAGGTAATGGAATTCAAAGGGCTGCAGCCCATTCTTTATGGCGGACGCGAGGTCTGGCCGCTGATCGAAGGCGGCAAGGGCGTTTCGGCGACCAATCACATGAGCTCGGGCGCCTGGGCCGCGGCGGGCGGCATCGGCACGGTCAGCGCGGTCAACGCCGACAGCTATGACGCCGAGGGCCGGATCGTTCCGCAGATCTACGACGCGCTGACCCGGCTCGAACGCCACGAGCAACTGGTCCGCTATGCGATCGACGGCGCCGTCGAGCAGGTCAAGCGCGCCTACGACGTGGCCAGCGGGCGCGGCGCGATCAACATCAACGTGCTGTGGGAAATGGGCGGCGCGCAGGAAGTGCTCGAAGGGGTGCTGGAAAAGACCAAGGGGCTCGTTGCGGGCGTCACTTGCGGGGCGGGCATGCCCTATCGCCTTTCCGAGATCGCCCAGCGCTACAACGTCAATTACCTGCCCATCATCAGCTCGGCGCGCGCTTTCCGGGCGCTGTGGAAGCGCGCCTATCACAAGGTCAGCGAGCTGATGGCCGCGGTGGTCTATGAAGACCCGTGGCTCGCCGGCGGGCACAACGGCCTCAGCAACGCCGAGGACCCGCTCAAGCCCGAGGACCCGTTTCCGCGCGTCAAGGCGTTGCGCGAGACCATGCGCACCGAAGGCCTTTCGGACCAGGTGCCGATCATCATGGCGGGCGGGGTGTGGTTCCTGCGCGAATGGGAGCACTGGATCGACAATCCCGAGCTCGGGCAGATTGCGTTCCAGTACGGCACCCGGCCCCTGCTGACCGAGGAAAGCCCGATCCCGCAGGGCTGGAAGGACCGCCTGCGCACGCTCGACGACGGCGACATCCTGCTGCACCGCTTTTCGCCGACCGGCTTTTACAGCTCGGCGGTCCACAATCCCTTCCTGCGTTCTCTCGAGGCGCGCAGCGAGCGGCAGATTCCCTATTCGCGCGTCGAAGCCGGCGAGCACACCGTGCAGCTCGACGTCGGGGTCAAGGGCAAGAACTTCTGGGTCACGCCGAAGGACCGCGAGCGCGCCCGCGCCTGGGTCGCGGCAGGCTATACCGACGCGCTCAAGACGCCCGACGACACGGTCATTTTCGTCGGCACTGAAGAACGCGCCATGATCCGCGAGGACCAGGCCGCGTGCATGGGCTGCCTGTCGCACTGCGGCTTCTCGTCATGGAAGGATCACGACGACCATTCCACCGGGCGACTGGCCGACCCGCGCAGCTTCTGCATCCAGAAAACCCTGCAGGACATCGCCCACGGCGGCGACACCGAACAGAACCTGATGTTCGCCGGCCACAGCGCCTTCCGCTTCAAGCAGGACCCGTTCTACTCGAACAACTTCACCCCCACGGTGAAGCAGCTGGTGGATCGGATTCTGACGGGGGATTGAGACTCAGGCTCGTCGCCGCAAGAGCTCGTCAATTTCGTCGCTGTCTGCAAAGCGTGGACGCGGTTCGGCGACCCGGCGATCTAGCTCGACGAGTTCGTCGGATGTAAAGTCGAGTTCACCGGCGCACCTGTCCATTGCCTCTCAATCAAACTCCCAGCCCCGCTCGCCGTGGCTGGCGATGTCGAGGCCCTGGCGTTCGTCGTCTTCGCTCACGCGCATCGGCAGGAACAGCGAAACGGCGAGCGCGATGACCGCGGTGGCGACGGCGGACCATCCGGCCACGGCGGCGACGCCGAGCGCCTGGGCGCCGAAGAACGAGCCCATGGTCATGCCCTCGGCATAGCCGGTGCCGCCGAGATCGGCCGAGATGAACACCGCCAGCGCCAGCGTGCCGAGCATGCCGCCGACGCCGTGGACCGCGAACACGTCGAGCGAATCGTCGATCTTGAGGCGGTTCTTGATCAGCTGGATGGCGAAATAGCAGACCACCGCGGCCGCCGCGCCGATCACGATTGCCGCGCCGGGGCCGACGAAGCCCGCGCCGGGCGTGATCGTCGCCAGGCCGGCGATCGCGCCGGTGGCGAAGCCGACCGTGGTCGGCTTGCCGAAAGTAATCCGCTCGATCAGCAGCCAGACCAGCGCGGCGGTGCAGGCGGCGGCATGGGTGTTGATGATCGCGGTGGCCGCCTGGTCGCCCGCCGCGAGCGCCGAGCCGCCGTTGAAGCCGAACCAGCCGACCCACAACAGCATGGCCCCGAGCATCGTCAGCCCGGGTGCATGCGGCAGCAGCGCGGCGCCGGGGAAGCCCTGGCGCTTGCCGAGCAGCAGCGCGATGACCAGCGCCGAGACGCCCGCGGTGGTATGGACCACCATCCCGCCGGCGAAGTCGAGCGCGCCGCGCTGCGCCAGCCAGCCGCCGCCCCAGAGCCAGTGGGCGACCGGGGCATAGACCAGCAGGCCCCAGATCGCGCAGAATACGACGACCCACGAGAACCGCGCGCGGTCGACCCAGGCGCCGATCATCAGCGCCGGGGTGATCGCCGCGAAAGTCAGCTGGAACATCGCGAAGGCGCTTTCGGGGATCGTGTATCCCTCGCGCAATTCGAATAGAACGTTGAGCATCCAGGCGCGGCCGCCGCCGAGCCAGCCGTTGGTCGGTTCATCGAAGGCGAGCGTGTAGCCGACCAGGATCCACAGCAGCGAGGCCACGGCGGCGACCGCGCCGACCTGCAGCAGCACCGAAAGCAGGTTCTTGGCTCGCACCAGGCCGCCGTAGAACAGCCCGAGGCCGGGCAGGGTCATCAGCAGCACCAGCGCCGCCGAAGCGAGGACCCACGCGGTGTTGCCGGTGTCGGCAGTCGCGGCGGCCTCCTGCGCGAACGCGGTGCAGGGCAGGGCAACGAGCGCTCCGGCGATGGCTAGTTTGCGAAGCATCCTGTCCCCCCTCGTGGGCCGCGCTGGCGGCGGCTTTCTCCCGGCTGTGGAAGGTATTCCAGGAAACACGCACGAGCAAGCCAGCGGAGGTTGAAGCGCACAGCCCGCTCGCGGTAGAGGGGGCGATGCGCTGCCTGCTGCCCATCGCCTTGCTGTTCACGGCCGTGCCCGCCGCGGCGCAGGACCGCGCGACGCCTTATTGGGCCACCTTGCGGGCAGAGGAAGTCAACATGCGGGTCGGCCCGAGCGAGGCCTTCCCGATCGAATGGGTCTATCGCCGCCCGGGCCTGCCGGTGAAGGTGGTGCGGGTGACGCAGGGCTGGCGCCTGGTCGAGGACCCGGACGGCGAGCGCGGCTGGATCATCGCCCGCCTGCTCGATCCCGACCGCGGGGCGATCGTGATCGGCGAGGGCCTGGTCGAATTGCGCACCGAGCCCCAGGCGAGCGCCCAGGTGCGCTGGCGCGCCGAGCCCGGCGTGGTCGGTGTGCTCGGCGGGTGCGAGCGGGGCTGGTGCGAACTGGTCGTCGGCGGCCGCTCGGGCTGGGTCCGCGCCGAGCGGCTGTGGGGCGCGGGCGAGCCTTAGCCCGCCGGCAAACGCTCAGACCAGCTCGAGCGCCAGCGCGGTGCCTTCGCCGCCGCCGATGCACAGGCTGGCGACGCCGCGCTTGAGGCCCTTCTGCTTGAGCGCATTGAGCAGGGTGACGACGATACGCGTGCCGCTGGCGCCGATTGGGTGGCCGAGCGCGGTGGCGCCGCCGTGGACGTTGATCCGCTCGTGCGGGATGCCGATGTCGCGCATCGCGAACATCGCCACGCAGGCGAAGGCCTCGTTGACTTCCCACAGGTCGACGTCGGCGGCCGACCAGCCGGCCTGCTCGAGCACTTTCCTGATCGCGCCGACCGGGGCGGTGGTGAAGTCCTTGGGCTCCTGCGCGTGCGCGGCCATCGCCACGATCCGCGCCACCGGCGCCTTGCCTTGCGCCTTCGCGGTGCTCTCGCGCGCCAGCACTACGGCGGCGGCGCCGTCGGAGATCGAGCTCGAGGTGGCGGCGGTGATGGTGCCGTCCCTGGCGAAGGCGGGCTTGAGCTCCGGGATCTTCTCCGGGCGGCCCTTGCCGGGCGCTTCGTCGGTATCGACCACGACATCGCCCTTGCGGCCCGAGATGGTCACCGCGACGATCTCATCGGCAAAGGCGCCGGACTTGACCGCATTGTTGGCGCGGGCGAGCGATTCGATCGAGTAATCGTCCATGTCCTGGCGGGTGAGCTGATATTCGTCGGCGGTGACTTGCGCGAATGCACCCATCGCCTTGCCCGCCTCGTAAGCGTCCTCGAGCCCGTCGAGGAACATGTGGTCGTAGGCGGTGTCGTGGCCGATGCGCGCGCCCGAACGGTGCTTCTTGAGCAAATAAGGCGCGTTGGTCATGCTCTCCATGCCGCCCGCCACCACCAGGTCCACGGCACCCGCGGCGAGCGCCTCGGAGCCCATGATCATGGTCTGCATGCCGCTGCCGCAGACCTTGTTGACCGTGGTCGCCTGGACCGACGTGGGCAGGCCCGCCTTCAATGCCGCCTGGCGCGCCGGGGCCTGGCCGAGCCCGGCGGGCAGCACGCAGCCCATGTATATCCGGTCGATGTCATCGCCGCTCACGCCCGCGCGCTCGACCGCGGCCTTGACCGCGGTGGCGCCCAGATCGGTGGCGGAAACGTCGCTCAACGAGCCCTGCATGCCGCCCATCGGAGTGCGGGCGTAGGAGAGGATGACGATCGGATCGGAATCGTTGAAGGTGGCCATCAGAGCTATGCCTTGTGATCGATTGGGGGGACTGGATGGGCCGCTACTCTAAATCGCGGATTTCGCAAGGCTGGCGAGCGGCCGTGCTGGCTTTGGCGCTGGCGCCGGTCGCCGTACCGGTGCGGGCCGAGGCCCCGGCATGGACTCCGGTGGACGCCGCCACCGGCCGCCTGTCGAGCGTAGCCGAGCTCGAGGCGTTAGCGACGCAGTTCCCCGACAGCGGATCGGTGCGGCTGCGGCTGCTCAACGCTTACCTCGAGGCCGAACAGCCGACCGAGGCACTGCGCGAGGCGGTCGAGCTGGTGTGGCGTGGCCATGTGTTCAGCGCGCGGGCGCAGGAGATGCTGATGAGCCTGGAGCCGACCGAGTTGCAGCGCGGCACGCTCGACCTGCAGGTTGTGCTTGCCACGCCGCTCGAGAGGAGCCGCGTGCTCGCGACGGTACCGGCCGACGTTCACCTGGTCGAGAGCGTGTGGCGTGACCCGCGCTCGGGCGACCTGTTCGTTACCAGCGTGGTCTCGCGCTCGCTCCATGTGCGGCGCGGCGAAGGTGGCTGGCAGCGCATTCCCATCGACGGCGCAGGGAGTCTTTCGGGCATGGCCTTCGATGCGGCGGCAGGCCTGCTGTGGATCAGCTCAGGAGTGTTCGACCAGACGCCGAACCCGGCGACGGCCTTTCGCGGCGTGATCGCGATCGATCCTGCGACCGGCGAGGAGAAGCGCCGGCTGGCCGCGCCCGAAGGCGGTTCGCCGAGCGACCTCGCGGTGGCGGCTGACGGCACGCTCTACGCCAGCGACCCGTTCTCGGGTGCGATATATGTCGGCCGCACGAGCGGGCTGGGGATCCTGGTCGCACCAGGCCAGTTGCGTTCGCCCCAAGGCATTGTCGCCTTGCCGGGCAGCTCGCGGATCGTCGTCAGCGACTACGCCTATGGCCTGGCGCTGATCGATGCCGGGACCGGAGCCGTTCGACGGCTCGCCACCGAAACGCCGCTGCGGCTCGACGGGATCGACGGGCTGTGGCTGCATGGCGACGCCCTGGTCGGCGTCCACAACGGATCGCGGCCGATGGCGATTGTCGAACTGTTGCTGTCGCCGGACCACACCAGGGTGGTGGCGGGCTTCAACCGCGAACGGGCCCATTCAGAATGGACCGAGCCGGTCGGCGGCAGCCTGTTTGCCGACGAGCTGGTTTACGTGGCGACCGGCCAATGGGATCGCTTCACAGACGGGGGCGCGCCGTCCGCCGAGCGACCGCCCGTGCCCACGGAAATCCGGGTGCTCGAGCTGCCGTTGGTCGAATAGCCGCTAGGACGTCGCCGGTGCCGCGCCCTCGGCGGGTGGCGTGGCGGGCGCCGGCGCCGCCGGAGCAGGCGCGGGCCTGCCGGCCAGGAACCCGGCGAAATTCTCCACCATCACATCCCAGGTCGCCAGGCTTTCGGTGAACTCGGTGTCGCTGAAGCCGTCCGACAGGTCGAGCTCGAACTCGAGCACGGGATTGCCGCGCCGGTCGAAGAACGCGCGTCCATTGGCCATCTCGTCCGAGTAGGCGTCAACGCCCTCCTCGGTCACCTCGTCGGTCTTCCTGAACCCGAGGTAGAACAGCAGGATATCGCATTCCTTGCCGGCATTGCAATCGAAGAACTCGACGGTGAACTGGTAAGTGCCCGACTTGCTCGCGATCTGGCGGTAAGCGCTCTCGCGGGCGACGACTTCCACGGGGTAGCCGGCGTCTTCCAGCACCGAGGCGATGTGGTCCGGATCGACGGTCGCCGGCTCGTCGTCCTGCGCCTGCGCCGACATGGCAAAGGCAAGCGCGGCGGCCATGAATGCAACGTACTTAAGCATCGAGAGACTCTCCCTCCCCTCGATTGAACATTGCTGCGACCCATAGGCCTGTAAGGCCCCGCGAAAAAGGCCCGATTGCCATGGGCCTGTGGGCGAGCGGGGATTCCGCCCCGAAGCCCTTGAACGCGCGCGGGCGGGGGACTAGGGCGCGGGGCAATCTTCCGCCCGGCGAGTCAGCCTCCGGCGACCGCCAAGGATTGCAACACGTGTTCGACCTGACGCAATACCTGCCGATCCTGATCTTCCTCGGCGTGGCGCTGGGCCTGTCGACGGCCTTCGTGTTCCTGCCGATGGGGGTCGCCCGGCTGACCGGGGCGCACAACCCCACTGCCGAAAAGCTCAGCGAATACGAGTGCGGCTTTCCCGCGTTCGAGGATTCGCGCAGCCAGTTCGACGTGCGGTTTTACCTCGTCGCGATCCTGTTCATCGTCTTCGACCTCGAGGCCGCGTTCCTGTTTCCGTGGGCGGTCAGCCTCGATGTGACCGGCTGGCCGGGCTGGATCACGATGATGGTGTTCCTGTTCGAACTCGCCGTCGGCCTCGCCTACGCGTGGAAGAAGGGGGCGCTGGAATGGGAGTGATCCAGCCTGCCGCGCCCGACGCGGACTTCTTCCACGGCCTCAACGCCGAGGTTTCGGACAAGGGCTTCCTCGTCGTCCCGGTCGAGGAGCTGTTCCAGTGGGCCCGCACCGGCAGCCTGTGGTGGATGACCTTCGGCCTCGCCTGCTGCGCGGTCGAGATGATCCACGTCAACATGCCGCGCTACGACATGGAGCGCTTCGGCGTCGCCCCGCGCGCCAGCCCGCGCCAGTCGGACGTGATGATCGTCGCCGGCACGCTGTGCAACAAGATGGCCCCGGCGCTGCGCAAGGTTTACGACCAGATGTCGGACCCCAAGTACGTGATCTCCATGGGCAGCTGCGCCAACGGCGGCGGCTACTACCACTACAGCTACTCGGTGGTGCGCGGCTGCGACCGGATCGTGCCGGTCGACATCTACGTCCCCGGCTGCCCGCCGAGCGCCGAGGCGCTGCTCTACGGCGTGATGCAATTGCAGCGGAAGATCCGCCGCGAAGGCACGATCGAACGGTGATGGCCACGGTCCTGCATTCCGCCCCGCGCTTCGCTTCTAACGAAGGCGTGAAGGACCGGCTCGCGGCCGCGCTCGGCGACATGCTCATCGCCAGCAAGGAGGAGCACGGCGAGATCGTGCTCGGGGTCCAGCGCGAGCGGATCGAGGACGCGCTGCGGCTGTTGCGCGACGAGCACGAATACCAGCAGCTGATGGAGATCGCCGGCGTCGACTACCCGCAGCGCGAGGAGCGCTTCGACGTCGTCTACATGCTGCTGTCGCTGACCAAGAACCACCGCGTGATGGTCAGGGTCCGCGCCGCCGAGGACACCCCGGTGCCGACCGTGACCACGCTGTGGCCCAATGCCGGCTGGCTCGAGCGCGAGGTGTTCGACCTCTACGGAGTGATCTTCGACGGCAACACCGACTTGCGCCGCATCCTCACCGACTACGGCTTCGAGGGGCATCCCTTCCGCAAGGACTTCCCGCTGACCGGCTACACCGAGCTGCGTTATTCCGAGGAGGAAAAGCGCGTGGTCTACGAGCCGGTGGCGCTGGCGCAGGACTTCCGCACCTTCGAGTTCATGAGCCCGTGGGAAGGCGCGCAATACGTGCTGCCGGGTGACGAGAAGGCGGAGGTTCCGCCGGTCGCGGTGCCCAAGACGACCGACACGCCGGCCGACACCGGCGCCGGGGCGAAGGCCAACGCCAAGGCGGCGAAGAAGGTCGGTGGCGCTGCTCCGGCACAGAAGAAGACCCGCGAGAAGGCGCCAGGCGCGCCCAGGCCGACCGAGGACCGTCCGGCCCGCAAGCCGCGCGCCCACAAGACCCAGGGAGACGCCGAATGAGCGGCCTGTCCCTCGACACCGCGCCGACCACCGGCGACGAGGTCATCTCCAACTACACCATCAACTTTGGGCCGCAGCACCCGGCGGCGCATGGCGTGCTGCGCCTGGTCATGGAGCTCGACGGCGAGATCATCGAGCGGATCGATCCGCACATCGGCCTGCTCCACCGCGGCACCGAGAAGCTGATCGAGCACAAGACCTACCTCCAGGCGCTGCCCTATTTCGACCGGCTCGATTACTGTTCCCCGATGGCGATGGAGCACAGCTACGTCCTCGCCATCGAGAAGCTGCTCAACCTCGAGGTGCCGATCCGCGCGCAATACCTGCGGGTGCTGTTCGCCGAGCTGACGCGCATCAAGAACCATATGCTCAACCTCGGCAGCCATGTCATGGACGTCGGCGCGATGACGCCCAACCTGTGGCTGTTCGAGCTGCGCGAGGACTGCATGAACTTCTACGAGCGCTGCTCGGGCGCGCGAATGCACGCGGCCTGGTTCCGCCCCGGCGGGGTCCATCAGGACGTACCGCTGAAGCTGCTGACTGATATTGGCGACTGGCTCGACACGCGGGTGCCGCAGCTGTTCGAGGACGCGATGAGCCTCGTCGTCGACAACCGCATCTTCAAGCAGCGCAACGTCGATATCGCCAAGGTGAGCCGCGACGACGCGATTGCCTGGGGCTTTTCCGGCCCGATGATCCGCGCCGCCGGCCTGCCGTGGGACTTGCGCAAGAGCCAGCCCTACGACGTTTACGACCGCATGGATTTCGAAGTGCCGGTCGGCACCAATTCGGACTGCTACGACCGCTTCATGGTGCGGGTGGAAGAGGTCCGCCAGTCGGCGAAGATCATCAAGCAGTGCCTGCGCGAAATGCCCGAAGGGCCGATCGCCAGCGACGACCGCAAGGTGGTCCCGCCCAAGCGCGCCGAGATGAAGCAATCGATGGAAGCACTGATCCACCACTTCAAGCTCTACACCGAAGGCTTCCACGTGCCGGCGGGCGAAGTCTACGTCGCCACCGAAAGCCCCAAGGGCGAGTTCGGCGTCTACCTGGTGTCGGACGGCAGCAATAAGCCGTACCGCTGCAAGATCCGCCCGACCGCCTTCAGCCATCTCCAGGCGATGGACTTCATGTCCAAAGGCCACATGCTGCCCGACGCAACCGCCATCCTCGGCGCGATCGACGTGGTGTTCGGGGAGTGCGACCGGTGAGAAGACTGATCTTTCTTACCTGGACATCGTTTGCCGCATTCGTCCTTTTGGTCGTCTTGCGCTCGTTTTTCGGGTTGGAGGTCCCGCGCGGACTGATTTGGGGTTTCCTGCTCGTCGCCGCAGGGCTTGCTTTCTATGTTTATCGGCAGGGGGCGAGCGCAAATGGCCGCTAGACACCTTGCCCCCGACAGCCCCGAACTCCGCGCGCGCTGGGAAGCGTTCGCGTGGACGGCAGAGAACGCCGCCGCGGCGAAGGAAATCGTCGCGCGTTATCCCGAAGGGCGGCAGCGTTCGGCGGTGATGCCATTGCTCGACCTCGCCCAGCGGCAGGTCGGGGCGGAGACGGGCACGCAAGGCTGGCTGCCGATCCCGGTGATCGAGTTCGTCGCGCGCGAGCTCGACATGCCGGCGATCCGCGTGCTCGAGGTGGCGACGTTCTACTTCATGTACAACCTGGTGCCGGTCGGCCGCTTCCACGTGCAGGTCTGCGGCACCACGCCGTGCATGCTGCGCGGCTCCGACGACCTGTTGGCCGCGTGCAACAAGCGCGGCATGGCCAAGGGCCACACCACCGACGACGGCCTGTGGACGCTGACCGAGGTCGAATGCATGGGCAACTGCGCCTCTGCGCCGATGGTCCAGATCAACGACGACAACTACGAGGACCTGACCGCGCAGCGCCTCGACGCGGTGCTCGATGCACTCGCCGCCGGCCAGCAGCCCAAAACCGGCACGCACGAGCCAGGCCGCCATACGGTCGAGCCGCTCGGCGGGCCGACCACGCTCAAGCAGATGGTCAAAGCCAACCACGATTACCGGGGAGAATGGTGATGGAAATGGAACTGATCGTGCCCGTCGTGGTCGCGCTGATCGGCGTGGTCATCGCCTGGAAGCTGCTCAAGGGCCTGGTGAAGACCGTGGTCCTGGTCGGCATCCTCGCACTCGCCGCGCTGTTTGTGCTCCGCTCCGGAGCGCTTGGGTGATGGCATCGAACAAGGTGTTCATGTTCGCGGGCCTCACGTTCGTGCTTATCGCGCTCATCCGGTCCATGAACGAAAGCGGCCGGGCGGGGCCGTTCCTGGTGATCGGTCTCGCCTTAATTGCGTTTGGCGTGGCCCAAATGAAGCGCAAGGGCGACAGCGATGCTCCCTGACAAGGACCGCATCTTCACCAACCTCTACGGCTACCAGGACTGGCGCCTCCCGGCCGCGCGGGCGCGCGGCGACTGGGACGCCACCAAGGCGCTGATGGCGGTCGGGCAGGATGCGATCATCGAGGAGATCAAGGCCAGCGGCTTGCGCGGGCGGGGCGGGGCGGGCTTCCCGACCGGGCTCAAGTGGTCGTTCATGCCCAAGGAGCCACGCGAGGACCGGCCGAGCTTCCTGGTCATCAATGCCGACGAGTCCGAGCCCGGCAGCTGCAAGGACCGCGAGATCATCCGCCACGATCCGCACAAGCTGATCGAAGGCGCGCTGGTGGCCGGCTTCGCGATGCGCGCGCGCGCCGCCTACATCTACATCCGCGGCGAGTTCATCCGCGAGGCCGAGACGCTGTCCGCCGCGGTCGCCGAGGCCTACGACGCGGGTCTGCTGGGCAAGAACGCGGCCGGCTCCGGCTACGCCTTCGACGTTTTCGTCCATCGCGGCGCCGGCGCCTATATCTGCGGCGAGGAAACCGCGCTGCTCGAGAGCCTCGAGGGCAAGAAGGGCCAGCCGCGCCTCAAGCCGCCGTTCCCCGCCGGCGCCGGACTCTATGGCTGCCCGACCACGGTCAACAACGTCGAATCGATCGCGGTGGTGCCGACCATCCTGCGCCGTGGCGCGCCCTGGTTTGCCGGCTTCGGGCGCGACAACAACAAGGGCACCAAGCTGTTCCAGATCAGCGGCCACGTCGAGCGCCCATGCGTCGTGGAAGAGGCGATGAGCATCCCGTTCCGTGAGCTGATCGAGAAGCACGCCGGCGGCATTCGCGGCGGGTGGGACAACCTGCTGGCAGTAATCCCCGGCGGTTCCTCCGTCCCGCTGGTACCGGGCGAGATGATGATGGACGTGCCGATGGACTTCGACGGCTGCAAGGAGGTCGGCTCGGGCCTCGGCACCGCGGCGCTGATCGTGATGGACAAGTCGACCGACATCGTCCGCGCGATCAGCCGCATCAGCTATTTCTACAAGCACGAGAGCTGCGGCCAATGCACCCCGTGCCGCGAAGGTACCGGGTGGATGTGGCGGGTGATGGAGCGGCTGCGCACCGGCGAGAGCGAGTCCGCCGAGATCGACATGCTCTACGAGGTCACCAAGCAGGTCGAAGGCCACACCATCTGCGCGCTCGGCGATGCCGCCGCCTGGCCGATCCAGGGCCTGATCAAGCACTTCCGCCCCGAGCTGGAACGGCGGATTGCGGAGCGCGGCGCGGCCATGCGGGAGGCGGCGGAGTGATGATGCGGCTGCTAGCTCTGGCAGTCGGTTTGTGCGCCGTGGCGATGTCGGTACAGGCACAGGCCCAATCACGCTCCGAGCGGACACGGTTGGCGAACTGCTTTGTCCAGCACGATTCCGATCGTATGCGTCGCTGGATCGAGGCCGACGGCCCGATGCTAATGTGGCGGGAAATGTCGGCGACTTCCTTGAGGCCATGTCGTCCGATCCGAAACACGCGATTCGAATATTGGACGCTGCGAGGGTCCATTGCAGAGGCGCTGCTGTTGCCGGGCATGAGCGAGGCCCGCGCAGGTCGATGGAGCTCGATAGCGCCGCCCACCGATGTTCTAGTCTCGGTCGCGCTCAACGACGAAGCGGTGCGCAATCATTTTCTAACCACCGCGCTCACCGAGTGTTTGGTGCACCGTAATCTGCAGGGCGTCTTAGCATTGTTTCGTGCCGCTCCTGATAGTCCGGCCGAGCGTGAAGCCTTCGCGACTCTCGCGCCCTCGATCGTCGACTGCCGCCAATATGCTGCCGATTTTGCGGTGGAGGTCCCGACAGACATGCTCCGGGCACGTATTGCAATCGCGGCTTATCTCATGGACTTGAAAATCAGGCCGCCAAGCGGGGCGACGGAATGAGGCTCGCGGCGTTCACCCTGTCGCTGGCGGCCGCCTGCACCGTGGCCGGCCCGGTTGCCGCCCAGGGCAACGACGACGACTTCACGCCGCTCAATTCGCGTATCCGGCGCGATCGGCAATTTCCCACCTCGATGATCAATCCGTGGGGTAACCAGACCAGCGAGGTCAGCCGCAAGCGCAACCGCGAGATGCTCAACCAGTTCAGCAAGTGCATCTACAACCGGTCGCGCGAGGATTCGCTCGACCTGCTGCAGAAGACCGATTTCGGGTTCGTCGATTTCGCCCAGATCGGCCTCGATAACGATCGGGCATCGCGCAACTTCGGCTTCGGCGATTGCCTGCGGCGGGTCGCCTCCAACCACGGCACGAGCGTGCGACTGAGCTTCAGCGCGCTGGGCTTGCGGCAGTGGCTGATCCAGGAAGCCTATTTCGACCGCTATGACGATGGCCCCAGCTGGGTGAAGCCCGGCAATGTGATCGGACCGCGCGAATTTCCGCTGTCGGCTGGGCGCCCCGATATCCAGGCGGGCATCGATATTGCCGATTGCGTGGTCGCGACCGACGCCTACACCGCCGACTTCCTCTATCGCACCGTCAGCGGCTCCGAGGACGAGACCCGTGCCCTCGAGGCGATCAGGCCCGCGCTCGGCGCCTGCCTGCCACGCGGCCAGCGGGTCCAGTTGACGCCCGTCCAGATGCGCCTGTGGATGGGCGAGGCGCTGTGGCATGCCGCCAACCACAGCGCACCGGCGCCCGCAGACACGAGCGCGCAGGAGGCGACAGAGTGAGGTTCGAACGCATTTTCATTTGGTCGATGAAGCACGGTGCTCGCCTCCTGTTCGGCCTTGCCCTTTTGTTTGCCATCGCAGCGGTAATCACTGCGTTTTTCACTCTCGCCGAGAAGTTAGACGTTCGCCTGTTGGAGCCGCATCCTAATGTCAGTAGCTATACGCGGACTGAGGACCTCCTTCTCGCGCTGCTGGCTCCATTCGCAACACCGGCGACGCTGTTGTTTACGGCATTGATCGTGAATCACTTGGACCGTTGGGCGTCTTCGCGCGGGGAGGACCCCGATGCCTAAGCTCACCGTTGACGGCATCGAAATCGAGGTCCCCGCGGGGGCGACCGTGCTGCAGGCTTGCGAGCTGGCGGGGAAGGAAATCCCGCGGTTCTGCTATCACGAGCGGCTCTCCATCGCCGGCAATTGCCGGATGTGCCTGGTCGAGGTCAAACCCGGCCCGCCCAAGCCGCAGGCGAGTTGTGCATTGCCGGCCGCCGAGGGACAGGAGATCCGCACCGACAGCGCGATGGTCAAGACCGCGCGCGAAGGCGTGATGGAGTTCCTGCTGATCAACCACCCGCTCGATTGCCCGATCTGCGACCAGGGCGGCGAATGCGACCTGCAGGACCAGGCCATGGCCTATGGCCGGGGCGCCTCGCGCTACGACGAGAACAAGCGCGCGGTGACCGAGAAGTACATGGGCCCGCTGATCAAGACCTTCATGACCCGCTGCATCCACTGCACCCGCTGCGTGCGCTTCTCCGAGGAAGTCGCCGGGGTGGACGAGATCGGCGCGCTTTTCCGCGGCGAGGACATGCAGATCACGACCTACCTCGAACAGGCGGCCAAGCACGAGCTGAGCGCCAACGTGATCGACTTGTGCCCGGTCGGCGCGCTGACCAGCCGCCCGTACCAGTACGAAGCGCGGCCGTGGGAGCTGGAAAAAACGCTCTCGATCGACGTCTCGGACGCGATGGGCTCGGCGATCCGGGTCGATAGTCGCGGGCGCGAAGTGCTGCGCGTGCTCCCGCGCACCAACGACGACGTCAACGAGGAATGGATCAGCGACAAGGCCCGCTACCAGGTCGAGGGGCTCACGAGGCGGCGGCTCGATGCAGTGTGGATACGCAAGAAGGGCAAGCTGGAAAAGGCGAGTTGGGACGAGGCCTTTGCGGCGATTGCCAAGGCCAAACCGGGCAAGAGCATCGCGGCGGTGGCGGGCGACCTGCTCGATTGCGAGACGATGTTCGCGGCGAAGGCGCTGCTCGGGGCGATGGGCTCGACGCTGATCGAGAGCCGTCAGGGCGGCATGGCCTATCCCACCGGCAACCTCGCCGCGGTGAATTTCAACTCGACCTTTGCGGGCATCGAGGAGGCCGATGCGATCCTCATCGTCGGCAGCCACGTCCGCTGGGAGGCGCCGCTGGTCAACGTGCGGCTGCGCAAGGCGGTCAAGCGCGGGGCCAAGGTGTTCGTGGTCGGGCCGCATTGGGACACGACCTATCCGGCCGAATTTCTCGGCGAAGATGCAGCGGTGCTCGGCAAGCTGCCCAAGCATGTCGGCGAGGCGATGGCCAAGGCCGAGCGACCGGCGATTATCGTCGGCGCGGGCGGCATTGTCGCCGGCGCGCTCGGTCCGGCGCTGGGGCTGGCCGAGCAGTGGAAGCTGGTCCGAGATGGTTGGAACGGCTTCAACGTGCTCCACCTCGCCGCGGCGCGGATGGGCGCACTGATGCTCGGTTTCGCGCAGAAGGGCGGGATGGCCGACCTGGTCGCCGCCAAGCCCAAGGTTGTGCTCGCGCTGGGTGCCGACGAGGTCGATTTTAGCCGGTTCGAGGACTCGCTGAAGGTCTACATCGGCCACCACGGCGACAAGGGCGCGCATGCCGCCGACGTGATCCTCCCGGGCAGCGCCTACACCGAAAAATCGGGCACTTACGTCAACACCGAAGGCCGCGTGCAGTTCGCCGACAAGGCCGTATTCGCCCA
>Ga0307505_10000746_pt1 | contig 32449 bp, 36 predicted proteins | sample 23_S_MG_FD_202183 | JGI IMG/M metagenome (GOLD analysis project Ga0307505, IMG submission 202183) | Soil microbial communities from Populus trichocarpa stands in riparian zone in the Pacific Northwest, United States - 23_S | ecosystem: Environmental > Terrestrial > Soil > Riparian zone > Trees... | reverse complement strand
TAGGGCCGGAACAGCGGGAGTGGCAGGGCTACTGATATCAGCACAACTGCAAACTACGGACATACCGACGGACATAACTACGGACATGACTGCGGACATGACTACGGACATGACTGCGGATGACGGCGACTGCACCGCGCAGTTCCTCGCCGCTATCCGCTCTCATGTCCGTTGTCTTGTCCGCTCGTCTGTCCGTTCGTATGTCCGCTGCTATGTCCGCCGTATAAGCACTCCGAGACCGGGGCCAGCGGGCATCCGCACAACGCCGCCCTCGATGGTGGCGCCGATGAAGGGGTCGTTCGCCACCAGCGCCGCACCGTCGAGGTCCGCGTAGTCCACCAGCGGCGCGAGGTGCGCCGCCGCGGTGATGCCAAGGCTCGACTCGAGCATGCAGCCCAGCATCACCTTCATCCCGCGATTCCGCGCCTCGATCGCCATCTTCCGCGCCTCGGCGAGCCCGCCGCACTTCGCCAGCTTGATGTTGATCCCGTCCACGGCACCATCGAGCCGCGGCAGGTCGCGCGAGTCGATGCACGACTCGTCGGCGAACACGGGCAGCGGCACCTGCCCGCGCAACCGCCAGTAGCCGTCAATGTCGTCCTTCGGCAGCGGCTGCTCGATGAGCTCCACCCCCTGCTCCGCGAGGAACGCGCCCATCGCGATGGCCCGCTCCACGGTCCACGCGGCGTTGGCGTCCACGCGCAGCACCTTGCGCGGCGCCACGCGGCGGATGGCGCGGATGAGGTGCTCGTCGCGGTCGGTGCCGAGCTTCACCTTGAGGATCGGGTACGCGTGCGCCTCCTCGATGCGGCGCGCGAGGTCCGCGTCGCTCTCCGGGATCGCGATCGTGAAGCTCGTCGGCGGCGCCAGGTTGGGGTCGAGCCCGAACAGCTCGAACACGGGCCGCCCCATCTTCCGGCCGAGCAGGTCGTGGGCGGCCGCGCTCATCGCGGCCCGCGCCGACGCCGCCTCCGGGATCACCCCGCGCATCTCCTCCTCGAGCGCCGCGATGTCGTCCAGCGACTCGATGGTCATCGCGCGGAGCCGCGGCGAGAAGAGCCGCAGGAGCGCCTCGTGGACCGTCGCGGCGCTCTCCCCGTAAAACGCGTTCGGCGCCGCCTCTCCCCATCCCTCCGGCTGCTCCGACTCCTCCGTGATTCGGACGTGCACCCGCTCGGACTTCGTCAGGGTGCCGCGCGCGATGGTGAAGGGCACGCGCGGATGCAGCGTGAAGCCGTTCCAGCTGACGATCACGGCCGGGCCCGCGCGACGTGCCGGGCCGCCGACGCGTCCCGCAGCGCGCTCCCCGCATCCGTCTCGCCGGCGAGGAATGACAGCAGCGCGTCGGCGAGGTCGTTCGCGCGCGCGAACCGCTGGAGGGGCGACTTGTTCAGGCACTGGAGCACGATGCCCGCGAGCCGCGGCGGGATCTCCGAGTTCACCTGCTGTGGCGGCACCACGGGCTCGTGCACCTGCTTGTAGCCCACGGCAAAGGCGTCCGGCCCGTCGAAGGGCGGGAAGCCCACCAGCGCCTCGTACATCACGATGCCGAGCGAGTACACGTCGCTGCGCCCGTCCACGAGCTTTCCCATCGCCTGCTCGGGGGACATGTAGTGCGGCGTGCCCATCGCGCGTCCGCTGGCGGTGAGCCGCCCCTGCGAGCGCGCCTCGGCGATGCCGAAGTCGGTCACCATCGCGTGCCCGTCATCGTCGAACAGGATGTTGTCGGGCTTCACGTCGCGATGCACGATGCCGCGGCGGTGCGCGTAGTCGAGCGCGGTGGCCGCCTGCGCCACCACCGACGCGGTCTCGATCGCCGGCTGCTGGCCGCGCGCGATCCGGTCCGCGAACGAGCCCCCCGTGAGGTACGGCATCACCGTGAAGAGGACGCCCTCCACCTCGCCCGCGTCGAAGATCGGCACGATGTTGGGGTGCACGAGCTGCGACGCCGCCCGCGCTTCGCGGCGGAACCGCTCGAGCATCTCCGCGTCCCTGGCGAGGTGCCCGTGCAGCACCTTGAGCACCACGGGACGCTGCAGCTGCGCGTGCTCCGCCATGTACACGCTGGCCATCCCGCCCCCGCCCAGGCGCCGCAGCACCCGGTACCGGCTCCCCGTGGCCTGCCGCAGCCGCGAGATCTCCTCGTCCGGCTTCTCGAACGGGTCGCCGATCTCCGGCAGCGCTGCCTCGCACCGGGCGCAGGTGGCCGCGAGGCTCCGGTTCCACGTGCCGCAATCGGGACAGAACACCTCAGGCCCCGAACTGCAGTCGCACGAAGTCGTACGGCGGCCAGGGACCGGTCAGCTCGATGCTCAGCTGCGGGTGCTTCTCCCGCTCCCCCCCGACCGCGTCGCGGAACTCGTCCCACAGCTGCCGCTCCACGAGGTAGGCCGCGCTCAGGGTGATCCCGGTGACCTGCTCGTTGTGCAGCGGCACCGTGGACACCGCGTGGCGCCGCAACCCCTTCGTCACCTCCGCGGCCACCGCGGCGAGGTCGCTGCCCGTGTCCCGGTCGGCCTCGCGCCCGCTCGCGCGAACGATGTGCACGCGCGCCGCCACACGGTCCTCCACCCACGCCAGCGCGTCCGACAGCGCGACGTAGTGCAGGTCCATCCACCGGTTGAGCACTTCCTCATTCCGGAACACGGTGCCCACCGGCAGGGGGAGGATCGCGTCGTCCCCGTACAGCGCGGACACGACCTCGAGGTGCCGGCGCGTGTCCTCGGGCTGCACGTCGTTCGCCGAGAACTCCCCCTCCTCCGCCAGCGCGCAGAGCTCCCGCAGCGCGATCAGCTTCACCCGGTCCGGCAGGTTCGGCCGCGCGTGGTTGTCCTGCGTCATGATCCCGTAGATGCGCAACGTCATCAGATGTATTTCTTCCAGCGAAGGATGACCAGCAGCAGCGCCGCAACTCCGAGCTGCAGCGCCAGCATGTACCAGAACGCGTGCGGCGACGAGCTCCAGGGGATGTCGCGGAAGTTCATCCCCCACATCCCGCTCACGACCACGAACGGGATGCTGATCGTGGCGACCACCGACAAGGCCTTGGTGACCGATCCCAAGCGATTCGACACCTGCGACAGGTAGCTGTCGAGCGTGCTGCTCAACAGCTCGCGAAACGTATCCAGCGACTCGATGATGCGGAGGTTGTGGTCGTAGATGTCGCGAAAATACACCTGGACGTCCGGGGCCAGCAGCGCCGACGGCCGATTCGCCAGGACGTTGAACACTTCGCGCTGCGGCCCGAGATGCCGCCGCAGCGACAGGGTGAGCCGCTTCACCTGGAAGATCTCGTGCAGCGCCTTGTGATCGAAGTCGTGAAACACCCGCTCTTCCAGCCCGTCCACGAACTCGTCGATGTCGTCGAGCACGGGAAAATAGGCGTCGATCGCCGCGTCCATGATCGCGTGCATCACCCGCTCGGCGCCCGCCCGCAGCAGCTCCGGTTGTCGCTGCACCCGATCGGCCACCAGCGCGGGCGACCTGGATTGCCCTCCGTGCACGGTGACGAGATAGTTCGGGCCGAGGAAGAACGAGATGTTGTAGGTCTCCATGTCGTACGGGTCGTCCGTCTCGGGGACAAACCGCACGCCGCGCACGATGGCGAAGAGGAAACCGGGATACTCGTCCACCTTCACCCGACTCGCCGGATTCATCGCGTCCTCGACCGCGAGCGGATGGAACCCGAACACGTTGTCGAGCAGCCCGATGTTCTGCCGGCTCAGCGCCCCGAGGTCCACCCAGAGCTCGCCCGCGCCAGCTCCCTCCCCGCGCACGACCGCGGCCATCTCGGCCAGCGAAAGCTCCCGCCGCAGCTGCCCCTGCGGGTCCACGTACAGCACGCTCGGCTTCGACGCATCCGCCGGCAGCTGAGGCGCCGCGGGCGCGGGATCGGTCATGCCGAGAAGCTACGCAGTTCCCCGAGGGCCCGCATATGCGCCACGCTCGCCGCGCCGAGCCGGTCGGGAGCGTACCCGCCCTCGAGTGACGACACCACGCGCCCTCCGCACCAGAGCTTCGACCGGTCCACGATCTCGGTGGTGAGCCCGGCCAGGTGTTCCGGCTCCAGGGTAAATCCGCCCAGCGGATCCCCGTTCAGGGAATCGAACCCGGCCGAGATGAAGACCAGGTCCGGGGTGAAGTCCCGCGTCGCGTCGTCGATCGCCCCCCGCAGCGCGTCGAGGTACGCCTCGGCCGGCAGCGACGCCCGCATCGGGACGTTCCACACACTTCCGTGCGGCCCGCGGTCGGCCGCCGCGCCCGTGCCCGGATACCAGGGCCACTGGTGCATCGAGATGAAGCGGAAGTCCGGCTCCGACTCCACCAGGGCCTGTGTGCCGTTCCCGTGGTGGACGTCCCAGTCGATGATCAGCGCCCGCTCGGCGCCGTGGCGCTTGCGGGCGTAGTACGCCCCGATGGCGACGTTGCCGAAAAGGCAGAACCCCATGGCGCGGTCGCGCAGGGCGTGGTGGCCCGGCGGGCGCACCGCGCAGAACGACCGGACGGCCCGCCCGTCGAAGGCCATGTCCACGGCGTCCAGGACGCAGCCGACGCCGGCGGTGGCCGCGTCCCAGGAGCCCTCGCTGGCCACGGTATCGGCGTCGAGGCGCCCACCGCCGGCGGCGACCAGCGCCCGCACCGACTCCACGTAGCCCCCGTCATGCGCCAGGACGATCTCGTCCGGGGTGGCGTGGCGTCCCTCGACGTGATGCAGCGCGGTGAACAGCTCGGGGTCGTCCCGCAGGGCGCGCGGGATGGCGCGAATCCGGCCGGTATGCTCGGGGTGCCCCCACCCCGTGTCGTGCCGCCCGCAGTCCGCGTGCGAGACGAAGGCGAGCGTCAGCGGACCACGCGCCGGCGGCGATGCGCGAGCAGCAGGATCGAGCCCGGCACGATGCCGGAATCCCGGAGCGTCGCGTGGTGATCCAGCAGCTCCCAGCCATGCAGCTTCAGCACGTAGTCGTCGGTGAAGTCGGCATTCGGGAGCAGCGCCGCCATCACGCGCTGCTTCATCGCGGAGAGCGGCGTGTCCGGCGTCGCCACCACACGGACGGCGTCCCACTGCTCGGCCGCCTGCACGCGGAAGGTCATCGCGCCCGCGCCCGGCGCGAGCTGCACCGCCGGACGGTTCGCGCGAAGCTGGGTGGTGAAGGTGGCGCTCATCGCGCGGCCTGCGCCACGGGAGGAAGGGTGGCGAAGAAGCGCGACACCTGCATGTCGAAGAGGTACGCCGAGCCGGTCACCCGCGTCGCGCCGTCCTTCGTCGTCACGCCGATCGCGATCTCCTCGGTGCCCTGGCCGCGGAAGGTCGCGAAGCCCGGGCCCTCCTTCTCGAGAAAAGCGGCGTACAGCGTATTGCGCTCGCTGAAGAACGTCTTGGCGCGCTCGATCACGTCCTGCGGCGCGAGCGACGTCGTCGTTTCCTGGAGTGTGCGTGAGCTGGACATGGGCTCTCTGCTTTACGATTGAGGCTCGAGGCTGAAGGCTTAACGCTGGTTCGTCGAGCCTCGATCCTCAAGCCTCGATCCCCAAGCCTCAAGCCTCAAGCCTTATACCTGCTCGGTACGTCTGCCACAAAGCTAGAGCCTTGTCCCCGTGCTGACGACATCCGGACGTCCCCGCCGAGCAGGCGAGCCAGCCGCCGCGCGATGGAGAGCCCCAGCCCCGAGCCGCCGTACCGGCGGGTGGCCGAGCCGTCCTCCTGCCGGAACTCGTCGAAGACGAACTGCTGGGCATCGGGCGCGATCCCCACCCCGGTGTCGCTCACCTCGAAGAGCACGCGGTCGCCCTGGGCGCGCACCGCCACGCGCACCTCACCGCGCTCGGTGAACTTGAACGCATTGCCGAGGAGCGCGGCCACGACGCGCGTCACCTTGCGCCGGTCCGTCGACATCGGGACCGGCCCGGCTGCCTCCACCACGAGCACGACGCCGTCGCGGCACCCCGCGCACGCCTTCCGCGCATCCGCCACCGCATCGGAGGCGTCGAAGTCCGACACGTTTACCGCGAGCTGGCCCCGCTTGAGCGAGGTGAGCTCCAGGAGGTCGCTGATGAGCCCGAGCAGCTGGTCGCTCGCGCCCTTCACCTGGGTGAGGGTGTGCTGCTGCTCGGCGGTCACCGGCCCGGCGAGCCCCTCTTCCATGAGCGCGATGTAGCCCATCACGGCGGTGAGCGGGGTGCGCAGCTCGTGGGAGACGTTGGCCAGGAATTCGTCCTGGAGCCGCCGTGCCTCGAGGATGGCGACGTACTGGCGCTCGAGCTCGGTGTTGGCGGTCGTGAGCGCCTCGTTGGCCCGCGACAGCTCCTCGATCAGCGCGGCCTTCTCCGCGCTCGCGGCCATCTGATCCGCCACCACCCGAAGCAGCCCGCGGGCGTCGTGCGAGAGGCCACCCGGATGCGCGAAGTAGAAGGTGACCGCGCCGATGACGCCGCGCGCGGTCTGGAGCGGAAGCGCGACCAGGGAGCGGAACCCGAGCTCCTGCGCCACCTCCTGCCAGTCCTGGAGAGTGTCGTCGGCATAGACGTCCGGCACCTCCACGACGCGACGCTCGCTCGCGGCCTCCCCACTCGGCCCGGCGCCGAGCTTCACCCGCAGCTCGCGGAGGAACAGCGCGTATCGCTGGGGCCAGTTGTGGACGGCCTCCAGGCGCATGAGGTCGGAGCCTTCGTCCACGACATAGACGCAGGCGAAGCTCGCGCCGACAATGGGGCTGACGCGATCCAGCGCGAACTGGTAGAGCTCCGCCGGCCTGCGGGCCTTGAGGAAGGCCTGGACGATCTCGCGCACGGCCATGAGCTCTCGCACACCAGCGTCGGCGCCCTCGCCGGCCGCCGGGTGATGGCGGTCGGAGCGATCCAGCGGCAGCACGAGTGGCTGGGGACTCACGATCTGAGAAAGTACAGCGGGTACGTGTCCGGGAAAAGAGTAAAGGCGGACATTGAACCGGACATTACGACGGACGTGACTGCGGACATGAGGACGGACATGGGTACGGATCAGAGGCGGGAACCGACGTTGACTCGACGTTGACTCGCCGCTGATCCGTCGTTGTGTCCGGTGTCATGTCCGATTTCATGTCCGATTTCATGTCCGGTTCAATGTCCGCAGCTATTTCTTTGGCGAAAGTGCTCGAATCTCGAGCCGGTGCACGAGCACGTCGGGCGGCGTCGCGATGACGTGGGCGACACTCTCGGCCACCTCCTGGGCGCTCAGCATCCAGCTCGGGTCGGCGCGGTGCGAGAACTCCGTGGCCACCGATCCGGGGTTCACGATCGAGACCTTCACGCCATGGTCGCGAACCTCGAGCATGAGGCATTCGGCAAACGCCATGGCGGCGTGCTTCGATCCCGCATACGCGGTGCCTCCGACGAACCCGCTGCGGCCGGCGATGGAGCCGATGACGATGACATGTCCGCGCCGACGGGCCACCATGCGCGGGAGCAGCGCGCGAGTCACGTGATAGAGGCCGTTGAAGTTCACGTCGACGATGGTGTTCCACTCCGCCGGGGTGAGCTCGAGCATCGGCTTGATGGGGCCGACGCCGGCATTGTTCACCACGACCTCCGCGTCCACTCCCTGCAGCGCGCGCGCAACCGCAGCGGGATCGGCGATGTCAACCGCTGCCACCGTGCAACGTCCCCCACCCGCCTCGATCTCGCGGGCCAGCGCCTCGAGCGCCGGTTTCGTGCGAGCGAGCGCGAGGATGTCGAAGTCTCCGGCAAGTCGGACGCCGATCGCGCGCCCGATCCCCTTCGAGGCTCCGGTGATCACTGCAAGCGGTTTCTTCATTGAAGCCTCCGCAACCGATGAAAGACCAAATTTCCCGAATTCCTCGAATTACCCGAAAGGGCCGCCACAGCGCTGGGTCTTCTTCGGGAAATTCGGGAAGTTCGAGAAATTCGGTAGTTGATTGGTTGAGCCCGGGCGCAACGAGCTACCCCAGAAGGCGCTCGATCTCCCGAATGAGCGGCGCGAACGACAGCTCTGCCCCGGACACCCGCATCGCCTGCTCGTGCGCCAGCTCGCGCTGGCCCTCGCTGAACAGCGCCTGCACGATCCACGGGCCCGCGCGCGGGTTGCGCCACCAGTCCTCGTCATAGCGCGTCACGAGCGACTCGTTGATCACCGCCTGCAGCTGCCAGGCCCGGAGGTAGCGCGCCGCGTAGTAGCGCGCGTCCACGTCCACGAACGCATCCGAGGGCGCATAGCGGAAGCTCGTGGCCCCCGTGAGCAGCTGGACATAGAGATCCGGGAGCGCGTCCCAGCGTACGGATCCGCCGTACAGCTCGGTCTCGTAGATGAGCTTTGCACAGTAGCGCCGGAGGAAATGCAGCTCCTCGAACCCTGCCGCGCGGAGGAACTCGCGCACTCCGTTCTCGCGGATGTCGGTGTACCGCTTCAGCCACCCGGCGTCCTGCATCCGGTGGTCGAAGAGCATCGCGTACGACTCGGTGACGGAGTTGTCGCCGAGCCAGGCGTACTCGAACGGGTAGTCCGGGCGGACGTACGCGAAGTGCAGCGCATGCCCGAGCTCGTGCAGGAAGGTGTTCCAGTCGGTCTGGCCGCCGTGCGGACGCAGCACGAGGTACACCTCGTCCGGCACCCGCACGGGTGAGCAGAAGGCGCGCGACCGCTTGCCGGGACGCTCCCCGGTGTCCAGCCGGATGCGTCCGTTCGCGAGTGGGTCAACCCCCATCTCGCGCACCTGCTTCTGGATCCGGCTCTCCATCTCGCGCGCGGGGAAGAACTCGTCGAACTCGCGGGCACGGAAGAGCGCGAGCGCGTCGGCGCGCGTCGCCTCGCCCGGCTCGATCCCGAGCCCCCGGCGCACGAAGTGGGCGTGCGTCTCGTCCCAGGCGGCCTGCGTGTCCGTCAGGAACCGTTCGCACTGCGCGCGCAGCGTGCCCAGCGAGATGCCCGTGAGCAGCTCCCACGTGGCGTTGTACCCTCCCGCCAGGTCCAGCCGCTCGGTGAGGTCGCGCTCCCGCTGGAACCGCTCGCGGCGCAGGGGCGCGAGCTCGCGCTCCACCAGCGCCGAGCGGGCCTGCTCGATGGCGAGCCTGAGGTCGCGGTCGGTGGAGTTCGCCATGTCGATCGGCGCGCGCTCGTAGGGCACCTGCGTGCCGTCCGGCAGCGGCACCATCGCCGATCCTTCCCAGGCGATCTCGCGCTCGTCCAGCGGCGCCAGCTCGCGCGCGCTCTGCGATTCCGCCTGCCACTCCAGGAGGATCCGCGCGCGGCGTCGCTCGTCAGATCCCTCCGGCTCGCCGCGAAATGCCTCGACCGCGAGCGCCAGCGAGTCGGCGCTCATGATGGGCGCGTATCGCGCGTAGATCGGCTGCAGCTCGGCGGTGGCCTTCAGCCCGGAGCCCGCGAGGTAGTACTCCCGCGAGATCTCCTCGGAGAAGGCCTGGCCGTCGCGGCGCAGCCGCTCCAGCGTCAGGTCGCGAGACGTTGCGCGATCCATTCGCCCACGCGGTCGGCCGCCACCCGCTCCTGCTGGAGGGTGTCGCGGTCGCGGATGGTGACGGTGGAGTCCTGCGTCGTCTGTCCGTCGATCGTGATGCAGTACGGCGTGCCCACCTCGTCCTGCCGGCGATAGCGGCGACCGATCGCGCCGGACTCGTCGTAGAACACCGGGAAGCGCGCGCGCAGCTCGCCGGCGAGCTTCGTCGCGAACTCGGGCATCCCGTCCTTCTTCACCAGCGGGAACACGCCGGCCTTCACCGGCGCCAGCGACGGGTGCAGCGCGAGCACGGTGCGTCCCTCGGTCTCCCCGGGCACCGATTCCTCCCTGTACGCATTCACGAGCGCGGCAAGCGTCGTGCGGTCGGCGCCCACCGACGTCTCGATCACGAACGGCAGGTAGCGCCGGTTCGACACCTGGTCGATGTACTCGAGCTTCTTCCCGGAGAACTCCTGGTGCCGGCCCAGGTCGAAGTCCCCGCGGTGGTGCACCCCTTCGATCTCCTGGAAGCCGAGGGTGCCGCCGAAGTCGAACTGGATGTCGAACGCCACGCGCGCGTAGTGCGCCAGCTCCTCCTTCGAGTGCGCGTGATACTGCAGCCGCGCCTCGTCGAGGCCGAGGCTGCGGTGCCACTGCATCCGCTCCGCCTTCCAGTACTCGAACCAGTGCATGTGGTCCGCCTCCGGATCCACGAAGAACTGCATCTCCATCTGCTCGAACTCGCGCGTGCGGAAGATGAAGTTGCCCGGCGTGATCTCGTTGCGGAACGCCTTCCCGATCTGCGCGATCCCGAAGGGCACCTTCTGGCGCGTGGAGCCCTGCACGTTCAGGAAGTTGACGTAGATCCCCTGCGCCGTCTCCGGCCGGAGGTACACCACCGCGGCGCTGTCTTCCACCGGCCCCATGAAGGTCTTGAACATGAGGTTGAAGAGCCGCGGCTCGCTCAGCGTGCCCTTCGTGCCGCAGGCGGGGCACTGCCCGTCCGGCGTGCCCGGCGTGCCCTTGATCTTCGCGTCGTCGGCGCGAAATCGCTTCTTGCAGTTGCGGCAGTCCACCAGCGGATCCGTGAAGCCGGCGACGTGGCCGCTGGCCTCCCACACCTTGGGGTGCATGAGGATCGCCGCGTCGAGCCCCTCGATGTCGTCGCGCATCCGGACCAGTGCGTTCCACCAGCGGTCCTTGATGTTCTTCTTCAGCTCGACGCCGAGCGGGCCGTAGTCCCACACGGAGCCGGTGCCGCCGTAGATCTCGGACGACTGGAAGATGAAGCCCCTGCGCTTGCAGAGGGACACGAGCTTCTCGAGGACGTCGGGGCTGGACAACGCAGGGACCAGGGATTGGGGTTCAGGGATCAGAGCTAGGGAACTTAGTGGAACTGACGGTACTCGTCCCTGTCCCCTGACCCCTGATCCCCCCGTCCCCTGTCCCCTATGTGTCGAGTTCCGCGCTCAACCGGGGCTCGGCGGAGGCGGCACGTCCCGTGAGACGCGCCACGATCTTCTCGCCGTGATATCGGCCGTTCTCGATGAACACCTTGTTCGCGTCGAACCCGGCCACCACCACCCCCGCAATGAAGATCCCCGGGACGCTGGTCTCGAGCGTCGCGGGGGCGTGCGCCGGGATCCCGGTCGCCGCGTCGATCGGCACGCCAGCCTCGCGGAGCAGTGTCGTGTCCGGCGCGAAACCGGTCATGACGTAAACGCGCGTCGCCGGCACGCGACTGCGAGTCCCCTCCGAGTCCAGCGTCACCGCATCCGACTCGATCCCCACGACGCGCGAGTTCCAGCGCGCCGCGATGCTTCCTTCCTTCACGCGGTTCTCGAAATCCGGCAGCACCCACGGCTTGATGCGCTTGTCGAAGGCCGGCCCGAAGTGCGCCAGCGTGACGCGGGCGCCGCTGCGCCACAGGTCGAGCGCAGCCTCTGCCGCCGAGTTCCCGCCCCCGACCACGAGCACGTCCTGGAGGAAGGCCTCGTGCCCCTCGCGGTAGACGTGCGTCACGTGCGGCAGCTCCTCCCCGGGCACCCGCAGCCGGTTTGGCGATCCGAAGAACCCCGTTGCGACGACCACCGCCTTCGTCGTTGTCTGCTGCTCCGCGCTGGCCGTCCGCGAATGCACGACGAACTCCCCGCTGGACCCGACGATGCGCGTCACCCGCTCGTACTGGCGCACCGGGATCGCGAAGTGCCGCACGATCTCCCGGTAGTACGCGAGCGCGTCGCGCCGCGTGGGCTTCTCGGTGGCCACGACGAACGGCACCCCGCCCAGGGAGAGCTTCTCGGCTGTCGAGAAGAAGCTGACGTAGGTGGGATACTGCGCGATCGTGCTGCAGACGACCGCCGCGTCCAGCACGAGCGGGCGGAGGCCGGCCCGCTGCGCCGCGATCGCGGTGGCGAGCCCGCACGGCCCGCCCCCGACGATCAGGAGGTCACAGTCCGATGATCTGGTCACGGCGGGTGCCGACGCTCACGTACGTGATCGGCGTGTCCACCAGCTCCTGCATCCGGTCCAGGTAGCGCCGCGCCTCCGCGGGCAGGTCCTCGATGCGGCGCGCGTTCGCGGTGGACGTCTTCCACCCGGGCATCCACTCGTACACCGGCTTCGCCCGGTCCAGCGCGGAAAGATCCGCCGGGAACTCGTCGTGCTGCTCGCCGCCGCCCTCGTAGGCGTTGCAGAGCGCGATCCGGTCGAAGGTGTCCAGCACGTCGAGCTTCGTCACGGCCAGGTCGGTGAGCCCATTCACTCTCGCCGCATAGCGCACCACCACCGCGTCGAACCAGCCGCAGCGCCGCGGCCGTCCCGTGGTGGCGCCGAACTCGTTGCCGAGCTTCCGCGTCTGCTCGGCGAGCGCGCTCTCCATCTCCGTCGGCAGCGGGCCGGCACCCACGCGCGTCGTGTACGCCTTCACAACCCCCAGCACGGCGTCGATGGCCATCGGCGAGATCCCCGCGCCGATCGCGGCCCCGCCCGCCGTGGTGTTGCTCGACGTGACGTACGGGTAGGTGCCGTGGTCCACGTCCAGCAGCGACCCCTGCGCGCCTTCCAGCAGCACCGCCGCGCCGCTCCGGATCGCGCGATGCACCACCAGCCCGACGTCCTCCGCGAGCGGCAGCAGCCGCTCCGCCAGCCGGCCCAGCAGGTCGAGGGTCTCCCCGACGCTCACCTGCTTGTTGCTGTTGAACCGCCGCAGCTGCGCTATGGCGTGCTCGGCGCCCTGCGTCACCAGCTTCTCGAGGCGTTCGCCATTCTTCAGGTCGAGCACGCGCACGCCGCGGCGGGCGACCTTGTCCTCATAGGCCGGCCCGATCCCGCGCCCGGTCGTGCCGATCTCCTTGCTTGCCGAGCTCTCCGAGTCCACCAGCTTGTGGTAGGGCAGCACGAGGTGTGCGCGGTCGCTCACGTACAGCCGGCCCTCGACATCCACGCCGTCGCGCACGAGGCCGTCGATCTCCACGAACAGCTGGTCGGGATCCAGCACGACACCGTTCCCGATGGCGCAGCGCACCCCCTCGTGCAGGATGCCGCTGGGGATCTGGTGCAGCACGAAGGTGGTGTCGCCGAGGTCCACCGTGTGGCCCGCGTTCGCGCCGCCCTGGTAGCGCACCACCCAGGCGGCCCGCTCGGCGAGCACGTCCACGAGCTTGCCCTTCCCCTCGTCGCCCCACTGGGCGCCGACGACGACGATGGTGCGCTTGGAATCGGCAAACATGGCTCGGCTCTCGGCTCTCGGCTTACGAGGTCATCCCGAGCGCAGCGAGGGATATGCACTGCTCGGCACTCGGCGTCGTGAAGCTACTCCCTGCCGCCGGGTCCTCAAAGCCGAGAGCGCAAAGCCCAGAGCCCCTTAGAAAATTGCCGCCCACAGCAGCCAGGCGGCGATCATGCACCCGGCTGCCACCTTCATCGCCGCCGCTACCGCGCGCCCCACCAGCGCTCCCCACGCCACACGCGTGGATCCACCCACGTCGGTGCCGCGCGAGAGCTCCATTCCCAGCGCGCCGATGAACGAGCCGGCGAACGCCCCGATGATGGGCCCGATGAGCGGCACCGGCACCCCCATGAACGCGCCGACCATCCCGCCGATGATCGCGCCCCACCCCGCGCGACGCGAGCCGCCGTATTTCCGGGTGTAGCTCGCGGACATCGTGAACTCGATCACCTCGGCGACGACCGCCACGATCGTGGTGCCGATCAGCACGAACATCCCGATGCTGTCGGGCACGAGAAACGAGTATCCAACCCCCGCCGCCAGCATCACCCACGTGCCCGGCAACCCCAGCGGGATGATGAGCAGCGAGAGGAACAGGATCACTCCGAGAATCAGGATTGCCATGAACTAGCTCCGGAGAAGTTCGCGCGCAGTGGCGGCCATGAGCGTGCTGGCGGAGGCAATCCCCGCGCCGGACAGGCGGTCCAGCGAGTCGGCCCGGCGATGCACCCGCAGGAGGGAAGCGTAGGTGCCGCGGCTGAACGTCACCGACTGGCTCCCGGTGAGCGAAAAGGCCACGGAATCGGTAAGCAGGCCAGGTGGCATCCGGCGCGGCGCCGCGCCTGACGCTCGCGCCGCGTGCAGCAGACGCTCTGGCGGATTCGCCGAGTACATCACCACGTTCGCACCATGATCGTCCACTCCGTCGCAGTTCAGCACCACCGAACCAGGGTTTGCCCTCCCCCACGCCAGCGCGCCCGCCAGTCCCAGCTCCTCCGCATCGGTGATCAGCACCCCCACGCGGTCGCCACGCGCGAGCTGGCGCGCTGCCTCGACCACCGTCGCCACCCCGGACGCGTTGTCCAGCGCGCCCGGTGAGTCCGCGCCCACCACACTGAGCACTACGGGCATGGTGCCCGCCAGTGTCACCGCGGTGGCCGCGCCCCAGGCGGCGAACGGCGCCGCCATTCCCACTGCCGACGCCCCCGCCAGCGCGAACAGGGCGAGCAGCCCCCCGGCCGTGACGACGACCCCCGCCATCCGCAGGAACGACGGCACCGGCTGCGACTTGGAATCGAGGTGCGCGCAGAGCCAGAGTTGCGGCGCGTCGCGGCCGCGCTGCGCCACCAGGTTCACCCCCGCGGAGCGCATGAGGGACATGCCCGTGACACCGGTCCGCATGAGCCACCGCGCGGCGAGGAACAGGACCAACCCCCCGCCCGCCAGGATTGCCAGTGGCATCGCGCCTCCGGTCCGGGAGCCGACGTGTCCGGCCACCGCGGCAAGCGCGGCGATCCCGGCTCCGATCGCGGGAGTGCCGAAGCGGCCCGGCCATGCCGAGTAGCGGAAGGGCTCCTCGTGCACCGCGAAACCGAGCCCGCCCAGCTCGGCCGCGACGCGCGAGCGAGCCCCGGCGATCGCGGCGGTGCCGGTGGGACGGGGAGCCGCCGCAAGATCGCGCAGCAGCGCGAGGCCGGCGTCAGGCGGCGACGGCGAGCTCCGCGTCACGCAGCAGCTGACGCACGGTCTCGAGGTCGCCGCCCCGCAGCGCCGTGAGCGGCCCTCGCGGCGCACCGCCCCGCAGCCCCACCGCGTCGAGCGCGGCTTTCACCCCCGCGATGCCGAGGTCGGCGACGATCCCCTTCCCGAGCGCTCCGAGCGGGCCGGCGGCGGCGTCCGCGGTCACGTCGTCACCCGTTCGCGCCGCGTTCCATACGGTCATCGCGAGATCACCCGCGAACAGCGCCACGGCGAGAATCCCCCCGCGCGCACCCATCTGCAGCGCGCGCCGGAAGAGCTGCGCGTTTCCCGTGAGCACGGTGAAATCGTCGGACTGCGCCGCGAGGTACTCGGTGAGTGATTCGGGGGCGCCGGAGCTGTCCTTGATCCCCACGATGTTCGGGTGCCGCGCAAGCTCGCCCACCAGCGCCCCGCCCAGCCGGAAATGCATGTACTTCGGGATGTTGTAGAGCAGGATCGGGATCGGGCTGCCATCGGCCACGGCGCGGTAGTGCGCGCGCAACCCGTCCTCGGTGACGGCGCTGCCGAAATAGTGCGGCGCCACGACGAGCGCGGCGTCGGCGCCGGCCTTCGCGGCGCTCTTCGCCCGCTGGACGGCAACGCGCGTGGACTCGGCGCCGATGCCCGCGACGAGCAGCGTGTCCTTCGGCACCAGCGGCCGCGCCCACTCGATGAGCTGCTCGCGCTCCCGCTCGTCCAGCAGGGGCGCTTCGCCGGTGGATCCGGTGGCCACGATCCCGTGCAGCCCCTGCGCGAGGTGCGCGCGGACGTTGTGCTCGAACGCGGCGCGATCCAGCTCGCCGTCGCCGCGGAACGGAGTCGTCACCGGTCCGTGCACGCCCGCGAACGACCGCATCGCCTACTGGGTGATGAAGTCGAGCCCCGCGCCCATGCCGGTGGGAGCGGCGCTCGTCGGCGCGGCCACGGCGTCGTTCCCCTCCGGCGTGTCGTGCTCGTGCATGCCCTCGACGCTCCCCCCGAACATCCGGAGCTTGAGCTCGAAGTCCGCCGGCTTGCTGGCCGCGGCCATCGCCGAGTGGAAGGAGATCTGCTTGGACATCACCAGGTCTGTCAGCGCCTGGTCGAACGACTGCATCCCGTACTGCTCCTTGTTCGACTCCATGTAGTCCTTGATCTCGCTGACGCGGCCGCCGTCGATGATCATGTCCTTCACCGCCGGCGTGTTGAGCAGGACTTCCGCCGCCACCGCGCGGCCCTTGCCGTCCACCGTCTTGATCAGCCGCTGCGAGATCACCGCGTGCAGCGACTCGGCCAGTCGGATGCGCACCACCTGCTGCTCGGCGGGCGTGAACATGGCCACGATGCGGTTGATCGTGGACAGGGCGTCGGCCGTGTGGAGGGTGGAGATGAGCAGGTGGCCCGTTTCCGCCGCCTTCATGGCGGTGTCGATCGTCTCCGCGTCGCGCATCTCGCCGATCATGATGACGTCGGGGTCCTGGCGCAGCGCCGACTTCAGCCCCTGCTTGAAGTCGGACGTGTCCGACCCGATCTCGCGCTGCGTGATCGCCGAGTTGATGTCCTTGTGGAGGAACTCGATCGGGTTCTCGAGCGTGAGGATGTGCCGGTTCGAGTGCTGGTTCATGTAGTTGATCATCGCCGCCATCGTGCTCGACTTGCCGGAGCCGGTCACGCCGGTGACGAGGATCATGCCGCGCTCCGCCTGCGCGATCCTGGCCAGGATCGGCGGAAGCGCCAGCTTCTCGAACGTCGGCACGTCGAGCGGGATGACGCGCATGACGATCATGAAGCTGCCGCGCTGCTTCATGATGTTCACGCGGAACCGCCCGATCCCCTCGGCGAACCACGAGCAGTCGTAGTCGCGGAGCTCGTCGATGCGCGCGCGGTCATGCTCCGGCATGAGGTGCAGCGCAATCTGCTTGGTCTGGTCCGGCGTCAGCGCCTGCTTCGTGAGCGCGATGAGCTTCCCGTGCACCCGGGCCCGGAACGCATCCCCGGCCTTGATGTGGAGGTCGGAGGCGCCGCGGTCCACCGCGGCCTTGATGATCTGGTTCATGGCAGTCAGTACCCTGCGTGCTTGTCAACCTGATTGCGCAACGGCTCGCCACGATCGTAACGGGCCCAGTTGTCGCAGAAGATGTCGAGGGCGCGGGGCCAGAATCGGCCGGGCGAAACGGGCGAGATATGGGGGGTGAGGAGCGCCGTTCGAAGGTGCCACAGGGGGCTCTCCCGCGCCAGAGGCTCCGCCTGGAAGACGTCGAGCACGGCCCCGCGCAGCCGCCCCGCCCGCAGCACGTCCGCCAGCGCGCCCTCGTCCACGAGCCCGCCGCGCGCCACGTTCACGAGCAGGGCGCCAGGCTTCATCCGGCCCAGCCGCTCTCTCGTCATCAGCCCCCGGCTCTCCGCGGTCAGCGGCGCCGCCAGCACCACGACGTCCGCGCCCGGCAGCTCGGCGTCGAGCGCATCGGTGCCGGCCACGCGCGCAAAGCCCGCGGGCACCCCGCGCCGCGGGTTCCGCCGGATCCCGGTGCAGGTGGCGCCGAGGGCGGTCAGGCGCTGCGCGGTCTCGCTCCCGATGCCTCCCGTGCCGACGATGAGCACCTGGGCGCCCCCGATCTCGCGCACCGGACTCCCGTCCGCGACGAAGAAGGCCTTGTCCCAGGTGGACTCGCGCTGCTGGGCGATCGCGACGTCGAGCCCGCGGAAGAAGTGCAACACCCCCGCGACGACATACTCGGCGATGGGAATGGCGTGCACGCCCGCGGAGTTGCTCAGCAGCACGCGACTCGCGACCATCTCGGGAAAGAGGGCGCCACCCACGCCGGCGGCCGCGGAGTGCACCCAGCGCAGCTGCGGAGCAGCAACGAACACTGGCCGGGTGATGCCGAACCCGAAGTAGGCCTCGGCATCGCCGATTGCTTCCAGCGACTCGGCGCTCGGCTCGGGCGGTCCGTCTCCGTCGGAGCTCGTCGGCGCGCGCACCACCCGCACCTCCCACCCCGCTGGTGCCGCGTCCCGGATGCGCCGCTCACCGTCCGGCGTCAGCGCCCAGTTCCTCGACCGTGCGGCCAGATCCACCACGAGGACGCGCGCCAGCGTCATTCGGATTGATTCGGCGTCGTTCGGAGCAGTTGGATCAACCGAGATGCACTCCGATGATGTCCTCGTGCACGAGCAGCTTCTCGGTCACCACCTCGAACTGCCGCGCAGGGCCTGCGAGCTTGAGCTCGAACACGCGGTCCTCGGCGTGATCGAAGATCTGCTTGCCGATGATCTTGATGCCACTGGCCTCGAAGATCCCATCGAGCTCCGCGACCGGGAAGCCGGGCTTCGCGCGCAGCGTGCAGCTCAGCACCCGCCGGGCCCGCCGGAGCTTGTGCTCCAGGTTCCCGAGGCCGGCGAGCACCAGTGTGACGAGGACGCCGGCGCCGGCGGCTTCCACGTAATGGCCCGCACCCACCGCGATTCCAATTGCCGCCACCACCCAGATGGTGGCCGCCGAGGTGAGCCCCGTGACGGTACCGCGGGCCTGCATGATGGTGCCAGCCCCGATGAAGCCGATGCCGGAGACGATCTGGGCAGCGAGCCGGCCCGGATCGCCGACGCGCTCGCCACCGGGCCCCTGGGCGATGCCGATGGACACATCGGTGATCAGGGCGGCGCCGAGGCAGATGAGGATGTTCGTGCGAAGGCCGGCCGGCTTGTTGGAGATCTCGCGCTCGAGCCCGACGGCGCCGCCAAGGACGACTGCCATGGCCAGCTTGAGCAGGAGGTCGAGCCGCAGCTCGGCGACCAGCAGCGTCCACCAGACCGGGACGCCGATCTCCGCGAGCAACGGCATCAGCCGGGCTCGCGGAAGGAGTGACTAGCGGGCGTCCAGGTCGCGGACGTCCCCCTCCGTCGTCTCGGGCGAGACGTCGTCGTACGCCATGCTGCGTGCCTGCTCTTCGAGCTGGGCGACCGCTGCCTCATCGGGCTCGGTAGGGGTGGCGAACTGACGGAAAACGGTGCCGCTGCACTGGCCGCACGTCACGGAATGGGGCACTTCACGATCGAAGAACTGCTCCTTCCCGCAGGTGAGACATACTAGCGTCACGAGCCCGACCGGGCCATTGCGATCCATGCAATGCTCCTCAGAACATGCTGGTGTGGGGGCCCTGCGCGCACTCCTCGCACAGGGTGGCGCTGCACTCCAGGCGCGTGCCGCAGCTTCCGCAGAGGCTGTACACCCGCACGCCGGTCGTGGACACGTCCCGGCAGATGGAGGGCCCCAGGGACTCCAGCAGCCTCTCGTCGAAGACCACGCTGTCCTGCTCTCGTGCCAGCCACGCGCGAACGCGGGCGACCATGGACCTGAGAAAGCGCATTCCGCATACCCCCCTTGGCAGATTGCGGAATGCAGGAGGCAGGCCAGATCAGTCCAGGCCCATCGCTTCGCGAACGTGACCCATCGTTTCCCGGGCGATCATGGAGCACTTCCGCGTTCCGGTGGCCAGCGCGTCATCCACGAGGCTCGGATCGCGCCGCAGCTCCTCCGCGCGCCGACGGATGGGGACGAGCTCCGTCTCCATGTTCTCCGCCAGCACCTTCTTGCAGTCGATGCACCCCCAGCCGGCGGTGCTGCACTGCACGGCGACGTGCTCGACCGTGGCTGGCGGACTGAACGCCTTGTGCAGGTGAAAGATGTTGCAGACTTCCGGCGTTCCGGGGTCGGTCTTCTTCACCCGCTTGGGGTCGGTGACCGCCGGACGCAGCTTGTCCCAGATCTGCTCGCGCGTCTCCAGCAGGCCGATGGTGTTGTTCATGGACTTCGACATCTTCGCCTGGCCGTCCAGCCCCATGATCCGCGGCGTGGGCGACAGGAGCGGTTGCGGCTCCGGGAAGTAATCGGTGCCGGCGCCGAACTGGTTGTTCCACCGACGCGCCACCACGCGCGACAGCTCGAGGTGCTGCACCTGGTCTTCACCCACGGGCACGCGGTCGGCCCGGTACAGGAGGATGTCGGCCGCCTGGAGCACGGGGTATGTCAGCAACCCGGCGCTCACGCTCTCCTGCCGCTGCGACTTCTCCTTGAACTGCGTCTGGCGCTCCAGCTCGCCCAGGGGAGCGACGGCGTTGAACACCCACGCGAGCTCGGTATGTTCCGCCACCGAGGATTGCATGAAGAGGGTGGCAACATCCGGATCGATGCCCGACGCAAGGAGCGAGATGGCCATGTCACGCCGGCGCTCGCGCAGTTTCGCCGGCTCGTACGCCACGGTGATCGCGTGGTAGTCCACGATGCACACGATCGTCGGAAACTGGTGCTGCAGCCGCACCCAATTCCTGACGGCCCCGAGGTAGTTCCCGACGTGGAGCTCGCCGGAGGGCTGGATACCGCTGAAGACCCGTGACATCACGTGAAGGTAGGAGTGCCCAAAATCAGGGGCAAGCAACGCGCTCCGATCGCGCTCCCGACCAACCGGGCGACCGCGCGCTGCTGGCGACCTGCGTCGCCGGCTGCGTGCGCGCCGCGGAGGTGATCCGCCCCGCCGCGAACCGGCTCGCGGAGATCGCGTGGGAGGTGAAGGGACCCGCGGACTTCGTCAGTGAAGTGGATCGCGGCGCCGAGCAGGCGCTCGGCGACGTCATCCGCGAGCGCCACCCCCAGGCGGTCCTCGTCGCGGAAGAGGGGACGCCCGGCGCCGATCGCGCCGCGCTGACGTTCGTCGCCGATCCCCTTGACGGCACCACGAACTTCCTCCACGGCTTTCCCTGGTATGCGGTGTCCATCGGCGCCCTGGTGGATGGCGAGATCGCCGCGGGCGCGGTGCTCAACGTGGCCAACGGCGAGCTGTTCACCGCGGTGCGCGGCGGCGGCGCGCGCAGGAACGGGCAGCCGATCGCGGTCTCGCGCATCACCGAGCCTTCGCGCGCACTGCTGGGCACCGGCTTCCCCTTCAAGGATCGCGAGGGGTTTGCTCCCTTCCTCGCCGCGCTCCCCGGGATCATGGAAGCCACGGCCGGAGTGCGCCGCCCGGGGTCGGCCGCGCTGGACCTCTGCGACGTCGCCTGCGGGCGCTTCGAGGGGTTCTGGGAATTCCGCCTCGCCCCGTGGGACGTTGCCGCGGGGCTCCTGCTCGTGCGCGAGGCCGGCGGCATCGTGACCGACCTCGACGGCAACCCCGCGCCCGTGGCGCACGGCCCCATCGTCGCCGGCAATCCGGCCATGCACGCGTGGCTGCTGACAAAACTCAGGGTTCAGGGGCTGAGGGATCAGGGGTCAGGGGCTGTGTAGTTTCCCTGAACCCTGACCCCTGAACCCTGACCCTCTGCACTGATGAAGTTGGTCGAAGTCGTCCCGAACTTTTCCGAAGGCCGCCGTCCCGAGGTCGTCGCGGCCATCCGTGATGCCATCGCGAGCGTGCCGGGCGTCCATCTGCTGGACGTTTCGTCCGACACCTCGCACAACCGCACCGTCGTCACCTTCGTGGTTCCGGTGGAATCGGCCGTCGAGGCGGCGTTCGCCGGGATTCGCGCGGCCCGCGAGCGCATCGACCTCACGAAGCACCAGGGCGAGCATCCCCGCATGGGCGCCACCGACGTCGTGCCCTTCATCCCGCTCGAGGGAAGCACGATGGAGGACTGCATCGTCCTCGCGCGCACCCTCGGCGAACGGGTGGGCAAGGAGCTCGAGATCCCGGTGTTCCTCTATGAGAAGGCCGCGACGCGCCCCGAGCGCGAGAACCTCGCCGACGTGCGGCGCGGCGAGTTCGAGGGGCTGCGCGACGAGATCGGCAGGAACCCCGCGAAGAAGCCGGACTTCGGCCCGGATCGCATCCACGCCACCGCGGGCGCCGTGGCCATCGGGGCACGCCCCTTCCTCGTCGCCTACAACGTCTACCTCGGCGACGCGAAGAACGTCGCCGTCGCCAAGGAGGTCGCCAAGGCGGTGCGGGGATCCACCGGCGGCCTTCGCTACGTGAAGGGGCTCGGCCTCGAGGTGGACGGGCAGGCACAGGTGTCCATGAACCTCGTGGACACCACGAAGACGCCCCTGCACCGCGCCTTCGAAATGGTGAAGATGGAAGCCGAGGCGCGCGGCGTGGCTCCCACCTGGAGCGAGATCGTCGGGCTCGTGCCCGAGCGCGTGCTGTTCGAGACCGCGGCGCGCCACATCCGGCTGCGCGAGTTCAACCCGGAGATGGTGCTGGAGCACAAGGTCCGCGCCGCCGTCACCGGTGGCGAGACGGTGAGCGGCTACGTCGCCGCCGTGGCCGGACCCACCCCCGCGCCCGGTGGTGGCAGCGTCGCTGCCCTCGCGGGCGCACTCGGCGCCGCGCTCGCCCAGATGGTGGCGGGTCTCACCCTGGGGCGGAAGAAGTACGCCGCCGTCGAGGGGGAGATGAAGGAAGTGGCGCTCAAGGCCGCGGCCCTGGTGAACGAGCTGTCCGCCCTCGGCCCGCGCGACGCCGCCGCCTATGGCAGCGTCATGAGCGCCTACAAGCTGCCGGGCGATACCGAAGCCGACGCCGCGTCGAAGAAGCGTGCGGTGGACGACGCCCTGCTCGGCGCGGCGGAGGTGCCCCTCGAGACGGCACGCGCCTGCGTCCGCGTCCTCGAGCTGGCACAGGCGGTGGCCACGCGCGGGAACACCAATGCGGTGTCCGACGCCGGCGTATCGGCCCTGCTCGCCCACGCGGCCTGTCGGGGCGCCGTCTACAACGTCCGCATCAACGTCGCGGCCCTCGAGGACAAGAGCAAAGGCGCCCGACTCGTCGAAGAGAGCGGGCGCCTGCTCGAGACCGCGTCCAAACTGGCCGACGACGTTACGGCGTCGGTGGAGCGGGCGATCGGCTAGGGTCCATCAGCGCGTTGAAGAAGAAGCGGAACGTGCCGTGCGGTTGTGCCCGGAAGAGGATCTCCGGGCCGAACAGGTAGACGTTCCCCTGGCCCAGCCGCGCCTCGACGATCGCCGCCGCGCCGTTGAGGTGCTCCTGCCCCCACGCCCACCCGCTGCGCAGCGGCGTCGGCGAGTCGTACCACGCGATGGTGCGCACCCCCTTCGACGCCGCGTCCGCCTCGAGCCGGAACGCCGGGCTCTCGTCGAACATGACGTCCACCGTGCGCGGTGAGCCCCAGGCGATGGACGCCGTGGTGTCCACCGCCATCGCGAGCAGCGAACCCGGGATGTAGTACTTCTCGCCCGGCAGCCGCCGTTCCTCGCCCGCCGCCGTGCGCTCCACCAGCGCGTTCCGCACGGGAAGGTCCAGCATGTACGCGAGCTGTGTCGCCGAGCCGATGGTGAGCACCTCGCCCCCGGCCTCGACGAACCGGCGGATGTGCGGCACCGTCTCATCCGTGATACGCCCGCCCATGTGACGCAGGCTGTCCGGCGGCTGCCGCTGCTGTCCGCCGAAGCCGCCGAACCCGCCCGGGTTCGGGATTGCCCCGTCGGGGAGCACCAGCACGTCGTACTTCGCGCGCAGGTTGCCCGCGTTCAGCTCCACCGGATATACCACCGTGAACGGGATCTCGTACTGCTCCATGATCCAGCGCGTCCATCCGGACGGCATCGAGCCGCCGTAGGTGTCCCAGAGCGCGATGCGCGGCAGCCGCACCTGCGCCATCGCGCCCGGCCGCGCCGTGACGCCGTGCGCGCTGATCCCGAGCCCGCGCGCCGCGGCCTCGATCACCTGCGCGGCGTTCCCCGCCGCGGGCACGTAGAAGCTTCCCGCGGCGTGCGTCCGGCCGCCCGCCGTGAACGGCGACGTCAGCCGGCTCACCGGCACCCCCGCCTTCAGGAGCCGCGCGGCGGCGATGAAGGCGTCGTTCTGCTTCGGCGACAGGATGAACCCCGTGGCCCCGCTGGCGTTGGCCACCGTGCCAGGCGCCGGCGAGGCGAGACCGCTGATCCGCTCGCAGGGACAGGTGTACGCGTCCAGGATGCGATCGAACTGCACACCCATCTGGAACGCCAGCGTGTAGCCCGCGTTGTCATACGGCCGGGTGGGCGTCGCGCCGGGATAGGCGAAGTCATTCGGATGCTGCTGCGGCTCGAACATGTCCAGCACGTGCGGCCGGAAGGCCTGCGCCATGGGCACGACGTACGAGCCGGCAGGGTACGTCTTCCCGGCGATCGTGAAGGCGCGTGTCGCGCGCTCCACCGTCACGCCGACGTGGCGCAGCGTGTTGATGAACTTGGTGGCGGTCGGAAAGTCCGCCTGCGACGCCGGCAGCACGTAGGCGCGCGGATCGCGGTCCGCCGGATCCCGCAGGATGCGCGTGAACAGCTCGGGAGGCGCGACCTGGCCGCCGCCACCGCCGCCGCCGCCGCCACCGCCGCCCTGGCCGGCCGCCTGCGCCGCCCGACGCGCACTGTCGGCCGCGGCGCGGAGGCGGTCCACCTCGGGCCCGCTCACCGTCCAGGTGTCGCGCCGGCCGCGCTCGATCGAGTTCATTCCCATCCGCCAGATGTTGAACAGGAACGTCTCGCGGTAGCGCGACGCGATGTCGGTCACCGCGTAGTTGGCCGTCACCGAGTAGTCCACCGACTGCCGGAAATGCCACGCCTGCGGCTCGATCGGGAACGGCTGGTCGGCCGTCGGCTCCTGCCGGCCCGGCACCAGCGGGATGCGCATGGGCGTGGGACTGCCGATCGTCTCCGTCAACAACCCGATCATGTTGTGGAAGTACACCGTGGTCCTGAGTCCGCCGTTCCACCAGGTGGAGTATCCCGCCGCTCGGCGCATCACGACGCCGGGCTTGTTCTCGGCGATGAAGCGGTGGTGCATGGCCGCCCCCACGAGGTCGAGCCCCGAGACGATCAGGCGGTCGAAGTTGTGGTTGTGCGGATCGCGGAACGGGGGCGCGAACATCACCGTGCCGGTCGGCCCGGTCTGGTGATGGTTGTACATGATCTGCGGGAACCACTCCCGGTAGAGCTGGTGGTTGAGATTCTGCGTCTCGGCCTGCGCGGACATGTAGAAGTCGCGGTTGTTGTCATGCCCGATGTACTTCTGGTAGAGGCGCGGGATGTTGATGTTGCGCTTCGTGGGGTCCGATTCGCTCATGTACCAGTTCGACACGAGCTGCATGCCGTCCGGGTTGGCATGGACGAAGAGCACGATGACGTCGTTCAGGATCCGCATCGTCTCGTCGTCGCTGCGGCTCACGAGCTGCCAGCTGGTCTCGAGGAGCTGGTGTGCGCCGAGCACCTCGTTCGCATGGAGGCCGCCGTCGATCCACACGACCGCCTTCCCTTCCTTCGCGAGCGCGCGCGCCTGCGCCGAATCGATCCCCTCCGCGAGAGCCAGCCGCCGGGCGATCTCCTGGTAGCGGTCCAGCCGCGCGAAGTTCTGCGGCGCCGTGACGATCGCCATGTACTGCGGCCGCCCTTCGGCGGTCTTCCCGATCTCGACCACGCGCATCCGGTCCGATTCCGCGTCGAGCTTCCGCCAGTACGCGCTGAACTGGTCGTAGTTGGCCAGCCAGTAGTCGTCGCCGATGTTGTGGCCGAAGAATTCCTTCGGGCTGGTGAGCCGCTGCTGCGCGGGGAGCGCGCCGGCGATGACGAAGACGAGCACCGCAAGCGTTCGGAGGGTACGGATTGGCATCGCGACTCCTGGTCAGTTCGTGGTCTTCAACCAGCTGTAACAGCTTTAACGCGGGAACGCGCGGATGTGCTGAATAGCGCGGAGTGGAAACTGAATTGACAGGGGCTTGCTGGACTGCGCTACGGCCGCGTCAGCACCCGCGGCCCGTTCTCCGTGATCGCCACCGTGTGCTCGAAGTGCGCCGAGCGGCTGCCGTCCACCGTCACGATCGTCCAGCGGTCCGGAAGCGTTCGCGTGCCCGCCGCGCCCGCGTTCACCATGGGCTCGATGGCGATCGTGAGCCCGGCCACGAGCTTCTCCTTCCGCTTCGGCTTGCCGTAGTTGGGCACCTGCGGCTCCTCATGGAACTCGGCGCCGATCCCGTGGCCCACGAGGTCGCGCACGACGCTGAACCCCGCCGCCTCCACCACCGCCTGCACGGCAGCCCCGATGTCGCCGATGTGGTTCCCGGGCGTCGCGGCGGCGATCCCGGCCTCCAGCGACGCCGCGGTGACGTCCAGCAGGCGGCGCACGATGGGGTCCACGTCGCCCACGGGCAGCGTGATCGCCGCGTCCGTGTAGAAGCCGCGAAAGGCGACGCCGGCATCGATCGAAACGATGTCGCCCTCCTTCAGCACGCGCTTCTTCGACGGGATGCCGTGCACGATCTCGTCGTTGATGGAGGTGCAGATGCTGCCGGGGAATCCATACAGCCCCTTGAACGCCGGCGTGGCCCCGTCGTGGCTGCGAATGAATTCCTCGGCCACCCGGTCCAGCTCCGCGGTGCTGACGCCCGGCCGCACGCACTGGCGGAGCTGCGCATGGGTCTTGCCGAGGATGGCGCCACCCTGCGCCATCAGCTCGACCTCGCGCGCCGACTTGAGCTGGATCACCGCGGGCTAGTGGCCGAGGGCTTCGAGCGCGCGGGAGGTCACGTGCCGCACGTCGCCCGCCGCCTGCACCGAGACCACGCGCGTCCCGTGACGCTGGTACCACTCGAACACGGGCGCGGTCTGGCGCTCATAGACCTCCAGGCGGTTCCGGATCGCGTCGGGCTCGTCGTCCTTGCGGCGCATCAGGGCGCCGCCGCACTTCTCGCACGTGGCACCCGCGTCCTTCCCCGTGTAGGGGGTCTGGCATTTCTCGCACACCGTGCGCTCGGCGAGCCGGCGCACGATCTCGTCGTTCTCGATCTCGAAGGCGAGCACGGCGTCGAGCTTCCGCTTCATGCCCTTGAACACCTTCGTGAGCCCCTCGGCCTGCGGCACGGTGCGCACCACGCCGTCCAGGATCACCCCGCGCTTGAACTCCTTGCGCGCGAGCGTCTCGCCCACGATGCCGAGGATGACGTCGTCCGGCACGAGGTCGCCGCGGTCCATGTAGGCCTTGGCCTGCGCGCCCAGCGCGGTGCCCTCGCGGATCGCCGCCCGCAGCACGTCACCGGTGGCGAGCGTCGGGACGCCGAGCGCTTCGGCAAGCTTCGGCGCCTGGGTGCCCTTGCCGGCACCGGGTTTTCCGAACAGAAGGATGTTCATAGTGGCGGGTGGTTCGTGGCTCGTGGCGAGTGGCAATGATCACACTGGCCACGAGCCGCTCCCCACCAAGCACCGGGCTTAGAAGCCCCCGGTGGGCTGTCTGCCGCGGAACTTGATGCGTCCCTTCTTCATGAAGCCGTCGTACTTCCGCAATAGCAGGTGCTGCTGCATCTGCTGGAGCGTATCGAGCGCGACGCCCACCACGATCAGCAGCGACGTGCCGCCGAACTGCGCCGCCGCCGGCACGTTGATCAGCGTCGTGAGCCACATCGGCAGGAGCGCGATGGCCGTCAGGAAGAGCGCGCCCGGCAGGGTCACCTTCGACACCACGTCGTCGATGTACTCGGCCGTCTTCGAGCCCGGCTTCACGCCGGGAATGAACCCGCCCTGCTTCTTGAGGTTCTCCGCCAGGTCCACCGGGTTGAAGATGATGGACGTGTAGAAGTACGTGAAGAACATGATCAGCACCGCCGACAGCACGAAGTACATCGTGTTGCCCGGGTTGAACATGTCGGCGAATTCCTGGATGCGGGCGCCGCCGAAGAACTGGGCGAGCGCCGCCGGCACCACGAGCACCGACTGCGCGAACACGATCGGCATCACGCCCGCGGAGTTGATGCGCAGGGGGATGAAGCTGCGCGACGCCTCGCGCATCCGCCCGCGCGCCATGGTGCGCTGGGGGATCTGGATCGGCACCTTGCGCACGGCCATCGTCACCGCGACGACGCCCGCCACGACCGCCACCATGATCACCACCAGCGCGATCAGCGACAGCGGCCCGATCGCACCCGTGCTGAGGAACCGGAAGGTCTGGAAGATGCCGCCCCAGATGCCCTCGACGATCGAGAAGAAGATCAGCAGGCTCGCGCCGTTCCCCAGGCCACGCTCCGTGATCTGCTCGCCCAGCCACATCACGAACACCGCGCCGGCGGTGAGGAAGAACGCCATCTGGACCTGGAAGGCGTAGCCGGGCTCCCCCACCACGCCGGGAATGCCCTGCGTGAAGAGCGCGAACCCCCACGCCTGCACCCAGGCCAGCACGACCGTGGCGTACCGGGTGTACTGGTTGATCTTCTTCCGGCCCTCCTCGTCCTTGTTCATCTTCTCGAGCTGCGGCAGGACCGCTGCCGCGATCTGCGCGAAGATGCTGGCCGAGATGTAGGGCATGATGCCCAGCGCGAACACGGTGGCGCGCGAGAGCCCGCCGCCCGTGAACAGGTCGTACAGGCCGAGCAGACCGCCGGCGCCCTGGTTCTGGAAGAAGTCCAGGAGGGCGCCCGAGTCCACGCCCGGCGCCGTCACGTGCGCGCCGATGCGATAGACCAGAAGGCACAGGAGCGTGAAGAGGATCTTGTCCTTCAGCTCCGGCGTCCGGAAGATGTTCTGGACCGCCTGTGCCGCGTTCGACTGGGCCATGCTACTCGACCTTCCCGCCGGCCTTCTCGATCTTCTCCTTCGCGCCGGCGCTCACCTTCACGCCGCGCACCGTCACCGCGTGCGCGATCTCGCCGTTGCTCAGGAGCTTCGCGGGGCCCTTGTTGGACTCGATCAGCCCTGCCGCCGCCAGCGACTCCGGGGTGATCTCCGTGCCGCTCGGCACGTGCTCGAGGTCGCGCAGCGACACCACCTGTGGTTCCTCGCGGAACGGCGGGGTGAAGCCACGCTTCGGCAGCCGCCGCGTGAGCGGCATCTGGCCGCCCTCGAAGTGCGGCTTGCCGCCGCCCGGGCCGCCATGACCCGCGCGCGCCTTGCTGCCCTTGTGTCCCTTGCCCGACGTCTTGCCCGTGCCCGAGCCCGGGCCGCGGCCGAGCCGCTTCCGGTCGCGATGCGAGCCCGGCGTCGGCGCCAGGTTCTCGAGGCCGATCCGCGGCACCGTGGCGTCGCCCGCCGCGGCTTTCTTCTTGGTCTTCGTCGCCATTTACTTGCTCTCCTTCGCGGTCACGGGCGTCACCTCGATGAGGTGGCGCACCTGCTTGATCTGTCCGCGCAGCCCGTCGGTCATCTCCTGGACCACGACGGCCTGGTGGTGCTTCAGGCCCATGGCGCGCAGGGTGAGGCGGTGCCGCTCCGGATGGCCAATGCCGCTCCGGACCTGCTTGATGCGCACCTTGCCGGACTTCGGCAGCTTGAACGCCGGCGCCTTCTTCGGGCCGCGCGACGGGTGCCAGACGAACGTGCGAGGCATTAGACCGCCTCCTTCGACCTGGCGCGCGAGCGGTAGCCGATCGCCGACGGCTCGACGCCGCGCTCACGCGCGATCTGCTCGACCGTCGTCAGCTGCCGGAGGCCGTCCAGCGCCGCGAGCACCATGTTGTGCGGGTTGGTGGAGCCGAGGCTCTTCGTGAGGATGTCGGCGATGCCGGCGCACTCCATCACGGCGCGCACCGCGCCACCGGCAATCACGCCGGCGCCCGGAGCGGCAGGCTTCATCAGGACGCGACCGGCGCCATGGTGGCCCACGACCTCGTGCGGGATCGTCGCGCCGGTGAGCGGCACGCTCATCATCTTGCGGCGCGCGCCGTCCACGGCCTTGCGGACCGCTTCCGACACCTCGTTCGCCTTGCCGGTCGCGAAGCCGACCTTGCCCTTGCCGTCGCCGACCGTCACCAGCGCGTTGAACGAGAAGCGCCGGCCGCCCTTCACGACCTTGGCGACGCGGTTGATCGCGACGACGTTCTCGATGAGCTCGGAGCCCTCGCGATCGCCGCCACGGCCGCCATCACGGCCGCCGTCTCGTCCGCCACGGCCACCGCGGCCGCCGCCCGGACCGCCCTGGCCGCCCGGACCGCCGCCGCGCCCGCCCGGACCGCCCGGACCGCCGCGACCACGGCCGCCGCCCGGACCGCCGCGACCACGACCACCACCGCCGCCGCCAGGGCCGCGTCCGCGGGGACGCTCGGCCGGCGCCGGCGCTGCCGGCGTCGGGGTCTCAGGGGTGCCTTCGGGATTCTGTTCCGACATTGATAATCGTCCTATGCGTTGATGCGTCGAATTCGTCGAATGCGGCCGTTAGAACTCGAGGCCGCCCTCACGGGCGCCGTCCGCGACCGCTTTCACGCGGCCGTGGTAGCGATAGCCGGCGCGGTCGAACACCACGCGGCTGATGCCCGCGGTCTTCGCGCGTTCCGCGATCAGCTTGCCCACCGCCGCCGCGCGCTCCGACTTCTTCCCCTGCTCGATCTTCTGGTCCGAGACCGTCGCGATCGTGCGGTTGGTCACGTCGTCCACGAGCTGCGCGTAGATGTGCTTCAGCGACCGGAACACCACGAGGCGCGGACGCTCCGCCGTGCCGGACACCTTGTTGCGCACGCGCAGGTGGCGCTTGAACCGCCGCTGCGCGCCCGTCCTGGGGGTTACCATGCTGCGCATTACTTGCCTCCTGCCTTGCCGGCCTTCCGGCGGATGATCTCACCCGCGTACTTGATGCCCTTGCCCTTGTACGGCTCGGGGGGGCGCAGCAGGCGGATTTCCGCCGCCACCTGGCCCACGATTTCCTTGTCCGCGCCCTCGACGTGCACCGTGGTCGGGTTCGGCGCGGTGAGCTTGATCCCCGCCGGCGCCTTGAACTCGATCGAGTGCGAGTAGCCGAGCGCGAACTGCAGCCCGTACGGGCGCGGCTCCGCCTTGTAGCCCACGCCCGAGATCTCCAGCGTCTTGGCGTAGCCCGTGGTCACGCCCTCGACCATGTTCGCGATCAGGGTCCGTGTCAGGCCGTGCAGCGCCTTGTGCCGGTTCTCGTCCGACGGACGCGTCACCGTGATCGTGTCCCCCTCCACCGTGACCGTGAGGTCCTCGGGGAAGATGCGCTTCAGTTCACCCTTGGGGCCCTTCACCGTCACCGTGGACCCCTGGACCGACACCGTGACGTTCTTGGGGGTCTTGATGGGCAGTTTGCCGATTCTCGACATCGTGAGTGCTCCTTACCAGACCAGCGCCAGGAGCTCGCCGCCGGTGCGCGACTGGCGCGCCTCGCGATCGGACATCAGCCCCTTGGACGTGGACAGAATGGCGACCCCGAGTCCGTTGCGGACGCGCGGGATCTCCTGGACGCCGACGTACTGCCGCAGCCCGGGCGACGACACGCGCTTCAGCTCGCGGATCACCGGCTCGCCGCCGGCGTAGCGCAGGCGGACGCGCAGCACCTTCTTCCCGTCGTCGGTCTCGAGCGTCGCGTAATCCTGGATGAAGTTGTTCTCCTTCAGGATCCGCGCGATCTCGGTCTTCATGCGCGATACCGGCATGTCCACGCGGCGATGCTTGGACTGGCACGCATTGCGGATGCGCGTCAACATGTCGGCGATCGGATCAGTCATGCTCATGCGATTCTTCTCTCTTCCTCCCGTATCCCTGCGGACGCGGAGAATTTCATGGTGATCCTGACGTCAGACGTCTGACGTCAGTCGTCTGGCCTACCAGCTTGCCTTTCTAACGCCGGGAATCATCCCCGAGAGCGCGAGCTCGCGGAAACAGATCCGGCAGAGGCCGAAGCGGCGCAGGAACGCCTTCGAGCGACCGCAGCGCGAGCAGCGGTTCTTCACCCGGACCTTGAACTTCGGCTTCTGCTTGGCCTTCTCGAGCAGTGATTTCGGTGGCATCAGCGCGCCCTCCCCTTCCCGTCCTCGGTGCGGAACGGCATCCCCATCTCCTTGAGCAGCGCCAGCGCGTGGTCATCGCGCTCGGCGCTCGTCACGATCGTGATGTCCATTCCGTGGATCATCTCGATGTCGTCGTAGTTGATCTCCGGGAACATCATCTGTTCCTTGAGCCCCATCGAATAGTTGCCCCGGCCGTCGAACGAGCGCGTGCTGAGGCCGCGGAAGTCGCGAATGCGCGGGATCGCGACCGCGACGAACCGGTCGAAGAACTCCCACATGCGGGCGCCCCGGAGAGTGACCGCCGCGCCGATCTCCTGCCCCTGCCGCAGCCCGAAGTTCGCGATGGACTTCTTCGCGCGCTTCTTCACCGGCTGCTGGCCCGTGATCGTCGCCAGCTCCTCCACGATGCCGTCGAGCATGCGCGGCTGCTTGATGGCCTCGCCCAGCCCGACGTTCAGCACGATCTTCTCGATCGTGGGGATCTGGTGCGGGTTCTTGAAGCCGAACTGCGCCTGCAGTTTCGGGCGAACCGTCTCCATATAAAAGGCGCGCAGGCGCGGTGCAGGTGCAGGTGTACCTGCACCGGCGTGTGGACCGCGCGACTTCTTCTCGCGCTTGTCACCGCCCTTCTGCTTGCCGCCCTCCGGCTTCGCAGCCGGCTTGGGGGCCTTCTTCTCTTTCGTCTCGGTAGCCATGTCCCTGTCTGCCTAGCGGTTGCGCGCGATGGCTTCGCCGCTCTTCACGCTGATGCGTTCCTTGGTGCCATCCTCGTCGATGCGCGCCCGGATGCGCGTCGGCGTGTCCTTCTTCGGGTCCAGCAGCATCACGTTCGACGCATGGATCGGGGCCT
>Ga0307505_10000745_pt1 | contig 32481 bp, 35 predicted proteins | sample 23_S_MG_FD_202183 | JGI IMG/M metagenome (GOLD analysis project Ga0307505, IMG submission 202183) | Soil microbial communities from Populus trichocarpa stands in riparian zone in the Pacific Northwest, United States - 23_S | ecosystem: Environmental > Terrestrial > Soil > Riparian zone > Trees... | reverse complement strand
GGCTGGAGGGCGCGTACCGCACGGCCAACGGTTTCGTCGTCGATCTGAACGGCTGCATGCTGGCGGCAGAAGCCAGCGCCAACCTGGCGGCCGGCCGCATCGAAGGCAAGCCGGCACGGCTGACCTGCAACTTCACCGACGGCCGCTCGCAGACCTGGGACGTGGGCGGCTGGCTGGTGGACGGTGACGACGGCATCCGCGGCGTGCGCGGCACCATCGTGTCCAACGAGGAAAAGAAGATCGCGCTGCGCAGCTTCGGCGCCGCGCTGGATGCGGCGGGCCGCGTCATGGTGCAGGACCAGATGACGTTCCAGACCTCGCCCATCGGCACCGTCGGCACGATGACCGGCGATGCGGGCCGGGCCGTCGCCGGCGGTGCGCTGTCGGGCGCCGGCGCCGCACTCAACGAGGAGATCCAGAACTACTACAAGCTGTTCGCCCCGTCGATCCAGGTGGGCGCACAGACCGCAGTCACCGTGGTGCTGACCAATCCGCTGGAACTGCCGACGGAGGGCGCGTATGTCGCCGAGACCTTCACGCGCACGAGCCGCTGAAACTACGCCGCTGCAGAAGCCGGCGTGCGTGCCGTCGCGTGCACCGGCCAGTGTGGTCGCTTGCATCGCCTGCGCCGCGCTGGCCTCCTGCGCAACGCCCGCTGTTGACGTGAAGGTCCCGACGTCGTCGATGGACGACGCATACCGCGCCAGCATCGGCGCCGGCGCGGCAGGCGCCGCCGTACCGGCGCGCGGCACCGCCCGTATCGTCGAGACGACGATACGACCCGACCGTCCCGCGCCTATCGTCGCGGCGCCCGACATCCGCCTCGCGTTCTTCTACCAATGGGTAGATGCAGAGGGCAACCTGCACTACCCGAGCTGGGTCGCGATTCCCGTCGAGACCTTCCGCTGGGTAGTGCCGGCGCTGGCGCCCACCGACGGCACGCTGCCGCTCGACGGCTCGCGCTCGCAGCCCGCGCCGGCCGACCCTCTGCCCAGGAACCGTCATGGCAGCGAATCCCGTCCCGGCCAACGCTAGCCCGCAGGCCGACCGCCTGCGCCTGGCGCCCTTCCTGGCTTACGAAAACGGCGTGCAGGCGGCCGGCGTCGCACATGCGTTGGCGCTGCGCGACGGGGGCATCGGCTTCGCGTTTGCCATCGGCGTGCCGGCCATCGAAGCGGTGCCGGACGGCCGCGCGTGGGTCGCGCACACGATCGACGCGCTGGTGCGCACGCTGCCGGCAGGCTGGGTGCTGCAGGTCTTCCGCCGCAACCTGTCGCGCTTCGAGGCTGCGCTGCAGCTGTTCGAGCAGCGCGCGGGCGGCGTGGGATCGGCGCTGGCTCCCCTGGCGCGTACGCAGCTCGCGCGCTTCCGCGAAGCACAGCGCGACGGCTTCTTCCCGCACGATGCCGTGCTGAACTTCTATCCGACCACCGAGGACCTGGTGTTCGCGGTGCGCACGCCGGCGTGCCGCGCGCTGAATCCGCTGGCCGGCGCGCGCGCCGCCGCGCGGCGCGACGACGAGCTGCGCGCCACCTTCCGCGCGGCCGTGCAATCGCTGCGCATGACGGGCCTCGCATTCGAACTGATGCCGGCGCCGCAACTCGTCGGTTACATCACCAGCCTGCTGAACCCGGCGCTCGCGCATCGCACGCCCGCGTATTGCCCCGACGTCGGCGCCAACGACGCCAGCGACGCGGTGGCCGCGATGGTCGACATCCGCCCGGACCCGGAACATGCATGGTTCCGCGGCTTCATCTCGGTCGACGCCGGCGGCGAACGCCACTTCCGCGTGGTGTCGATGATGTGGCAGCCCGCCGGCATGAGCGACGGCATGCTCGACGAGCTGTTCCAGCCGCTGCGCGACCTCACCGTGGTCGCGACCTTCCGCGCGCTGGACCAGGGCGCGACGCGCGTCGCGATGAAGACGCGGCGCTTCGTCAACAACCGCATGCGGCTGCCGTGGAACGCCGAGGAGCTGGAGGCGATCAACGAATCGATCAGCACGGCGATCACGCGCAACTTCGAGGGCGAACGTTACGTGCTGTTCCGGCTGCAGGCGGTGCTGCACGAGGCCACCGCCGAGGCCGCCGACGATGCGGCCGCCTACGTCGCCAACGGCCTGCACACACGCTTCGACGTGCCGGCGCTGGTCGAGCAGGACATCGGCGGTTCACTGATCCTGCAGGGCTGTCTGCCGTTCGCGACGTCGGTGAACGCCGAGCGCAGCTTCGCGCGCCAGCGTCGCATGATGTCGCACGATGCCGCGGGCCTCGCCTTCGCCGCCGGCACCTGGTCGGGCATCCCGCGCGACGTCAACACGCTGTACGTAAACCGCTGGGGCCGTCCGCTGATGGTCAGCACCTATCACGCGGACACCAACGCGAACTTCATGCTGTCGGGCGGATCCGGCGGCGGCAAGAGCTTCTGGGTGCACGACCTGGCGATTCAGGAGCTGCGCATCCCCGGCGCGCGGCTGTACCTGACCTCGGTGAAGGCCGACTACAAGAAGCTCGCGCTGGCCTACGGCCGCTACGTCGAGCTGGACCTGGACGGCGCGCACTCGATCAATCCGTTCAACGGCACGCCCACACCCGCCAACGTCGAGTTCTGGACCGAGGTGCTGACCGCGATGGTGGTGGACGGCAGCTCGGCCAGCCACGTGACGCGTGAGGAGCGGCTGCTGCTGGCCGATGCCGCCAAACTCGCCGCCGAGGACACCGCGCTGCGCTACCACGGTGCGCGCGAGACGCTGCTCTCGCACATCGTTGAGAAGCTCGCCGGCTTCGAAGGGCGCATGGGCAGCCAGCTCGCGCAGCGCTTCCGCGACTACTACGGCGACGGCAAGTACGCGCGGCTGTTCGACCGCGCGTCCACGCTGTCGCTGGAGGACCGGCTGGTGTTCTTCAACCTGCGGCTGGTCGCGTCGATGAGCTGCGCCAACGCGGCGATGCTGGCGATCTTCCGTTTCGTCGACGGCGTGATGACGGATCCGCAGCTGACCGGCGTGCCGAAGACGCTGCTGGTCGACGAAGGGTGGGCCACGCAGCGCGACGACTTCTCCGCGCGGCTGGTCGAGCGCGCGGCGCGCATCTACCGCTCGTTTGGCGGGCGTTTCGGCGCGGTGTCGCAGAGCTTCGAGGACTTCGACACGCCGTTCGGCCGTGCGCTGCTCGCGAACACCGCGACCAAGATCGTGCTGCCGCAGGATGCGAGTTCGCTGGCGAAGCTCCGCAACTACATCGCGCTGAACGACGCCGAGTTCGAACTGGTGCGCAGTCTGCGCATGGTCAAGGGCGCGTTCGGCGAGTTCTTCATGCGCATCGAAGGCAAGGGCGCCACCGTCGGCCGCGTCGTACCCGATGCGCTGCGCTACGCGGTGGCCACCACCGATGCGCAGGACCTCGCCGTCATCGAAGACTACGTCGTACAGGCGAACGGGCGCTGGAACGATGCGATCGAACGCTTCGCGCGCGAGTATCCGTACGGTGTGGCCGCGCGCCGCGCTGCGCAACCGCCGGCGGATGCCGCGCAGCGAACGGAGTTCGCGCGATGAAGCTCGAGCAGCTGCACGCTGACGCGGACCTGCTGCGGCGGCACTCGCTGCCGCTGGCGGCGGCGCATCGAGCGATTGCCGATGCTGAGCTGCCGCCTGCGGCATCGGACTGGCCCCACGATGTACGGCCCGCGCAGCGCGGCAGCGACGCGCAGCAGGCAACCAGCCCCGACTGGTCGGCCGATGCACTCCACATCGCCGATGCGATGGATATGAGTTCGTCCGCAGCATCGAGCCTGCCACCACTGTTCGCCGCAGACGACGAGAACTGGCCGCCCCCGCCCCCGCCTACGGAAGCCGCCAAGGCACGTGCGTCTTGGATCGAGCGGCTGGCCCAGGCCGCCGCCGCGAGCAGCGTGCTTGCGCGGCGCGACGTTGCGGGCATGGGCGACGCGGACGCGGCAAATGGGGCGACGCGGCGTCAGTTGAACCTCGCGCCGTGGCTGGCGGCCGGCGTCATCGGCATCGTGCTGCTGGCACTGGCCGCAGGGCTCGTCAGCCACCAGCGCGTGGATGCCGAGGCCGCGCAACTGGTGGAAGCCAAACGCAAGGCCGCCGAACAGGCGCTGTCGCTGCTGCATGCCGCCGATCGATCGGCATCAGGCGCGCCACCGCGCCCGCCCGAAGCGCTGCCGGGCGGAACACCGTCCGCCAGCGAGCCCGCGCCGCGGTCCGCGGCCGACCTGCCCGCCGACGGCCGCGCTCGACACGATGCGATGCTGGCTTCTATCAAGGGCGGCACCGTGCTGGCGTCACTGCCGCCCAGTGCGCTGGCGCAGCCTTCCGCGCTGCCCGCCGATCTGCCGCCCGCGAACGTCACGGCGGCCGGCGCGATGCGCAACAGCGCCGCACCGGTTGCCGTCCGCCCCGCGAAGAAAGTCGCGCTGGTCGTCGAAGGCACGTCGGCTGCGGCAGCACGCCGCCCGCAACCGGCGGACCCCCTCGCCGTCGCCGCCGTGCGCGGCACGCTGAAGGGCGCGGCGACACCGCAGCACCGCGTCTATCAACTGCGTGAGAGCGACGGCGAATGGCTGGGTTTCGTCGCGCGCGCCGACGCCGATCCGCTGGCCGCCGGCGTATGGACCGGCAGCGGTGATCCGCTGGCCGGCGGCTGGCGCGTGGCCGAAGTCACGTCGCAGCGGGTGACACTGGTCGGCGCCGACGGCACGCTGGAGATCCTGCGGCCATGAGCATCGGGCAAGCCGGCATGCACATCGCAGCGCGTGCCGCGCTGTGCACGACGCTCGGCTGCCTGCTACCGGCTGCCGCGGACGAAGGTGCGGCGCCCGTCGATGGCTATGGGCACGTCGACGGCCGCTACTGCGCCGCCGCCGCACGGCTCGTGCTCGACGACGGACGCCGGTTCGAAGTCGATGCGTCGCTCGCGTCAGGGACCGCCGTGGAGGTGCGGGGCGCCGCAATCGAAGCAACCGTGTGCGGTCGCGCGCCGCGGCTGGCCGGCGCGCTCGTCGTCGTGCCGCCGCGGCCGGCGATCGAGCTGACGCTGCATGCGCACGACTGGTCGCGTCATGCCGGCGAAGTGGACACGCTGACGCGTCGCTTCCCGGCCGCACGGCTGAGACTGCGCGTGTTGGCAACCGACGCGAACCAGGCCCATGCGGCAGTGCTGCGCATCGGACTGCAGTTGCTGCAGCAGCGGCCCGATCTGATGGCGCGCTCGACGATAGCGCCGATGCCTGTCGGTACCGCTGCGCGCGAGGCCATGCGCGGATGGCGCGTTACCTTCGACGCAAGTGACGAAAGGACGGTTCATGCCGATTCGGCTGACGACGTGGCTCGCTTGCTGGCCGCTGCTCGCTAGCGCGCAGACCGCCGGCCTCGCCGACGCACCCGGCCCGGCGCCCGGCGCGGGCTGCAGTGTCTTCGTCGTCGGGCCGTGCATGCCGCGCATCGGCAGTGCATCGGCACAGGCTGTCGCCAGTGTGCCGCAAGCAACGCGGCGAATCAGCGCGTTATCCGCTTCTGCGACCACGGCACAGCCGCTGCCCGCCGCTTCGGCCATCGAACCCGGCGCGCCCACCGACACCGACATCGACCGCTACATCGCGAGCCACGGCAAGCCGCCGCGCGAAGTGGCGCGCGCGCTGCTCGATCCCAGCGACGCCAACATCGCCGCGATGATGCGCCGCCTGCAGCGCGACCAGGCGATCGCCGCCTACGTCGGCCAGCGCATGACCGAACTGTCGCAGAGCGACCCCTCGCTGCTGGTGGCCGGCACTGCGGCGCCGGGCGATCTGCCTTCGTTCACCGGCCTGCGCCTGGTGCTGGTCACGCGGCCCGACTGCGCGGCATGCGATCGCGCGGCGCAGGCACTGCAGCAACTGGTCGCGACCTACCCGACGCTGGATGCACGCGTCGCGGTGGCCGGCGCGCGCGACGCGCAGCAGATCGTCCAGGAAATGGCGCGTTCCGGCGTCACGCTGCCCACCGCGCTCGCCGCCGACGCGTTGCTCGCGCGCATCGGCCGCGCGCTGCCGTATCTGCTGGTCGCTGACGTGCGCCAGCAGCGCGAAGGTCTGATCGCCGCCGCCGACATCGAAGCCGGTCAGCTGCGCCAGGCGCTGCTGGCGTTCCGCCGCGCCGCACCGGTGCACGCGCCTGCCGTCGCCTACGCCCCATCGCAGAAGGAGTGACGATGAAACGCCCGCTGATCCCCGCGACACTCCTCGCTGCCACGCTCGTTGCGACATCGGCCAATGCGCAGCCCAACGGCCTTTACGACTCCATCGACGCGTCCGGCGCGCGCTTCGGCGCGAACATCGGCGCGGGCGTCAGCCACCGCGGACCGATGCAGGCTAGCGCGGCCGCGGAGTTCGGCGGCAAGGCCGCGCTGTCGTGCTCGGGCATCGACTACAAGGCGTTTCTGAACGGGTTCAAGCCGCAGGAACTGCTGAGCGACCTGACCGGCTCGCTGCGCAACGGCGCGCAGGCCGCAGCCACCAACTACGTGATCGCGCTCGCGTACTCCAACCCGACCATCGCTTCGGTGCTGGACATGATGGACCAGCGCTACTCGGCGCGCTTCCAGGCGTTCGCCGAGCAGTGCAACGCGGCGCAGGCGCGCGCCCGCGGCGAAAGCGAAGGCGCGCGGCAGATGGCGGCCGGACAGGACCAGTGCTTCAGCCGCAGGATCGGCGAGGGCGCTTCGCCCACCGAGGCCTACCGCGACTGCGCGAAGGCCGCCACCATCGCGTCGATGAATCTGCCGGCCGGTCTTGACCTGAAGGCGTTCATGACGGACTACTCGTCGGTCAACGTCACGCGCGAGCTCGAGGTGCTGCTGGGCCTGCTGCCCGATACACGCACCAGCGCTGATGGCGTACAGATCAAACCACCCGCGCTGAGCATCGCCGGCGCCAAGGCCAACATCGAGGACCGCGTGATCAACGCCATCGATGCGATCGTCGCCGGCACTTCACCGGACGACATCCCGGACTGCGCGCCGGAGGCCATCGCCACCGCGATCACGGGGCCCAACGATCGTTGCATCCCGGCGTCGGCCGCCGCGCTGGTGCGCTCGCCGGCCTTCCTCGGCGCGCGGCTGCTGCCGTCGCCCGAGCAGGCGCTGTACGCCGCCGCGCTGGCCCAGCAGGTGGCGAGCGTGGACATCCGCGCCCGCGTGGTCGAACTGCGGCAGCAGATCGCGAAACTCGCGCCGAAGCCGGCGGCGGCCGCTTCCGCCGAGGACGTCGGCGGCCGGCGCGATGCGCTGCTGCGCGAAGTCGATCGGCTGGAAGGCGATGCGCGCGCACTGGAGGAACTGGCCGCCTCCAAGGCACAGCTCGCCCGCACGCAGATCCTCGCGATGCAACGCGCGGGCAACCGGCTGCAGGCTGCGCAGTCCGGCGCCGAGCGCATGAAGCTTGCGGACCGCAGCGCCTTCGTCGGCGGCCTGCGCGCGCTGTTCGGCATTGCACCCTGACGCTGCGCCGTGATCGATACGCTGGACCTGATCGACACCTACGCGGCAGCCGGCTATGCGTGGCTGGCGAAGGCGCTGCCGCTGCTGCAGGCCGAGGTCTGGTTCATCGGCTCGCTGGTGCTGGCCGGCACGGCATGGGCAATCGTGCGCGAGCTGCCCGGCTCGCTGGAAGGCCGCGGCGATCCGCTGTGGGGGCTGGTCCGGTACTGGCTGGCGGCGTTCACCGGCGTCCTCTTCCTGCACGTGACGGTGGCCGGCCCGATCCACGACTTCGCGCCGCGGCTGCACGCAAACTTCGCGAATGCGCTGGGCGGCAGCGGCCGGCTGACGCTGCCGGCCTATGCCATTGAAGTGCTGGCGCGCGACGCGGTCACCGTCGCGCTGCGCATCACCAACCCCGCGAAGCAGCAACTGGTGCAGGTGCCGGCTGCGCAGGTCGCCGCGCAGCGCGCCATCGAATCGTCGCTGGCGAGCGCGGACGCGCAGTTCAACGCGAACCGCGCGGTGTGGCGCGAGGTGGTGGCGCCCGCCTACCTCGACGCCAGTCCCGCGCTGCGCGACGCACTGCTCGCCGCCGGGCTGATGCACGCGTTCCTCGCGCCGCCATCGGACCTGCACGACGCGACCCCGGCCACGCAGCAGGCGCGCCGCGTACGGCAGATCATCGACCAGGTGCAGCCGCCGCCGCTGGCACCGTTGATTGCCGCGCTGCAGCCGCTGATCAACGAGCGCCTTGGAGGCGAGCTCGGCTGGACGCCCGACGGCAGCGACGTCGAGGTGCGCACGGTCGGCGATCTCACGCGCAGCGTCGCACAGGCGCTGCCCGCCGCGCCGGCAGCGATCATCGCGCGCGCCGATGCTCGCGACGCGTTCGACCGCGGCCGCGCGACGCTGACGGCGGTGGCGACCGACACCAGGCGCCTCGATCCGCAGCGCTTCGGCGAGCTCGGTGCGCTGTACACGGCGCTGGGCCGCGCGGGCGACGCGGCGGCCGCCGCCGGCGTGCTGCGCGATCCGCTGGCGACGATGTGGTTCGGCGCCACCTGCCAGCGCGACCAGGCGCTATGCGTGCGCGCGCTGGTCGATGCGCTGGCCACGCAGGACGTCGAAGCGCAGGGCGGCGAGCGCAACGCGCTGGCACGCAACGCCGCCGATATGGCGGGCTTCGTCGTCACGCTGGCCGGCCGGCTGCTGGCCACCGTGATGGAGGGGATCATCAGCAGCGTGATGCCGGCCAGCATCGGTTACGCGAAAGCCATCGTCGTGCTGCTGTCGCCGTTGGCGCTGCTGCTGATGCTGTGGCCGGGCCGCTTCGGACTCGCGCTGCAGCTCACGATCGGCGGCCACGTGTTCATCGCACTGTGGACGATGCTGTACGTGGTGTGGGATCGCTTCACCGGCGCGCAGCTCACCGCCGTGTCGGGCTTCCGCTCGCTGGTGGACAACGCGGCACCCGCACCATTGCTCGCCACCAACCTCGCGCAGATGCTGATCGTCGCCGGCTACTTCGGCCTGACCGTCGTGGCCTGGGCGGTGACGATGCAGGCCACCGGCGCACTGGGTCGCGCAACTGCTGCGGCCGCGGGGGCCGGCTACGCGCGCCTGCAGGCGACCGCCGACCGCACGGCGGGCCAGCTCAACCGTCACGGCATCGGCAGCGTGCGACTGATCGGCCGCGATCTGTCCGCTGCGTTGCGCGGCAGCCGCAATCCGCTGCAGGGCAGCCGCCGATGAGAGGCATCGCGTTGCTGACGATCGCCGTGCTGCGTCCCGTGGCGATAGGGCTGGCGACGCTGGCGAAGGTCATCGTCGTCTTTCACTGGACGACGCTGCGCGACATCGCCGTGGCCATCGCGGCGGAGCTGCGCGCCGCCGCGAATGCGGAGTCCGACGACTGGCGGCGTTGATCGCGATGAGCCCTCGAACTACAACGACACCGCCTGTTGCGCTGCCGATCACCCGCACCACCGTCGCGTTGCTCGCACTGCTGACCGCTCTCGCCTACGCGGCCTTCATCGGTATCGGCGGCGCGGGCAGCCGCACGATCTACGTGCTGCTGGGCGCGCTGGCGTTGTTTCCGGTCGATCGCTTCGCGGCGCTGTGGCGCATGGTCACCGATCGGCGGCCGGTGCCGGCGTACTACGGCACGGCCGCCGCGCTGGATCCGCGCGAAGGCCACGCCGAGCCGGCGGACCTGCACCTGGTAGGGCGCATCCTCGAACGGCGCCGGCTGTAGTCGCGCCCCATCCGCCGATCACTGCGCGAGCTTGCCGGTCAGCGCGTCGATGCGCGCCATCACCTCGGGTGTGAGCTTCGGCACCACGTCCAGCGCCTTCATGTTCTCGGTGATCTGCTCGACGCGTGTGGCACCGGTGATCACCGTCGACACGTGCGGGTTGCGCAAGCACCATGCGAGCGCGAGCTGCGCCAGCGTGCAGCCCAGTTCCCCGGCCACGCCCTGCAACTCGCCCACGGCGGCGTTCTTCGCCGGATCCGTCAGGCTGTCGCGCAGGAACGCATAGCTTTCCAGCGCGCCGCGCGACCCGGCCGGCACGCCGCTGCGGTACTTGCCGGTCAGCAGCCCCGACGCCAGCGGACTCCACGTCGTCAGCCCCAGGCCGATGTCCTCGTACAGCCGCGCGTATTCCTGCTCGACGCGCTTGCGGTGCAGCAGGTTGTACTGCGGCTGCTCCATCACCGGCTTGTGCAGGTTGCGCCGGTCGGCGATGTCCCACGCGGCGCGGATCTCGTCGGCCGTCCACTCGCTGGTGCCCCAGTACAGCGCCTTGCCGCGCTGGATGATGTCGTGCATCGCCCACACGGTTTCCTCGATGGGCGTGTAGGGATCGGCGCGATGGCAGAACACCAGGTCCACGTAATCGAGCTGCAGGCGCTTGAGCGACCCATCGATCGCGTCCAGCAGGTACTTGCGGTTCAGCGTGTTGTTGTCGTTGGGGCCGGTGCGCATGCCCCAGTAGAACTTGGTGGACACCACGTAGCGGATGCGCGGCCACGCGAGCTCCTTCAGCACGGCGCCCATGATCGATTCGCTGGCGCCCTTTGCGTAGATCTCGGCGTTGTCGAAGAAATTCACGCCGGCATCGAAGGCGGCGGCCATCAGTTCGCGCGCGGCGCGCGTGTCGACCTGGGTGCCGTAGGTGACCCACGAGCCGAAGGACAGTTCGGAAACCTTGAGGCCGGAACGGCCGAGACGGCGATAGTTCATTGCGGTTGCTTCAGTGAAACATCGGACCCGCAGTGTAGTGACCTCGCGTTCAGCGTCCGCGCGTCAGCGGCACGAAGCGCACTGCGATCGTGCTGCGCGTGACCGTGCGACCGTCGGCCTCCTTGCGGATCAGCAGCAGGTCCTGGCCGACGAGGACCGGCCCGACCGGGATCACCAGGCGGCCGCCCGGCGCAAGCTGCGCGATCAGCGCCGGCGGCACGTGATCGGGCGCCGCAGTGACGACGATGCCGTCGAAGGGCGCGGCCTCCGGCCAGCCGAGGTAGCCGTCGCCGACGCGCGTCTCGACGTTGCGCACGCCGGCTGCATCCAGCGCGGCGCGCCCGCGCTCGGCGAGCGGCGCCAGGATCTCGATCGAGTACACGCGCTTCACGCACGCCGCGAGAACCGCCGCCTGATAACCCGACCCGGTGCCCACCTCCAGCATCACATCGCCAGGCCGCGGCGCCAGCAGTTCGGTCATCAGCGCGACGATGAACGGCTGCGAGATCGTCTGGCCCTGACCGATGGGCAGCGGCCGGTTCTCGTAAGCGCGCGCGGCCAGCTCCGGCGGCACGAAGCGCTCGCGCGGCACGGTGCGCAGCGCCTGGCGCACGCAGGGACTGAGCGCCGCGCGGCCGGTGGAAGCGCCGGTCTCGCGCATCAGCGCGTCGATGTCCTGCAGCAGGCGTTCACGCGCATCGGCCAGCGCGTCGCGCGCATCCGCGGTCCGCGCCAGCGTCAGGCCGGCCGCCGCCGCGAGTTGCGCGAACCAGCCGCGGCGCGTGAGCATGTCCTCCGTCCGCCGCATCAGCCGCGTGGCGGCGCGTGCACCGGATCGACCCAGTACACGGCCTCGGGCTTTTCCACCGGCTCGATGTCCAGGTTCACCACCACCGCTTCGTTGTCGCTGCGCACCAGCACGCATTCGAGCGGCTGGTCGGGCGACGCGTTGATCTCCTGGTGCGGCACGTACGGCGGCACGAAGATGAAGTCGCCCGCTTCGGCCTCGGCCACGTACTCCAGCCGGTCGCCCCAGCGCATGCGCGCCTTGCCACGCACGATGTAGATCACCGATTCCAGCGCGCCGTGATGGTGTGCGCCGGTCTTCGCGTCCGGATGGATGGTCACGGTGCCAGCCCAGATCTTCTGCGCACCGACGCGCGCCGCGTTGATGGCGGCAGCGCGGTTCATGCCCGGCGTCTGCGCGGTGTTGGGATCGAGCTGGTCGCCCTTGATCACGCGTACGCCCTGCGTGCGCCAGTCCGGATGTGTGGTGGTCATCGGAAATTCCAGTCGATGGACGCTCGCATCATGCGAGCCGGCAGCGCAGGCGGCAAGCGGTACGCCTCCCGCTCTCGCCGCATGGGTATAAGAACATGCCGAACGCAGCGTCTGGCAGTACCGGTCTTGCGGCAAACTCGGCCTTGGCGGTCGGCTCGGCAGGCCGCTGACTTCGATCACCGCCCTCCATGCTGCGCCTCCTTATCTTGCTCGCTTCGCTGTGGCTCCCGTCGCTGGGCGTCGCACAGCCGCTGCTGTCGCCCGACGAACTGTCTGCGAGGCTCGGCGATCCGGCGCTGCGCATCGTCGACATCCGCGCGACACCGGCCAGGGAAGCATCGTCGTATGCCAGCGGGCACATTCCCGGCGCGCTGTCCGCGCCCTACGGCAAGTGGCGCGGCCCGGCAGCCAACCCCGGCGCGCTGCCCGACGCCGCCGCACTGCAGTCGCTGATCCGGTCGCTGGGCATCGACGCCGGTACGCCGGTGGTCGTCGCGGCCGAAGGCAAGGACACCACCGAGTTCGGGGCCGCTGCGCGCGTGTACTGGACGCTGAAGGCCGCCGGCCTGACGCGGCTTTCCATCCTCAACGGCGGCATGAAGGCCTGGCGCGCGGCCGGCGGAGCGGTGACGGCGGACGTGCGCGCGGTCGCACCGTCGCAGTTCGTGGTCGCGTGGAACCCGCAGATCATCGCCTCGCGCGAGGAAGTGCAGCAGGCCGCCGCACAGCAGTCCGACCTGCTGCTGGATGCGCGGCCGCTCGCGTACTTCCGCGGCGAGAGCCGCCATCCGGCCGCGCGCGCACCGGGCACGCTGGTCGGCGCAAAGAACGTGCCGCACGACGTGTGGTTCGTCGGCGATAGTGCGCGACTTCAGTCGACAGCGGATGCGCAGCGCATCGCGGCCGAGCACGGCATCGCGACCGACCAGCCGACGGTGTCCTTCTGCAACACCGGCCACTGGGCGGCCACCAACTGGTTCGTGCTGTCCGAGGTGCTGGGACAGAAAGACGTGAAGCTCTATCCGGAGTCGATGGTCGGCTGGTCGCAGGCCGGTTTGCCAATGGATCACGTGCCGGGACGCCTGCAGCAGTTCTGGCTGCAGTTCCGCGAGGCCATCGGCGCGCTGTAGCCGGCGCGACCCGATAATCGTGGCCGTGACCAGCGTTCCCATTCCTGCGGCTGCCGCCGCGGCCGCGCCGCGCAGCCGCTACCGCTCTGCCGTGCAGCTGGCGACGCTGGCTGTCGTCGCGTGGCTGGCGATCACGTGGCTGGTGGGCTTGCGGCAAGGGCTGCTGTTTCTGGTGGGCATCGGCTACGGCGCGGTGCTGGCCGGCGTGTCCTTCGGCTTCACCACCGGCTGGCGCATCTGGATACGCGACCGCGATCCCACTGGCTTTCTCGCGCAGTTCCTGGCCATCGGGCTGGCGATGCTGGTGTCGATCCCGCTGATCGCCACGCATCCCGAGTTGAGCGGCGCCGTCGCGCCAGTATCGATCAGCGTGGTCATCGGCGCGTTCGTGTTCGGCTTGGCGATGCAGATCGCCGACGGCTGCGGCTCGGGCACGCTGTACAAGGCAGGGCTGGGCAACGGCTTCGCGCTGACGGTGCTGCCGGGCTTCGTCGTCGGCAGCTTCGTGGGTGCACTGCATCTGGACCGCTGGCTGGCGCTGGGCGCGCTGCCGCCGATCGCGCTGACCGACCATCTGGGCGTGGCCGGCACGCTAATCGCGCAGTCGGCCGTGTTCGCGGTGCTGGCACTGTGGCTGTGGCGCCGGCGGCGCGCGACGCAGACGCGCTGGAAGGGCCGCGCGGTCTACGCCGGCGCAGTGCTGCTCGCCGTGTTCGCCGTGCTGAACCTGGTGATCGCCGGCCAGCCGTGGGGCATCGTCTACGGACTGGGCCTGTGGGGCGCGAAGATCGCGACCGCGCTGGGCATGGACCTGACGACCAACGCGTTCTGGGGTCGTGCTGCGCAGCAGGCGCAGATCCATGCACCGGTACTCACCGACGTCACGTCGATCACCAACTTCGGGCTGCTGGCCGGCGCGATGATCGCCGCCACCGCGCGCGGCACCGCGTGCCCGCCGCCGGAAGCGCAGCGCGCATCGCAATGGATCGCCGCCATCGTCGCAGGACTGGCGCTGGGCTATTCGTCGCGGCTGGCGTTCGGCTGCAACGTCGGCGCATACTTCTCGGGCATTTCCACCGGCAGTGTGCACGGCTGGATCTGGTTCGCCGCGGCCTTCGCGGGTTCTCTGCTGGGCGTGCGGCTGCGCGCGCGGCTGAGGCTGGGCGCGTGAGCGCAGCGCCGAGCCGCCTCAAGCAAGCTCGCGCCGCAGGGCGAAGCCCGGAGGCTCGTATTCGCGCGCGCTGGCGGCCGCTGGTGTTCGCGGCGATCTTCTGGGCGCTGGCCACGCTGCTGCTGACGCTGGACTGGCGGCACGCGACACCGCACAACCGCTTCGACGAGCCGCTGCCGTGGCAGCTCGGCCACGAGAAGGACGGCGAGGCCGGTCATTGCGCGGCGCCGCTGACGCGCTGATCCGAGCATCTTTGGCATGTCGCCGCTGCGCACCGATACGTGCGCGCTGCAATTCGCGGTTGCTATGCTGCCGCGATGAACCTCGCCATCGGCCACGCCGACGTCGCCGCCGCCGCGCAGCGGCTGCAAGGCATCGCCCACCGCACGCCGGTGCTGACGTCGCGCACGGCCGACGAGCTGACCGGCGCGCAGCTGTTCTTCAAGTGCGAGAACTTCCAGCGCATGGGCGCGTTCAAGTTTCGCGGTGCCTACAACGCGCTGGCGCAGTTCTCGCCGCAGCAGCGCGCGGCCGGCGTCGTGGCCTTCTCGTCGGGCAACCACGCACAGGCCATCGCGCTGTCGGCGCGGTTGCTCGCGATGCCGGCTACCATCGTGATGCCGCAGGATGCGCCGCCCGTGAAGATCGCCGCGACGCGCGGCTACGGCGCGGAGGTGGTGCTGTACGACCGCTATACCGAAGACCGCGAGGCCATCGGCCGGCGGCTGGCCGAGGAACGCGGCATGACGCTGATCCCGCCGTTCGACCATCCGCACGTGATGGCCGGCCAGGGCACGGCCGCGCTGGAACTGCTGCAGGAGACGGGATCGCTCGACCTGCTGCTGGTATGCACCGGCGGCGGCGGGTTGATCTCCGGCTGCGCGACGGCTGCGCATCACCTGCAGCCGGCGTGCAGCGTCGTCGGCGTCGAGCCGGCCGCGGGCAACGACGTGCAGCAATCACTGCGCGCCGGTGCGATCGTCGGCATTCCCGTGCCGCAGACCATCGCCGACGGCGCACAGACGCAGGCGCCGGGCAAGCTCACCTTTCCGATCATCCAGGCGCTGGTCAGCGACGTCGTCACCGTCAACGACGACGCGCTGAAGCGCGCGATGCGCTTCTTCGCGCAGCGCATGAAGATCGTCGTCGAGCCCACGGGCTGCCTGGGCGCTGCCGCCGCCTTCGAGCAGGCGGTGGACGTGCGCGGCCGGCGTGTCGGCATCATCGTCAGCGGCGGCAACGTCGACCTGGCGCAGTACGCGGCGCTACTCGCCGGCTGACCGGTTGGCCCACCGGCGGGAGCGCGGCTTGCTTGTCTCGCGGCCATCCCGCGCTACGGAAGGTCACCGCGAATGGCCACCGCCAGGAGCCCAAAGCCGCCGCGTTTCGACGGCCTGCGCGCGCTGTTCCTGAACTGCACGCTGAAGCGTTCGCCGGAGCGCTCCCATACGGCCGCGCTGATCGACACGTCGATGGCGATCATGCGCAGCGCCGGTGTTGGCACCGAATGCCTGCGGCCGGTCGATCACCGCATCGCCACCGGCATGCAGCGCGACATGACCGAGCACGGCTGGGACCACGACGACTGGCCGGCGCTGCTCGCGAAGGCGTTGGCCGCAGACATCCTGGTCATCGGCACGCCGATCTGGCTGGGCGACAAGTCTTCCGTATGCACGCAGGTCATCGAGCGGCTGTACTCGGCGTCGGACGAGCGCAATCGGCATGGCCAGTATCTGTATTACGGCCGCGCCGGCGGCGCGCTGACCACCGGCAACGAGGACGGCGGCAAGCGCTGCGGGCGTGACATCCTGTATGCGCTGCAGCGCCTGGGCTACCTGGTACCGCCGCAGGCCGATGCCTACTGGGTCGGCGAAGCGGGACCGGGCCCGTCGTACATGGACCGCGGCCGCGTCGGGCGCGACAACGACTTCACCAACCGCGCCGTCACTGTCATGAGCTGGAACCTGATGCACGCGGCCGCGTGGCTGAAGTCGCAGGGCGGCATGCCGCGCTACGGCAACCAGCTTGCCGAATGGGAGAAGGGCCGGCGCTTCGGGCACCCGTACTACGCGGCCAAGGGCGGCGCAGTGCGAATGCCGAAGCGGCGACGGAGCTGAACCGACCGGCTAGTTCACCTGCTTGACCAGGCCGCACGCGATGCGCGCACCGGCGTTGCCGGCAGGCTGCGACTTGTAGTCATCTGGGCTCGCGTGCACCACCACCGCGCGCCCCACCACCGAACGCGGGCCCTGCGCGACCGTCAGTACGCTGCTGTTGTAGGACAGCACCGCCACTCCCTCGCCGTTGGCCGACAGGTTCGGCATGTCGCCGGCGTGCGCCTCCGCGGTCTTGTGATCGCCGTGCGGCTTCGTGTCCGGATTGAAGTGGCCGCCTGCGCTCATGAAGTCCGGCGCCGAGCAGTCGCCCTTCTCATGCACGTGGAAGCCGAACTGCTGATTGGGTGCCAGGCCGTTTATGTCCGCGCGGATGAACGTCTTGCCCTCGGTCTCGTGGAAAGACACGCGGCCCCAGGCCTTGCCGCCCGGCGCCGCCTGCAGCTGCGCCTCCGCATAGGGCCCCTTGCTCATCGTGTCGCAGCCGGCCAGCGCCAGCAGCATCGCCAGTATCGTCAGGTGTCTCATCGTTTTCCTCTTCATTCTGTGGACCAGGACATTGCAGCAGCGACCGATGCGTGCAAGCCGCGTGCCGCGCCACGCTAGCGCGGCGGTAGCGTCAGCTCTTGCCCTGCATCAGTGAAAGGAATTCTCGGCGCAGGTTCGGATCGGTCAGGAACGAGCCGCGCATCACGCTGCTGACCATCTTCGAGTCCGTGTCCTTCACGCCGCGCCACTGCATGCAGAAGTGGTCGGCCTCCATGACCAGCGCCAGGCCGTCGGGCTGCATCGTCTGCTGCAGCAGGTTGGCCAGGTGCGTGACCGCCTCTTCCTGGATCTGCGGGCGGCTCATCACCCAGTCGGCCAGCCGTACGTACTTGGAAAGGCCGATCAGGTTGGAATGCTCGTTGGGCAGCACGCCGATCCACAGTTTGCCGAGGATCGGGCACAGATGGTGCGAGCAGGCGCTGCGCACCATGATGGGGCCGACGATCATCAGCTCGTTCAGCCGCTCGACGTTGGGAAACTCGGTGACGGGAGGCTGTGGGAAGTAACGGCCGCGGAACACCTCGGTCAGGTACATGCGCGCGACGCGGTGCGCGGTTTCACGCGTGTTGTGATCGCCGGTCACGTCGATGACCAGGCTCTCCAGCACGCCCAGCACCTTACCTTCGACTTCTTCCTGCAGCGCCTGAAGCTCGTCCGGCTCGATGAACGCCGCGATGTTGTCGTTCGCGTGGAAGCGCTGGCGCGCCGCCTGCAGGCGCTCGCGGATCTTCACCGACACCGGCGTTCCGGCGTCAGGGACGGCATCCGCGGATTCCGTCGCCGCCGGCGCATGCTGATCACGCTTCATCATCGGTCCGCCGCAATTCGGGCACCCATGCTACCAGTGGCGCGCAATCCGCCACTTACCCGCCCACCGCCTCCCGCGCGCGCATCTTCGCGGCGATGTAGTCGCCGTGCGGTACATGCAGCAGGTCGGCGATCTTGCGCATCAGGTGGTTCTCGTGCGCGGACAGTTCGGCGTCGGCGTAGGCAACGCGCCACATCAGCTCGATGACGCGCTGCTTCTGTTCGGCGCTGAAGTGGCGGTTCACCAGCGACGTGAACTGGAAGTAGTCGGTGGCCTGGCTGATCTCGGCATCGGCCAGCCGGATCAGTTCGGCCGCTTCCTCCGCGGAAAGACCGAACTTGTCGCGGATCGCGTGTTCCACCGCGTCGCGCTCTTGCGGCGTGGCGTCGCTGTCGATGCGCGACACCTCGACCAGCAGCGCCGCGGTGGCGAGCTCGATGGAGTGGCCCGGTGTCGCCCCCGGCGCCGACGCGCTCACGTGCGTATCGAAGAACCTGCGGATCGCTTGCAACATGGCTGCAGTGTTGCAGTGCGCCTACCATTGCGCAAGTCGCCGCTCGCGTTTAAGTTGCGCCGCGCGGGCGTTGCGAGCATCGCGCGGCGAGCGCGGCACAGCGGAGAACGTCATGGGCGAGTGGCTGCAGAGTGTCCTTGGCTCCAACACGCTGGTGAGCGGCGGCCTGACGCTGGCGCTGCTGGGCCTGCTGGCCGTGTGGCTGCGCGACGTGCCGGGGCGCGTGTTCGGCTGGGCCAAGCACTTCCTGATCACCACGCTGACCGTCGACAGCCGTGATGAGCTGATGTTTCCGGCGCTGGTCGAGTACATGGACAGCCGCGCGGCGCTGCGGCGGCTCAACAACTTCACCGCGCGCGCGGTGCGCCAGGGCACGAGCTACCAGAGCCTGCACGACGAGCTGCAGCAGGGCGGCCGCCCGTTGACCATGCTGTCGCCAGGCGAGGGCTTCCATCTGTTCTTCCTCGACGGCCGGCTGATGTGGATGAAGCGCGAAATCCAGATCGGCCCGGCCATCTTCGAGCGCATCGCGCTGTCGACGCTCGGGCGCAACAAGGAGCCACTAGAAAAGCTGGTGCACGACGCGATGGAGCACCGCATTGCGCGGGAGCTCAACCGCATCGCCGTGTACATGCCCAGCCCCTACAACAACGAGTGGATGCGCGCGCGGCTGGGCAACAACCGCAAGCTCGAGTCCGTGGTGCTGAAGGCCGGCCAGAAGGAGTCGATCCTCGAGGACCTGAACCGCTTCTTCGAGTCGCACGGGCGCTACGAGGCGCTGGGCATCCCGTGGCGGCGCGGCTATCTGCTGTACGGCCTGCCGGGCACCGGCAAGACGTCGCTGGTCACCGCCATCGCGTCGGAGCTCGCGCTCAACGTGTGCGTGCTGAGCCTGGCATCGCCGACCGTCAACGACGAGAAGATCGGCAACCTGCTGTCGTCGGTGCCGCAGCGCTCGGTGATCCTCATCGAGGACGTGGACGCGTTCTTCCGCCAGCGTGACAAGGCCGACTCCAGCGTCAAGGTGTCGTACTCGGGCTTCATCAATGCGCTGGACGGCGTGGCCGCGCATGAAGGCTCGGTGGTGTTCCTGACCACCAACCATCCCGAACTGATCGACGAGGCGGCAATACGCTCGGGCCGAGTGGACTTCCGCATGGAACTCGGCCTGTGCGACGCGAGCCAGCTCGAGCGCATGTTCCTGAAGTTCTTCGACGACGCGTCGGCCGCCGCGCGCTTCGCACACGAGGTGGAACCGGACCGCTGGTCGCCCGCGCAGGTGCAGGAGCGGTTGCTGAAGGCGCGCAGCGTGGACGAGGCTTTCGCGCTGTTTCGCGATCCGGTATCGGTCGCGGTGCGCGCGGCCTGAGTCTGTGACCACGCTAGTCCGGTTAGAGGATTTCTTCCAGCACCGTAGTCAACCAATGCGCGGCACCGCCGGTCGAAGTTGCGCACCAGTTACAAGCGGCGAGCAGTCCGACATTGCGTTCGGGCACGTTTCAGCGCTCCGCCGCGACCGATCCCGGCATCGCTTCTTGCCAGCGGCTCACGCCGCCGGCGGGAGCTTTGTTGCGCGGGGAAACCGCAGCAGCAATGGGGCCAACCGCCCCGGCAGTCCTGACCAGGACCACGACATGACAAAGGCAACGTCACAAGCGTTGGGGAAGAGATTGGAAATGAAAAACACGGAGGACGGCGAATCGCCAGACCTCGATACGGCGCGAGGGCTCGTACCCGCCATCCTGGTGGGCGCAGTCATCTGGGCAATCGCCTTCGCGATCGCCGTGCTCATCTGGGGTTGATGGGCCGTACACGCCCGCCTTCCTCACAACCTCCGACAGTCCTCCGCGAGCGCGCTGCGCGCGCCGCCTAGCCATCGCATCCGCCGATGCGGACCGCGCAGTTCGTGCCGCGGCCACCCTCTTGCCCGCTGATTTATACAAGCGTATAAATCAGCACGTGAACGATCCTCCCTCTGCCTCTTCGTCGGCGCGCGAACGCCTGCTGCAGGTCGGCGCCCGGCAGGCCGAGCTCGGCGGCCTGCGCTCGATCACCGTGCGCGGTGTGTGCGAACAGGCTGGCGCCAATCCCGGCAGCTTCGTCTATCACTTCGGTTCGCGCGACGCTTTCGTCACCGAGATCATCGAGAGCCGGTACGCGCCGATGTTCGAACGGCTGGCCGCCAGCGTCGATGCGTCGCAAAGACCTATCGAGCGGCTGCGCGCGCTGCTGCTGCAGGTCAGCGACTGGGGCGCGCGCAATTCGCGCTTCATTGCGCATCTGCTGGCCGATGCGGACGCCGGCGAATCCGCCGCGCGCGCGTTCGTGCGCACGCTGGGCGGCCGGCACCCGGCGCTGATCCTGCAGGTCATCCGCGACGCGCAGCGCGTGCACGAGCTGCCGCGCGGCAACCCGCTGAACCTGATGCTGTACCTGGGCGGCGCCGTCGCACTGCCGATGCTGCTGGCGGCGCGTCTCGATAGCACGCAGGCGGTGCCGCCGGAGTTCATGCAGAAGATCGGAGATCTGGCGGGCGAGCGACGCTATCGTGCGCAGCGGCTCGACTGGGCGCTGCGCGGACTGGCGATGGAGGCCGGCCATGCGTGAAGCGCATGCGGCGAGCTGGCGCGCGACCGCGGCCATCGCGGCTGTCGCACTGGCGCTGCCCGGCTGCTCGCGCAACGATCCGAACCTGCTGACCGGCTACGCCGAGGCGGATCTGGTGTACGTCGGCCCGACCATCGCCGGCCGCATCGCGCAACTGTCCGTGGAGCGCGGCACGCGCGTGCAGCCGGGCCAGCCGTTGTTCGAACTGGAGCGCGACCCGGAGGCGCTGGAGCGCGCCGCCGCCGCAGCACGCGCGGAGGGCGCCGCGGCCGAGGCACGCAACCTGCGCAAGGGCAAGCGCGTCGACGAGCTGCGCGCGATCGAGCAGCAGCTCGCGCAGGCGCGCGCCGCGCTGTCCGTATCCACCAGCGACCTGACGCGCAGCGAGGCTTTGGTCAAGCAAGGCTTCATCTCTCCCTACAAGCTCGACGAGCTGCGCGCCGCGCGCGAACGCGATGCGGCGCGCGTCGCCGAAGTGCAGGCGCAGCTCGCGGTAGCACGCGACGCGGCGCGCCCCGACGAGATCGCAGCGGCCGAAGCGATGCAGCGCGCCGCTGAAAGCGATCTCGCGACTTCCGTTTGGCGCGTCGACCAGACGCGCGCCGCCGCGCGCGTCGCCGGCATCGTGCAGGATGTGATGTTCCGGCCCGGCGAATGGGTGCCGCAGGGCGCGCCGATCGTCGCGCTGCTGCCCGACGGCGCGCTGAAAGTGCGCTTCTTCGTGCCGGAGCCGCAGCTCGCGCGCGTGGCCGTCGGCGACACGGTGGGCGTGAGCTGCGACGGCTGTCCCCCGGACATGACGGCGCGCGTGGCCTTCGTGTCGCCGCAGGCCGAGTACACGCCGCCGGTCATCTACAGCAACGAAAGCCGCGCGAAGCTGGTGTTCATGGTCGAAGCGAAGCCAGACGATGCGACGGCGAAGGCGCTGAAGCCGGGCCAGCCGGTCACCGTGCGGCTGGGCGCGGCGGCGCCCGTGCGCTGACGGCGGTGCGATGACGGCCATCGCCGCTGCGTCCATGGCCGCGCCCGGCGGCGGAGCTGTCGCCGTTCCTGCCGGCGGCCGCGCCGACATCGCCATCGACGTGCGCGGCCTAACCAAGATCTACAACGGCCGCGCGGTGGTCGACCACATCGATCTCACGGTGCCGCGCGGCCGCATCTGCGGCTTCCTCGGTCCCAACGGCAGCGGCAAGACCACGACGATCCGCATGCTGTGCGGGCTGCTGGAAGTCGATGCCGGCGAAGGCACCTGCCTTGGGTACGACATCCGCCGCGAGGCGCGGCTCATCAAGCTGCGCGTCGGGTACATGACGCAGCGCTTCGGCCTGTACGAAGACCTGTCGATTGCCGAGAACCTCGACTTCACCGCGCGCGTGTACCGGCTGGACCGCCGCCGCGAGCGCGTCGACGCCGCGCTCGAGCGGCTGGGGCTGACCGAGCGGCGCGCGCAGCTCGCCGGCACGCTGTCCGGCGGCTGGAAGCAGCGGCTGGCGCTGGCCGCATGCCTGCTGCACGAGCCCGACCTGCTGCTGCTGGACGAGCCCACCGCCGGCGTCGACCCGCGCGCGCGACGCGACTTCTGGCGCGAGATCCACGCGCTGGCCGACGAAGGCATCACGGTGCTGGTCAGCACGCACTACATGGACGAGGCGGAGCGTTGCCACCAGCTCGTCTACATCTCCTACGGCAAGCTGCTGGCAGCCGGCACCGCCGAAGAGGTCATCGCGCACGCGGCGCTCAACACATGGGAGATCACGGGCGACGGGCTGGGCGAACTGCAGGCCGCGATCGAGCAGAGCAACGAGGACGGCGACTGGATGCCGGTGGCCTTCGGCGATCGCCTGCACGTCAGCAGCCATCGCCGCAACGACTTTCCGCAGTGGCTGGCCGCGCGGCCGGCACTGGCGGCGCGCGTGCGCGTGGCGACTATCGCCACCGGGCTGGAAGACGTGTTCATCGCGCTGACGCAGGATGCCCGCGACAACTTCCGCTGAGCCGCGGTCCGGCGCGCGAGAAGTACCGCGGCTGGGGCTGTCGCTCGCACGCATCGGCGCGATCCTGCGCAAGGAGTTCATCCAGCTGCGCCGCGACCGCCTGACCTTCGCGATGCTGATCGGCGTTCCGATCATGCAGCTCGTGCTGTTCGGCTACGCGATCAACGCCGATCCGCGGCAGCTTCCCACCGCCGTGGTCGCGCTGGACGCCTCGCCGCTGGCGCGCAGCGTCGTGCAGACGATGCGTAACACCGACTACTTCCGCGTCGTCGAGGTCGGCAGCGAGCACGTCGCCGAATCGATGATCGCGCGCGGCGAAGTGCAGTTCGCGCTGGTGCTGCCGGCGGACTTCACGCGCCGCGTGCTGCGCGGCGACTCGCCTCCCGTGGCCGTGTACGCTGACGCCACCGACCCGGCCGCCACGGGCCCCGCGGTAGCCGCGCTGCAGCAGCTTCCCGTACTGGCGCTGCAGCACGAGCTGCGCGGCCCGCTCGCGCAGCTCGCGCCGGGGCAGCCGCCGTTCCATGTGATCGTGCACAAGCGCTACAACCCGGAGGGTCTCACCAACTACAACGTGGTGCCCGGGCTGATGGGCGTGATCCTGACGATGACGCTGGTGATGATGACGGCCATCGGCATGACGCGCGAACGCGAGCGCGGCACGCTGGAGAACCTGCTCGCCACGCCGGTGAAGCCGCTGGAGGTGATGATCGGCAAGATCGTCCCCTACGTTCTGATCGGCTACCTGCAGGTGCTGATCGTGTTCGCCGCCGCGCGGTGGCTGTTCGACGTGCCGATGTTCGGCAACTTCGCGTTGCTGTCGGGTGCGATCCTGGTGTTCATCGTCGCCACGCTGGGCGTCGGCTTCACGTTCTCGACCATCGCGCGCTCGCAGATGCAGTCGATGCAGATGACGATGTTCTTCTTCCTGCCGAACATCCTGCTGTCGGGCTTCATGTTCCCGTTCCGCGGCATGCCCGCGTGGGCGCAGTGGATCGGCGAGGCGCTGCCGCTCACGCACTTCCTGCGCATCGTGCGCGCGGTGATGCTGAAGGGTGCGGGCGCCGCCGACATCCTGCCGCAGCTCTGGCCGATCTTCGCATTCATCGTCGTGGTGTCGGCGATCGCGATGGCGCGCTACCGGCAGACGCTGGACTGACGCGCGCATCCCGCGAATGTTCAGCGCGCGGCTTGCGTCGCCGCGCTAAAGTGGCCGCATGCAAAGACGCGTCGCCTGCCTCGCGTTCGGCCTGGGACTGCTGCTGTCGGCTGCAGCAGCGCCGGCCGCGGCGCTGACGGTGGAAGTGGGCATCGCGCGCGACGGCGAACTGGTGCAGCTCGACGCCGTGCTGGTCGCGCCGGTCACGCGCAGCGAGGCGTGGGCGGTGCTCACCGACTTCGACGCGATGGCGCGCTACGTGCCCAACCTGCACGAAAGCCGCGTGACGCTGCGCGCCGGCAACCGGCTGCGCGTCGAGCAGCGCGGCACCGCGCGCTGGGGCCCGCTGTCGCACGCGTTCACCACGGTGCGCAACGTCGAGCTGGTTCCGATGAGCCTCGTGCAATCGTATTCAACTGGCGGCAGCCTGCAGCGCGTGCGCTCCGAGACGCGTTTCTCCGACGTGGCCGGCGGCACGCGCATCCGGCACCACCTGGAGTTCGCGCTGGAAACGTGGATGCCCGAGTTCCTGGCCGAAGCGTTCCTGCGTCACGAAGTCACCGAGCAGTTCGAGGCGCTGGTGCAGGAGATGCTGCGCAGGCGCGGTGCGCCGGCTTCACGCTAGTGCGCCGCTCGCGCTGCGCGTACCATATTGCGCCATTCCAACAAAACTTTAGTCAACCCAGGGAACCCTCATGAAATTCCGTATTCTCTCCGTCGCCGTGTTCAGCGCAATGGCCGCACTGGCCGCCGGCCCCAGCATCGCGCAAAGCGGCGCCGCCACCATCGTGAAGACCGAACCGGGCCGCGCCACGATCGCCGAGGCAGTGCGGGCAACCGCGACGGTCAAGGCCGTGGACAAGGCGAGCCGCCTGGTGACGCTGGAAGGTCCGCAGGGCAACCAGTTCGTCGTGCAAGCCGGCGACCAGGTGCGCAACTTCGACCAGATCAAGATCGGCGACGTCGTCGTGGTTGAATACCTCGAGGCGCTGACGCTGGAACTGAAGCGCGGCACCGGCCAGACGCGCGAGCGCACGGAACGCGAAAGTGCCACGCGCGCCCAACCCGGCCAGGCCCCGGGCGCCGCCGCCGGCCGCCAAGTCACCGTGATCGCCGACGTCATTGCCGTCGACCCCGCCAAGCAGACCGTGCGCTTGCGCGGCCCGAAACGCACCGTCGACCTGAAGGTGCGCGATCCGGAGCAGTTCAAGCTGGTCAAGGTGGGGGATCAGGTGGAGGCAACGTTCACCGAGGCCGTGGCGATCGCGGTGGAGCCCGCGCCAGCGGCGAAGAAGTAGCAGTCCGCAGGAGACTGGACGACGGGCGCAGCAATCAGGCCTAGCGGGGCCTCTGCGCCGGCAGTCGATTCTGCGGTTGGCAGAAGCGGGGATCGAGAAGACAGGGCTGGACGCGGAAGCGCGCCCGGCCCTTTTTCTTGGCGCTCGGATCAGCCATTCGGAGCCGCCCCGGTGGGCAGAAGCAGCGCATCCCGGCCGACCAAAGGTCGACGGTCGTTAGTACTGTAAGTCGCGACGCGCGATCGGGCGAATCTCTATATAGATCAATGGACTACAGTTAAAGTACGAGCCCAACTTATCCTGCAGTTCCAAGTTATCCAGCAAGCTGGATGCAGACTAATTCGAGTTAGACCCCACTGGCGAATGAAGATGCACATGCCGAAGCTAAAGCCGCTTTCCTCGCTCCATCGGCTGGGTTGGTATTCCGCCTCTTTAGGCTTCGGCCTATGCCTGGTTGCAATTGCAGTCAAAGCCGACGTATTTGCGAATCGCGAGTCATTTCCTGTCGCGGCGTTCATCTTCGGAACATTCTGGCTTATCGGCGTCGTGCTCCTGCGGTTCTATATCCAACAGGTTGAAGATCCCACCAGCTTTAAGAGCATCTTCGGCGCTGGCAGAAGGCGGCGAAAGTGAACGCCCTATGTCGAATCCCGACGGTGAGGTCTAACTCCTCCATCGAGCGGACGTTCCAAAGGCCGCTACGCGCCCTTTGGCTCGCCGCTCATGTCGAACGTTAGGCGCAGAACCCCATGCCGAGACAACGCACTCGTCGCCTGCGCAAGAAGCTGCGGGTTGGTGAGTTCGCGCAGTATGGATTCAATGTGTCTTTTCGGCTCCGCGAAGACATCACTCTGCCGGAAGAGGCTCGGTTCTGGGATGACTTCATCGTGAGCCTCGTTGAGGCGAATGCGCTCACGTTTGGCGGTGGTACCAACGGTTTTATCGTTCCCGAGAGCCATGCTTCGGCTACCGACGTCGATCGTGACCTCGTGCGCTGTTGGCTAGGTCAACGGACTGAGGTGGCTGCGTTTGAGGTTGGGCCACTGGTCAACGCTTATTGAGGAAGCATCTTGGCGCCTGATCAGCGGGTTGCAGCCGCCAGGCATCAGCGACTTTCGTGCGATGGCTCCCGCGGTTGAACCGCATCGGTAGGCCGCCAACTGCTGCGCACAAGGAGATCCGATGCTTTACATGGTCGTCGAGCGCTTTCGTGATGGTGATGCGGTGCCGGTCTACCGTCGCTTTCGTGACCGCGGGCGTCTCGCCCCTGAAGGACTACGCTACGTGGACAGCTGGGTTACAGATGATCTCCGCCGCTGCTTTCAAATCATAGAGTGCGAAGACTCACAACTCCTCGATCAGTGGATGGCACAGTGGAACGATCTCGTGGAGTTCGAGATGTTTCCGGTCATTCCTTCAGCCCAGGCTGCCGCCACCATTGCGCCTCGACTGTAGTCAGCGTGACGCGATCGTTGGATACGGGTGTGCGATTAAGCATGTGGACTGCCTAACCGCCTGTCGTTGGAGCGCATTGAGTGCATAAACCGACTTGGCTCGCCGCTGCTGCCGGAAATGGTTGCTCAAAAATATGACGGACACTGCAATCAACTTGAAGGACAAGCTGGCCAGGTTTTCGGAGCATTGGTCGCCGCGCGTCATCGCCGAGATGAACGACTACCAGTTCAAGCTGGTCAAGATCGAGGGCGAGTTCGTCTGGCATTCGCATGCGGACACCGATGAGGTGTTCATCGTGCTCGATGGCCACATGACCCTCGAGTTTCGGGACAAGGCGATCCCGCTGGCTGCCGGCGAGATGTATGTCGTGCCCAGAGGCGTTGAACATCGGCCTGTCGCCTCACGGGAATGCAGCGTCATGCTGGTGGAGCCGCGTGGCGTGGTCAACACGGGTGACGCCGGCGGCGAGTACACGGCTCGGAACGATGTGTGGGTTTAGTGCACCTGGCCCTGCATTGAAGAGTGGACGCTTTGCCTCGCATACACGGCTGAGCTGAGGCTGCGTCAGAACTCGGCTCTGCGCATCATTCGGCAGCGGGTGGCTCAGCTCCAGTAGCCCGCTGTTCCAGTTCGCTCCACCGTTCGAACTTCCCCGCCAGCTCCTGTTCGATTGCCGTGGCGCGCTGCCGATCAGCCTTGATCTGCTCCGCGCCCGAGCGGTGATAGCCCGGCTCGCTCATTCGCTGGCTGATCGCGTTCTGCTCGGCTTCCAGCGCTTCGATCTGCCGCGGCAGCGCTTCCAGTTCGCGCTGCTCCTTGAAACCGACCCGCACCGACTTCCGCGCTGCGCGCGGAGGCGGTGGTGAAGCGGTCACCGGTTTGTCAGCCACGGGTACCTCCGGCCGCAGCGCCAGCCAGTCGCTGTACCCGCCCGGATACTCCGTCCATCGCCCGCTGCCCTCCGCCACCCACGACTGCGTGACCACGTTGTCGAGAAACGCGCGGTCGTGGCTGACCAGCAGCATCGTCCCAGCGTAGTTCTGCAGCGTGGCTTCCAGCAGTTCCAGCGACTCGATATCCAGGTCGTTGGTCGGTTCGTCCAGCACCAGCACGTTGGCGGGTCGTGCGAACAGGCGAGCAAGCAGCAGGCGGTTGCGCTCACCGCCGGACAGCACGTAGATCGGCGCGTTCGCGCGCTGCGGCGCGAACAGGAAGTCGCCCAGGTAGCTCAGCACGTGCTTGCGCGACTCGCCGATCTCGATCCATTCGGAGCCGGGGCTGATGGTCTCGACGACGGTCTTCTCCGGGTCCAGCGCATCGCGCATCTGGTCGAAGTACGCGACCTGCAGGTTGGTGCCGCGGCGCACGGTGCCGGCGTCGGGCTGCAGCGTGCCCAGCACCAACCGCAGCATCGTGCTCTTGCCGGCGCCGTTCGGGCCGATCAGCGCCAGTCGGTCGCCGCGCATGATGCGCGCGCTGAAGTTCTTCACGATGACGGTGTCGCCGAAGCTTTTGCTGACGCTGTCGAGCTCCGCGACCAGCTTGCCCGAGCGTTCGCCGGCGTCCAGCGCCAGCTTCACGTTGCCCAGCCGTTCGCGGCGCGCGCTGCGTTCAGTACGCAGCGCTTCGAGCCGGGTGACGCGGCCGGCGTTGCGCGTGCGCCGCGCTTCGATGCCCTTGCGGATCCACGCCTCTTCCTGCGCCCAGAAAGTGTCGAACTTGCGCGCGGCCGTGGCTTCGGCCGCGAGTTCCACCGTACGGCGTGACTCCCACGCGCTGTAGTTGCCGGGGTACGAGCGCAGCAGGCCCCGATCCAGCTCGACGATGCGCGTGGTCACGCGGTCAAGGAAGCTGCGGTCGTGCGTGATGACGATCAGCGCCGGACCCTTGACCAGCAGTCCTTCAAGCAGCGTGATGCCGGTGATGTCCAGGTGGTTGGTGGGCTCGTCCAGCAGCAGCAGATCGGCGCCCAGCGCGAAGGCCAGCGACAGCGCGCCGCGCTTGCGTTCGCCGCCCGACAGGCGCGCCGGATCCAGCGCCTCGTCCAGGCCGAAGCGGTGCAGGTACTCGACCAGCCGCGCCTCGATGCGCCAGCGCTCGCGCTCGTCCGCCAGCAGGTCGAGTCCGGCGCGCTGCGCGAGGCTGGCACGCAGCGTGACCGCCTCCGGCAGCACGGGCTCCTGCTCCACCAGCGCGATGCGCAGCCCGTCGCGACGCTTCACGCGGCCCTCGTCGAGTTCCAGCCGGCCGGCGATGACCGCGAGCAGCGAACTCTTGCCGGTGCCGTTGCGGCCGATCAGGCCGATGCGGTCGCCTTCCAGCACCGTCAGGTTTGCGCCGTCCAGCAACGGCTGCAGGCCGAAGGCGAGCTCGGCGTCCAGTACGGTGAGCAGCGTCATGGCCGCATTGTCGCAAGTGCGGGGCGATGCCCGCGCCCGGCCGGCTTCAACCCCGCCGCGACTGCGCTCGTATCCACTCCACCGCCGTACGGTTCTCGGACGCGACGCTGACGGCTGGTGCATCGGCGGCGAACGACCGCAGCATGCCGTCGATGACGTCGGTCTGCGGCAGCACCGGGCCGAAGAAGCGCACGGCGTCGCCGTGCAGCAGCAGCAGCGTCGGGAAGGTTTCGATGTCCAGTTCGCCCAGATGGTCGGCTTCGTCCTCGATGTCCACCCACAGGTGCAACGCGTCGCCGGCCTGTTCGGCGCGCGCCGCGAAGGCGCGACGGTATTCGCGGCAGGTGTCGCACCACTCGGCGCACAGGCAGGCGACAGTCCACTCCGGGGTTGAGCCAAGGAGAGGGTAGCGGATCATCCGAACATTCTGCCTGCGGCGTGGCGCTGCTTGATGGCGGCTCGAGTCACCGCCATGCGGAGGCCAGAAATCCTATCCCCCGGCTTTCGCGGAGATGATTTATGCGTACGCGGGCGCGACCTAGTTGGAGTCGGCGCTCAGTGCATAGTTTGCCGCCGGATCATGCGACCAGGCAACGCGCCAGTGTGATCCCCGCCGTCGACCACCACCGTGCCGTTGACGATGACGGTGGATACGCCCGTGGCGTACTGGTGCGGCATCTCATAGGTCGCGCGGTCGCCGACGGTGGCGGCGTCAAAGACCGCGACGTCGGCCAGCATCCCGGGCTGCAGCCGGCCACGGTCCTTCAGGCCGATCGCATCTGCGCTGCCACCGGTCATCTTGTGTATCGCCTGTTCCAGCGTCAGCAGGTTGAGGTCCCGGACGCAGGCGCCCAGCACGCGCGAAAAGGTGCCGTAGAAGCGCGGGTGCGGTTTGCCCTGGCTGGTCACGCCGTGCACGGCAAGCGAGTTGCCGTCCGAGCCCACCAGCACCCACGGCGTGCCTGTGATCGCCTGCACGTCCTGCTCGGCCATCGACGTGATGAGGATGCGCGTATGGCCGCGGTCCGTGACGATGCAGTCGCATACCTGGTCCAACGGATCCTGACGACGCTCGCGGGCGATGTCGGCCAGCGAGCGCCCCGCAAGTTCCGGCTGCTGCGCGGACAGTGCCACACGCACCGCGTCCCACGACGGGATCTTGCCGAAGTTGTTGAGACCGTCGCGGTCGATGTCTTCACGAATGCGCGCCCGCACGGTGGGATCGCGCAGGCGTTCCAGCATCGCGCCGATGCCGCCCTGCTGCACCCACGGCGGCAGCAGATTGCGCAGCGGGTTGGTGCCAGTGTCGTACGGATACTGGTCGCAATCGACCGGCACGCCCTCGCGCCGCGCAGCGTCGATCTCCTCCAGCAGCTTCGGCGCGCCGCCCCAGTTATCCATGCCAGAGAGTTTCAGGTGCGCGATCTGCACGTGCACGCCGGTCGTACGCGCCACCGTGATCGCCTCACGTATCGCCTCAAACACGTGGTTGCCTTCGTCACGCACGTGGGTCGAATAGCGCGCGCCGTGCTGCTTGAGCACGCGCGCCAGCGCATGTATCTCGTCCGGGCCGGCGTGGATGCCGGGCGCAGTGAAAAGGCCGGTGGAAAGCCCCAGCGCGCCGGCATCCAGCGCCTCGGTCAGCAGTGCCGCCATCGTCGTCAACTCCTCGGCGGTCGCGGCGCGCGGCTCCATGCCCACCGTCATCAGCCGTAGCGTGTTGTGACCGACCTGCGGGATCACGTTGACGGACGTGGCCGGAAACGCGTCCAGGTACTCCGCGAAGGTCGTGTCGCGGAAGGTCAGCCATGGCGCGCTGGCCGACAGGTACTCGCCGAGCATCTCCGCGGTGCCGGGCAGCGCCGGCGCCGCGGAGAAGCCGCAGTTGCCGACAACCTCCGTCGTAACACCCTGCCGGATCTTGGATTCCGCGCGTGTGTTCACCGGCAGCGTGAAATCCGAATGGGTATGGATGTCGATGAGACCCGGCGTCACCACCAGGCCGCGCGCGTCGACCACGCGGTGCGCCGCACGATCCAGCGCCGGGCCGACGGCCATGATGCGGTCACCCGCGACGGCGACGTCCGCCGCAAAGGCCGGCGCGCCACTGCCGTCGATGACCGTGCCGCCGCGTATCAAGATGTCGTCCACCGCGTCTCCTTGGTTCCGTTCGCGCCGGGCTCGCCTTCACTCGCGCTTGATGCCAGCAACCTCGATGGTCTTGCGCCACTTGTCGAGGTCGCGCTTCAGCGCGGCCGCGAGCTCCGTGGATGTACCGCTCGCAGGTTCGCTCGCCATCTTCAGCAACCTCTCTCGAATCTCCGGCTTTGCCAGCATGGCCTGAGACTCCTGCGACAGCAGCGCCACCACCTCCTTTGGCGTGCCGGCCGGCCCGAACAGCCCCAGCCAGGTGATGGCGGAGTAGCCGGGCACGCCGGACTCTGCCACCGTCGGCATGTCGGGCAGCTGCGCTTTACGCGTAGTGTCGGTGATGGCAAGCATCCGCAGCTTGTCAGCCTGCACCTGCGGCAGCGAGACCGACAGCGTGTGAAACATCACCTGCACGTGGCCGCCCACCATCGCATTGAGTGCAGGGCCGGAACCCTGGAACGGCACGTGCAGCATGTCGACGCCGGCCATCGACTTGAAAAGCTCCCCTGCGAGGTGCGAGATGGAACCGTTGCCGAACGACGCCATGTTCAGCTTTCCGGGCTGAGCCTTGGCGAGTGCGATCAGCTCCTTGACATTCGTTGCCGGCACTGACGGATGCACGATGACGCTCATCGACTCGGTGCTTAGCAGGGCGATGGGCGTGAAGTCCGCGATCGGGTCCCACTTCAGCTTGTTGTAGGCCGCGTTGCCCGGCATCGTGCTCGCGGTACCGACGATCAGCGTATAGCCGTCGGGCGCAGCGCGCGCGACCTGCTCGTGACCTATGGACCCGGACGCGCCCGCGACGTTGGTGACCACGAACGGCTGCTTAGTCACGTTGGTCATGTGCTCGGCGACGATGCGCGCGATCACGTCGGTGGCTCCGCCGGGCGGAAAGGGCACGACGATCGTCACCGGCTTGGTCGGATAGCCCTGTGCCAGCGCCGGCCACGGAAGGATGGCGGCCGCGGCCGCGCTGGCGAGCAGCAGTTTCAGGTGGTTACGGCGGCAGATCGGCGTTGACATGGGCAGAGACCTCGCAAAGGAAGGTGATGATGGATCAAGCGGTGACGAGATCAGGACGGTGATCGGGGCATGGCGAACCGGTACTGCCGGCCGACGGCGGACG
>Ga0307505_10000744_pt1 | contig 32497 bp, 31 predicted proteins | sample 23_S_MG_FD_202183 | JGI IMG/M metagenome (GOLD analysis project Ga0307505, IMG submission 202183) | Soil microbial communities from Populus trichocarpa stands in riparian zone in the Pacific Northwest, United States - 23_S | ecosystem: Environmental > Terrestrial > Soil > Riparian zone > Trees... | reverse complement strand
GACGAGAACTGCCGCGAGGGAGTGATCCTGGCGACGAATACGAGCTCGATCTCGATCACCGAGCTTGCGGCCACCACCTCACGCGCTGACCGTGTGATCGGCATGCACTTCTTCAATCCCGTGCCGCGCATGAAGCTGGTCGAGGTGATCAGCGGCGTTGAGACGGCGTCCGAAGTCGCGAACGCGGTGTTCGCCACCGCCGAGGCGTGGGGCAAGAAGCCCGCGTACGCGAAGTCCACGCCGGGCTTCATCGTCAACCGCATCGCGCGGCCGTTCTACGGCGAAGCGTGGCGCGTGTACACGGAAGGCGCGGCCGATCCGGCGACCATCGACGCGATCGTGCGCGACTGCGGCGGCTTCCCGATGGGCCCGTTCGAGCTGATGGACCTGATCGGCCACGATGTGAACCTCGCGGTCAGCACCGCGGTGTTCGACGCGACCTTCGGCGAACGCCGCTATGCGCCGTCGCTGGCGCAGCAGGAACTGGTGCGCGCCGGACGACTGGGTCGCAAGACCGGCCGCGGCATCTACGATTACCGGGACGGCGCCGCGAAGCCCACCCCGCGTGTGCTGGCCGGCGCTGAGCCGGCCAGGCGCGTGGTGCTGGTGGGCTCGCTGGGCATCGCCACGCCGATCGTCACGCGGCTGGAGGGAGCCGGTATCGAAGTCGTCCGTGTGCAGGGCGGCACGAGCGCGGCAAGGGCGTCGCTGCAGCCTGCGGCCGGCTGGCTGCAGATCGGCTCGGCACGCGTGATGCTGACCGACGGCCGCATGGCCACGCGCCGCGCGGCCGAGGAGGGTCACGACGACCTGGTGCTGTTCGACCTGGCGCTGGACTTCGCGACCACGCCGCGGCTGGGCCTGGCGCGCGCCGACCAGTGCGGCATGGCGGCGTTCCGCACCGTGTGCGCGACGCTGGCGCAGGCGGGCTTCGCCTGCTCGCCGCTGGACGACGTGGCGGGGCTGGTCGTCATGCGGATGATCGCGATGCTGGTCAACGAGGCCGCCGACGTCGTCGCCTACGGCATCTGCAGCGCGGAGGCCATCGACGTGGCGATGCGCTACGGCGTCAACTATCCGCGCGGACCGATGGAATGGGCGCAGCAGGTGGGGCTGCACGTGTTCGCGCGCACGCTGGGCCACCTGCGCGACCACTATGGCGAGGAGCGCTACCGCACGTCGGCGCTGATCACCCGCAAGGGCTACACCGGAGCGAGCTTCCATGAAGAGCATGCATGAGCGAGTCCCGCATGAATGACTCGCACGCGAACAGCGCTGCCACGATGGACGCGCAGGCGGTCGCCGAGGCGGTGCGCCGCGGCATGCTGGCCGACGACGCAGCGTCCCGCGGCCTGGGCATGACGATCGAGGCGATAGGGCCCGGCTACGCACGTATCGCGATGACGGTGCGCGAAGACATGCTGAACGGCTTCCGCATCTGCCACGGTGGTTTCATCACCACGCTGGCCGACTCGGCCTTCGCGTTCGCGTGCAACAGCTACAACGAGATGACGGTGGCCTCGGGCATCGTCGTGGATTTCCTTGCGCCGGGGCATCTGGGCGATCGACTGGTTGCGGAATGTCATGAACTGGCGCGCACCGGCCGCACGGGTGTGTACGACATCAAGGTCACCAATCAGCACGGCAAGGCCGTCGTCGTGATGCGCGGGCGCTCGCACACGCTGAAGGACAAGCCGGTGGTCAAGCTCTAGCGAGGACTAGCGCAAGCGAGTCGAACAATGCCCGTCAGGAAGCCATCTCCCGCCGACCTGGAGCCCATCGAGCGCGCGCCGCGCGCCGAACTGCAGGCGCTGCAGCTCGAACGCCTGCGCTGGTCCCTGCAGCATGCGTACGACAACGTGCCGCACTACCGCAAGGCCTTCGACGCGGCGGGCGTGAAACCCGGTGACCTGAAGACGCTGGCCGACCTCGCGCGCTTCCCGTTCACCACCAAGAAGGACCTGCGCGACAACTACCCGTTCGGCATGTTCGCGGTGCCGCGCGAGAAGGTGGTGCGCGTGCACGCGTCCAGCGGCACCACCGGCAAGCCGACGGTGGTGGGCTACACCGCGAAGGACATCGACATGTGGGCGACGGTGATGGCGCGCTCCATACGCGCGGCCGGCGGGCGCGCCGGCGACATCGTGCACGTGTCCTACGGCTACGGCCTGTTCACCGGCGGGCTCGGAGCGCACTACGGTGCCGAGCGCCTGGGCTGCACGGTGATCCCGATCTCCGGCGGCATGACCGAGCGGCAGGTGCAGATCATCAACGACTTCCGGCCCGACATCATCATGGTGACGCCGTCGTACATGCTGGCGATCGCCGAGGAGATGGAAAAGCAGGGACTGGATCCGAAACAGTCGTCGCTCGCCATCGGCATCTTCGGCGCCGAGCCGTGGACGCCCGCGATGCGCGAGGCCATCGAGGCGAAGACGTCGCTGGACGCGATAGACATCTACGGCCTGTCGGAAGTCATCGGGCCTGGTGTCGCACAGGAGTGCATCGAGACCAAGGACGGACTGACGGTGTGGGAGGACCACTTCTACCCGGAGATTGTCGACCCGGACACCGGCGCCATACTGCCCGAGGGCGAGAAGGGCGAGCTGGTGTTCACGTCGCTGACCAAGGAGGCGCTGCCGGTCATCCGCTATCGCACGCGCGACCTGACGCGGCTGCTGCCGCCCACCGCGCGCAGCATGCGACGCATCGAGAAGATCACGGGCCGCTCCGACGACATGCTGATCATCCGCGGCGTCAACCTGTTCCCGACGCAGGTGGAAGACCTGATCCTGAAGCAGCCGGAACTGGAGCCGTACTACACGCTGGAGGTGACTCGGCCGGGCAACCTGGACGAACTCACCGTGCACGTTGAGATGGGCGCGGCGCTGGCCAACGGCAGCCAGGAGTCGCGCCAGGCCGCCGCGCGCAAGCTGGAACACAACATCAAGGCCTACATCGGCGTCAGCTCGACCGTGCGTCTGGCGCTGCCGATGGGACTGGAACGCTCGGTCGGCAAGGCCAAACGCATCATCGACCGCCGGCCGAAGTAAGGAGAAAACCATGTACACACAGGCAATGGATCTGCCGTCGGCCGAGCGCGATGCGGCGCTGAAGGCGGCCTCCGCGCCGAAGTCAGTGCGGGACGCCGCGTACGAAGCCGAGTTCGATGCGAAGGTCGCGCGCGGGGAGTTCATCGAACCCAAGGACTGGATGCCCGACGGCTATCGCAAGACCCTGGTCCGCCAGATCAGCCAGCACGCGCACTCGGAGATCGTCGGCATGCTGCCCGAGGGCAACTGGATCACGCGCGCGCCGACGCTGAAGCGCAAGGCCATCCTGCTCGCGAAGGTGCAGGACGAGGGAGGCCACGGCATGTACCTGTATGCGGCGGCCGAGACGCTGGGCGTGGCGCGCGACGACCTGGTCGATGCGCTGCACGCCGGCAAGGCCAAGTACTCGTCGATCTTCAACTACCCGACGCTGAACTGGGCCGACATCGGCGTCATCGGCTGGCTGGTGGACGGCGCGGCGATCATGAACCAGATCCCGCTGACGCGCTGCTCGTACGGCCCGTATGCACGCGCGATGATCCGCATCTGCAAGGAGGAGTCGTTCCACCAGCGCCAGGGCTACGACCTGCTGCTGACGATGATGCGCGGCACCGCAGAGCAGCGCGCGATGGTGCAGGACGCGGTGAACCGCTGGTGGTGGCCGGCGCTGATGATGTTCGGCCCGCACGACAAGGACTCCACGCACTCTAACGAATCGGCGAAGTGGGGCATCAAGCGCATCAGCAACGATGACCTGCGCCAGAAGTTCGTCGACGCGACAGTGCCGCAGGCGAAGGTGCTGGGCGTCACGCTGCCCGATCCCGCGCTGAAGTACAACGAGGAGCGCGGCCACTGGGACTTCGGGCCCATCGACTGGACCGAGTTCTGGAACGTCGTGAACGGCCACGGCCCCTGCAACCGCGAACGGCTGGCCGACCGTGTGCAGGCGTGGGAGGACGGCGCCTGGGTGCGCGAGGCGGCGCTGGCTTACGCCGGGAAGCAGCGGCAGCGCGAGCGACTGGCCGCATAGGAGACAGGCATGGAAAGTAGACAGTGGCCTTTATGGGAAGTCTTCATCCGCAGCCGCAACGGCCTCGACCACAAGCACTGCGGCAGCGTGCACGCGCCGGACGCGAAGATGGCGCTGCAGAACGCGCGCGACGTTTACACGCGGCGGCAGGAGGGCGTCAGCATCTGGGTCGTGCGCGCCGACCATATCGTCGCTAGCGATCCGGACGCGAAGCCCGAGATGTTCGATCCAGCAGAGGACAAGATCTACCGGCACCCGACGTTCTACACGCTGCCGGATGAAGTCAACCACATGTGAGGATGAGATGAGCGCGATCGTCGAATCAGGCACCGCGCACCTGGCGCACGTGCTGCGCATCGCGGACACGTCGCTGATCCTCGGCCAGCGCCTGTCCGAGTGGTGCGGCCACGGCCCCGTTATCGAGGAGGACATTGCGCTGGCGAACGTCGCGCTCGATCTCATAGGCCAGGCGCGGCTGCTGCTCTCCCATGCGGGCGCTCTGGAAGGGCGCGGCCGCGACGAGGACCAGCTCGCGTTCCTGCGCGCCGAGCCCGAGTTCCGCAACCTGACGATCGTCGAATTGCCGAACCTCGACTTCGGCCGCACGGTGCTGCGCAACCTGCTGGTCGCCGCATGGCAGCGCGAGCTGTGGCAGCGGCTGCAGTCGTCCGCCGACGGGCAGCTCGCAGCCATCGCCGCGAAGAGCCTGAAGGAAACGCGCTATCACCTGCAGCACGCGGCCGACTGGACGATACGGCTGGGAGACGGCACGGACGAGTCGCATGCGCGCATGCAGCGTGCGCTGGACGAACTGTGGCCGTACACCGCAGAGTTCTTCGCGGCGTTCGCCGACGACGGGGAACGCGTAGCCGCCGGCCTGGGGCTGGCGTGGCCGCAACTCGAAGCCTCGTGGACGGCGACGGTCACCCCCGTGCTGCAGCAGGCGACGCTGGCGATTCCGGCGCGCACGCCGTTCGTGTCGACGGGCACGCGCGGCGTTCACAGCGAGCACTTCGGCCATCTGCTGACCGAGATGCAGTACCTGCAGCGCAGCTGCCCGGGTGGAACCTGGTAGCCGCGATGATCACGTCGGCCCAGGCCTGGGACATCCTGCAGCGCGTGCCCGATCCCGAGATCCCCGTGATCTCGGTGACCGAGCTGGGCATCGTGCGTGACGTGCAGGTGGCCGGCGACGACGTCGACGTCGTGGTGACGCCCACATATTCGGGCTGCCCGGCCACCGAGGTCATCGAACGGTCGATATGCGAGGCGCTGAGTGCGGCAGGCGCCGCGCGCGTGCGCGTGGCCACGCAGCTCGCGCCCGCGTGGACCACCGACTGGATCACGCCGGCCGCGCGCGACAAGTTGCGCGACTACGGCATCGCGCCGCCCGGCCCGGTCGGCGAACTCGTTGCCGAGCAGCGGCTGCACTTCATGCCGCGCGCCGCGCAGCCCGATTGCCCGCGCTGCGGCAGCGCCGATACCGAACGGCTGTCCGCCTTCGGCGCGACCGCCTGCAAGGCGCTGTACCGCTGCCGCGCCTGCCGCGAGCCCTTCGAGCACTTCAAGCCTCTGTAGAGCGACTGCCATGGCCCATCCGCGCTTCCACACGCTGCGCATCGCCGAGGTCCGGCGCGAGACGCCGGAGTCCGTCAGCCTGCGCTTCGATCTGCCCGCCGAACTGGCCGACGAATACGGCTTCGTGCAGGGCCAGCACATCGCGCTGCGCACGGCCTTCGACGGCGAGGAGCTGCGCCGCTCCTACTCCATCTGCTCGGGTTGCGACGACGGCGAACTGCGCGTCGCCGTGAAGAAGGTGCCGGGCGGCCGCTTTTCGACGTGGGTGAACGACGCACTGAGTCCCGGTGACGCCATCGACGTGATGACGCCTGAAGGCCGCTTCCACGTGCCGCTGGCGCCGGACAGGGCGCGCGACTACGTCGCGTTCGCATCGGGCAGCGGCATCACGCCGGTGCTGTCGCTGATCCGCACGACGCTGGCGCGCGAACCGCGCTCGCGCTTCACTCTCGTGTACGGCAACCGCCGCCAGGCCAGCGTGATGTTCCACGAGGCGCTGGAAGACCTGAAGGATCGCTACCTGACGCGCTTCCGCCTGTTCAACGTGTTCTCGCGCGAGTCGCAGGACGTGGAGCTTTTCAACGGCCGCGTCGACGCGGCCAAGGTGCGGCAGTTCCTGGACACGCTGATCCCCGCCGCGACCATAGACGAAGCCTTCGTCTGCGGACCGTCGTCGATGATCGACGAGGTCGAGGGCGCGCTGCTGGCCGCCGGCGTGGCGCGCGAGCACGTGCACGTCGAGCGCTTCGGCGTGCCGTCGGACGCGGCGAACGAGCCGGTCGACGACACGGACGCGGCCGAGGCGAAGCTCACGCTGGTCATCGACGGCGTGCAGCGCGAGGTGGACTTCCATCGCGGCCAGCACTCGATACTGGAGGCCGGCCGCGCCGCCGGCCTGGACCTGCCGTATTCGTGCAAGGGCGGCATGTGCAGCACCTGCCGCGGCAAGCTGATCGAAGGCGACGTGAAGATGGCGCGCAACTTCGCGCTGGAGCCGCACGAAGTTGCGGCGGGCTTCGTGCTGACCTGCCAGGCCTATCCGCTGAGCGAGCGGGTGGTCATCTCCTACGACGAGCGCTAGCCGGGACGTACACCACGCATGGCACGACCCAAGGCAGCCAGCTTCGATACGCAGCGCGCGGCGATCCGCGACGCGGCCACCCGGCTGTTCGCCGAGCAGGGCTACGCGTCGACGTCCATCGCCGACATCGCGGCCGCCTGCCGTGTGTCCAAGGCACTGCCGTACCATTACTACCGCGACAAGGAGCACCTGCTTCAGGACATCGCGGTGAGCTACGTCGAGCGGCTGCAGCAGATCGTGGACGAGGTGGCCGCCGAGCAACTGCCGCCGCCCGCGCACCTCCGGCGGCTGATCGCGCGCTTCATGACCGAGTACGAACATTCGGCAGCGCGTCATCGCGTGCTGGTGCAGGACGTGAAGTACCTGTCGCGCGCGCATCGCGTACAGGTGGTGGCGCGCGAGCGGGATGTGGTCGCCGCCTTCGCGGACGCGATCGAGCCGCTGGCGCCTGGCGCCGGTGACGGTTGGGTGAAGCCGCTGGCGATGATCCTGTTTGGCATGATCAACTGGACCTTCACGTGGCTGCGCGAGGACGGCACGCTGAGCCACGAGAACCTGGCACCGGTGATCGCCGATCTTTTCATCGGCGGCATCGGCCGCGTGCGCACGCCGGCGGTTGCGCGGCGCGCACCGTCCATCGCCAAGGCGCCGCGCAGTGTCCGCAGCCGCGTGAAAGCCAGCGCATGAACCTCGGGAGCAGCAGTGACTGACGTCTATCTGTGTGACGGCATCCGGACACCCTTCGGGCGCTACGGCGGTGCGCTGGCAGGCGTGCGCGCCGATGACCTCGCGGCGATCCCGCTGCGCGCGCTGATGGCACGCAACCCCGGCGTCGACTGGGCGGCGGTGGACGACGTCTACATGGGCTGCGCGAACCAGGCCGGCGAGGACAACCGCAACGTCGCGCGCATGGCGGTGCTGCTGGCAGGGCTGCCGCAGACCGTGCCGGCGGCGACGGTGAACCGGCTGTGCGGCTCCAGCATGGACGCGGTGGCCACCTGCGCGCGCGCGATACGCGCGGGCGAAGCGGAACTCATGATCGCCGCCGGCGTCGAGGGCATGACGCGCGCGCCCTTCGTGATGCCCAAGGCCGACAGCGCGTTCGCGCGCGGCAATGCGGTGTACGACACCACGCTGGGCTGGCGCTTCGTCAATCCGCTGATGAAGCAGCAGTTCGGCATCGATTCGATGCCGGAGACCGCCGAGAACGTCGCAGTGCAGTTCGGCGTCGCGCGCGCCGACCAGGATGCGTTTGCGCTGCGCTCGCAGCAGCGCTATGCGGCGGCGCAGGCGCGCGGTTGGTTCGCCGGCGAGATCGTCGCGGTGACGATTCCGGGCCGCAAGGGCAGGGAGGAAGAAAATCGCGCCGTCGACACGGACGAACACCCGCGTGCAACCACGCTGGAGGCGCTGGCGAAACTGAAGGGCGTCGTGAAGCCCGACGGCACGGTGACCGCCGGCAACGCGTCCGGCATCAACGATGGTGCGGTGGCATTGCTGCTGGCCGGCGAACGCGCAGCGGCGCGTTACGGACTGAAGCCGCTGGCACGCATCGTCGGTGCCGCGACGGTCGGCGTCGAGCCGCGCATCATGGGCATCGGACCGGCGCCTGCCACGCAGAAGCTTCTGTCACGGTACGGGCTGAAGACGGGCGACGTACAGGTCATCGAACTGAACGAGGCGTTCGCCGCGCAGGCACTGGCGGTCACGAGGCAGCTGGGACTGGCCGACGACGCGCCGCACGTGAATCCCAATGGCGGCGCGATCGCGCTCGGGCATCCGCTCGGCGCGTCGGGCGCACGCATCGTGCTGACGGCGGCGCGACAACTCGCAGCCACTGGCGGGCGATACGCGGTGGCGACGATGTGCATCGGCGTGGGTCAGGGGATCGCCCTGCTGGTGGAGCGTGTGTAATTCTGGTGTGATGCAATGGTGAAGGCGGTTCAGACGGCAGAAACGGCGGCGGCCCGCGACGATTCGGACGCTGCGCTCAACGACAGACAGGAGACAACATGAAGTTCGCATTGAAGTTCGGTGCCGCGCTGGCGGCAGCGCTGGTCGCCGGCGCGGGGTCGGCGCTCGCGCAGGACGTGAAGGTGGGCGTCACGCTGTCGGCCACCGGGCCTGCGGCGTCGCTGGGCATTCCGGAACGCAACACCTTCGCGCTGGTGCCGCAGACCATCGGCGGCCGCAAGGTGCAGTACATCGTGCTGGACGACGCGTCCGACACCACGACGGCGGTGAAGAACGCGCGCAAGCTGATCACCGAGGACAAGGTCGACGTGCTGGTAGGCTCGACCATCACGCCGAACTCACTGGCGATGATCGACGTCGCGGCCGAGACGGAGACGCCGATGATCTCGATGGCTGCGTCGAGCCGCATCGTCGAGCCGGTGGACGCGAAGCGCCGCTGGGTGTTCAAGACACCGCAGAACGACCAGCAGATGGCGCTGGTCATCGTCGGCGACATGCTGAAGCGCGGCGTGAAGACCGTCGCGTACATCGGCTTCGCCGACGCCTACGGCGAGGGCTGGTGGAACGAGTTCAGCAAGATCGCCGAGACGCGCGGCCTGAAGGTGCTGGCCAACGAACGCTACAACCGCAACGACACGTCGGTCACCGGCCAGGTGCTGAAGCTGATGTCGGCCAAGCCCGATGCGATCCTGATCGGCGGCTCGGGCACGCCGGCCGCGCTGCCGCAGAAGGCGCTGAAGGAGCGCGGCTACGCGGGGCGCATCTACCAAACGCACGGTGTCGCCAACAATGACTTCCTGCGCGTGTGCGGCAAGGACTGCGAAGGCACGCTGCTGCCCGCAGGCCCGGTGCTGGTGACCGCACAGCTGCCCAACGATCATCCGGTGAAGAAGTCGGCCACGGCCTATGTTGAAGCGTACGAGAAGGCGCACGGCAAGGGCAGCGTGTCCACCTTCGGCGCGCACGGCTGGGACTCCGTGGTGCTGCTGCAGGCTGCCATCCCCGAGGCGCTGAAGAAGGGCCAGCCCGGCACCAAGGAGTTCCGCGCCGCGCTGCGCGATGCGCTGGAGAACGTGAAGAACGTCGCCGGTGCGCACGGCATCTTCAACATGAGTCCTACCGATCACCTGGGCCTGGACCAGCGCGCCGCGGTCATGGTGATGATCAAGGACGGCGGGTGGGAGCTGCAGAAGTAAGACACCGCTAGCGAGGGAAGGAAAATGGATCCCCGCTTTCGCGGGGATCCATCTTGCGGCCTCACGCAAGCCGATGACCACAAGCGCTGTCCGCAGTCCCTGACGCCTCGTCAATGAACTTCGACATCGCGCTGCTGCTGGCGCAGGACGGCATCACCAACGGCGCGATCTATGCGCTGATGGCGCTGGCGCTGGTGCTGGCCTTCGCGGTCACGCGCGTCATATTCATCCCGCAGGGCGAGTTCGTCGCCTACGGCGCGCTGACGCTGGTGGCGCTGCAGGCGGGCAAGCTGCCCGGCACCATCTGGCTGCTGCTGGTGGCGGGCGCGCTGGTGGTGGTGGCCGAAGCAGCTGCCGCGCTGCGCACGAAGAACTGGCGCCGCTTCGGCCGGGTGCTGCTCACGAATCTCGGCTATCCGCTGGCGCTGTGGGCGTTGTTGCGCGTGCTGCCGCTGGGCGAATGGCCGATGGCGCTGCAGGTCCTGTTCACGCTGGCCATCGTCGTGCCGCTGGGACCGATGATCTACCGCCTCGCCTACGAGCCGCTGGCCGAGGCTCCGGTGCTGATCCTGCTGATCGTCTCAGTGGCCGTGCACGTGGTGCTGGTGGGCCTCGGACTGCTGGTGTTCGGCGCCGAGGGATCGCGCACGCCGCCGTTCACCGAAGGCACGATCTCGCTGGGCGCGCTGACGGCCAGCGCCCAGTCGCTGTGGGTCATCGGCTGCTCGCTGGCGCTGATCGTGGTGCTGTACCTGTTCTTCGAGCGCACGATCTACGGCAAGGCGCTGCGCGCCACCGCGGTCAACCGCCGCGGCGCGAAGCTGATGGGCATTCCGACGGAGTTCGCCGGCCGGCTGTCGTTCTTCCTGTGTGCATTGATCGGCGCGCTGTCGGGCATCCTGATCGCGCCGATCACGACGATCTACTACGACACCGGCTTCCTGATCGGGCTGAAGGGCTTCGTGGCCGCGATCATCGGCGGGCTCGCCAGCTATCCGATCGCCGCGGCCGGTGCGGTGCTGGTGGGACTGCTGGAGGCCTACTCGTCGTTCTGGGCGAGCGCGTACAAGGAAGTCATCGTCTTCACGCTGATCATCCCGGTGCTGCTGTGGCGCTCGCTGCGCACGCATCATGTGGAGGAGGACGAGTGAAGGGCCGTGTCCCCTCATCATGGCTGATCGCGGCGTTCCTCGCCGCGCTCGCGCTGGGACCGTGGCTGCTGCCGGAGTTCTGGATCACGCTGGCCAACTACATCGGGCTGTACGCGCTGGTGGCGCTGGGCCTGGTGCTGCTGACCGGTGTGGGCGGCCTCACATCGTTCGGCCAGGCGGCCTTCGTCGGACTGGGTGCGTACACGACGGCGGTGCTGACGACACTGACCGACCTGCCGCCTTGGCTGGCATGGATAGGCGCATCGCCATGGCTGGCGCTGCTCGCCGGCTTCGCGGTGACGCTGCTGGTCGCCGCCACGCTGGGCTCGCTGACGCTGCGGCTGTCGGGGCATTACCTGCCGCTGGGCACCATCGCGTGGGGCATCAGCCTGTCGTTTCTGTTCGGCACGTCGCAGCTGCTGGGCGGGCACACGGGCCTCACCGGCATCGCACCGATCCGCGTCTTCGGCTGGACGCTGGACTCCGGCCGCGCGATCTACGTGCTGATCTGGATCTTCCTGCTGGCCGGCGTGTTCACCACGCGCAACCTGCTGGATTCGCGCGAGGGCCGCGCGATACGCGCGCTGAAGGGCGGCATGGTGATGGCCGAGTCGATGGGCGTGAACACGTCCGCGTCGCGCATGGTGGCCTTCGTGCTGGCCGCGCTGATGGCCTGCGCGTCCGGGTGGCTGTACGCGCACATGCAGCGCTTCGTGAACCCGACGCCCTTTTCGCTGCACATGGGCATCGAGTACCTGTTCATGGCCGTCATCGGCGGCGCGGGCCACGTATGGGGCGCGCTGCTGGGCGCCGCCGTCATCACGATCTCCAAGACCTGGCTGCAGGACGTGCTGCCGCAGATAGTCGGACAGGCGGGCAATTTCGAGGTCATCGTGTTCGGCGTGCTGATGATCGTCATCCTGCAGCGCGCGCCCGACGGGCTGTGGCCGGTGCTGGTGCGCTGGTTCCACTGGTTGCCCGTCCGCAGCGCGCGGCGCGTGATCCCGTCCGAGGTGCCGCCGCTGGCAAGGCGGGCGTTGCCGGGGGCCGGCACGACGCTGCTGGAAGTCAGCGGCGCGACCAAGCGCTTCGGCGGTCTGGTGGCCGTCAACGACATGCAGCTGGCGGTGCGCGCCGGCGAGATCGTCGCGCTGATCGGACCCAACGGCGCCGGCAAGAGCACGATGTTCAACCTGATCTCCGGCGTGCTGGATGCCACCGCGGGCAGCTTCCGCTTCCGCGCGCAGGACGTCGGCGGGCACTCGTCGCGTGACATCGCGAAAATGGGACTGTCGCGCACCTTCCAGCACGTGCGGCTGATGCCGCAGATGACGGTGCTGGACAACGTCGCCATCGGCGCGCATCGCCGCGAGTACCCGGGCCTGCTGCCGGGTGTCTTCGGCGGCGCGTGGCGGCTGGACCGCCGCCAAGAGTCGCGGCTGCTGGCCGAGGCCGCGCGGCAGATCGAGCGCGTCGGCTTGGCCGATCACATGTTCGACGCGGCGGGCTCGCTGCCGCTGGGCAAGCAGCGCATCCTGGAGATCGCGCGCGCGCTGGCTTCCGATCTCTGCCTGCTGCTGCTGGACGAGCCTGCCGCCGGCCTGCGCTACCTGGAGAAGCGCGCGCTGGCCGACCTGCTGCGCAAGCTGCGCTCGGAGGGGCTGGCGATCATGCTGGTCGAGCACGACATGGACTTCGTCATGGGGCTGGTCGATCGCGTGACCGTCATGGACTTCGGCCAGCGCATCGCCGAGGGTCGCCCCGAGGACGTGCAGCGTGATCCGCGCGTGCTCGAGGCGTATCTGGGCGGGGTCGACGAGGCCGACGCGGCTGCGGAGCCGGCACGATGAGCGCAGCGCCAGGCGCGGAGGTATCCAGGTGAGCGCGCGGCTGCTCGAGGTGCGCGACCTGTCGGTCACCTACGGCCAGGTGGCGGCGCTGACGCGCGCGAACCTCGACATGAATGCGGGCAGCATCGTCACGGTCATCGGGCCCAATGGCGCCGGCAAGACCACGCTGCTCGCCGCGATCATGGGCGCGCTGCCGCCGGGCGGTGCCGCGCGCGGTACCGCGCGCTTTTCCGGCGCCGATCTCGCGAACACGCCCGTCGAGCAACGCGTGGCGCTGGGCATCACGCTGGTGCCCGAGAAGCGCGAGCTGTTCGGCGAAATGACAGTCGAGGACAACCTGCTGCTGGGCGCGTTCCAGCGCTACCGCTCGGGCCGGCGCGATCACGCGCAGACGATGCAGGAGGTCTACGCGCTGTTCCCGCGGCTGCAGGAGCGGCACGCGCAGCTCGCCGGCACGCTGTCGGGCGGCGAGCGCCAGATGCTGGCGATCGGCCGCGCGCTGATGGCGCGGCCCACGCTGCTGATGCTGGACGAGCCTTCGCTCGGGCTGGCGCCGCTGATCGTGCGCGAGATCTTCCACATCATCGTGGAACTGCGCCGCCGCGGCGTGTCGGTGCTGCTGGTCGAGCAGAACGCGCGCGCGGCACTGCAGATCGCCGATCACGCATACGTGCTGGAGACCGGCGAAGTGGTGCTGGACGGCCTTGCAGCCGAACTCGCGCACGACCCGCGCGTCATCGAAAGCTACCTCGGCCTGGGGCAGAGCCGCTGAAAAGGAGAAAGAAGAGAAAAAGGGGCCAGGCTCCACTTTTCTGAAGCCTTCAGCGCGCCGGCATCGTTGCAAACGCTGCCGCGATGTTGCGGGCAATGACGGGCGCAATCTCGGGAGCCTGGTTCCTGAAGACCTCGACAGTGCGGTCGTTCAATCGCGCATCGGTACGAAAGTCCTTGATGAATGCATTGAGTTCCACCGGCCCTATCCACACGAGATCCGGTGTCGTCCGCGTGAAAAAGTTGGCCCCCGGTTGCTGCACCAGCCGGCCGGAAGCCATCACCGCGTTGCCTTTCAGCGAAACGATGGCGTAGCGGCCCGCGTAGTAGGTGAATGCCTGCGGTGCCCACGAAGAAGCCCAGGCCCGAGACCTTGCGGGGATGCCCTTCGTTGTGCACTTCGTACGGCGAGACGACGATCAGGCAGTCGAAGCCCTGCGCCTGTGCCTGCTCGCGCAGGTTCGCCGATGACCCGGAGAAGCGCTGCGCGACGACGCTGCTGCTTTCAGGCCCGCTGAGCGTCAGCGCGAGGCCGCTGCGCAGGTCGGGCCGCCCCGCGACATCGAGGCGCGCGACACGATCGCCCATGACGGGCCGCAGCGCGGCGACGATGGAGTCCTCGATCGCAGTCTCCAGCGCGGCATTGTCGACGGTCACCGTCCTGTTCTCGTTCACGAAGACCATCAGTCCCACGTACTGCATGTTCGCCTGTTCGTTCACGAACGCCGCCACGCCGCACCGCGCTGCCTTCGTGAAATCGGCCGTCATATGGTTGGTCTGCGGGGCGGCGCAACCCGCCAGCAGCGCTGCGGTGCAAAGAAACGATGCTGCAAGCTTCATCACGACTGTTCATCCGGGTGTTGATTCCGGGGGCAGCAGTCTAGCGACGCCGCGGGCGTCGCTGGTGTATCGTCTGTCACAGCGTTGGGGGTACCCTGCCGGCTTGCCGGCAGCGGTTGAGAGAGTCCCCTGGAACCTGATCCGGTTGACACCGGCGGAGGGAAACGCGCCGGCGGGTCCACTGTCCGGCCGCCGCTCTCCGCAGTGCTGCAAGGAGAGCCCATGAATGCCAATCCGCAGTTCCTGGCGAAGGACGCGCAGGTCGACGAGGCTGCGGTGCAGCCACTGCCGCGCTCGCGCAAGATCTACGTTCAGGGTTCACGCCCCGATGTTCGCGTGCCGTTCCGCGAGATCGCGCAGCACGAAACGGCGAGCAGCGCGGGCAGCGAGAGCAACCCGCCGCTGGCGGTCTACGACACATCGGGTCCGTACACCGATCCTGCGGTGACCATCGACATCCGCAAGGGCCTCGCACCGCTGCGCGCCGCGTGGATCGCCGAGCGGGATGACACCGAGGAGCTCGCGGGACCCACGTCGCGCTACGGCGTCGAGCGCCTAGCGGACCCGAAGCTCGCGCAGCTGCGTTTCGACCTGCATCGCCGGCCGCGCCGCGCGCGCACTGGCACCAATCGGATTGGCAACGTGACGCAGATGCACTACGCGCGGCGCGGCATCGTCACGCCAGAGATGGAGTTCATCGCGATCCGCGAGAACCAGCGGCTCGAGGGCTTCAACGAGGCGCTGCGCCGCCAGCATCCGGGCCAGTCCTTCGGCGCAGCGCTGCCGCGCGTCATCACGCCCGAGTTCGTGCGCGACGAGGTGGCCCGCGGGCGCGCGATCATCCCCGCGAACATCAACCACCCGGAAACCGAGCCGATGGTCATCGGCCGCAACTTTCTGGTGAAGATCAACGCCAACATCGGCAACTCCGCCGTCACGTCTTCCATCGGCGAAGAGGTGGAGAAGATGACGTGGGCGATCCGCTGGGGCGCGGACACGGTCATGGACCTGTCCACCGGCAAGCACATCCACGAGACGCGCGAGTGGATCCTGCGCAACTCGCCGGTGCCCATCGGCACGGTGCCCATCTACCAGGCGCTGGAGAAGGTCGACGGCAAGGCCGAGGAGCTGACCTGGGCGATCTTCCGCGACACGCTGATCGAGCAGGCCGAGCAGGGCGTCGACTACTTCACGATCCACGCCGGCGTGCGGCTGCCGTTCATCCCGATGACCGCTAAGCGGCTGACGGGCATCGTGTCGCGCGGCGGCTCGATCATGGCCAAATGGTGCCTCTCCCATCACCGCGAGAGCTTCCTGTACACGCACTTCGCGGAGATCTGCGACATCATGAAGGCCTACGACGTCGCGTTCTCGCTGGGCGACGGCCTGCGGCCGGGTTCGATTCACGACGCCAACGACGAGGCGCAGATGGCCGAGCTGGCGACGCTGGGCGAGCTGACGAAGATCGCGTGGGCCAACGACGTGCAGGTGATGATCGAAGGTCCGGGCCACGTGCCGATGCATCTGATCAAGCACAACATGGAAGAGCAGCTGCGGCTGTGCGACGAGGCGCCTTTCTACACGCTGGGCCCGCTGACCACCGACATCGCGCCGGGCTACGACCACATCACCAGCGCCATCGGCGCGGCGATGATCGGCTGGTACGGCACGGCGATGCTGTGCTACGTGACGCCCAAGGAGCACCTGGGCCTGCCGAACAAGAAGGACGTGAAGGACGGCATCATCGCCTACAAGATCGCCGCGCACGCGGCGGACCTGGCCAAGGGCCATCCCGGCGCGCAACTGCGCGACAACGCGCTGTCGAAGGCGCGCTTCGAGTTCCGCTGGGAGGATCAGTTCAACCTGGGCTTCGATCCGGACACGGCCAAGGACTTTCACGACGAGACGCTGCCCAAGGACAGCATGAAAACCGCGCACTTCTGCTCGATGTGCGGCCCGCATTTCTGCAGCATGAAGATCACGCAGGACGTGCGCGACTATGCGGCGAAGCAGGGCCTCTCCGAGCAGGACGCGCTGGCGCGCGGCATGCAGGAGAAGTCCGTGGAGTTCGTGAAGTCCGGCGCCGAGATCTACCGCAAGAGTTGATCAGGATGAGTATTCCGGAACTGACGCTGCTGGAAACCCGCGTGCTGGGTGTGCTGGTCGAAAAGGAGCTGACGGTCCCCGACGTCTATCCGCTGTCGCTGAACGCGCTGACCGCCGGCTGCAACCAGAAGAACAACCGCGATCCGCTGCTGCACGCGACCGAGTCCGAAGTGCAGGCAGCCATCGACCGGCTGAAGCCGCTGTTGCTGGTCATCGAGTCCAGCGGCTCGCGCGTCATGCGCTATTCGCAGAACATCGCGCGCGTGCTGCGCGTGTCTTCCGAGGCGGTGGCGCTGCTCGCCACGCTGTGGCTGCGCGGCCCGCAGACTGCGGCCGAGCTGCGCGCCGCCAGCGAGCGGCTGCACCGCTTTGCCGACGTGAGCTCGGTCGAAGGCTACCTGCAGCAGCTCGCATCGCGGCCGGCGGAGGCTGGCGGCGCGCTGGTGAAGCTGCTGCCGCGCGCGTCCGGCGCGCGCGAGCCGCGCTGGGCACAGCTGCTTTCGCCGTTGCCCGCTGTCGACGACGTGCTGCCGCCGCCGCCCAGCGGCGAATCGGCACCGTCTTCCGCGCAGCTCGAGCGCCTGCAGGCTGATGTGGAACAACTCCGCGAGGAAGTCGCGGAACTTCGCCGCCGGCTGGACGGTCTGCAGCAGGACGCCGGCCCGGCCTGAAGCTTGCTGGGCTCGGACATTGCCGCAATGTTGCTGCGGCGTTGTGCGGTTGTTGCCATAGATTTCAGGCGCCCCGCCCGCACACCGTCTGCGTAAGATCGCATCCACAGGGGTCGCATCCCCGCTCTGATCGGAAACGTCGTGTCAAAGAGCGTTCGAATCGCGGTCGCGCTGCTGCTCGTCGCACTGGTCGCCGGCGGCGGCTGGTGGTACGCGCGCAGCGGCAGTGACGCGCCGCAATACCGTCTGGCGCGCATCGAGCGCGGTCCGTTGACGGCCACCGTATCGTCCACGGGCACGCTGAACCCGGTGATCTCGGTGCAGGTCGGATCGCAGATCTCGGGCCAGATCCAGCAACTCTACGTCGACTTCAACTCGCCGGTGAAAAAAGGCGAGCTGATCGCACGTATCGATCCCGAGACCTATACGTATCGCGTGCGCCAGGCCGAGGCCGATCTGGAGGCCGGGCGCTCCTCGCTGAACCGCGCCCGCGTGTCGCTCGCCAACACGAAGCGCGATCTCGACCGCACCAAGGAGCTGGTGGCGCGCAACTTCACGTCGCCCGCCGAGCTCGATCGCATGCAGTCCACCTACGACCTGGCGCTGGCCGAGGTGCGCACCGCGCAGGCTGTCGTGCAGCAGCGCGAAGCGCAGCTTCTGACCGCCAAAGTGGATCTGGCGCGCACGGAGATACGCGCGCCGGTCGACGGTGTCGTCATCAAGCGCAGCGTCGACGTCGGCCAGACGGTGGCCGCCAGCCTGCAGGCGCCGGAGCTCTTCATCATCGCCAAGGATCTGCGCGACATGCAGGTCGAGACCTCGGTCGACGAAGCCGACGTCGGCCGCATCCGCGTCGGCCAGCGCGCCACCTTCACGGTCGATGCGTTCCCCGGCCGCAACTTCAGCGGCGAAGTGAAGACGGTGCGCAAGGCCGCGCAGAACACGCAGAACGTGGTCACCTACGTGGCCATCGTGTCGGCGAGCAACGAACGCGGCGAGCTGCTGCCCGGCATGACGGCCAACGTGCGCATCGTCACCGACACGCGCGAGTCGGTGCAGAAGGCGCCGAACGCCGCGCTGCGCTTCCGTCCCGCCGGCGCGACTGCGGACGCGCCGGCGACGAGGCCGGCCGACGCGCCGAAGGCGGCGGTCGCCAGCGCCACCAACCCGATGGCGCAGTTCCGCGAACGGCTGATCACGGAGCTGAAGCTGGACGAGCAGCAGCAGCAGCGGATCGAGCCGATCTTCGCCGAGTCGCGCAACAAGTTCATGGGGTTGCGCGAGCTGCCCGAGGAGGCGCGCATCAAGGCGAGCGGCGCGATCCGCGCCGAGCTGCGCGCGAAGATCGAGGAAGTGCTGAAGCCCGAGCAAAAGCCGCTGTTCGCGGAGATCGCCGCCGACATCGCCGCGCGGCCCGGCAGCGGCGCGGCGACGACGCGCGGCCGCGTGTGGTTGCTGAAGGACGGCAAGCCGCAGCCGCTGGACGTGCGGCTGGGACTGTCGGACGGATCGATGACCGAAGTCAGCGGCGAGGGCGTCGTCGAGGGACTGGAAGTCATCGTCGGCACGCAGGGCGGCGCGGCCACGCCGGCGCAGAAATCCGGCGGCCCGCCGCGCATGATGTTCTGATGGCGACCACGATGCATCCGCTCACGCCGGCCGGCACGCCGTCGGCGCAGCCGCTGATCCGCGTCGAGGGTCTGACCAAGGACTACGCGCTGGGCGACACCGTCGTGCATGCGCTGGCCGGCGTGTCGCTCACCATCGACGCGGGCGAGTTCGTCGCGGTCATGGGCCCGTCGGGTTCGGGCAAGTCCACTTTCATGAACATGATCGGCTGCCTCGACCGTCCGAACTCGGGCCGCTACTGGCTCGGCGGCGAGGACGTGGCCGGCATGGATGCCGATGCGCTGGCCGCGGTGCGCAACCGCCGCATCGGCTTCGTGTTCCAGCAGTTCAACCTGCTGCCGCGCACCAGCGCGCTGGAGAACGTGGAGCTGCCGCTGATGTATGCGAACGTTCCCGTCAAGGAGCGCCACGAGCGCGCGCGGCGGCAGCTCGAGCGCGTCGGCCTGGGCGCGCGCGCGGATCACCAGCCGTCGCAGCTGTCCGGCGGCCAGCAGCAGCGCGTGGCCATCGCGCGGGCGCTGGTCAACGATCCGGCGCTGATCCTCGCGGACGAGCCCACGGGTGCGCTGGATTCGCGCACCAGCATCGAGATCATGGTGCTGCTGCAGCAACTCAACGCCGCCGGCATGACCATCGTGCTGGTCACGCACGAGCACGACGTGGCCGAGTTCGCCGGCCGCAACGTGCAGTTTCGCGATGGCATCATCGTCAGCGACACGCGCCATGCGCCGCGCTCGGCCGCCGAGGAATTGGCGCGGCTGGATCGCGAGCAGCTTGCAAAGGGGGCCGCGTGACAGCGGCGGTGCGGGAGATGCGATGAACGCGATGATGGTGCTGCGCGTCGCGCTGAAGGCGCTGCGCATCAACAAGCTGCGCACCGCGCTGACGATGCTGGGCATGATCATCGGCGTGGGTGCCGTCATCGCGATGCTGGCGATCGGCGGCGGCGCCCAGGAGCGTGTGCGCGACCAGTTGAAGAACCTGGGCTCCAACCTGATGATGATCTTCCCCGGTTCGACCACCGCCAGCGGCGTGCGGCTGGGCGCGGGCGCCGCACAGTCGATGACCGAGGAGGACGCGCAGGCCATCGCGATCGAAGTCGAAGGCGTGGTGGTGGCCGCGCCGTCGCTGCGCGGGTCCGGCCAGGTGGTGTACGGCAACGCCAACTGGGCGACGCAGTTCCTGGGCGTCACCAACGACTACCTGATCGCGCGCGACTGGCCGCTGGAGTCCGGCCGCCTGTTCGAGCCGGGCGAGCTCAGCGCTTCCGGCAAGGTCGCGATCATCGGCCTGACCACCGCGCAGCAGCTGTTCGGCGACGTCGATCCCATCGACCAGGTGATCCGCGTGCGCAAGGTGCCGCTGACGGTGGTGGGCGTGCTGGCGCGCAAAGGCCAGAACGCGATGGGCCAGGACCAGGACGACATCGTGCTGATGCCCATATCGACCGCGCGCAACCGCGTGCTGGGTCAGACGCAGGGCAAGCAGCGGCGTGTCAACACCATTTCGGTGAAGACCGCCGAGGGCGCCGACATGAAGGCGATCGAGGAGCGCATCCGCGAACTGCTGCGCCAGCGCATGAAGGTGCAGCCGGGCGGCGACGAGCCGTTCACCGTGCGCAACCTGACGGAGATGCTGCAGGCGCAGGAGGCCGCGAGCCGCGTGATGACCTTGCTGCTGGGAGCGGTGGCATCGGTGTCGCTGCTGGTGGGCGGCATCGGCATCATGAACATCATGCTGGTCAGCGTCACCGAGCGCACGCGCGAGATCGGCCTGAGAATGGCCGTGGGCGCGCGCGGCCGCGACATCCTCAAGCAGTTCCTGGTCGAGGCGGTGACGCTGTCGATGATCGGCGGCGCGCTGGGCATCGTCTTCGGCGTGGCGGCGTCCTTCGCGGTTGGCACCTTCGCCGGCTGGCGTACCGACATCACCCCGCAGGCCATCGCGCTGGCGGTGGGATTCTCGGCGGCGGTCGGGGTGTTCTTCGGCTTCTATCCGGCGCGGAAGGCGTCGCGGCTGCTGCCTATCGAGGCGCTGAGGTACGAGTAGCCGTACCCGAGTCTGCTGCGGCGCAGCCCGCAGGCCCCAAATTGCGCCCTGCGTACGGCCTTTATCCGCGGGCTTCGGGCGGGCGGGTGCGGCAGCATCCTGCATCGACCGGCCATTGCCGGCGGGCACAACAACTCATGCCAGCCCCGTCCCTGCTTCAACGACTGACATCGCGACCGAAGCCAACCCTGCTGCCGGCCGCGCTGCTCGTCGCCAGCGCGGACGCTGCGGCGGTGGTGCGGGCGCTCGGACTGAAGCCCGACGGACCCGAGCGCATCTGGATGATCGCGGCCAGCGGCCTGGTGCTGGGACTGGCGCTGGGATGGCTGGCGTATGAACTGAAGGCGCGCGGCCTGGCGATCGCGCTGCGGCGACTGACCGACCTCGCGTCCAGCCTGGACGGCCGCATCGCGGACGACAGCCGGCGCGGCGACGTGAAGAAGGAACTCGACCGCCTGTCCGACGAGGTGCTGTATTCGGTGCGGCGCATGTCCCGCGAGCGGCGCGAGTTCGACCAGCGCGCCACCGCCTGGCAGGCAATGTTCGCCGCGACGCTGGATGCGATGTTCGTGCTGGACGCCAACGGCAAGGTACGCGAGCTGAATCCGGCGGCCGAGCGTGAGTTCCGGTTGACGGCCGCCGACGCCGTGGGCTGTCACCTGGCCGACCTGCTGTTTCCGCTGCCGCAGCGCGCACTGGACCACGCGGCGTTCATGCAGGACATCGCGGCCGGCAAGGCCGTCGGACGCCGCCAGGAACTGATCGTGCACTGTGGCCAGCGGCAGTTTCCGGTGGAAATGGCGATGGCCGAGTTCCGCGTCGGCGAAGAGCCCGGACTCATCGTCACCGCGCGCGACATCTCTGCACACCGCCAGGCGCGCGCCGATCTGCGGCGTGTGCGCGAGCAGGCAGACCGCCTGCAATCCCGTCTGCGCAACGAGCTGTCATCGCGGCGCCTGGTGCGTTCGTCGCGCGAGGCGCCGGCCACACTGGACGTGGTGATGGCGCCGACCGGCGGCACGCCCTTCACGCTGGAAGACGCCTGCGGCGACGTGATACGACGGCTGGTCGTCAAGGCGGAGCGCAAGGGGCTGGGCTTCCGCTACGAGGACAGCGAAGTACAGGGCATGGGCCTGATCGGCGACGGCTCGCGGTTGCACGGTCTGGTCACCGAACTGATCGACGGCGTGATCCGGCACGCGGCTGAAGGCGAGATCATCGTGCACTTCTCCGCGGTGTCGATCGATGAACGCAGCATCGAACTCGTGGTCAGCGTGACGGCCACGGGCATGGGCGAATCCGAGGCGCGGCACGTCGGCCGCCCGGCGGGCAAGGATGCACAGACGGCAGCGAAGTCGCGCGCTGGAAGGGGGCGCACCGGCGGTGCGACGCTGCACGCCGTCACCATCGCCGGTGTCGAAACCCACGTCGCGGCCACGCCGCTGCGCGGCGTCGTGTTCAAGGCGCGCATGCACTACGCGGTGGATCTGTCGCACGTGTCCATCGATCTGGGCGCACTGGCGGGCGTACCGGCTCCCGCACCGGGCGCCGCCGAAGCGGATCCGCGCCTGCTTGCCGAGTTTGCGCGGGCCGCGTCGCGACTGCGTCACAACGCCGACAAGGGCAACCTCGGCGCGCTGTGGGCACAGGCGCATCGCCTGAAGGAAATCTGGCTGCCGCATGCGTCGCTGTCGGACGCGGGGCTGGTCAGCGCGCTCGCGCATACCGCGCGCGGCGGCGACATGGCCAACGCCTGCATGCTCGCGCGCCGCCTGGCCGATGCCATCGACGGCACCGTGCGCGAGCAGGTGAACGCGACCGAAGCCGACACCGCCGACGCTGCCGAAGCCGCAGCCTGAGAGTGTCCGTGGCAGCGCAGGCTAACATCGGGCATTGTCCCGGCGCGCGCGCCATCCTTCGCGTGACCGTCGGGCGATTCAACGCCTGCCCCCATGCGCATCCCTGCCATCGCCACCTTTCTGGCTACCTTGCTGGCCGCCTGCACGGCCTTCGGCCCGCCGGCGATCACGCTGTCGCGCGGCGCGATCGCCGAGCGCGCGTTCGTCGACCGTCGCGACGTCGACACGCGGCGCATCTTCAAGGGCATGGACAAGCTGGCGATCACCGGACCGGACGTGTCGTTCCAGACCGTCGCGCAACGCATCGAGCTGGGCTGGAGCGCGAAACTCGCCGACGGGCCGATGGGCATTCCGCTGACGCTGTACGTGTCGATATCCGGCGCGCCGGTCCTGAATGCGCAGATGAACGGCATCGATCTGGCCGACGTACGCGTCGAGGACGTGCGGTTGCCGTCGGTGCCGTTCCTGAACTTCGGCGAAGGGCTGGCGCAGCGGCGCGGCGAGACGCTGGGTACGATGCCGCTGTTGCAGTTCCGCCCCGACGAGCTGACGCGCGACGGCATCGCCTATGTGCCGACGACCGTGGAACTCGGCACCTTCGGCCTGCGCGTCGGCCTGCAGCCGAAGTAGTCCTTCCTTCAGCCGCCTTCGAGAAAACCACAGCGGAGCGCACTCCTGGATCTGATCACGCTGGCCAAGGCGGCCATTCTCGGCATCGTCGAGGGACTCACCGAGTTCCTGCCGATCTCCTCCACCGGACACCTGATCGTCGCCAGTTCGCTGCTGCAGTTCCGCGGCGAGCAGGTCGCGACCTTCGAGATCGCGATACAGACGGGCGCGATGTTCGCGGTGATCTGGGAGTATCGCCGCCGACTGACGGCGGCGGTGGCCGGCTGCATCAGCGTGCCGTCGGCGCGCCGCTTCCTGGGCAACGCCGCCATCGCCTTCGCGCCGGCCGTCGTCACGGGTCTGCTGCTGGGCCGGATCATCAAGGAGTGGCTGTTTCATCCGGTGCCGGTGGCGGCGGCCTTCGTGGTCGGCGGACTGATCATCCTGTGGGCCGAGGCGCGCCACAGGCGGCTGTACGGCGCACGCGACCTGCAGGGCGAGCGTACGGCCCGTGTGGAGACGGTGGACGACATGACGCCGGCGGACGCGCTGAAGGTCGGCCTGCTGCAATGCCTGGCACTGATCCCGGGAACCAGCCGCTCCGGCGCGACGATCATCGGCGGCATGCTGATCGGGCTGTCGCGCAAGGCCGCCACCGAGTTCAGCTTCTATCTCGCGATCCCCACGCTGATCGGCGCCGGTGCGTACTCGGTGTGGAAGCAGCGCGATGCCTTCGTCGCGACCGATGCGCCGGTGTTCGCGGTCGGACTGGTGTTCGCCTTCGTGTCGGCCTGGCTGTGCATCCGCTGGCTGATCCGCTACATCTCCACGCACGACTTCACGGTGTTCGCGTGGTACCGCATCGCCTTCGGCGCGGTGATCCTGCTGACCGCCTGGCTGGGTTGGGTGGAGTGGGCGCGGTAGACAAGGCGCGGCGATGACGCCGCTCGACGACGTCATCGACCCGGCGGCCGAGGCCGACGCGCGCCGCTGGCGCGTCGTCGACGTCACGCTGGCCATCGCGTCGGCGCTGATCATCACATGGGGCGTGCTGGCCGGCGGCTGGTCGCTGTTCGCGGTGATGGCGCTGTTCTGGCTGGAGAACGTCGTCATTGGCGTGTTCAACGTGATGAAGATGCTGTTCGCCGGCGCGCTGGGCGGGCGCCTGGCCTTCGTCGGTGCGCTGTTCATGAGCCTGTTCTTCACGCTGCACTACGGGCTGTTCACCGTCGTACATGGTTTCTTCGTGGTCATGCTGTTCGGCCGCGAGGCCGGCATCGGCAGCGGCGGCGGCATGTTCCAGTCACTGGGCCGCATGCTCGGCTGGCTGCTGACCAACCGCGAGGGCGTGATCGCGATGCTGGCGATCGTCGCATTGCACGGCTCGTCGTTCGTGCGCTGGGTGATGCGCCGCGTGGCCGGCGAAGGCACGGGCGAGAACCTCTTCGCCGCGCCCTACGGCCGCATCGTGGTGCTGCACCTGGCGCTGATCCTCGGCGCGGCCCTGGTCAGCGCGCTGAACCTGCCGCACGCCGGCGTGCTGCTGCTGGTGGCGCTGAAGCTCGCCTATGACCTGAAGGTCGCCGTGTCGCCCGGCTGGACGCCGGGACGACGCTCGCGGACGGTGCAGTCGCAGCGCGTGCCGCCGCCGGGTGCATTCGTTCGCAAGGAGAAGTTCCGTGGCCGGCCGTAACGAGGTGCAGGAAATGGGCGCGCTGCTGCGCTCGCGCTTTCCGATCATCCTGATCGAATCGCACGAGGAGCCGCGCGTGCTGGAGATCATCCACAAGGCGGCGAACCTGGAAAACCAGGTGATGATGGTCTGGAGTATCACCAGCGGCATCCGCCGCTACGGCCGGGACGAGTCCATCTACCAGACCAACGACCTGCTGGACGCGCTGAAGCACATCGACAAGACGCAGCAGAACGGTCTGTACGTGATGTGCGACGCGCATCCGGGCTTCAAGGACCCGGTAGTGCTGCGGCTGATCCGCGAGATCGCGCTGTCGCACTACAAGTCGGCGCGCACGCTGGTGTTCGTCAGCCCGCGCGTCGAGGACCTGCCATCGGAGGTGCTGCGGCTGGCCGCACACTTCCACCCGCACCTGCCGACGCGCGACGAGATCCGCGCACTGGTGTCCGAGGAAGCGAAGCGTTACGAGTCGCACACCGGTGAGAAGCCGCGCGGCGACCGCCAGGCGCTGGACATGCTGATCATGCACCTGCTGGGCATGGAGAAGGACGACGTGCGCCGCCTGGTGCGGCAGGCGCTGCGCGACGATGGCGCGATCGACGCCAACGACGTGCGGCGCGTGCTGACCACCAAGTACGAGGCGCTGGGTGGCGCCGCCACGCTGGCCTATGAGGAAAGCAAGGTGCGCTTCGACGACGTCGGCGGCCTGGCGCGGCTGAAGCACTGGATCGAACTGCGCCGCAAGCCGTTCCTGGACACCGGCACCGCGGTGGACCGTCCGAAGGGCATCGTGCTGCTGGGCGTGCAGGGCGGCGGCAAGAGCCTGGCCGCGCGCGCGGTGGCCGGCGAATGGGGCGTGCCGCTGATGCGGCTGGATTTCGGCGCGCTGTACAACAAATACTACGGCGAGACCGAGCGCAACCTGCGCAACGCCTTCGCGGCCGCCGAGCGCATGGCGCCGTGCGTGCTGTGGATCGACGAGATCGAGAAGGGCATTGCCACCGACGGCGGCGACGGCGACGGCGGCGTGTCGCGCCGCGTGCTGGGCGCGCTGCTGACGTGGATGGCCGAGCGCAGCGAGCCGGTGTTCATGGTGGCCACCGCGAACGACATCTCGCAGCTGCCGCCCGAGCTGGTGCGCAAGGGGCGCTTCGACGAGATCTTCTTCGTCGACTTCCCGTCGGCGGAGGCGCGCAAGCAGATCGCGCGCATCCATCTGCGCAAGCGCGGCCACGATCCGCTGGGCTTCGACGTCGACGGCATCGCGGGGCTCACGCAGGGCTTTTCAGGCGCGGAGATCGAGCAGGCGATCGTGTCGGCCTCCTTCGAGGCGCGATCGCGCGACGCGGCGCTCGATTGCGCGGCGATCCTGGCCGAGGTCGAGCGCACACGCCCGCTGTCGGTGGTCATGGCCGAGAAAATTGCTGCACTGCGCGGCTGGGCCGAGGAGCGCGCGGTGTATGCAGACGACCGCACAGACGACGGCGAACTGCAGTAAACCCTGATGCCGGTCAATCCGGCCGTCGGACGATGACGCGCGCCGGCAACATCGACTGTCGGCCCTCTTTACAGAATGCGATGACGTGCGCGAAAGTGTCTGCGGGACGGGCTTGCCCGTCCTCCGGTCACACGCAAGTGCGGCCGGGCTGAAAGCGGGAGGCGAGTACAGCCGGAGGCCGACCGGCTGTGCTCGCCCACCCCGTGAACCTGCGGCTGCTAGCGCAGCGCAGGGCCGTCCCAAGCAAGCTGCGCCGCAGGGCGAAGCCCGGAGGCTCAACTATCCGCGCGGTTCCGCCGAAATGCCGCGATAAGCCAGTCCCGCCAGCGCCGCGCCGATCAGCGGCGCCACCCAGAACAGCCACAGCTGCTGAAGCGCCCAGCCGCCGACGATCAGCGCCGGCCCCGTGCTGCGCGCGGGGTTCACCGACGTGTTGGTCACCGGGATGCTGATCAGGTGGATCAGCGTCAGTGACAGGCCGATGGCCAGTGGCGCGAAGCCCTTGGGCGCGCGTCCGTCGGTGGCGCCCAGGATCACGATCAGGAAGCCGAAGGTCAGCACCACCTCGGTGACGAGGCCTGCCCCTAGCGAGTACTTGCCCGGCGAGTGCTCGCCGAAGCCGTTGGCCGCCAGCCCGCTGGCTGCCAGATCGAATCCCGGCTTGCCGCTGGCGATGAAATACAGCACGGCGGCCGCGACGATGGCGCCGGCCACCTGCGCGATGACGTAGGGGATGAACTCGCGCGCAGGAAAGCGCCCGCCCACCAGCAGGCCCAACGACACGGCCGGATTGAAGTGCCCGCCCGATACGTGGCCCAGCGCATAGGCCATCGTCAGCACCGTGAGGCCGAAGGCCAGCGACACGCCCAGCAGCCCGATGCCCACGTTCGGAAACGCGGCCGCCAGCACGGCGCTGCCGCAGCCGCCCAGTACCAGCCAGAAAGTGCCCACGAATTCCGCCGCCAGTTTGTTGCCCAGTTTCATTGCGATCCCCTGTTGTGTTGCTCGATGTTCGATGTGACCGACGACCGCCCGACGAAGGCCGCCTACCGCTTCGGAGCCAGCGACTCCAGTGCGCGGCGCCGCTCCTCCACGGTTTCCAGGATCAGTGTGTACGAGACGTAGTACTTGTAGATGTTGCGCACATAGGTGGTGGTTTCGATGCCCACCTTGTCGGCAGCAACGATCTCCACGTGGTTGAACCACAGGTTCGGATTCAGTCCGCGCGCCTCGGCCTCCTTGCGCAGCTGTGCGACGCGGCCCGGCCCTGCGTTGTAGCTGGCGAAGGCGAACAACGGCCGGTCGACATCGCTGAACTGCGCGTCCTTGAAGTACCTGCGCATCAGCTGGTCCATGTACTTGGCGCCGGCATGCACGTTGGTTTCGGCCACCGTGATGTCACCCACCTTCAGCTCCTTGGCGGTGGCCGGCATGATCTGCATGATGCCGATCGCGCCGACGTGGCTGCGCGCGTCCTGGCGCAGCCGCGACTCCTGATAGCCCTGCGCGGCCAGCATCACCGGGTCGAAGCCGTACTTCGGGCCGTAGGTCCGGAACAGATTCAGCGTGTCGGTGAAGCGCTTGCGTTCGGCCTCCGACACGTTGTTGTGGATCTGCTTCACGTGCTTCGTGGTCTGCGCCAACCGCGCGGCATAGACGCCCTGCTTCTTCACGAAGTTGACATAGAAGGCCTCGAGCTCGGCGCGCAGCTTCGGGCTGCCCTTGCGGATCGCCCAACCCACGCGCTGATCGGCCGCCAGCACCAGGTCGGTGCGCACCGTCAGTGCCGGCAGGATCTGCGCCCAGATCTTCGCCTTCCAGTCGTCGACGACGGCGAAGGGCAGGACGCCGGCGTTGACCATTTCCATCACGTCTTCGTCCTCCAGCGCGTCCGGCAGCGGACTGATCCTGACGATGGGCTTGCCGGCCTGCTTCAGCCGGTCGTTGAGGCGCACCGCGCTATCGTGATAGCTGGACGACGGCCGCACGTGCAGCACCTTGCCGGCGAGATCGTCCAGGCTCGCGAGCTGTGGCGCCGCTGGACCCGTCACCAGCACTTCGTTGGTGCCCTTCAGATCGTCGGGCGCCACGAAGTCCACGCGTTGCAGGCGCGCCGGCGTCACCGTCAGGTTGCCCGCCGCGATGTCGCCGCGGCCGCGCGCGACATCCTCGATCAGCTCGTCGCGCGTGGAAGGCACCAGATAGACGGTCAGGGGCCGCTTGCCGAGCTGCTTCGCATACTTGCGGTTGATGTGCTGCTCGAAGTCTCGCGCAAGCTCCGCGGTGATGCCGCGTTCGCGGCCTTTGTCCGTATAGAACAGCGTGCGGCTGTATGGCGCGAGGAAGCGGATGCGGCGACGCTCCAGCATCTGGTCGAAGTCGCCGCTGAACTCTTCCTCGACGACGCGCGCCAGGTCCAGCGCGTGCGGCTTTGCGCCGGACTGCGCGGCCGGCGACTCAGGCGCAGCCGCGGTCTGGGGGGCGGCCGCGGTCGCGGCCGTCACCATCGCGGTAGCCAGCACACAGCGTGCGAGCACGATCCTCATCGGCATCTTCTTGGGGTTGTTGTTCAGCGCTGCCAACCCGCCGATTCTAGCTACGGCAGGTTGCACAACGCACGCGTTTGTAGAATCCGAAGATGAGCACCCAAGACCCTGATCGACTGCTGGTTACCTATCGCCTGCTCACACCCTCCGGTGCGGCCGCGGAACGCGCCCAGACGCTGGCGCTGGAGCAGAGTATCGAGATGCCGCTGGCGGCGGTCGCCGACGCTCGCGTGTTGCAGGACGTGGTTGCGCGCGTGGAAAGCCTCGATGCGCAGCCGGACGGCAGCACGCTCGCGCACATTTCGCTGAGCGCGGAGAGCATCGCCGACGATGCCGGACAGCTGCTGAACATGCTGTTCGGCAACAGCTCGCTGCACGACGACGTGAGCGTCGTCGACGTCCGGGTGCCGGCCGCGCTTGCGCGAGGCTTCGGTGGTCCCGCGCTGGGTATCGAGGGGGTGCGCCGGCGGGTGCGTGTGCCGGCGCGACCGCTGGCCTGCGCGGCACTGAAACCCATCGGCTCGACCGAGCCCGACCTCGCGTGCATGACGGCCGCGTTCGCGCAGGCCGGCGTCGACATCGTCAAGGACGACCACGGCTGGGCCGCGCGGTCGCGGCCGTCGTTCGAGGAGCGGGTGCGCATCTGCCAGCCCGAAGTGGATCGAGCCAACACCGGTCGCAGCACCTGCACGCTGTACGCGCCGTCGCTGTCCGGCGACGCGCAGGCGATGCGCGAGCAGCTCGCATTCGCGCACGGCCACGGCGTGGGCGCCGTGCTGATCGCGCCGATGATTGCCGGCGTGTCGAACTTCAACGCGCTGCGGCGCGAGTGGCCGCAGATGGTTTTCATCGCGCATCCGGCGCTGGCGGGCCATGCGATCGCACCGGCGGTCCTGCTGGGCACGCTGTTTCGCGTGTTCGGCGCCGATGCGGTGATCTTCCCGAACCACGGCGGCCGTTTCAGCTATTCGCGCGCCACCTGTGCGGCGATCGCCGGCAATCTGCGCGGCGCGCTGCACGGGCTGCGCCCGGCGCTGCCGGTGCCGGCCGGCGGCATGTCGGTGGAGCGCGTGCCCGAGCTGGTCTCCGAGTACGGTTCGGACGCGATGCTGCTGATCGGCGGCTCGCTGCTGGCCGCGCGTGAGAGGCTTGCCGAGCGCAGCCTGGAGTTCACCGAAGCAGTGGCGCGGGCGGCAGCTGCATCGGAAGCATCGGCATGAGCAGCATCCGGCGCTTCCGGCCCGATGCCGCCGGCGACTATCGCTGGGACGCCGTCGACGTACTGCGCTACAAGGAAGAGGGTAGCGCGCCGTTCCGCGACATCACGCGGCAGGTGCTGTTCGCGCAGCTGGACCAGGCGAGCGAACTGCGCTACTTCGAGATCGCGCCCGGCGGTTACTCGACACTGGAGCGCCACCAGCACACGCACGCGGTGCTGATCCTGCGCGGCCGCGGCACGGTGCAGATCGCCGGTGAGGAGCACGCAATCGCCGAGCGGGACCTCGTCACCGTCGATCCGCTGACATGGCATCAGTTCCACGCGGCCGACGATGGCGCGCTGGGTTTCCTGTGCCTGGTCTCCCGCGAACGCGACAAGCCTCAGTTGCCGGACGAGCAGCAGGCCGCGGAACTGGCGGCCCGCACGAAGATCAGCGGCGCAGGAAGATGAGGTCCCACGTGCCGTGGCCCAGCCGCTCACCGCGCGCGTGGAACTTGGTGGTCGGGCGTTCGGCCAGCGGGTTGGCGCCCGACGGCGCGTAGCCCGCGTGCGCGTTGACGAGCTGCGGCTCGGCCGACAGCACGTCCATCATCTGCAGTCCGTAGTCCTCCCAGTCGGTCGCGCAGTGCAGGTAGCCGCCGCGCGCGATGCGGCTGACGAGCTGCCCGACGAAGGGCGGCGCGATCAGCCGGCGCTTGTGGTGGCGCTTCTTCTGCCATGGATCCGGAAAGAAGACGTGCGCACCGGCCAGGCTGTAGTCCGCGATCATGTCGCGCACGACTTCCACCGCGTCGTGATGCACGATACGGACGTTGGCCAGCTGCTGTTCGGCGATGCGCTTGAGCAGCGCGCCAATGCCGGCCGCGAACACCTCGACGCCCAGGAAATTCACATCGGGCCGCGCGGCCGCGATGGCTGCGGTGGTCTCGCCCATGCCGAAGCCGATCTCCAGCACCGTCGGCGCCGCGCGCCCGTAGAGTTGCACGAAGTCCAGCGGCGCCGCGCCGTAAGGCACGCCGTAGCGCGGCAGCAACTCGTCGAAGGCGCGGCGCTGGCCCTGCGTCACGTGCCCACGGCGCAGCGCGAAGCTGCGGATGTGGGGATATGGTGTCCCGGCCGGTGGCTGCGCAGGAGCGTCGCTGTCTGGGCTCACGCGGCCGAATTCGCGGCAGTGGGCGCTGCGCCGGCGATGACGCCGGCCGTGGGCGACGACGGCGTGCCGCTGTACAGCCGCTTCGGCATGCGGCCCGCGCGGTAGGCGTCGCGGCCGGCTTCGACCGCCTTGCGCATCGCGCCGGCCATCAGCACCGGATCGCGCGCCTGCGCGACCGCGGTGTTCATCAGCACCGCGGTGCAGCCCAGCTCCATCGCGATGGTTGCGTCGCTGGCCGTGCCCACGCCCGCGTCGACGATGACAGGCACCTTGGCGCGCTCCAGGATCAGCTGGATGTTCCAGGGGTTGAGGATCCCCATGCCGGAGCCGATCAGTGATGCCAGCGGCATGATCGCCACGCAGCCGATGTCTTCCAGCACGCGCGCCTGAATGGGATCGTCGCTGCAGTAGACCATGACCTCGAAACCTTCCTTGACCAGCGTCTGCGCGGCCTTGATGGTTTCCGGCATGTTCGGGTACAGCGACTGCGGGTCGCCCAGCACCTCGAGCTTGGTCAGCGCATGACCATCCAGCAGCTCGCGCGCGAGCCGCAGCGTGCGCACCGCGTCTTCCGCCGTGTAGCAGCCGGCGCTGTTGGGCAGCAGCGCGTACCGATCCGGCGGCACCACGTCCAGCAGGCTGGGTTCTCCGGGGGTCTGGCCGATATTGGTGCGGCGTATCGCCACGGTGATGATCTGCGCGCCGCTGGCTTCGACCGCCGCGCGCGTCTGCTCGAAGTCGCGGTACTTGCCGGTGCCCAGCAGCAGGCGCGACGTGAGTTCGCGCGCGCCGACGCGCCATGTGTCGTTCATGCTCTGTATCTCCTGGTTCAGGCAGCGCGGTGGGCTGCGCCGCTCAGCCGCCGCCGACCGCGACCACGATCTCAACGCGGTCGCCGGTACGCAGTTCCGTACTCGCGTGCAGGCTGCGCGGCACCACCT
>Ga0307505_10000743_pt1 | contig 32590 bp, 28 predicted proteins | sample 23_S_MG_FD_202183 | JGI IMG/M metagenome (GOLD analysis project Ga0307505, IMG submission 202183) | Soil microbial communities from Populus trichocarpa stands in riparian zone in the Pacific Northwest, United States - 23_S | ecosystem: Environmental > Terrestrial > Soil > Riparian zone > Trees... | reverse complement strand
TGAAGCAAGTTTTCTCGACCGGCCATAGAAAGATGGCCCCCGCGGAGCCGGGACCGGAGACTGGCGACCGGAGACTGGAGACTGGAGACCTGAGAAATACTCCCTTGATCTATCGGTCTTACATTTAGTAATATCTCGGTCGTGGCCGAGACCCCCATCCCAACGTTGCCTCCAAAGGAACGGCTGATCCTGGAGCTCCTCATGTCCTCTGGGGCGCTCTACGGCCTGGAGCTCGTGGAGCGCTCGGCGGGCGGCCTCAAGCGGGGCACGGTTTACGTAACCTTGGGCCGAATGGAGGCCAAGGGCTTCCTCACCTCGGAACAAGAGAGCCAGCCGGAGGGAGCCATCGGCCTGCCCCGCCGGCGCTATCGGCCGACCGGCCTGGGCGAACGCGCGTTGCGCGCGTGGACCGTCTTCACGCACGAACTTCGGTTGGAGGTTCAGACATGAGCACCAAGGTTGGGTCTCAGCTCCCCGGTCGGTTCCTCCTGCGCGTGGCCCAGTTCATCTTCGAAGAACCGGCGCTGTCGACCATCATCGTGCCGGCAATCGCGGACTTCCAGCGTGAAGTGCAGGACTCGGGCGCGGCGACGCGCCGTGCCGTGCGCGTCCGCGGCTACGTGGCGCTGTGCCAGGTGATGCTCTTGGCCCTCTTCGTACCCAGCGCGGGTGCCGGTGCGCCCCTGACGCACGTACTCCTGGGTCTCAGCGGCGGCAGCTCCCTTGCGCTCCTCGCTCCGCTGCTCTTCGCGGCCGTGTGGCCGATCTTTGGTCTGTTCACCGTCGGGGCCGTGCTTGCGGGCATGGCGCTCGCCGTCGGTCTCCGCGTCTGGAACAGCCAGCACCCCACCGCCGTCGCGTGCACGCGCCGGGGCTCGGCCCGGGATCCTGAGATCAACCTCTCCTCGATCCCGGTCGGCGGCAACATCGGCGGGTTCTTCTTCGTGCTCGCCAGCTGCCTTACCATTCTCCTGGGCTTGCCGGAATGGCGGGGCTTCGTCTTGGGCGCTGTCGTCGGCGGCACCGCTTTCGCGTTCGGCCTCTTCGCCTGGCACCGGGCCCACATGGTGTCTCCGGTTCGGCGCATCGTCGTGCGCTGACCACCCTGCCGTTCGACGTTCCACGTCCCGTGCCTCGTGGGGGCTGCGGCATGCGACTTCTGACACGCTGGACGTTCCTGCTGACGGCCACAGTTGCAGCGTTCGCGCAAACGCCGTGGGTCGATCCCTCTCCGCACCGACAGCGACTCGTCCCGACTGGGCCCGGCACGAGCCTAGAGGTCCTGGACTGGGGCGGAGCCGGCCGGACGCTCGTCCTGCTGGCCCAGCTGGGACAAACGGCCCACATCTACGACGGCTGGGCCCCGATGCTGGCCAGCGGCCATCACGTCCTCGGGATCACACGGCGTGGTTACGGCGCATCCAGCGCTGCCGGCGGGTTCTCCGCGGAGGAACTGGCCATGGACATCGTCCGGGTGCTGGACGCAGAAGGCGTTCGGGATCCGGTGCTGATTGGAAACGGGTTTGCGGGCGAAGAGATGTCCTGGATTGCGTCCCGTTTGCCCAGGCGCGTGGCCGGTCTCGCGTATCTCAACGCCGCGTACGATCGTACCAACGTCGCCGCGGAGGGGGCCATCGTCCGCCGGATTCCGCAGCGAGGACCGACGCCCGCGGACATGGCGAGCGTTGAGGCCGTCACGCGCTGGGCGTCGAATGGCGGCCGCCTGCCGATCCCGGAGGCCGAGTTCAGGCAGTTGGCGCAGGTGGCGCCCGACGGCCGGGTGACGGGGGAACGGACACCCCGCGCGGTCCAGCAGCAGATCGTGGGCGGCATGACCAGAGTTGACTACAGCGCGATTCACGTGCCGGTCTTGGCCGTCTACGCCAAGGCGGCGTCGGCCGACGCCTTTCCTGGATGCCAATCCCCAGCCGACCCAGCGGTGCGCGACGCCTGCCAGGAGCTTCATGCCTGGACACTGCAGCAACTGGAGGCCAGCAAGAAGCTGGTCGCCACGATTCCGTCCCGAACCCAGGTGGTCGAGCTCACGGGCGCGAACGGGTTCGTGTTTCTCTCGAACCCGGCTGACGTGTTGGGGCTGCTCGAACCTTTCCTGGCCTCGTTGGCGCGCTAGAAACCTTGACCGCTTGAAATCCAACCAAATGAGTCAGGTTTTCTCCGCCCCGCGGAGCCGGGGCCCCCGCCACGCGTTTCCCAGCGTGGTGGGGTGGTGGAGCGGGGCCAGAGAGACTGGGACTAGTTGAAGCTCTGGACGGTTTGAGGCAGAGCTTCACTAGCCAAGGGTGCCGACCTCAGTTCGGGATAGGCCAGTCGACTGACTCGATCACGAACACTTCGAAGGGCTCATGCCGAGGACGCAGTCTCAGCCCCAGTTGTTCGCCGAGCGCTGTGTAGATTGAGGGATACACCGAATCTGTCACGCTCGTGTTCGGATTGAACGTGAGCAGCCACTCGAAATCACCAACGAGGCCAGTCTCGTCGCTGATTGGTCGATCGACAAACGCCTGCACTTCGCCAACGAGGCTCCCGATTGAACCAGCGCTCCTGATCTTCCAGGCCCCGTCTGGGGGCCGGTCGTGTGGAGAACCAGACCAGCACGCTGGCCGACCCTTCGCGTCACGCGGCTCCGCGATCTCGTCAAGTCGCTTCTTCTCGGCTCGCACTGTAGCCAGGATGCGCTGACAGTTGTGAAGCGACGGGCGCAACTCCTGACCCTCACGAGCCTTCTCCAGGACGTAGACAGGCGTCTGACGCATCGAAGGGCGGACTCGCAGCCGAAATCGATCGACGAGCAGGGCACGCATCATCTCAGGGAGTTGTGCGGGGCCTCCACCGGCGGGCCACTTGGCTGAGATGTCGAAGCGAGCGTCCAGTATTCGCCGCGGACCGTCCACGAACTTGAACCTGCCGATGCTTACGGCAACACCATAGGCATGGACCAGGTAGAACTGGAGCGTGAGATTCGTCGCCACCAGCGTGTCGCCTCGAACTTGAAACGAGCCGCTGTCATTGCCACTGACGTTTCGCCTGACCGAGGCCACTTCGAACTCTGCTCTCGCAGGCTCCTGACTCTTTGTCCCGACCGATGCAGCCAAGGCGCAGGAGAGACATGCCGCCAGAACAGTGACTGCCGAGCACCGCACAATTGACATGGGCATTGAGACCGTGGCGAACGAGCCGGGTAGGGATCTCCTCACGCCCTGGCATGGTAAACGAAGCGTTCACTCGAAAGGCCTCCGAAGTCAGAGAACAGTCGCTCCCGCATCTCCCAGAACCGCCCTTGACTCGCGGCGCACTCGGCGGCTTCGACGGCGCCCGACGCCGGAGGGTGCGATTTTCCAGTCTCGAGGCCCTGACGCGCTGTGCGTCGAGTGACGGCTGATCCGCGTCCGTCGACGCTGGCGCGCTGGGCTGGGCGCGACGGGGGCGCCTTCCTCTATACTTCCGCCCGAGGGAGTCACCGAGTGAAGAAATCGCTTCTGGCAAGTGTGTACGTGGCAATCGGCGTGGTGGTCTTCAGCGGCGTGGTCGCCACGCAGCAGGCGCCGGCCCCAACGGCCCCGGCGGCCGCGCCGCAGGCACCGGCCGCAGCGCAGCAGGCGGCAGCGCCGCGTGGGCGAGGCCCCATCACACCGGGCACCGAAAGCGGGTGGGCGACGTTCCAGACCCGCTGCGCGAGTTGCCACGGTAACGAGAACGTGGAGCGCGCGCCCTCTGCTGTCACCATCCGTCAGATGACGCCCGAACGGATCTACGCCTCTCTGGCCACGGGCTCGATGCAGGCCCAAAGCCAGGGGCTGGGCGATCCCCAGAAGAAGGCGCTGGCCGAGTTCATGGCGGGCCGGCCCTTGGGGAGTGCGGCCGCCGGATCGTCGGCGGGCATGCCCAATCGCTGCACCGCCAACCCGGCGATGGCCGACCCCGCCGCGGGCAGCGGCTGGAACGCGTGGGGTGCCAACACCGCGAACACCCGTTCGCAGACGGCTGCGGCCGCGGGGCTGACTGCCGCACAGGTGCCTCAGCTGAAGCTGAAGTGGGTGTTCGGCTTCCCGACGGGCGTCTCGGCCAACGCCCAGCCGGCCGTCGTCTCGGGACGCGTCTTCGTCGGCAGCGACAACGGCTTCTTCTACTCCCTCGATGCGCGGACGGGCTGCGTCTACTGGTCGTTCGAAGCCGGGTCCATCATCCGCAACGCGCCCACGGTGGGCCCCGTCACCGGCCAGGGCAACGCGCGCTACGCCGTCTACTTCGGCGACGGCCACGCCAACGTGTTCGCGCTGGACGCGCAGACCGGCAGGCTCCTGTGGAGGATGAAGGCCGACCCGCACGTCGTGGCGCGCATTACCGCCGGGTCCACGCTGTACGGCGGGAAGCTCTTCGTCCCCGTGTCCTCGTCCGAGGAGTTCAGCAGCGGCAACCCCGGCTACTCCTGTTGCACGGCGCGCGGGAGCGTCGTGGCACTGGACGCGAACACCGGAAAGGAGATCTGGAAGGCGTGGGTCGTGCCCGAGGAGCCCAAGCCTTGGCGCACGATGCCCAACGGCGTCGTGCTGTACCGGCCGGCCGGGGGTGCGGTGTGGAACGCGCCGACGATCGACCCGGTGAAGGGCGCGGTGATCTTCGGCACGGGCGACGCCACCACGGGCCCGCCTGCCGTGACGACCGACGCCATCATGGCCGTGGACATCAACACCGGCAAGACCCTGTGGCACTACCAGGCCACGGAGGGCGACGTGTTCATGGGCGGCTGCAACGGCCCGGAGAAAAGCGATGCGTGCCCGACGCCGATGGGCCCGGACATGGACATCGGCAACTCCCCCATCCTGGTCAACCTGCCCAACGGCAAGCGCGCCGTGCTGGCGGGCACCAAGTCGGCCGACGTCTTCGCGCTCGACCCAGACGACAACGGAAAGCTACTGTACCGCGTGAACGCCGCGGGCGGCCCGATTGGCGGCGGCCGCGGACGCGGCGGGTCCATCGTGTGGGGCGGTGCCAGCGACGGCCAGCGCGTGTACTACGGCATGGGCGGCGCCGGGATGGCCGCCCTGAACCCGGCCACGGGAGAGCGTCTGTGGACCTTCACGGCGCCACCGCGCGCCGCCGGCGGACGCGGGGGCGGCCTGGGCGCGGCGCCCACGACGATTCCCGGCGTGGTGTTCGAGGGGGCGTCCGACGGGATGATCTACGCGGTGTCGGCCGCCGATGGCACGGTGCTGTGGTCCTTCGACACGGCGCAGCAGTTCGAGACCGTGAACCGGCTCTTTGCGAAGGGCGGCGCAATCAGCGTCTCGGGCGCCGTCACCGTGAACGGCATGGTGTTCGTGGGGTCGGGCTACGCGGTGGGCAGCGGCGCATCGGGTGGCAACGTGCTGCTGGCGTTCGGAGTGGATTGAGCCAAGGCTCAAGGCTCAATCCCCAAGAACCAAGAAGAGGTTGGCAATTGAAGACGTGCCCGTGGCTGCTCCTGCTGGCTGTGCTCGTCGCGGGCTGTGGCGACGACGAGCCCACCTCACCGTCGTCGACCTATCCCAACATGGTGGGTTCCTGGGAAGGCACCGTGGTCACCAGCGGATTGGTCGGCGGAACTCCGGCCAGCAACACCTGCCGGGAGACGTGGACCATCTCGTCCCAGAGCGCGGGAGACTTCCTTGGCACGTTCCAGACGTCTGGAGGAACCGCGGCACCCTGCGCGCAATCCGGGAGCGTGAACGGCGTCGTAACCACCGGGAGTGCGGTGACCGACATCGTGCACAGCGCCGGCACCCCGAATACCTGCACGCGGCTCCAGCGGTCGGCGATGGCCGGCGCCGTCGCAGGAGCGGTGCTCAGCGCGCAGTCCAATGAGACGGTCTCGTGCAGCGGCACAACGCTGACGCGCAACATCGCCGTGTCCATGACGAAGCGCTGAGGGTATCTGGCCGGTCTCCGGTCGCCAGTCTCCGGTCGTCGCCGCGGTGACGACGAAGCGCTGTCACAGTGTCTCCTGCCCGCGCTCCGCGCGGGCGACCCGGTTGATGTCGAGGGACTCGAGGATGGGACTCGGATAGCCCTCCGCGGCCACGCGAATCATCGCGTGCCCGATGGCGCTGGAACTGGTGACCCACCGCGGCATCAGCCGCAGCAGTGGGTAGAGCGGGGCCACTACGTCGTAGATCGCCTGATACAGCCGTGTCTTCGACCGCACACCGTTGAGAGGCTGGATATAGCCCGGGCGAAACATGTAGGCCGCTTTGAAGGGCAGGGCCAACAAAGCATTCTCCGTTTCACCCTTCACGCGCGCCCACCGAACGCGCCCCTGTTCGCTGCTGTCGGTGCCGCTGCCGGAAACGTAGCAGAAGGTCAGGTGGGGATTGACGGCAAGCATCGAGCGCGCGGCGGCAAGCGTGAGGTCGTACGTCATGCGCCGGTATGCCGCGGCGTCCATGCCCACCGACGAGACCCCGAGGCAGAAGAAGCAGACGTCGTAGGCGACCCAGCGCGCCTGAATGGCGGTGTAGTCGAAGAAGTCCGCGTGCAGCAGCTCTTGCACCTTGGGATGCGACACGCCGCACGCGCTGCGCCCGACCACCAGCACGGCCTCCACGCGCGAATCGTCCAGGCACGCCTGCAGGACGCCCGATCCCACCATGCCGGTGGCGCCGAAGAGGATGGCCTTCACTGGCTGTCGATACTACCAGTCGGCGGTGGCCCCGGAAGACAGGGCACTAGCGAAGCTGAGCTCCCTGTTGTTGGCTTGGCGGCTTGACGCGTAGCTTCGCTACGTGCCTGAACGTCGCCGGGGCGCTTTGGGCCGACGCACCAGGGTGGGCGTCATCTCGCGCTGGCCTGGCAAGGAATGCTCCTTGGCGATGTGCGTGGACAAACGATTCATCGAGACCTGGTTGCCACAGAACCGGCACAGGGCCTTGCCCGGCGAGATATGAAGACGCTGCATCCCTGCCAGCATGGTTGGTCCGCGGCAGGACGTCAAGCCTTGGGCCCTCTGACTTGGGCCTCCTGGCTTTGGGCCTTCTGCCTTGAGCCTTGAGCCTTGGGCCTTGGGCCTTGGGCCTTGGGCCTTGACCCACCTACCGCCGGCGATCGCGGGTAATCCGGGCCTTGACGCGGCGTTCGCTGCGGGCGCGGCGCTCGTTCACGGGCGACACCTCGTAGCCGGCGTTCAGCAGGCGTCGCTCGGACGTGGACTGGTACTCGACCAGCGCCAGCGGGTCGGCGAATTCGTGCGACGCGGCGGCATCCTGAGGACCCTTCACGTCCAGCTCCAGCCCGCGCTGGCCTTTGGGGGTCGTTTCCCAGCGAACGGTGCCGAACTCCCCCACGAACATGCGGACGGTTGCCTTGTCGGCCTTCTCCGCTTTTTCTGGCTTCTCCGACTTCTTCACGGCCTTCTTCCTCTCCTCAGACTATCTTCCGGCCGTCTGGCAGTCCTGTGCGGTGCCGTGCATCAAACCGGCCCCGCCAGACGGCTGATCGAGGTACATGGCAAGGGGCGCGCCAGGCAGTGTCTGCCTGCCCCGCGTCCCGCGGGGCCTTGAGGAAAGCTCGGCCGAGGCCGGAATCTACTTGTCGGCTTTGGCCAGCGGCCAGTAGCCAAAGTACGCGGCGAAGAAGATCAGGAACGGAAACGTGACGCTCAGCAGCGCGTTCGCGATCCAGATCTCGAACTCGTATCCAGGAGGACCGGACGGCAGATCGCCCGTGACCACCGGCGCCAACATGCAATAGACGTAGAACAACACCAGGCCGATTACGGCGGACGCCACGATGTTGGCCACGCCCTTCACGGGCTGCGCCAGCTTCGCGAAGAGCGAGTTCTGCAGCATGTTCAGCACGATGATGGTGCCGAAGATGAACGGCACCGTCACCCTCGTCAGGAACACCATCGGATCGGTGCCCATGCCAACGACGCCAATCTGAAATGCGACCGCGCCAAGGACCGCCGCGACGAGGAACCACACGACCCCGAGCACCGGCTGCTTCATCACCGCCGGCATGGCCGTCAACGGCCAGAGGTCGAAGTGAATGACGACGAACATGCCCGCCAGGATGGTGACGTAGAAGACCATCGCCATGACGCCCATGAACAGGCCCTGCGGTGCCGACGCCAGGTATACGGGCGCTCCCTGTAGGAAAGCGTAGTTGAAGAAGATGCGGAACACGGCGAAGGTCACCACGTAAGCCGCGACCAACGTGACCAGACCCGACACCACCGGGTGCTTGAACAACGTGTTGAACGGCCACCCGCCAAAGATGACGCACAGGTAGAACGTGGTGGGCACCGCGATGATCGCAAAATGCGCGGGGATCGGTCCCGGCGGGCTGACGCCTTCGCCCACCACCCGCAGCACGAGGGGTGAGATGACGACGGCGACGAGGATCGTCAGCACCAGCAGCGCCAGCCCCTTGACCGGCTGGCGCATCTTGGCGAGGAACGGCGGATTGGCGCCCCACAACACGACCGCCATCACCTGCATGGGGATCAGGCACAGCGTGAAGAACGTCACGTTGCCGGCAAACGACGGGAAGTCGAAGAGCGAGATGAAACCAAGCGAGATTGCCATCGTCACGAGCGACGCCACGATGCCAAGAGCAGGTTGTGCCACAGGGGCCCTCCGTTACGAACGCTTCACCCACCCCGAGCCGCCGCGCGACAGGGCGCGGAGCAGGAGGGGCGGGCGCGATCATAGGTGCCGGAGCACGCACCGTCCAGATGTTTCGCGACCTCTCCTTGGCAACCTCCGGCGACTGGAGACCGGAGACGTTCGACCCGCCCGACTTATGACTTGCTCTAGATCCGAGCCCCAAGATACGCGCAGACGCGCAGCAGGTCAGCGAAAACGCCGCCGGCCGTCACCTGAGGGCCCGCTCCGGGCCCCTGCACCACCAACGGGTTCACGTCGTAGCGGCTCGTCACGAACCGCACGACGTTGTCGGTGAGGTTGATGTTGGCAAACGGGTGCGACGCGTCCAGTTCCATCAAGCCAACGGTGGCGGAACCCGCCGTCGCGTCGAGGGCCGCCACGTAGCGCAGCACGTGCTTCTTGGCCCTGGCGGCCTCGAGCCGGGCCTTCATCGGCGCGTCCAGCTCCTGCAGCCGCGTCATGAACTCCTCCACGCCGCACCCGCTGAGCAAGGGTGGAATCAGGCCTTCGAGAGCCACGTCCGACAGTTCGAGCCGCATGCCCAGCTCGCGGCCCAGGATCACGAGCTTGCGGGCCACGTCGGTGCCCGACAAGTCGTCGCGAGGGTCCGGCTCGGTGTACCCCTTGGCTTTGGCGTCGCGGACGATGGCCGAGAAGGGCTGGCTGCCGTCCCACACGTTGAAGAGATACGCGAGGGTGCCCGAAAAGATGCCCTCCACCTTGCGGATCTGGTCGCCGGTCTCGCGCAGGTCGCGCAGCGTCTGCATGATGGGCAAGCCGGCGCCCACGGTGGCCTCGTACAAGTAGTGGGCGCCGCTCTCGCGCCGTGCGGCCTGGACCTGGGAGAACAGCTCAAGCGGCCCGCTGTTGGCGCGCTTGTTCGGCGTCACGACGTGGATGCCGGCGGCCAGCCATCGGGGGTACAACGCGGCCACCTCGGCGCTGGCGGAGCAATCGATGATGACCGCGTGGGGGATGTGGTCGGCCTGCACGTGCTCCTGAAACTTCTCCAGATCCACGGGTGGCGCGGCCGCGAGATCGGCGCGCCACGTCTCCGGGTTCACGGCGGGATCGGCCAGGAGCATGCGCTTGGAGGACATGACGGCCCGAACGCGCAGGTCCAGGTTGAAGCCCGCCAGGAGCCGAGGCACCTGGGACCACACCTGTTCCAGGAGCGTCCGCCCGACCACGCCTGGGCCGACGATGCCGATCGACACCGTGTGAGGCGAGAGATAGAAGGCCGCGTGCACCGTGCGCAGCGCACGGGTGCTCTGCTTGTCGTCGATGACCACCGAGATGTTCCGCTCGGAGGAACCCTGCGCGATGGCCCGGACGTTCACGCCCGCATCGGCCAGCGCCGCGAAGACCTTGGCGGCAATGCCCGGCGTACCGGCCATGCCGTCGCCCACCACGGACAGGATGCTGCACGCGGGCACCACGTCCACGTTCTGGATCTGCGCGTCGCGCAGTTCGGCGGCGAACGCGTGTCGCACGGTGCGCTCGGTACGCTCCGCGTCGGCCTCGAGCACGGCAAAGCAGATCGAGTGCTCGGAGCTGCCCTGCGAGATCAGGATCACGGAGATGCCGTCTTCGCGCAGCGCCCCGAAGAGCCGCTGTGCCGTGCCCGGCACGCCGATCATCCCGGCGCCTTCGACGTTGACCAGCGCCACGTGGTCGATGCTCGTGATGCCCTTGACGGCGTGCGTGGACTCCGGCGTGGCGCAGATGAGCGTGCCCGCCTTGTCCGGCGCGAACGTGTTGCGGATCCAGATGGGGATCTGCTTGGCCACGGCCGGGGCCATGGTCTGGGGATGGATGACCTTGGCGCCGAAGTAGGCCAGCTCCATCGCCTCGTAGTAGGACAGGGCGTCGATGACGCGGGCGTCCGGCACACGGCGCGGGTCGGCGCTGAGCACGCCGTCCACATCCGTCCAGATGTGGATCTCGGAGGCGTCCAGAAGGTCCCCGAAGATCGACGCCGAGAAGTCGGATCCGTTACGACCCAGCGTGGTTTGCAGGCCTTGGGGATCTCGCGCGATGAAGCCCGGGATGACCAGCGTGGTGGCGGACTGGGCGCCCACCACCGCGGCCGCCTTGGCGCGGGAGGACTCCCAGCGGACGGCAGGGCCCAGGTGGCCCCACTCCACCTCCACCACGTCGCGGGCATCGATCCAACCCACCGACGGCCGCGCGCCGCGCGCCGCCAGCACGCGCACGAAGAGCCGCGTGGACCACAGCTCCCCGAAGCCCACCACCAGATCCCTCGTGGTCTGTGACGCCGTCCTGGCGAGCCTGACCGCCTGCAAGAGTGCCGCGATGTCGGCGCAATCGGCGTCGAGGCCGGCGGTGTATGCCTGCACGTCCGCCGCCGGACAGAGCGCGGCGGCCATGTCCACGTGCCGCTGTCTCAACGCCGTCAACCGGCCGGCCGTGTCCTCGAGGCGCTCGGCGGCGGCCACCACGTCCAGGAGGGCGTCGGTCACGCCGCGGCTGGCGGAGAGGACCACCGCCAGGCGGCCCGCGGGCTCGCCCTCGATGATCCCGGCGACGCGGGCCATGCAGGCCGCGTCGGCCACGCTCGACCCGCCGAATTTGAAGACGCGCCAGGCGTCCGTCCGCTTCGCTGTCATGATGTGTGTCGGAATTGTCTCAGGGGATGGACCGGCTTCGTGGGCCGGTGTACCCGAGACCACAGTACATATTGTTCGGCCGGAAGACGCAAGGCGTGCAGGGCTGTCAGGAGAAGGTTGACCGAAGGCCCATTCTGCGACTTGGCGCGCCCTCTCCCGGAAGCGCCCGCCCGTCCGAACGTATCTCAGCAGCAGGACGAACCAGAAAGGGCGGCGGCGCAATGCCTGCGCCGCCGTCCCGTCCGATCCATCTCGGCGGGCCGGATCAGCGCAGGCGGATGCGGACCGTGCCCATCACGTTGATCGGCTCGCCCGGATAGACCTGCATGTCGTAGAGCGTCGAGGCGTAGTAGTCGGTATTGGTCAGGTTGTTGATATTGAGCGCGTAGTCAACGAGCCCCCGCCTGTAGCGGAGCGCGCCGTTCAGCAGCCCGTAGCCGGGAATCCTGTAGACGTTGCTGCGGTCGCCGAACTGGCTGCTGAGGGCCCGCGCACCGACATTGAGGCCGAAGCCGTTCGTCCAGTCGTATCCCGTCCACACGTTGAAGGTATGGCGCGGCGCGAACACGGTCTGCAGCCCTTTCAGGTTGGTCGTCGCATTGATCAGATAGTCGCCCAGTTCCGCAAACGTGAGCGCGTAACCGCCGGCGATCCGCCAGTTCGACACCGGCGACGTCGTCACGTCGACCTCGAGGCCCTTCGAGGTGATGTCGCTTGCCTGATCGAACTGGCCGCCAGGACGGGAGAACGCGTAGTTCTTCCGCACCTGGCGGTAGACGTTCGTGTTCACGTCCACGCGGCCGCCGACCAGGTGGATGCGCTGGCCGAATTCGAACTGTCGGCCGATGATCGGCTTCAGCGTCGTCCCGTCCGGCGTGGCGTCCCGCAACGGATTGAACGACGTGGCGTAGGACGCGTAGAGATCCAGCGCCGAGACTGGCTGATAGACGAGTCCGAGCCGGCCCGTGAAGGCGTCGGTTTTCCGCCGGAGCTCGGCAGCCGGCACGCCGCCGTCGAGCCGGATGTCCCGGTAGCGATGGTGACGGTAGATGTCGAACCGCCCACCGACGAGTGCCTTGACCTTCGTACCGAACGAGAGGTGATCCTGCACGTAGAACGCGTTGTTCTTGTCGTTGAACGTCCGGATGCGGGCGATGGGCGGGTCGATCGTCCCCTGCGTCTCCACGGGATCGAACAGATCGATGTACTCGGCTTCGGCCACGCCGCCGCCGGGAATCGTGTCCGTGTGGTTGTAGTAGCGCTGGAACTCGTAGCCGGCCACCAGGTTCTGCTCGATGCCACGGGTGAACCGCATCGTGAACTCGGACTGGTTCGTCACCGGGCGCCGATGGTGCTTGAACTGCAGAAACTCGCGATAGACGTCGCGCGGCGCCTCGAGCGCGAGGTACTCGACGATGAAGTACCCGTCGTTGAGGCGGCGGTAGCTCAAGGTATTCCGGAAGCCGACCGAGTCGCTCAACTGGCGGGCGTATGCGACCTGGAGGTTGTTGTCGAACGAGAGCGCCTCGTCCTGCGGCGCACGGAAGTTGCGATCGCGGGGCACTCCCGTCGGATAGACGTCGTCGAGATCGACCTGAGGCAGGTCGGTGCCGAAGATCGGAATCCCGGCGTCGCCGGAGAACCGATCGCGGTTGAACGTGAAGTACACGTTCACCTGGTCGTGCGTCCCGATGCGCCACGCCAGCGACGGCGTGACGCTGACGCGCCTGGTCTGGTTGTGCCGATAGCCCTCCTTGCTGTCGGCGCCGACGTCGAGCCGATACAGCACCGAGTCGGAGCCCAGGCGGCCGGTGGCGCCGAACGTGCCGCGTCCCAACTCCCAGCTGCCGATGACGGCCGAGAAGTCGTACACCGGCTGCGCCGACGGCTTGCGGCGAATCAGGTTCACCGTGGCGCCGAGCGCGCCGCCACCGTACAGCGCCGAGGCCGGGCCCTTCAGCACCTCGATCCGTTCGATGTTGGCGAGCTGCGTGTTGATGCGGTTGGTCGTCTCGTTCCGGACGCCGTCGAGCAACTGTGCCCCCGTCGGCGGAAACAGGTCGAGGAACCCGCGGAACGAGTAGCCCTCGTAGATCCCGTATTGCGAGAACGCATTCACTCCAGGCACGTTCTGCAGCGCGCCGACCAGGTCGTTGGCGCCCTGTTCCCGGAGTGTGAGCTCCGTGACCGTATTCACGGTCATCGGCACGTCGCGCAGCGGGAGATTGAGCTTCCCGGTGGTCACGCTGCCGGAGAGCGCCCCCTGGACGGTGATGTTCTCGCTGAGGCTCGCCACTTCGAGGGCCACCGTTATGGGCGCTGGAGTGTCGCCCGCCGTCACGGATTCTGTCCGGTTGGCAAAGCCGCTCGCGAGGACGAGCAGCTCGTAGACGCCGGGCGGCACCGCGTCGAACCTGAACGTGCCGTCCGCCGTGGACCTGGTGGACTTCGTGACCGGACCGCTGATGATCAGCACTTCCGCGCCGGCCACCGACGCTCCCTGCGGATCGACGACGCGGCCGCTCAGTGTGGAGCTCTGTGCCAACGCCATGCTGGCAGAAAGGAGGACACTCAGGACGACACCGAGCCACGCTCTAACGTGATGCATGCAGGACACCTCGACTGAGAAGGGGAAGCGCCCAGGACTGTACTCACGACGCTCGCAGCACTGTTCTGAAGAATTTCTGAACTTTTTGTCAGGTCGGGAACGAGGATGGCGCGATCCCCTCCTGTCCGCTCTCCTGTCGACGAGGGCACTCGGGGCAGCCGTCCTGCGAATCACGGGGAGATGGCGAATGCCTTGTACGATGCCCACCCGCTCCGAACTGCCGACCGCCAGCCGTGTGGTTGATGCTGGTGGACCCCGAACTGACGCGGTCGCTCTAGTTCCGGTGCTGTCTCGACCCTGCCGCGTCAGCGTTCGAGTTCGGCGCGTCTCGCCTCGAGCTTCGTCAGGAGCTCGGGCGCTTCCTTCAACTCGGCCAGCGGCGCGAGCTGCGCCTGCACATAGGCCCAGTCCAGCCGCCCGGCTTGGCGGATGACGATGCCGTCGACGTCCACCCAATCCTTGGGCCGATCGGCGAACGCCTTGAGGACAAGCAGGTCGTCGGCCGAGCAGGTACGCAATGACACGTCCGGGGGAAACCGGAACGGCGAGGCCCGCTCGACCGCGCACTCCTCGAACGACAGTCCTGCATTCGCCGGGCGATGCACCACGGGCCGCTAGATCCCCGTGATCTGCACGACCGCACCATCGGGATCCCGCACGTAGAAGCCGTACTCGATGTTCTCGCTCGGGGTCAGGCCCATGCCCTGCAGATCCCTGGTCACCGACTCCTTGTTGAAGTTCTCCACGCCAATCGCGAAGTGATCGATCTGTCCTGCCGGCGGCTCCACGCGCAGCGACACCAACACCTTCTCGATGCCGAGTCTGGCGATCTTGTTCGGTTTGTCCTCGTTCAGGACCCTCAGCCCGAACACCCGGTTGTAGAACTCCACGGACCGCGTCATGTCGCTGACCAGCACGGAGGTGTGGTTGATGCTGCCGGCACGCAGCGATGCCGCACTCGCTGTGGTCGCGCCGACGCTCGCCGCGGCGACAGCCGACAGACTCCGGATGAGCGCGCGGCGCGTAAGGGTGCCCTGCTCGTAGCTGGTCACCAGGTGATCGATGAACGACTCCATGGGCTCCTCCAAGGCAACGAGATCGTGAACTCCGTCAGCAAGCTCGGATGGTCTACTCCCGCACCGACATGGTGCCCACCGGTGGCAGCTTGTCGTCCGCGTCACGCCACACGATATAGGAATAGACGGTCAGAGCGGCCGCCGAGGCCAGAAGACCTCCGAGCAGGATCTGCTGCGCGCTGCGGACGCCAAGAGCCGAGATGACGATGCCGGCGAGACCGAGCAGCGTCAGCACCCAGCCGCCGATCCGATGCGTGCGCACCCACGCGGTCTTGCTCGATAGCGTCCACGGCGTCCGGATGCCGATGAACCAGTTCGGACGCAGCTTGCCCATCACGTTGCCGAGCACGAGCAAGAGGCCGCAGAGTACGAGCGGCAGCACGGTCTGGCGATCCACCGGCAGACCGGCCATGGTGGCGTGCTGCAGGCCGTAGAGCAGCGCCGGCACCACGAGGACGGACACGCGTATGGCGGCGTACGCGCCCGCAAAGCGCTCGTAGTTCGCCCGCCACGGATCGACGCGCGGCAGGAACAGCATCGCGACGTAGAGGCCGAGCGCGACGAGCGGCGGCAGAAACAGTCCCGCCAGCCGCCCGGCGTATCGGTCGGCCTCCCCCGAGAGGTTCCAGTGGATCGGGATCCGATCGGGCGCCGTGTTCCAGGTAGCCGCGGCCAGGACGAACATCGCGGTCAGCAGGAGCCACAGCGGCAGTTCCGCCTTCCAGGTCGTCGTCTTCATGTCGTCCGCTCCTTTCTCCGGAGTCTCCGCACGGCGCCGACCTGCAGCGTGTCCATCACGGCCGCGGCCGCCTCCTCGACGACCGACACGTTCAGGCTGTACACGATGTGCGTGCCCTGCCGCTCGGCCACGATCAGGTCCGCTGCCCGCAGGACCGCGAAGTGGCGCGAGAGGGTGGACTTCGCGAGCGGAAAGCGGTCGGCCAGCTCGCCGGCAGTCATGTCGGATGCACGCAGCAAGCGGAGGACCTCGCGCCGCGTGGGATCGCCGAGGGCCCGGAAGGCGTCGCCAAGTGCCATGTTTTATATTTCGCGAACACGCGAAATATAACACGGACCGAAGGCGAGAGGACAAGCAACGTTGTTAGTTGTTGGTCTGAGGCGGAGCCTGGATGGTCTGAGGCGAGGCCTCGCTGGCCTTATCCTGCATCAACTGCTTCAGCAGGGCCGCGGTGCTTTCGCGCACAACGCCGCCACCGCGCCCGCCGCGCCCGCGACCGCCTTGGCCCATCGCGACGTCCAGCGGCGTGAAGCCCGCGCGGTTCTTGAAGTCCAGCGGCGCGCCACGCAACGCTAGAAACGACACCACCGCATCGCCGCGGTTCACGGCGGCGTGCAGCGCCGTCTGGCCGGCCGCGTTGAACGCCTCGACGTCAAGGCCACGGTCCAGCAACAGCTTCAGCGCCTCGATGGCGCCCTCCGGGGTGGGCACGACGATGCGAATCGCCTCGCCGCGCAGCCCGTTGTAGCCCAGCCCCGCGGCCAGCATCAGCGTGGTGGTCTGGTCCGGCAGGCGCAAGAAGGGGTCCGCGCCGCCGTCGAGCAACGCCCTCATGGCGGCCGTGTCGTTGGTGCGGGCCGCCCGCATCAAGGGCGTGGCCCCAAGCCCGAATCCCAACGTGGTGCCGGCATCGTGGTGTCGCTTCAGCGGCGTCCGCTTGAGGCGCGCGTTCGGATCCGCGCCCTTTTGCAGGAGCAGCTTCACCAGGTCCACCGCGTCCAGCCGGTCCCTGAAGATCGGCGCGGGGCGTCCCTGCGTCCACTGCATGCTGTTCATGTCCACGGCGGCGTACAGCGCCGCCATGCCGGCCAGGTCGCTCACGTTCGGGTTGGCGCCCTTCTCGAGCAGCGCGGCCGCCAGGTCGAAGTGGCTGTTGATGATCGCAAACACGAGGGCGCTCGTGCCGATGCCGCGGTCCGCCGACTGGAGGTCGTCTCCCTTCAGGGGCACGTCGGTCTGCGGCAGCGCCACGGCGTTCAGGTCGACGCCTGCGTCCGCCAGGGCCTGCGCCGCCTCCAGCGAGCCTTCGCGCGCCGCGAACATCAGCGCCGTCCACCCACCGCGCGGAAAGGGCGAATTGGGCCCGCCGCTGCGCGGGTACTCCAGTACGGGCGCGTCGAGGACGGTTGACCGTGCGTTCACCTCCGCGCCGGCTTCGGCCAGCGCGCGCACGACGGACGCATGATTCTCGGCCGCGGCCCACATCAGCGCCGTCTCGCCAAACGAGGACTCGCGCACGTTCACGTTGGCGCCACGCCGGATGAGCAGCCGCACGGCGTCCGCATTGCCGGTCCGCGCGGCCGTCATCAGCACCGGTTCGCCGGCGGCCGTCACCGTGTTCGCGTCCGCCCCCGCCTCGAGCAACGCCGTCAACACGCGAACGCTGCCGTTGGTCGCCGCCAGATTCAGCGGCTGGAGGCCGTACCGGGTGGCCGCTTTCGGGTTGGCCCCGGCGCGCAGGAGCGCCGTGACGAGGGGGAGATTGTCGGCCTGCACCGCCACGTGGAGCGCGGTGGTCCCATCGGCCTCCGGGGCGTTGACCTTGGCGCCGCCTTGCAGCAGCGCGCGCACGGCGCCGGCGTCTCCACGGCGCACGGCTTCCACGAGGCGCGTATCGCCCTGGGCCGAGTGCAAGACGGTCCCGAGGGCGACAACCGCCACCACCACCCACCGCGCCGTTGTCACCAGTCGCACAGTTGACCCAGTCGTCATGCCCCGCCCCGAATTACAGCGCGAACGCGCCGGTGCTGACGCCGAACTTCTCGGTCTCGACGCCGTACCCCTGAGCCACCGTCAGCATCGCGTTGGCGAGCTGCGTGCCCTTGGGCGCCACGTGGTGCCGGTTGCCCGCGAACAGCCCGGCTCCCTTCCCCACCATCAGATACGGCACGTCGAGCGGCGAATGCGAGTTGCTGTCGCTCATGCCGCTGCCCCAGAGGGTCACGGAGTGATCGAGCAGCGTGCCATCGCCGTCGGGCGTGGCCTTCAACTGCGCCAGATACTTGCTGAAGAGCTCGATCTGCCAGGTGTTCAGCTTCACGAGCAGCGCAATCTTCTCGGGCTCGTTGCCATGGTGCGAGACGTGGTGCCAGGGTTCGTTGAACCCGAGGTTGGGGAACACGAGCTGGCTGGCCTCGCGGTTCAGCATGAACGTGAAGACGCGCGTCAGATCCGATTCGAAGGCCAGCGCCATCAGATCGAACATCGTCGTCGCGTGTTCTTCCCACGAATCAGGAATGCCCACCGGCGCGACCGCCTTGACCGGGTCTGTGGCCGCACGACTTTCGGCGCGCTGGATCCGCGACTCGATCTCGCGCACGTGCTCGAGGTACTGGTCCAGCCGGACGCGGTCCCGCGTGCCAAGACCGCGCTCGAGCGACGTCACGTCACCTTGAATCGAATCCAGGATGCTGCGGTTCTGCCGCATGCGGGCCAGCCGGTCGGCGGGCGATCCCGGCCGCCCGAACATCCGCTCGAAGACCACGCGCGGGTTGGTCTCCATCGGCATCGGCTGCGTGGGCGCCTTCCAGGAAATCGTGTTCATGTAGGCGCAGCTGTAGCCCACGTCGCATGCGCCCACGTAGCCGGTGAAGTCCTCGGTGCCGATCTCGAACGAGGGAAACACGGTGTCCCGCCCGATCTGTCCGGCGATGAGCTGGTCCAGCGAGGTGCCGGCCACGAAGTCCTCGGCCTCGGTGCGTTTGGGAGCGGTGCCCGTCAGCCACGTCCCGGTGCTGACGGCGTGGGTGCCCTGCAGCGGCCGATCCATGTTCGACACCACGGTCACGTAATCGCGCAGTGGCTCGAGCGGCTTGAGGATGGGGCTGAACTCGAAGCCCGCGCCGGTGGTCGTCGGCGTCCAGTGCGTTGGGCGCTCGCCCATCGGCACGAAGACGGCACCAAAACGCCGAACCGGTGCGGCGGCCGTTCGCGCCAAAGGCGTGAACGCGGGAACCATGGCGTCGAGGAGCGGCAGCGCCATGGTGGCGCCCAACCCTCGAAGAACCGTTCGACGCGACAGCGACTGTTTGCTCACGAACATGGTGCGCTCCTCCCAGAGTCCCCGCGCGGCCCGCAGTCTTAGCGAGCCGCCACGCGTGTCGCCGAGTCTTCGCTGGCCGGGGCCTTCGCGCGCATCCGGAACGGCACGCTTTGCACCACGCCCAGAACGACCGATGAGAAATGATACCCGTCTCCGGCCGCCTCCCGCACAACTGCGCGAACGGCTGGCATATCCGACGCCGTGAGGCCCCTGCCGAGGGCGTAGGTCATGATGCGCTCGGTCGTCGTCCGCGCAAATGCCTGTGGATCCTTGAGCAGGGCCTGCCGCAGCTCGGTCACCCCGTTGATGCGGGTGCCGTCCACCAGCTGTCCGGAGGCGTCCACGGGCGTCCCGCGGGTGCCACCGTCGCGCGTGCGCCACGCCCCCACGGCGTCGAAATTCTCGAGCGCCAGCCCCGCCGGGTCGATCATCCGGTGACAGCTGGCGCACGCCGGGTTACGACGGTGCTGCTCCATCCGCTCGCGCACCGACTTGGGCCGGCCGGCTTCGGTGTTCTCTTCGAACGGCGGCACCACATCAGGCGGGGGTGGCGGCGGCGCGCCCAGTACGTTCTCGAGGATCCACTTGCCTCGCAGCACCGGGGATGTCCGGTGCGCATGCGAGGTGACCATCAGGATGGCACCCTTGCCCAACAGACCCCGGCGCGCATCGTCCTGCAGGACGACGCGGCGAAAGTGCGTGCCGTAGACGTTGTTGATGCCGTAATGCTTGGCCAGCCGTTCGTTCAGGAACGTGTAGTCCGCCGTCATCAGTTCCAGGATGCTGCGATCCTCGCGAACGATGGACCCGAAGAACAGCTCCGTCTCCGTCTGCAGATACCGGCGCAGGTTGTCGTCGAAGTCCGGGAACTCGTGGGAGTTGGGCTGCTTGTTCCGGAGGTTGCGGAGCTGCAGCCACTGGCCGCCGAAGTTGTCGATGAAGGCCTGGGACTTGGCATCGGCCAGCATCCGGCGTACCTGACGCGCCAGGGCAGCGGGGCGTCGGAGCTGTCCGGTCTCGGCCAACCCCAACAACTCATCGTCGGGAATGGAGCTCCACAAGAAGAACGACAGGCGGGAGGCCAGCTCGAGATCCGACAACGTGTAGGAGCTGCCGGGAACTCCCGCGGCCGGATCGCGCTCCACCCTGACCAGGAACTTGGGGCTGGCCAGCAGGCGGCGAAGCGCCAGGTCGAGACCGGTCTCGAAGGTGCCACCGTCCTCGCGGCCTCGGCGGTAGAAGTCTTCGAGCGTGCGCACGTCCCCCGCCTCGACATGACCTCTGTATGCACGCCGGGCCAAGGTGGTCAGGATCCGGCGCGCACAGGGCGCCTCCTGGGCCGCGGTCTTCGGCTGGCACGTGAGGATGCGCCGGCGGCTCGGTGTGTCGCCCGGACCCGTGGGGTTGAACGGCCCCGTCAGGATCACTTCATCGATGTGGGGAAAGCCCGAGAAGTCGATCGTGTCGGACGAACTGCGCACGTACGACTGCAGGCGTCGCGTGTTCAGGGCCTGTGGTTTTTGCAGGAACGCCACGCCAATCCGGTGCGGTCCGGCCGTGAGCGGCACCTTCACGGTGAAACGCTCGTCGACGTCGTTGCCAGTCGTCGTCGGGTTGTCGCTCGCCGCGGTGGCCTCCTGGTTGCCGCCGAAGCTCGCCAGGTGCACGCGCTCCCCGTCCACCGAGATCTCGAGCTGCTGCGGGTATTCCAGCCCACGCATGGTGCCGAGGTTGGTCCTGAACAGCCGGACCTGGAACTGATACTGGCCGTCCAGCGGCAGCGTCGTGCGGATCAGGATCCCGCCCACCGTGCCGAGGGGCAACCCCTCGATGTGCTGGTCCTGGGACGCGTCCTGTCGCACGCGGTACAGCTCGCCCGCCGGAGGCGTCTTCATGTCGCCGAGGGCCAGGGCCGACACGCGCTCGGCGGCCGTGAGGTAACTCTCGAGCAGCACCGGCGACACGCCCAGCACATCCGCGTTGTTGTCGAATCCGCCGCTCGAGTCGTCGGGCGGCAACAGCGCCGCCACATCCACGTCGAGCGCCAGCAGATCGCGCACGGCGTTGCCGTACTCCGCGCGGTTCAACCGGTGCACCAGCGGCCGGCCCGGGTTGGGTGACGTGCGAGCCGCCCCATCGAGCGACGTCTCGAGCCAGGACAGGAGGGCCTGGCGCGTGGCCGCGTCCGGCTGGGCCACGCCTGCCGGCGGCATCATCCCGGCACGGACCTTTCGCACCACGCGCTCCCACACGTCGGTGTGGGCGACGACGTCCGGTACGTCTCCACGGTCGAGCGACAGGCCCGCCGTCTTCAAGCGCGCGTTGTGGCACGTCACGCAGTATTGGTCCACGGCCGCGCGCTGCTCCGTGACGGTGGGCGCTGGCCGACTGGACCGGGCCACAGGCCCGCGAGGCGCCTGGGACAGCAACAGGCTTGCGCCCGGTGTCAGCACCAGGCACGCGGTGATCACGAAGAGAGAACGAGATACTCGCATCGCTGTCACCAATGAGAACACAGGCCGAAACGCACGCCTAGTCTCATGTTGTCGTGAAATTCGGCTGTATTCCGCTGGCGCCGCGGAGCGGCCTACAGCCACCAAATTGTTACATGACAACCACTTACGACTGATAGCTGTTCATCCGAGCGTGAAGATCGACCACGTCCTGGACCGCGGCCTGCAGGTCCGCGTCCTCCACGAATCCGGCAGATGAGGCGGCGGGGTCCAGGTTCTCGTTCATGAACTCCTCCAAGAACTGCGGCTGATACAGCAGGTAGACGCGCGCGCCGAAGCGAAAGAGGTCCGCGGCCACCGTCCGGAACCGGGCCACGCCCTTCTGCTCCCACCGGCGCACCAGCGCCAGCCCCTCGTCCACCGCATCGGTCGCCTCGTGGACGTCGTCCGGCATTTTGTCCACGCTGCCGCTCATCCGTGCCAGCCGTCCCGCGTACGTCCGGCACAGCGCATGTCTGGCGTTGAGGCCCACCTCGGCGGCGGAGACATCGTCCGATTCCAATGGCTCCACCAATTCCATCGCGCGCGCCGCCGCGGTTCTGGCATGCGACGCCGATTCGCCGGTGCCCGCCGACGCCTGGACGTTTGCCAGATTCATCCAGACCACCGCCAGAAGCTGCCGGCGATCCTCGACACGCGCCGCATGCGCGTGTTCCAGTACGGCAATCGACGCCTCGAAAGCCGCGACCACGTCCGCGAGGCCGGCGCCCTGCACCATCAGGAACATGCCGCGGTTGTGATGCGCCATCGCCAGGCGCCTGGAGAATCGCGGGTCGTCTTCAAGCGGCACGCGGCCAAGTTGTGCGATGGCCTCGCCGCACGAGCGAAGCGCCTCGGCCACTTGAGGCCCGCCGCCAAGCCGCATCAAGGCATCCGCGCGATTGAGCCAGCACGCCGCAAGACCGTAGCGCAGGAGGGGCGACTGATCGAGGGGAAGGCCGGCGCGAAGATCGAGGGCCTCGTCGAAGCAGGCGAGGGCTTCCGACGCGGCGCCAGGGCGATCCTCGGCCATCAAGGCGATGCCACGCTTCATCAGTACCGACGCCTGCGCGTCGATCGCGGGCACGTCGGACGGGTCGACTGGGGTTCGATCGGTCATGGTGAACGGCCGGGTTGTCACCCTCCCGCAAACACCTTAGCACTGCCGGCAATCGCCACGCGGCTCAAATGAGGTGCGTGACGTTCAGTGGGCGCTCAGCGTGGCAACGGCTGACCGTTGGCAATTCGTGCGACTGTCTTTTTTCGAACACCTCACGCCAGCCACCGTCGCCTAGGCTCACCCAATTGCTCGCGACCACCGGACCCAGCCCAGCCACACGCTTGGTAGAAACTGATTGGCGACTCACGAGCCTGTGGACTCACCATGTGGATTCACGCTGAGGCGACGCTCGATGCCATTGGAGAGGCGGTGCTCTGCACGGACGCCGCCGGCAGGATCACCTGCCTCAATCGAGCCGCCGAAGCGATGACGGGGTGGTCGAGAGTGGCCGCTGCGGGCCGGCCACTCCGCGACGTCTTTCACATCATCGACGGCGACACACGGGCGCCGGCACCAGACCCGGTGAGCCTCGCCCTCGAGCAGAACAAACCGGTCGGCGTCACACCCAACTGCCGCCTGGTACGACGCGACGGCCACGAGATCGCGATCGAGGACTCGACGACACCCATTCAGGACACCGACGGCGTCATCGGGGCCGTGATCGTGTTCCGCGACGTCGGCGCAACGCCCAGGCGTTCACGAGAGGCGCTGCTCTCGGCGCAGCACGACGCGCTGACCCACCTCCCCAATCGTGCGCTGCTGAACGACTTCCTCACCGAGGCGATTGCGCTCGGCCGCCGCCACGAAAAGCCTCTCGCCGTGGGCTACTTGAACGTGGACGGGTTGAAGGACGTCAACGATTCCATGGGTCATCGCGCCGGCGACCTCGTCCTGTCCAGCGTCGCCAACCGGATCAAGGCGGTGCTGCGGCAATCAGACAGCGTCGGACGCGTAGGCGGCGACGAGTTCGTGATCGTGCTCTCCGACATCGCACACTCCGAGGACGCGGCCCTCGTCGGACGGGTGGTGCTCCAGACGATCGCAGCCCCCCATCAGATCGACGGAGGCAACGTCACGGTCACGGCCAGCCTGGGGCTCGCGGTCTATCCTCACGACGGGCTGACGCCGGAAGCCTTGATCGCGGGCGCCGGCATGGCGATGTACACCGCCAAACGAGACGGCCGCGGCGGGTGTCGCTTCTTCGAGGCCGGCATGACGTTTCCTTCCACGGATATCAACGTCCAGAACCGAACGAACCGGGGGCCAGTCGCGCCTTAGCCGCCGCCGAGCGCGCGGGTGCCAGCCGGGGCGACGGCGCGGCGACGCCTCTGAACATCACGAACTCGCCCACGTTCTCGGGCGTCAACAATCCCACGACCTCATCGCCCTGGAGGACGGGCAGGACGTGGCACGGCTGGCCCTGCATTCGCCGGAACGCCACATCCAGCAACTCGTTCGCATCAGCGGTCTGCACGTTCCGCGTCATGACGTGCTCGACAGACACGCTCGCGCGGCCCTCCGCCAGCGCCGCCACCAGCGCGTCGCGCGTCAGGACGCCGGCCAGGCGACCGTGCTCGGTGACGGGAAAGTCCCGCTGGGCCCCGGCCAGCACCAGGGCTACTGCGTGTTCCAAGGGCTCGTCGGCGTCGAGCGTCCGAAAGTCCGTCATCATCGCGTGCGTCACGGGAACCCCCGCCAGAAGGACCCTCGTTTGCACGGCACTCGACTCCTCGGATGCGCCGATCCACACGAGAATCGCGATGAACACGAGGAAAGGGTTCACCCAGAACCCCACGACACCGAAGAGCAGCGCCATTCCCTGCCCCAGGGATGCGGCGATTCGTGTGGCCCGCACGTAGTCCATCCGCTCGGCCAGCAGCGCCCGCAGGGCGCGCCCACCGTCCATGGGGAAGGCCGGTATCAGATTGAACAAGGCAAGCCACACGTTGACGGCGATGAAGCGGTCCACGGTTCCCTCGGTCACGCCGGGCAGGCCCAGTGCCGGGTGTAAACCCGTCAGGGTGGCAATCGCGAAGACGATGGCGGCAATCGCGACATTCACCGCCGGGCCGGCCAGCGCGACCCACAGCTCGTGCCGAGGCACGTCCGGCATCCGTTCCAGGCGAGCGATGCCCCCGATGGGCAAAAGAGTGATGTCCCGTGTGCGGATGCCGAATCGTCGCGCGGCGAGGGCATGCCCCAGCTCGTGGAGGACAATCGTGACGAAGATGGCCAGGACGAACAGGACACTCCCGATCGCCGCCGACGGGGTTGCGCCGTTGCGCCACTGCGCGATGAGGATGAACGCCACCAGCAGGAAGAAGGTCGCGTGGAGGTAGACCGGAATGCCGAACAGGCGGCCGATGCGCCACGACCAGCGCGCGGACTCCCGACGGCTGCCACGATCCATGGACCTCCCGTTGTCAGTCGTGGACGACTCCTGAGCGGGCATCGGCATCTGATCTCACGGTAACGACCCGCTGCGACCATTGCTGTGCCCGATTGCACAGTGTCAGGCCGCTCGGCCCCCGGCTAGCGGCCCTGGTTTCGGGGCGCGGTCACCGTCACGACCAGCCCGTCGATGTCGGCGGCCGACACCACGAGCCCGCCCGACACATCCTGTGAGCCGAGCCGCACAGAGGCGACGGCGTAGCCAACCGGCAGTCCGCCCAGATCGGCTGCGTGTCGGCCAGCCTGGAGACGCGCGGTGAACGTGCCATCGGGGGCAATCGGCGCGGACACGTAGCTGGTGGCCGTCGAGAACGCCAGGAGTGCCGGCGGCAGCGTGCCTCCTTCGACGACAATGCGCCCGCCGACCCGCCGGACCGCGGGACGGGCGAGTTCGATCGACGTCACGTCCGCGTCGCCCACCTCCAACGGCAAAGACGCCAGACCGGGCGGGGCCGGAGAGATGCTCACCAGGTACGCGCCGCGGGGGACGTGACCGAACTCGAACCACCCGTCGGCCCCGACGGGAACCTCGAGGAGTTCTTCCAGCCGCAGGCCCGACAGCACCGCAATCTCCCCCGGTCCGGAGGGTGGCGGGTTGAGCCGCCCCCTGACACGTCCGCCGTACGTGGTGGCGAGCCGAAGGTCGATCCCCCCCGTCTTCGACGCGGAGGCGACCGCAACAACCGAGGCGCGATCGGCATCCAGCGTGGACGGATAGTAGGTGGCCTGGCCGAGCACGCCGGCGACGACGTGGTAGCGGCCCGGCGGAAGGTTGGGTAACCGGTAGCGGCCATCCACACCGGTCAGCACCGATCGCACCGGCGGTGGCGCCTGGTAGTACTGGGACCCATCCTGGGGCCGGGCGTCCGGCGGGGGCGCGGCAATGGCCGACACCCGAACCGCCGCGGCGGGTACGCCGTCGCGGGTCAGCACCTGCCCCGTCACCTCCGCGGCGCCTGGGACGCCGGCGGCCTGCAGGCCGAACACGAGTAGCAAGGCGGCAGCGGTCATCGGAGGAAATTGTACCAGCGAGGCTCCGCCTCAGACCCGCAACTCTCCGGGGTGTGGCTCCGCCCCGCTGGTGCAGTGCTGTTTGCCCGGCTTTGCCGGGCCAGAAAACGTGACTGATTCGGCTGGCTTGTCACGTTTTCTGGGGCTCGCTGTTCAGAAGCGGAACAGCCGGTTGAACTTCACGATGAACGCCCGGTTGGCGATTTCGGGAAACCCACGCGCCAGCGTGTTGCGTTCCTCGTTGTAGACGACGAAGAGCTCGCTGCCGGGCTGATACTCCCAGCGCAGGCGCGCGTTGGTGGATACCGAGTTCGTGCCCGAGTTGTACTGCACCAGGGCGCTGACGAACATCAGCGGCGTCATGGTGTAGGTGACCCGCGAGCCCAGGAGATGGGTTGTGAAGCGCCCCTCGGTCAGCGTCACGTGGTTGTAGGAATAGGTGGGCTCGGCGGAAAGCTGGTTGGTGATCTTGGCCCGGCCACGGGCGACCGTCAGCGTTGTCTTGTGACCGTTGTAGAACGTGCCGTGCTCCAGCGAGATGTTGGCCGAGAGCGTCCGCTGCTGCCCCATGTTGTACCCCAGCACCAGGGAGCGGAAGTCGTAAGGGCCGACCGGCAGCGTCACGCCGGGCGCGATGCCGAACGGGCGCGGCAGGAACTCGAAGCTGTCGCGATAGTGCAGCGACACCCGGTCCGCATTCTGGAATTCGACGGCGACCTCGCCCTCCTGTGCGCGCGATTCCAGGCGACCAGCCGTGTTCTCGATGTACTCCAGCGAGGCCTGATAGAAATACTTGCGCACGAGGCGACGGGACTTCGGCCGTGGGCTGAAGCGTAGGAGCGCATAGTCGCGCACCATGTCGTCGCGGCGCACGAAACCGATCTCGGGGTTGAAGTTGTCTCCGATGGCGACGCGCTCGAGCTGGAGACCGTACCGGTCGCCCGCGTAGTCGAGCTGCGCGCGGTAGCTGGTATCGCCGCCACGCACCCCCTCGGTGGACGTGCGGGCCCAGTAGGTGTTCACGAAGAGGTTGTCGTAGAAGGCGAACGCGCCGTCGATGCCGGCGGCCACGTTGCGCCCCGGCGCGGCCAATGCCACCGAGCGGCTCGTGAGCAGCGCGCCCACGCTGCTCCGCCGAAACAGGTCGCGCCGCACGCGGACCACCGAGAAGTTGGTGGAGGCGGCGCCCACTCGCGGGTCTTCGTCGCTCTGGATGTTCAGCGCGCCCACCTGGTAGGCGCCCACCCGCCCCGTCAGTCGGCCACCCACCTGCAGCGGCACGGGCTGGGCGCCCTGCAGGCCGATGCGCCGACTGTAGAACAAGAGCGGCGCCGCGCTGTTGCCCGCCTGCTGGCCGCCCATGGGCACGCCGCCGAACGAGAACACGCCCTGGTTCTCGAGGAAGAACTCGCGCTTCTCGGGAAAGAAGAGGCTGAAGCGCGTCAGGTTGATCTGCTGCTCGTCCGCCTCCACCTGTGCGAAGTCGGTGTTGTAGGTGAAGTCCGCGCTCAGGTTCTGCGTGACGGCGTACCGTGCGTCGAAGCCCACGTCCCAGCATGCGTCGGCGCGTCCGCCGAAGGTATTGCCGGAACAACGGCCCGTGGCGGCGCTCGAGGTGGCAAACGGCTTCAAGTCCAGGAGCGCGCCGCCGCTGGGCGCTTCGAGCCCCACGACAGATGCCGCCAGCGACGCCTGTTGGACGCCGGTCTGACCGCGCGCCGGAGGCACACGCGACAGCGTCGAGATCTCGTTCTTCGACCGCTTCACGCGCATGGCGTTGAAGCCCCAGACTTGCATACGGCCGGCTCTGTATCGCAGCGACTTGAAGGGCAGCATCGCCTCCACCGTCCACCCGCCCTCGAAGCGGCCTGTCTGCACGCGCCACACCGGGTTCCAGTCGCCGCTGTACTGCCGCTCGTTGACCACCTGCCCGTCGGACCGGCCGGCCAGCGGGCTCACCGTGAAGATGATGGAGTTGCGGCGGTCGTAAAAGGTGTCGAAGACGAACGCCACCAGATCGTTGCCCTGCCACAGCACCGTGCTGTCGCGGCGCATTTCCGTCGCCACCAGTCGGGCCATGTCGCTGTCGAAGCAGCGAAACGAGATGTAGACGTTGTCCTCGTCGAAGGCCAGCCATGTCTCGGTCCGTTCGGTGGCCAGCGCCCCGCCCTGCGGCTCCACCTGTATGAAGTCGCTCATCGGGGGGACCTCCCGGTAGAAGGACTCGTCCAACGCCCCGTCCACTTTCAGCGGTTCGCGCAGCCGGACGGCGCGGATCGTCGTGCGCCCGCTGGCGTCGCGGGCGATCACATCTGGCGCAACTGGCGCTGGGGGGCCATCCACGATGGCCGACGCGAGGGGATCGGACTGACCCGCCAAAGCTGTCGCCTGCACGCCGATCAACACGCCAACGGCCAAAGCCACGGCGGCCGGCATCGAACCGATCCTTCGATGTGTGGGGAGTCCCAAAACCAGCGCTCATCGTACAACACGGGCCACGGCGACCCTGGCGCGCACTTGTATCGACCTCGGGCCGCGGATGCCGCAGCCGGGAACGCGGGATCAGCGCTGCCGTTCCGCCACGATCGTTTCTCCGCGCGCCAGCATCGCCACGAGCGCCGCGATCTTCTTCTCGCGCCCGGCCGGCGTCTTCATGCTGTTCGTGCGGAACGCCAGCGCGAAGAGATTCTGGCGCCCCAGTGTGCGGAAGGTCTTCCGGGCCCGCGGGCTCGCCTCGATGGCGGCGCGGAGGTCCTCGGGAATGGTGGCTTCGGTCGTGCTCCGGAGGGGCGCGTAGGCGGCATCCCAGCGGCCATCCGCCTTGGCGGCGTCTACCTGCCGTTGGCCGTGAGGGGTCATGCGGCCCGACGCCGTCAGCCGGGCCACGTTGTTCCGGTTGATCTGGCTCCACGCGCTCCGCGCCTTGCGAGGGCTGTACCGCTGCAGAAACGACCGCTCGTCGAATGACTTCCGGAGACCGTCGATCCATCCCCAACACAGCGCCACGTCGAGCGCCTGCGCGCAAGTTACCGAGGGAAGGCCGGAGTCCTTCTTGTGCACCTTCAGCCACAACTCCGTCTCGCGGTCGTGGTGCCTGACCAACCAGGCTTCGAGTGCCGCCTCCGTGCGAAAGCTCTTGATCTTCTTGGGATTGGGAACCACGGGCGCCATGGATGCGCCTACGAATCCTGAGGCGAACCGGCCCCCTCGCAGTTGATCAGCCACGGGATCCCGAACCGATCGACCACCATGCCGAAACGCGCGGCCCAGAACGTCTCCTCGAGCGGCATCGTGACCGTGCCGCCCTCGCCCAGCTCCTGGAAGATTCGCTCGGCTTCGGCGACGTCCTTGATCTGAATCGAGAGCGAGAAACCCTTGGCTCGCTCGTAACCGGCCGGTGCGACGTCGTCCCCCATCAACTCCAGGCCGCCGATCGCTACCTGGCCGTGCATCACCTTGTCCTGCCAGTCGGGCGGAACGCTACCCGCCATGGGTGACCCGCCGTACCTGAAGAGGTGTCCGACCTGGCCGCCGAAACACCGCGCGTAGAAGGTGAATGCCTCCTCGCACTGTCCGTTGAAGCTGAGATAGGTCTGAATCTGCATCGCGAAGGTCCTCTAGACGTCTTGAACGGTCATAGTCTTTCCAAACGAATCAAGTTTCGCGAACCGTTCAAGACGTCTATGCCCGCGCGAAGCGCGGGCCAGAGATACTGGTTCTAGCGAGGCCTGGTGCCGAACCACGCTCGAGGGTTTGAGCCCAGGCCTCGCTAGAACCGGACCAGGATAACCCCAGTGAGGACGCCGAGCACCAGGCCGACCATCAACTCGAGAGGGCGATGACGCGCCAGCGCAATCCGCGACCAGAAGACTAGAGGGACGTGCGTAGCCAACGGCGGAGCCGAGCAGGCTCAACGCGGTTGCCGTGAGGGCCACGAAGGCGACGTGCAGCGAGAGCTTGACCCACGGGGCGAGAAGCGCGGCGAGCAGCAGGAACGCCGCCACGACGAGCAGGCCTCGCACGAGGATCGACTCGGGGTCGTGGACGAGCAGCCACAGTACGTGTTCCACCTTCATGTCGCACGAGTTAAGTAGTGGAGAAAGTCGGAGCCGGGCTGTTGGCTGACTAACCTCTAAGCCCGAGCACTCAGGGTCTCGCCTCTTCGAAGAACAAGCCATGCTCGGCAAGAAAGCTTTCGACAAGCTGGCTGTCAACTCCGTAGGTTTCCGCGAGCAACTCCACTCGTTGCCACTCGGGTAGCGCTTGTGCACGGCGTAGCGGTTCAGATGGATGCTGCTCAATCATCCAGAGACCGAGCTGGCGCCTGACCTCTGTCTCGCAGACGCCTTCGACGACTTCCACGCCGGCGTTGCGCAGGATAAGGATGCCTGCACCGTCCACGCGCGGGTGTGGGTCGCGCATTCCGATCACGGCGTGGGCGATGCCACGCTCGGCAATGGATCTCGAGCAGGCGGGTGTGCGCCCGTGGAACGAGCACGGCTCGAGGGTCGAGTAGAGCGTCGCGCCGACGATCCGATGCCCACGCAGGCCCGCATCGCCCGCTGCGGCGATTTCTGCGTGATCTTCACCGGGGCCGAGCGTATGCCCTTGGCCCAACAGCTCTCCGCGAGGGCTTACGATCACGCACCCAACCCAGGGGTTGTCGCCAGTAATTCCGCGCGCAAGCTCAGCCTCCTCGATCGCGAGGCGCATCCACTTCTCATGCTGTTGGCTCATCGCATCCGGAGCATAACCCGCCTTCGGTCAGGTCTTGTTGCCCGTTCTGTCCCGACGGGGACGCATCTGGCCGGGCGGGCGCGATAGGGCGTAGAACCCACCCTCCAAGTGCGAATCGCGGGCGTCGGGCGCAGATCACGAGCGCCGGGGTGTGTCATTTCGCGCGCCCTGTCTCTTATCCCCCCGCATCGTTGAGCCGTCATGGGGCTCGGTAGTAGAGTGCAGCCGTGCTCGATCCACGGTCTCGCATCTGGCTCACGCTGGGGCTCCTCTGTTACGTGGTGTCGGTGGCAGGCGCGCGACAAGCGCCGACCCCGCAGCCTTCGGTGCAACTGGCCGTAGTCGGTCACGTCAACGCCAACCCTTCACTGGCAGCCCGAGGTGCCTTTGTCGTGGTGGCGTGGGGCGCGACGGCCAAGAACGGCGGAACCGACGTCTACGTGGCGGTGAGCCGGGACTCCGGCGTCACCTTCGCACCGCCCGTGCGCGTCACCCGGCAGGCGGACGCCCGCATCAACGCCGAGCGCCCGCCCGTCGTAGCTCTGGCGCGGGCAGGCGACGAGCCGAGCCGTGAGCCGGATGTGGCCGTGCTGTGGACCGGCGGCAAGACCGTGACCACCATCACGGTGACGAAATCCACGGACGGCGGCCGCACGTTCCAGCAGCCGATCGATCTGCAAGCGTCAGGTGCCCCAGGCAGCCGCGGCTGGGCGTCGATGGCCGCGGACGACCGAGGCCGGCTTCACGTCGTGTGGCTGGACCATCGGGAGTCGGCCTCCGGTGCCGCCTCGGCCGGGGACCACGTCCACGCCCCGGCGCTTGTCGCTCCTTCGGCCGCGCAGCCAAGGCCCGCGGCCGCACGAGACGGCGTGACCATCGCCCAGAGATCAGGCCTCTACTACGCGCGGGTGGGCGCGGCGGCTGAAGCTGAACGCGTGTTGGCCAGGGGCGTCTGCTACTGCTGCAAGACGACGGTGGCGGCAGGGCCGGGCAATCGCGTCGTGGCGGCGTGGCGGCACGTCTACCCAGGCAACTTGCGGGATATCGCGGCCGTGGCGTCCGCCGATAGCGGGCGCACGTTCGGCGCAACCGTTCGAGTCAGCGAGGACGGCTGGTCCATCGATGGGTGCCCCGAGAACGGTCCCAGCGCCGCCGTGGATGCCGACGGGGTGACGCACATGGCGTGGCCCACGGTGGTCAGCGGACCGGAGCCCGAAGGCGCGATCTTCTACTCCACCTCGCGCGATGGCCGCGCCTTCGCCCGGCGGGTGCGAGTGCCCACGCTGGCCGGGCGCGACCCGGAACACGTGCAGTTGGCGATGGTGTCTGGTGGGAACGCCGTCGTGGCGTGGGACGAAGTGGTGAGCGGACGGCGCACTGTGGTCGTACGTCGTCTGGAGAACGGCGTGCGCGGCACAAAAGTAGGACCACCAAACGCCGTCAGCGACCAGCGACCCGCTCGGCATCCCGCCATAGCCGTCACGCCACGAGGAGTGCTGGTGGCGTGGACCGACGGTACGGCCGGCGCAGCGACTCGAATCGGGGTGAAGACGATCCTGATGGAGTGACGGCGGTCTTTAGGAACTCCATGCACGCCGTCGTCAGTCTCCAGTCTCCAGTCTCCGAACTGGAGACCGGAGACCGAAGACCGAAGACCGAAGGTTCTCTTAAAAATCGAGCTGTAGGCTGAGCTTGGCGAAGCGCGCCGACAGGACCCCGGTGGGCGTCAGCCAGGCGCCGCCCGGGATGAACGCCTGGTTGTAGCTGAGCGGGGTGGCGGCGTTGAGCAGGTTGTAGAAGTCCA
>Ga0307505_10000742_pt1 | contig 32610 bp, 33 predicted proteins | sample 23_S_MG_FD_202183 | JGI IMG/M metagenome (GOLD analysis project Ga0307505, IMG submission 202183) | Soil microbial communities from Populus trichocarpa stands in riparian zone in the Pacific Northwest, United States - 23_S | ecosystem: Environmental > Terrestrial > Soil > Riparian zone > Trees... | reverse complement strand
GACCGATGCATGCGTGCCGGCCGCCCGCGCGGCGGGCCACAGCAGCGGGCCGAGCAGCGCCGACACGCCTAACGCCTGCGCCTGGCGCAGCAGCGCGCGGCGCGACATCGGCCGCGGCGCGGGGGTTTTCGACAGAGAGGTCATCCGGCCTTCATAACAGGTAGTCTCAGTTCGGCGCGCAGACCGTGCGGCACATTGGGCCGAAGCCGCAGCGAGCCGCCGTGCAACTGCGCTATGCGTTGCACGATGGGCAGGCCCAGCCCCGCACCGGCACCACCGCGCGCCGCGTCGCCGCGCTCGAAGGGTCGCAGCAGCCGCGCGACCTCATCGTCGGAAATGCCCGGGCCGAGGTCGGCCACGTTGATCACCGCCTCGTCGCCTTCGCGCTGCAACGATACCGCGATGTCCAGGCGCCCGCTGCTCGGGTCGCGGCCGTAGCGCAGCGCATTGACCAGCAGGTTGTCCAGCGCGCGATCGAGCTCCGTGCGATGCCCTGCAACTTGCAGACTGCCATCGACGTCGCTGCTCAGCGTCGTGCCGGCCAGTGTCGCGGCGCGTGCTCTTGCGACCGCGGCGTGCAGGACGTCGGCAAGGTCCACGTCCTGGGCCGGCTGCTGCGCGCCGCCGCGCGCGTAATCCAGGAACTGTCGCACGATGGCGTCCATCTGCTCGAGGTCGCCGACCATCGCGTTGCGCGTCTCTTCCGGCAGCTGCGCGAGTTCCAGCTCCAGCCGCAACCGCGTCAGCGGCGTGCGCAGGTCGTGCGAGATGCCGGCCAGCAGCACGGCGCGATCCTCGGCCAGTTTTGCCAGGTCAGCGACCATGCGGTTGAAGTTCTGGTTGACGGTACGGATCTCGGCGGGGCCGCGATCGGGCAGGGGCGCCGGCGTGCGGCCGGCGCCCAGTTCGCTCGCGGCCGACGACAGCTGCGCCAGTGGCCGGTTGATGACGCGCGTGATCAGCACGGCGCCCAGCACCGACAGCGCCAGCGCGACCGCCGCCCAGCCGATCCACTGCGTGCCGATGCTGCGCACTACGGGATCGCGGCCGATGTACAGCCAGTACGCGTCCTCCTCCAACGTCAGCGACACCCACAGCCCCGCTGTGCCGTTGACGGCCGACGCGACGCGCGTGCCGGGCCCGAGGTTGGCAATGATCGTGTCCGCCGCGAGCTGCAGGGTGGGGCGGTCGGGCAGCGGCGTGACGACGTCCGATTTCTCCAGCGGAAAGATGCGGATGCCTTCGTTGCTGGCCAGTTCAGCCAGCAGGTCGCGCCGTACATAGGGGTCGGCGTACAGCAGCGCCGCGCGCGTCAGCTGCGCGATCGACGTCACCTGCTGCGCGATCGCCTCCGCGCGCGGCGCGCGTTCGAACACGCGAAAGCTCTGGATCCACGCCGACAGGCTGGCGACGATCAACAGCAGGATCAGCAGCAGCGTGCGCCAGAACAGCGGCGGCGAGCGCAGCGTCACTGGAGTACCTTCGCGCTGCGCGCTGCGGTGCGAGCTTGCTTGAGGCGGCTCGGCGCTGCGATGGTACGAGCCTCCGCGCTGCGCGCTGCGGCGCGAGCTTGCTTGAGGCGGCTCAGCGCTGCGCTCATGCATTACCCGCCATGCTCAGGACTGCCCGTCGGGAATGAACACGTAGCCCAGCCCCCACACGGTCTGGATGTAGCGCGGCTTCGCAGGGTCGGGCTCGATGAGCTTGCGCAGCCGCGAGATCTGCACGTCCAGGCTGCGGTCGAAGGCCTCGTACTCTCGGCCGCGCGCCAGGCCCATCAGCTTCTCGCGCGACAGCGGCATGCGCGGATGGCGCGCGAAGGCCTTCAGCACCGCGAACTCGCCTGTAGTCAGCGCCACCGGCTCGCCGCCGCGCGTCAGCGTGCGCGTGGCCAGATCCAGTTCGAACTCGCCGAAGCTCACGCGCTCCGCATCGGCGCCGGGGGCGCCGGGCAGTTCTTCGGCGGCTCGCCGGCGCAGCACCGCGTTGATGCGAGCCAGCAGCTCACGCGGGTTGAAGGGTTTGGGCAGGTAATCGTCGGCGCCCAGCTCCAGGCCGACGATGCGGTCGACGTCCTCGCCCCTGGCGGTCAGCATGACAATGGGCGTGGGATCGTTCGCACCGCGCAGGCGTCGCAGGATCGACAGGCCGTCCTCACCGGGCAGCATCAGGTCGAGCACCAGCACGTCGTAGCGCTCGCGCATCCACAGGCGGTTCATCGTCACCGCGTTCTCCGCGACCACGACGTTGAAGCCATTCTCGCTGAGGTAACGGCGCAGCAGGTCGCGCAGCCGCGGATCGTCGTCGACCACCAGCACCTTGGGGGGCGTATTGCGGGTCATCGGGGCACAATGCAATGCAGACGAGCCGTGATCGTACGGCCTGCCGGGCCGCGCCGCGCGCGGGCAGGCTGTGCTCTCACAAAGTGTTACAGACTACCGATCAGCGCGTCGCACCGGCAAAGCACAATGCGGGCATAGCCTTGAAGCTTCAGTCAACTTCTCTGTTGCAGCGATGAGTTCCGCGATCGTCCGTGCCGCGCGGTGCCTGCTCGCGTTCGGCTGCGTAGCCGGCGGGTCTTTGCTCGGGCTTGCGGGTACCGCAGCCGCCGGCGACCGACCGCAGGGTGCGCAGCCGCCCGCGGCGGAGCAGGGGCATCGCAGGCCCACTCCCGAAGAGCGCGAGGCGCGCCGCCGCGCATGGCAGGACCTGCCACCGGAGCAGCGGCGCGACATGTGGCACTCGCTGTCGCCCGAGCAGCGCGAACTGCTGATGCGGCGCGTGCCGCGCGACGAACGCATCCAGTTATGGAAACAGATGACGCCGGAAGAACGCGAGCAGATGCGGCATCGCTTCATCGAACGGCGTGAACAGCGGGCCGCCGAAAGCCGGCAGCAGCTCACGCCGGAGGAACGCCAGCGGCTGCGCGAGCAGATCCGCGATGCGCAGCGCGACTGGAAGAAGGGGCAGGCCGAGCAGCCGCGGCGCTAGCGCGCTCGACCAGGGCGCCTACGCACGCTCCACGTACGACCCGTCGTCGGTGTTGACGCGGATCTTCTCGCCATTGTTGACGAAGGGTGGCACCTGCACCGAGATGCCCGTTTCCATCCGGGCCGGCTTGAACGACGTGGTGGCGGTTGCGTTCTTGATGCCCGGCTCGGTTTCCACCACCTCCAGCACCACGGTGGTCGGCAGCTGGATGCCGATGGCGCGGCCGTTGTGGAAGTTGATCTCGACCTCCATGTTCGGCATCAGGTAGCCCGCCTGGCCTTCGAGGAAGTCGGTGCCCAGCGTCAGCTGCTCGTAGGTCTCGTTGTCCATGAAGACGTAGTTTTCGCCATCCTGGTACGAGTAGGTCATCGTGCGCCGGTCGATGTACGGACGCTCGACCTTCTCGTCAGTGGACAGCCGCTCATTGCGCTTCTGGCCGCTTTCGATGTCCTTGATCTCGATCTGCATGTAGGCACCGCCGCGGCCGCCCACGTGCACGTGGTAGCTCTTCAGCACGCGCCATACGCGCTTGTCGAATTCCAGCAGGTTGCCGGCGCGGATTTCGGTTGCGAGGATCTTGGCCATCAGGGTCCTTCGAGTTTCTTTCCATGCACGCCGCATGCCGCACGGCGAAAAGCCTTAGATTATAAGGCGCTGCGCCATTCACGCCATGTCCGACCCCTCCGCCGAATTCGATCCCCGCGCCACTCTCGAGGGCCTGCCGCACCTGCCGGGCGTGTATCGCATGCTGGACGCGCAGGGCGTGGCGCTGTACGTCGGCAAGGCTCGGGACCTGCGCAAACGCGTCGCCTCCTATTTCAACAAGGGCGTGGGGCCGCGCACCGCGCACATGCTGGCGCGCGTGGCGTCCATCGAGACGACGGTCACGCGATCCGAGGCCGAGGCGCTGCTGCTGGAGAACAACCTGATCAAGTCGCTGGCGCCGCGCTTCAACGTGGTGTTCCGCGACGACAAGTCCTATCCATACCTGAAGTTCTCGAGCCACGCATTCCCGCGCATCGCGTACTACCGCGGCGCGGTGGACCGGCGCGCGCAGTACTTCGGACCCTATCCGAACGCGTGGGCGGTGAAGGACAGCATCCAGCTGCTGCAGAAGGTGTTCAGGCTGCGCACCTGCGAAGACACGGTGTTCGCGAACCGGCTGCGTCCCTGCCTGCTGCACCAGATCCAGCGCTGCAGTGCGCCGTGCGTGAAGCTCATCGACGAGGCGACCTATGCGGAGGACGTGCAGCGCGCGGTGCGCTTCCTGCGCGGCGAGACCGACGACGTGATGCGCGAGCTGGAAACGCGCATGCAGCAGCTGTCCGTCGAGCTGAAGTTCGAGGAGGCGGCTGCCGTGCGCGACCAGCTCGGCGCGCTGTCGCGCGTGCTGCACCAGCAGACGATCGAGACCACGGAAACCGATGCCGACATCCTCGCGGTGGTGTCGCAGGGCGGGCTCGCGTGCGTGAACCTGGCGATGGTGCGCGGCGGCCGCCACCTGGGGGACAAGGCGAGCTTCCCGGCGCGCACCGCCGAGATCGCGGAGCCGGCGGAGATCCTCGATGCGTTCATCTACCAGCACTACGGCGCGCAACCCTGCCCGCCGACGCTGGTGGTCAATGCGGACATCGATGCAGACGAAGTGGCGACTTTCCTGTCCGAAGCGACCGGCCGGCGGGTGCAGGTCGTGCGCCATCCGCAGGAAGGCCGGCGCCGCTGGCTGGAGATGGCCGAGGCCAATGCGCGGCTCGCGCTGGCACGGCGCCTCGCCGAAGAAGGTTCGCAGATGGCGCGCACGCGCGCGCTGATCGATGCGCTGGGCCTGGAACTGGGCGACGACGAGGCCGACAAGCTGCGCGTCGAGTGTTTCGACGTCAGCCACACCGCGGGCGAGGCGACGCAGGCGTCGTGTGTCGTCTACATGAACCACCAGATGCGGCCCTCCGAGTACCGGCGCTACAACATCGAGGGCGTGGAAGCCGGCGACGACTACGCAGCGATGCGCCAGGTGCTGACGCGGCGTTTCTCCGCGGTGGCGCGCGGCGAGGCCGCGCTGCCTCAGCTCGTGCTGATCGACGGCGGCAAGGGGCAGGTGATGGTCGCGCGCCAGGTGTTCGAGGAACTCGGACTCGATCCCGGCGTACTGATCGGTGTCGCCAAGGGCGAACAGCGCAAGGTGGGGCTGGAGGAGCTGGTTTACCCCGACAACCGGCCGCCGCTGGTACTGGGCCGCGAGTCCCAGGCGCTGATGCTGGTCGCGCAGATCCGCGACGAGGCGCATCGCTTCGCGATCACCGGCATGCGCGCGCGCCGCGCCAAACCGCGGCAGAGCTCGCAGCTGGAAACCATGGAGGGCATCGGGCCAAAGCGCCGGCAGCGGCTGCTCGCGCGTTTCGGCGGCATGCGCGGGCTGGCTGCCGCGTCGATAGACGACATCGCAACCGTCGAAGGCGTTTCGCGTAAGCTCGCGGAAAGGATCTACGCGCAGCTGCATGGCCAGCCCACCGAGCAATCCCCCCGGTAGCACGGCCGCCGCGCCCGCCCGCGCCGCGCGGCTTTTCAACGTCGCGATGGCGCTGACGTGGGCGCGCATCGCGATGATCCCGGTCGTCGTCGGCATCTTCTACGTGCCCGACGGCTGGTATCCGGCGCACTGGAAGAACGCCACCGCTGCGTGGCTGTTCATCGTGGCGGCGCTGACCGATGCCTTCGACGGCTGGGTCGCACGCCGTTACGGCATGCAGAGCCGCCTCGGCGCTTTCCTGGATCCCGTGGCCGACAAGCTGATGGTGTGCGCCGCGCTGATCGTGCTGCTGTCGCTGGGCCGCATCGACGAACTGGTGGCGCTGGTCATCATCGGCCGCGAGATCACCGTATCGGCGCTGCGCGAATGGATGGCGCAGATCGGCAAGTCGGGCAGCGTGGGCGTCAATTCGCTGGGCAAGATCAAGACCATCGCGCAGATGGTGGCGATACCGATGCTGCTGTTCCACGACCGCATGTTCGGCGTCATCGACATGCAGGCGATAGGTACCGTGCTGATCTACGTGGCCGCGGTGCTGACGGTGCATTCGATGCTCGTGTATCTGCGCAAGGCGTGGCCGCATCTGCGCGGACGTTGAGCGGCAGCAAGCTGCGCTGGTCGCGATGCAGGTGCGTTGGTTTGACACTCTTTAACCCGCCGCTATAATTTCGCTCCCGCGCGGGAATAGCTCAGTTGGTAGAGCGCAACCTTGCCAAGGTTGAGGTCGCGAGTTCGAGACTCGTTTCCCGCTCCAGATTTCCGCAAAAGGGGAAGCCGCGCGCTTCCCCTTTTGTTGCCGTGCTCTACAGTGTTTCCCCTTGGCGGGGTGGCAGAGTGGCCATGCAGCGGACTGCAAATCCGTGTACGCCGGTTCGATTCCGACCCCCGCCTCCAAGTCGTTGATGTTGTGCCGCTTCTGGCAACGATCTGAGCAAGGCAGTCCCTTGCTTCCTTTCGGAGCTGAAGCGATGAGAGCAGTCCTTGAAGCGGTCACGCCGACCGTGGTGCGGGCCTTCCCGACCGCACCGAACCGTGGCGATGTGACAGTGCGCGAGGCGATCGACGCGTACATGGCTGCATATTCCGGCGCCGACCAGGCGCGCGCATCCCGCATGTCCTACTGGCAGCAAGTGCTGGGGGACGTGAAGCTGCGCGATCTCGACAGCGACACGATCGCCGATGCATTGGACGGCCTCGCAGCGCAGCCGGTGCGCAAGTATGTCGGCCGCGACGAGCTCGGCCGCCGCCTGTATCGCGACCATCGGCCGCGCAGCGGCAAGACCGTCAACCGCTACCGTACGACCCTCTCGGCCGTTCTCACCTGGGCCAAGCACAAGCGCCTGACGCCGAAGGGCTGGCGCAACCCCTGCCATGACGTCAAGGGTGCGCCAGAAGGCCCGGGCCGCGTGCGCTTTCTGTCCAACGACGAATGCGATCGCCTGCTGAAGGTGGCGCGCATCAGCGCCTGGCCGAAGCTGTACCTGCTCATCCTAATGGCGATCACGACGGGCGCGCGCCGCGGCGAGCTGCTCGGCCTGCGCCATGGGAACCTCGAGCTGCCCGACGACAAGGCCGCGACCGGCACCGCCACACTTCCACGGACGAAGAACGGCGACGCGCGCGTCCTGGTGCTCACGCCGGCCGTGGTCATGGAGATCCGGCGCCACGGCGTCGGAGCCACCGACGCGCTGCTCTTCCCGGGCAAGTTCCGCCGCGACCAGCCCTATGCGATCACGGAGGCATGGTCGCGGGCGCTGAAGAACGCGCGGATCCAGAACTTCAAGTTCCACGACCTGCGCCACACGCATGCGAGCTACCTGGCACAGAGCGGCGCGTCGCTGCTGGAAATTGCCGACAGCCTCGGCCATCGCACGATGGCCATGGTGAAGCGCTACAGCCACCTGTCGACGGACAGCAAGGCGCGACTGATTCGCAGCGTGCTGGGCGGCATCGGCGAGGCGGCATGACGATGAGGCCTGTAAAGAAGCGCGGCCGGCCTGTAACGCGGAACCAGCCGGCGCTGCTTTACGCGGTATGGCGGTGGGTGCGGGCAGAACTGGCTTTGCAAGAAGCAAAGAACGTCAAGCAAGCCTGTGCCGCCATCATGGAGCGTTGGGGCAGTATCCGATTCACCGAGGCCGGATCGCGCGTTGTCGATATCGTGGACGCGGAGAAGCTGCGCCAATGGTATGCGGCGGCCGAGAAGGCCCGCGTCAACGATGCCGAGCTAGACGGCTGGTGTGCTTCGTGGGAGGCGGACCTGGTGGACCGCTGGCCAGACATGTCCGCTGCGATTTCGTCCAGCAAAGAGCTTCGCGAGGCCCAACGCGCGGGACTGAACGACACCGTCAAGATCATCGATCAGGTAGACGCCGCTGTAACGCGCGCGCGCTCAGTTTCCATGTCGCCGCGCACTCCACGGAAGCACCGCCGCTGACTTTCTGCACAAAACGCGCCGCATAGCGACGCTAAATTTCACCAGTCGCCGCCGGGAAGCGGCACACATCAACGACTGGTGAAGATGGCCACCAACAAACCGCAGATCGAGAAGCCGCTCTTTGGCGCGGTCGATTCATGGGCGGCCCTCAACCGCCACATGTTTCCATCCGATGGGGCACTCCGCTGGTACTTCCGCAATCATCGCGATCGTCTGGTGCGAGAAGGCGCCGTAATGCGCCTCCGGGGTCAATGGTTCGCAACTGATCGGCTCATGCGGGCGATCGTGAAGATCGCCGCGGAAGAGACTCCGCAGGGTCTTCCGCGAAGCTTGGCATGACATCTTACCGTCGTAGCAAGCGCATGCGGCGCAGGAGTCTGCTGCTGCAGCCCTGCGTCTGCCGAGGAAAAGGGACCTGTGCCGTCTGCAGTGCCTGGCGTTCCCTCATCGCTCGATTGGGCGGTCAGTATCGCTGCGCAAGGAGTTCCGATGGCGTCACGTCCTGACCTCAACGGCCTGCGTCTCACCCTGCGCGAGGCGGCGCTTGTCTGTGGCTATGGCACCTTGGCATGCCGCCAGGGCAACGCGACTGCCACGGAGACCTTTATCCGCTCCGTGACGGTACTCCTTGCGCGTGCAGATCGCGAGATCGAGGCGCTCAATGCAGATGGCGGCGGCGATGGCGGCGGCTGATGCGACCGCTATCGGTTCTATCACGCATCACGCGATCACAGCTGAAGAGTGCGACAGGCTCCGCGACGCTGCCATCCGCGGACAGGCCGCCGGTGTTGTCAAAGAAGTGGCCGATCGGCTGGAGGAAGAAGGCAGAGTGGTCGATCGACCGATGCTGCTGCTCAGTGCCGGCGATGCTGCTGCGACTCGCCTCGCGCTCAAGAATCGACTTGCAGGCCCGATCGACGGCGCGGAATTGGACGTGGTCTGCGCCGCCGATGTCACGATCCGGCCCGTCGACTGGCTGTGGCGACCACGCATCGCCATCGGCAAGGTAACGATGTTCGCCGGCGAGCCAGGTCTTGGAAAGTCGCAGCTTGTCGGCGCCGAACTCGCGGCGATCGTGACTGCGGGCAAGCGGTGGCCGCTCACAACAGACAACTGTGAACCTGGCGACGTCCTGATCCTGTCCGCAGAGGACGACCCTGAAGACACGATCGTGCCCCGCGCCAAGGCGGCCGGAGCCGACCTCAAGCGGCTACGCATCGTTCGCGCCGTGGTCACCGAAGATCGCGATGGCATTGTCCGGCGCCGTGGAGTGAACCTACTTGATGATCTAGAGACCATCGAGAAGCTCCTAGTTTGCCTGGAGCGGCCGCGGTTGATCGTAGTCGATCCGCTGTCGGCATACCTAAGCCGTGGCATCGATAGCCACAACAACGCCGAGATGCGTGCGCTGCTCGCACCGTGTAGTGAGATGGCGGCTCGATGCCGCGTCGCGCTGGTGTGCGTCTCACACCTCAACAAGGCCACGGGGCAGCGGGCAATGAATCGCGTGATCGGAAGCATTGCCCAGGTGGCGGCTGCGCGCGCCGCGTACCTCATTGCGCGCGAGTCAGACGACAGCCCTCGTCGCCTTATGGTGCCGCTGAAAAACAACCTGGGTGTCGACCGCGGGGGATATGCGTTCGAGATCGAACCGGTGCAGCTCGATGGCGGGATCTCGACCTCCCGTGTGCGTTGGGCTGACTCGGCAGTTGACGTGACAGCAGACGATCTTCTGGCCGCCGAGACTAAGCCCGCTGGCGGAACAGCCCTTGACGAGGCATGCCAGTTCCTCGCGACGACACTGGAGCACGGCGAGGTAGCGCACAAGCAACTCGAGCAGGCGGCGGCGCGCGCGGGCATCGCCTGGCGGACCGTGGAGCGCGCCTCTAAAGCGCTGGATGTTCATAAGCGCAAGGAGCGCGGCAAGGGTGGCCGGTGGTTGTGGTCGCTCTCTGCGCAGGATCAGCTGAAGTAAAGGCCGCCAAGATGGCCAACATAGCCAACACAACCAAAGATAGCCAAGACAGCCAAGCAGTTCATGGCACAAGGGCGCCATGCATCCGTCCTGGAAACCTTGGCGGGCTTGGTTACCTTGGCGGCCTTGGTGGTCTTGATGGCCTTTGCACTGGCGGCCGGATTGGAGTGGGGGTGGTTCGAATCTCTAAGCGGTGGTGGCCCGGGACCGGGCCGCTAGCTCTCTTCTCGGAGCCGCGATATTCATAGGGGGAGGGGTCCGGACGCTATGAGCTTGAATCGGGTCGGACAGCTACCGCGTGAGATCCGCCGGCGCATCAACCGCGCAGCAGCAGCTCAGGGCCGCGACTTCGCGGCGCAGCTGGTGATCGGCTGGACTGCGGAAGTGCACGAACTGCACGCGTTGGGGGTTGCTCAATGCGGCCTCCTCGAGCGAGTCGATTTGCTTTCGAGGAAGAGATTTCAACCAACGTTAAGGAGGAGGAAGAAGTGATGAATCTCGCACAAGGGTTTGCTGCGGCGCTGAAGGCGAATGGGGAACTGCTGCAGACGTGGCGTGCTGGACTGGACGCGGCGCGCGCGGCGCAGCTCGCCGAGCTCGAGGCCAATGGAATCGTGCTCGGCTCCGATCTACGCCTGGTTGGTCGTTCGAGCGCGGCGCAGTGGGTGATCGTCATCGTCGGCGTTGACGCGGTCGGCGGTGCTATGCCGCTGGAGACGATCGCGTCGGCGACAACGCCAAGCTTGCAGTGATCGGCGATGTGCTACGATCCATCCTGCGTAGTTCGGAGCAAGGCTCAGCGCGAGGCTGACGCAGTACTCAGGACACGTTCTCGACCCTTCACGCTTTCCTGGGTGAGCCAGGGGCCTCGAAGTCGCTGGATCTGCTTGCGCCGCAGGCAGATGACTATTCATCGAGGCTTTGATGCGTGCACTCAATGACCGCCACTGCGAATCCGCGCCTGCGGAGCGCGTGCGTCTGCACGCTCGGCCGATACACCAACGAAAGGCAATGTGATGGGAAGCAGAGCTGATGATGTCGACCTGGACACGTTCACCAGGGAGGTCCGCGCCGGCGTGAAGGCGTTCAACGAAAAGGCGGCGCTGAACGCCACGAGGCTGGATGAGATCAATGCCCGGCTGCAGGAAGCCGAACAGAAGTTGGACCGTCGCGCCGCGCCAGGCAACATGGACAGCGGCGATTGGTTGGGCAACCCCTCCAACCACATCAAAGCCGAGCTGGGCGCAGACGGCAGTCTGCTGCCGGCGCTGCGCGACGGCCGAGTCAAAGCGGCGGGCTTCAAGATCGGCTCGTTCATGCAGGGGGGGCCGCGGGCTGCTCTGACGAATACCGACTTTCCATACCGCCATACGCGTGACGCTGAGATCTACGGCCAGATGCCCGCGCGCGTCACGGTGTTGGATCTGATCCCGCGCCGGCCGGCGCAGAGCCGAACGGTTGAATTTGTCACTTCTACCCGCAGCGGGGGAGCAGCGCCTCAGCACGACGGAAGCGAATCGCCACCGCTTGTCGAGGGCGCCGAGAAAGCAGAAACGCAGCTCGACTTCGATCTGCAGACGGCCAAGATCATCACGATTGCCACATACCTAGCCGCATCACGACAGGTGCTCGACGACACGGAGGAGCTGGCGGACTTCATTGATGGCGAACTGCGCGACGAGCTGCTGCTGACCACCGAGAGTCAGGTGATGACCGGCACCGGCGTGGGCGAGAACATCGAAGGTCTGATGATGGTGGCCACGCCGCTTGGGGTGGTTCCCACCGGTACCGGTCCGAACGCGATGCTGCGTCGAGCGATCACGAAGGTACAGGTTGCGCGTGGCGTGCCGTCCGGCATCGTGGTGCACCCGGTTGGGTTGGAGGAGCTGGAACTCGAGGAAGACAACGAGGGTCGCTTCTTGGCGAGCTATGTCGTCGCTGCCGACGGCCGCACGATCGCATGGCGCGTGCCGGTGGTCTTGTCAAACGCCATCGGTCAGGACGACTTCCTGGTCGGTGACTTCCAGCGCGCCGCACGCATCTGGGATCGCCAGGATGCCACCGTCCAGGTGGCCCTGCAGCACAAGGACTTCTTCACCCGCAACCTGGTCGCGATCCTGGCCGAGCAGCGCATCGGCATGTCCGTTCCGCGTCCGAACCTGCTGATCAAGGGGACGTTCTGATGGACAAGCGACAGATGCCGAAGGTGAACCTGGAAGCGTTGCGGGCGGCCGCCCCACGCTTCCAGCCGATGGGGGCAGGGCAGCTCGTCCTACTGAGCTGTCAGCAGCGTCTGCAGGAGGGCGAGATGCCGACCGCGAAGGGCTTCGAGCACTTCCTGCGTGAACTCGGATTCAGCCGCACGCAGGCCTCCTGCATCGTCAACAAGGGCTTCACCGCCCTGAAGGAGTTGCAGGAGACTGAGCAGATGGCGTTTGCAGATCTGCAGACGCTGCTCAAGGATCTGCGCGACGTTTCGATGCCGCACTGATGGCGGCAAAGAATAGGGCCAGGGTTGAAGGTCTGCGAGAACTGGGCGCAGCCTTCAAGGAGCTCGCCGCCGACGTGCAAAGACGCGTTGCCCGCCAGGCGACGGCCGCCGGCGCCGAAGTGATCAAGGATCTTGCCGTCCGCAAGGTGCCGGTCTCCAGTCCCATCGACACGCCTGGGATACCGCCAGGTGGTTCGCTGAGAGACCTCATCTACATCCGCCGTCAGAAACACACGCGCCTGACATCGCAGCACGTCGTGACGATCCGCAACCGCGGCAAGAAGGTGCCGAAAGACAAGCGGCCGTATCAGATCGGTGTCTACAACGAGTTTGGCACTGTGCAGATGAGCCCACAGCCGTTCATGCGTCCGGCCTTCGATGGAGGCAAGCAGACTGCGACGGAAGCGATCAGAGCGCGCCTGAAAGCCCGTATCGACAAGGCCAACAAGAAAGTCCAGAAACGCGCTCGCGCGCGATAGGAGAGGTAAATGGCAGCGGGAATGCTCGATGTTCTCTTGGGTCTGGACGCAGTTGAGTTCACTTCCGGTCTGACGAAGGCCGAGTACGACGCGAAGCGATTCCGGGAAAGGATGGAGCGCGAATTCGCCGCGGTGGGAAAGTTCGCCAGGATTGGGTTTGCCGGCGCGGCGGCTGGCGCGGCGCTGCTGACGAAGGCGGGGATTGACGCCGCCGATCATCTGAACGACCTGTCGCGGGCGACCGGCGTGGTCGTCGAGGACCTGGGCGGGATCGGCTTTGCGGCGTCGCAGGCCGGCTCGGACCTGGACGGTGTGGCCAACGCATTCGGCAAGTTCAATCTGCGGATTGCAGAGGCAGCGCGTGGCGAGAAAGAGGCGTCCGAGGCCTTCCGTGCCATGGGAATTTCGATCAAGGATGCAGCCGGCGTGACGCGGTCTGCCGACGTCGTCTTCAAGGATGTCGCCACGGCCATCGCGAGCTACGGTGATGGCCCAAAGACGGCTGCCCTGGCGAATACGGTCTTTGGCAGGTCCTACCAAGCGCTATTGCCACTGCTCGCCGACGGCGGCAAGGCACTGCAGGACAACATCGACTACTACAAACGGTTCGGCGGCGTCACGACCGAGACTGCGCAGGCGGCCGATCAGTTCAATGACACGCTCGGCAAGTTCCATCTCGTCACCGGGCAGCTGGGGCGCAATCTCACAGTACAGCTGCTGCCGCCTCTGCAGGCTGTCACTGACGAACTGCTGCGCATCGCCGAGGCGTCGCGTGCCTTCGACAATCTAGCGAAGACAGGCCGCGTCGCATTCGAGACAATCGCCGTGCTGGGCGCCAACGTCAAGTTCACATTCGAGGGCGTGGGCCGCGAGATTGCTACGACCGTCGCGTCGATGGAGAAACTCACGAGGCTGGACTTCGCTGGAGCCGTCCAGATCCAGCAGTGGGCGCGCGAGGCAGACCAGCAGGCGCGCCGGGATCTCGACGCTCTAGAGAAGCGGATTCTGGGACTCGCTGCTGGTGACTCCCTGGCGATCAGGGTGGGAGTCGTCAATCCTGATCGCGCGCTGGAGCGCCTTGCGCGGCCTGCATATGCTGCACCGAGCCTCGCTGGACCGGAGGTTAAGCGGCAGAAGGAAACGATCGACGAAAACACGCAGGCCTATGCCCGCTTCGTCGAGACGCTCGCCGCTGGGCTCGATGCCGTCGAGCAGTTCTCGAAGGTGCAGGAAGTCACGCGGATGATCGAGCAGTCCCGCTTCGGGGCGCTTATTCCGCAGCAGAGGGAACTGTTGCTACTGCTGGCGCAGCAGATCGACGCACAGGACGAGTACGGTAGGAAGGTTGCGCACAACGCTGAGCAGGCTGGGCGGGTATTGGCCGAGGCCGAGCGGTTCCAAGCCAACATCGATCGCCTGACTGGTCGCAACGCCATCAAGGAGCAGGAGCGGGCGATCCGAGATCTCAACCTTGCGTTCGAGACTCGGCAGATCAATTTCGTCGAATACATGCTGGGCATTTCGAACGCGACCGATGGGGCCTTCAGCTCCATCCGGAAGACGAACGAGGCGGCCGAGCAGCTCGCGCTGACATTCTCGTCTTCCATCGGGGCATTCATCGAGAACGGCGGCGGCGTCCGCGATTTCTTCGATTCGCTGATGCAGGACCTGGCGAAGCTCACGACGCAACTGCTCATCACGAAGCCGCTGGCCGAGGGGCTGGCCGAGGCCTTTGGCGGAGAGAAGGCAGTGAGTTCCGGCGGCATGCAGATCGCCAACTTCGCGAACATCGGGAAGGAGTTCCTGAAGAATTTCCTGGACGGCTTCGGCGGCGCCAAGGCGCTTGGTGGTCCAGTTGATGCTGGCCAAGCCTACCTGGTCGGCGAGCAGGGGCCCGAACTGTTCGTGCCGCGCGGCGCCGGCCGGATCGTGCCGAACAACGAAGTCACGCGCGGCCGCTCGCTGAGCGTTGTCAACAACTTCACGCTCGTCGGTGAGGTAAGCCGCGCCACGCAGAACCAGCTGGCGGCGCGCAACGCCGAGTCGCTGAACCGCGCCAATGTCCGGATGAACTGACCAGGCAACAAAATGGCCCGCCGAAGCGGGCCTTGGACTGGGCAGAACGCGATCTAGCCCTGAGCGGGCTGAGCATCAGCGTGGGCGCTCAGCGCCTGCCTGCAAGTGTGCAGGATCATGCAGTAACCGTACTTAGCTTCATCGCCGAGGATGACCCCTTCGTGGGGCGTAATGGCGGCAAGGAAGTCGAGTACGGCGGCAACCGCTTGCATCGTCTGCCGCGGATTCTCGTCGTAGAGCGGGTTATCGGGTGCCGCAGGAGCGGCGCTTCTGGGGCTGCTAGTCTTTCTGGCCATCATTCACCTCGTAGTGGGTGGGTGGGGGAAGTCCTGGGGCGCACGGTGCCAGCCGTGCGGTCCCTGGGCAATGCGCTGCTACGGCTCTATAGCCTCCTTCAGCAGCCTTCGAAACCACGCGGCCCCGCCAAGACGGCGGAACTTCGCGACCTCTCCTTTCGTAGCACGAATACGGATGAAGTCCTGTCTCACTTGTGAGATAGGCTTCTTGGGTCTTCCGACGCGCGCCATACAAATATCGTTTCACGAAAATAAAGGGCTATCAAGTCCAGCCGACGGACGGTGTATTCTGGCGTCCTTCGTTGCCTGTTGGTGGGCGGGCGTCACTGCAAATCCGTGTACGCCGGTTCGATTCCGACCCCCGCCTCCAGTCTTGCCGCGCCGCACGCACGCAACCGCGTGTTTGCGGCGCCGGTCCGATGAACTGTTAGGCTTTGTCTGCCTTGTTGCGAGCCTTTCCCCGCCGCCGCGGTGGTGAAACTGGTAGACACAGCGGACTTAAAATCCGCCGCAAGCGAAAGCGCGCATGTCGGTTCGATTCCGACCCGCGGCACCAATGCGATGATGAAAGTCTTCAACCTGGGTTGTGACAACGAGCATGCCTTCGAGGGCTGGTTCGCTTCGGCGGACGAGTTCGAGAGGCAGGTGAGCGGCCGCATGGTCGAGTGCCCGGTGTGCGGCAGCCATGCGGTGCGCAAGCTGCTGTCGGCGCCGCGTATCAATACCGGTGCCGCCGAACGCCCGGATTCAGGCGAACGCCCGGATTCAGGCGAGCGCCCGGATTCAGGCGAGCGCCGACCCGTCGCAATGCCCAACGACGCGGCCATGCAGACGATGCTGATGAAAATGGCCCGTCACATCCAGGCCAATAGCGAGGACGTGGGCGAGCGCTTTCCCGATGAGGCGCGCCGCATCCACTACGACGAGGCGCCGAAGCGCTCGATCCGCGGCCTGGCGTCGCGCGACGAGGCAGCCGAACTCGCCGACGAGGGCATCGAGATCATGCCCGTGCCCTTCGGCGAACTGCTGAAGAAGTCGGTGCAGTAGCGCGGCCGCGGCGGCCTTTCGCCGGAATGACCTGCATCACGCACGTTGTGCGGCGCGGTTTTCCCACGGAGTGCGCATGTCGTAGTCCGCCGCTAGCGCGGTCAATTCCGAAAGAACGGAATCGGGGAGCGACAGACCCAGATCACGGTTCAACGCGTCGTTCCGAGCCTCGATCTCTCCCGGATAGAAAATTTCGCTGCTGCCCTCGGCCAGCGTTCCGGCTTTCAGGCCTTCGATCAATCGCTCCATGCGGCGGTTGAACTCCGGCATGGGCAGGAACCGGCGGATGTCCAGGACGATCATCAGGTGGCCGGCACCGCTGCGTCGTTCGGACTGGTAGGGTCCATGCACGTCACTGCCGAAGGCGCTGCCGCTCAGCACGCCCGACAGCATGTCCATCACCACCGAGATGGCGTAGCCCTTGTGCTCGGCCATCGGTTGTATCAGGCCGTGGATCGCGGTTTCCGGATCAGTAGTGGGCACTCCGTTCGCATCGAGTGCCCAGCCCGGCGGAATGGGCTCGCCGCGCTGCAGGGCGAGGTAGATCTTGCCTCTGGCGACGCCGGTGTTTGCTACGTCCAGTACCAGCGGCGCATGGCGACCGGCGGGGCTGGCCCACGACCAGGGGTTGTTTCCGATGAGGCGCTCGCGGCCGCCCCAGGGCGCCATCGATGGACTCGCATTCGTCGACAGGAATGCGATGCAGTCGCTGTGGGCGGCCATCAGCGTGTAGTACATCGCCACGCCAAAGTGGTTCGAGTTGCGAACGGCGACGGCGGCGATCCCGTGCTGCTTGGCGCGGCTGATGGCTTCGTGCGCAGCGGCCGCAGCCACGACGGGGCCCATCGCGTCATGGCCATCGATGACGGCGATTGCTCCCGCGTCGACGACGACCTCTGGACCGGCATCGCTGCGGCACACCGCCGAACGCAGGCGTGCCACGTACCAAGACAGTCGTAGGACGCCATGCGACTGGTGGCCCCACAGGTCCGCCTGTACAAGGGTGTCGGCGCACAGCCGCGCGTCCGCGGGCGGAACGCCGAGACGTTCGTAGATCGTCGTCGCGAAGTCGCGGAGACGATCGGCCGGAATGCGCTGATTCGTCATGTTGATAACTGTGCCCCTTGGCTGTGTCACGCCGGCCGGAGCGGCGTGCATCGCCGCCCGGCGCGCGTACGTCGACGGATGGGTGAGCGCTTCAGGCAGCCTTGCGGTCGACCACCTGCGAGCCGGCGGCCAGCGTATAGCGTGTGAATGCCGGCTGCACGGCCGGCAGCGCCGCCACCTCGATCACGCCCAGCGCGGGCTGCATCACGATCGTCGCGACAGTCGCACTACGCGTCGGCCGGCCGAAATCCTGACGCGGCGGACGGCAGACGGACCATGGGCTCTGATAATCGTCCAGCAGTGCGTGCTTGACGTCGTCCGCCGTGATCCGGCCGACGTGCGGGAGCAGCAGCTCGCGCACGCGCGTGTGCCGGTACAGTGTGCAGGGCGACAGCGCCACACCCGTGTCCTTGAGCTTGCCCAGCGCGACGGGGCTCAGCCAGTGGTTGGAATGCACCAGCAGGCCGCGCTCGTCGGCCTCGATGGTGAAGGTTTCGTCCGGCGCGCACTCGAAGTTCAGGACGATGCCGTCGCGGTGGCTGACCGCCATGTTGTTGGAGCCGGACTTGGGCGTCGCATAAACGGCGTGCATCGCGATGGCGAGATGTGCCGATTCCAGCGCCCTGCGGCGGATGAAAGGCAGCGGCACGCCGATCTGCGAATAGTCGCGGTTGCACTCGAGGTTGTTGCCGGTGATGGCGATGCCGGCTGCGTTCAGGCCGGAACGCGCCAGCATGCCAGCTTCCGTGAATGTCAGGAAGTCCGGCCCGTCGTCGCGCAGCACGCGCAGAACGACGCCGGTGTCCACGCACTCTTCCTTCCAATCCCAGTTCTGCGCATGGATCAGCTGCCCGTCGCGCGTCGCGGCCGGCAGCACGGTCACCGAAGTGCAGCCGTCGGGCACATCCGCGGCCAGCTTTTTCTGCAGGTCCGGCCGCTGCGCGATCTTCATGATCTCGGTGCGTGCGTTCAGCAGGAATACGTCGTCAAAGGCGACGTCGGCACCTTCCGCGATGCCGCGCATCTCCTGCACGTAGTGCTGGCCGTAGGATTCGGCCATCGGCAGGTACTTCCGGACGACGGCGGCGATGCCGGCGTCGCTCAGCGAAAGCTTCCGTACCTGCTCCTTGTAATGCGCTATCGATGCGCGGATGCGTGTGGCGGCCTGGCGCCCGTACGCGTGCCCGCGCTCCAGTGGAGTGCCGGAGATCTCGATCAGGGGAAACGGTGTCATCGGTGAGGTGGACATGGGGATTCGCTGCGGCTGACTGACCGCGTAAAGGGGGCTGCCGGATCAGGGCCGGCGGATTCGCAGTCCATCGGTTTATGCACCGATGGGTCTGATGGCCAGATCGCCGCGATAGAGCGTTCGGCTCAGCACCTCGCTGTGTGCAAGATATGGATTAGCCTCGGGCTTCCTGCCGGATCTGACGGTGTGTGCAGCCAGTTCGCTTCCGTTCATGAAGCGCACGCCCGGCTGCCCTGCGATGTGAGCGAGCAACTCCTCGAGTGCGGCGATGCGGGCCGCACGGCTCGTTCCTATATCGCCCCGCAGGTGCAGCGTCAGCGGCACGAGGCAGCCCGCCCGGTACAGTGCCTCGAACTCCTCAGCCCAGATCTTCAGCACGCGTGCGTGGGTGTGCCGCGCCGAATAGGGGAAGGAATCGTCGAGCGACGACACCGTAGGAACTTCGACGATCGTTGCCGACCCGCCGGCGGAAAATACGTACGGATGGTCGTCGTCCTGGAACGAAGAGTCGTAGGTGAAGCCCAAGTGTGCGAGGTGGTCCAGCGTACGTGGCCCGACTTCTCCCGCAGCGGCACGAAACCCCGCGGGATGCACGCCGGCGATCTCCGCCAGCGTATCGCGGCCGCGCTGCAGCGCATGGAACTCCGAGTCTCCCAGCGTCGTCAGCGGTGCCAGGTCCGCGCCACGGGACGCGATCTCGTGCCCGGCGTCACGGATCTCGCGTATCGCATCGACGTGCCGCATCGCATCGCTGGCCGTGATGAACACGGTTGCCCGGATGCCGCGCCGCTGCAGCATGTGCAGCAGCCGCGGCAGTCCGGCGCGTACGCCGTACCGTCCGTACGAGAACCGACCGAACAACCGGTCTTCGGTCGTCGACTTCAGGTCGTAGGACTCGGCGTCGAAGTTCAGCGATACGAAGACCACGCAACGAACACCATCCGGCCAGCGGAAGTCCGTCATGGGATCCTCGCTTCCTCGAGGTGCGGCAGTCCCCGCTCGCACAGGCGGGCGAACTCCATCGCACTGAAGAAGCGCACGCCGTCGTGCTGCTTCATGTACTCGATGAACTGCTCCAGTATCCGGGTGCGCACCGGCGTTCCCGATCCCCATCCCGATCTGGGATGCACGCACAGCACGAGGAAGCGGTCCGCGTCGTAGATGGCATCGAACTCCGACTTCCATTGCGCTAGCACCTCGGAGGGCGGCGTGTGGCTGAACTTGTAGAACGGGAAGTCGTCGAGGCTGTACGTGTTGTTGGGCAGTTCGATGATCCAGTCATCGGGGTGCGAACCGAAACGCAGCCGGTAGGGCAGATCGTAGTCCTTGTCGCTGGAGTCGTAGACGTAGCCCATGGACTTGAGCACGCGCATCGTGGTCGCGGTCTTGCGGCCCGACGGCGAACGCCAGCCCAGCACCGGCTTGCCTGTCAGCTCCCGCAGTACGCGGTCGGTCCGCTGCAGCAGCTCGGTTTCCTCGGCCGCCTCCAGGTCCCACGCTTCGTGCAGATAGCCATGGGCGGCGACCTCGAATCCTGCCCGGTCGATCGCCTGCACCACGTCGGGATGGCATTCGGCGTCGTAGCCGGGGACGAAGAACGTGCACGGTACGCCTTGCCGGTGCAGCATTTCGATGTGGCGCGGAATGCCGCAGCGCGCCGAATAGCGGCCCCATGAGTGCGTGCCCAGCGGCGCGATGCCGCGGCCCACTTCATGGCTGGGCCCGTCGAAGTCCACGCCCAGCGTGACCGCGCAGCGCAGTTCTTCCGGAAGCCTCGTACGCTCGATGCCGGCCGTCGTCATGGTGTCACAGCAGGCGCGTGCTCTCGGCGATGGCGCTCAGCTCGTCCTCCGCCGCATCGACCGCCAGCGTCTTGTTGTGGACCTTGGTGCGGCGCGCGCCTTCCAGGTGTTCCTTCAGAAGCGCGACGGCATGCGCGATCCGGGTGTGCTCCAGCGCGTCGATGATCTCCAGATGCTGCTCGGCCTGCACGCGCCTCGCGCCGCGCCTGGCCGCGGCGCGGTACTCGATCAGTCTGCGCTGCTGGTTGATGCGCCTGATGGCTTGGACGATGAACCGGTTGTTCGACCAGACGGCCAGCGTCTCGTGGAAGCGGCTGTTCGATTCGAACAGCTCGATGGCCGACATGCTGCGGTAACCGCCGTTGACGATGCTCTGCTGCTCGCGGCGCAGCTCGGCGAGCTGCTTCGCATCGACACGGAACGATGCACCGGCGACACCGGCCGGCTCGATGATGCGCCGGAACAGATAACTCTCTTCGTAGGCTTCGGCGGAGTCGATCATCGGCAGGAAGCACCAGCCGTGTCCGACGCGCTGCTCGATCCAGCCTTCCTGGCTGATGCGGCCCAGCACGTCGCGCAGCGTGCTGCGCGCCACGCCGAAGCGGCGCATCAGCTCGGCCTCGTTGACTTCGTCGGGCAGCGCGCGTGCCAGTCGCTGCTCGGCGATCCTGAGGTATAGCGGGTCGTCCGGCAAGGAGTACAGCGCCTGCGCGACTTCCGACCACTCGTCGGCGTTGCGCTGCAGGAAGTAGCCGCGATGGGCGTCGCGCTCGACGAGGCCGAGCGTGGCAAGATACCGCAGCGCTGTCTGCACGGGCGAGCGCGAGGTCCCGATCTCCTGCGCCAGCGCCACTTCGGGCAGGTGATCGCCGATGCGCTTGCGTTCGCGCCGCACGATGGCGACGATCTGCCGGGCCACGCGTGCCTGCAGGGATGAAAGCTGTGTCGTCAAGTCCGTGTTTCCAGAATGGCGATCCCGTTCATGCCGCTTTGCGCGACGCCGCATCCGACAGCCGTACGCACTGCTCGAGCAGAACGTCGAAAGTATCGTGGGACAGCTCGCGGCGGCCGTCCTGGATGTCGTGGACCAGCGCGATCAGCAGATCTATCGCAGGCGTCGGCACGCCTGCCTGTCGGCCGAGTTCGCTGACCTTGCCCATCAGCTCGTCGATCTCGGTACGCCGCTTGCGCACGGCCAGATCGCGCCAGAAGCCGGAATGCTTCTTCGCGCTGTTGCGACGCCGCTGCGACAGCACCGCGATCGATGCGCGCGCTGCGGATTCGGGGCTGTCGGCGGTGAACGCCGCCGGGTCGAAGCCGGTGAAGGGCAGCGGCGCGACGCCGTGCGCACGGGCGACCGCCATGACCTCGCGACCCAACAGGTTGAACACGGGAAACTTTTCCGGGTCCGCGAAGTTGTCGTCCATGCCGTCATTGTTCAGCGACGTTGCGAACAACATTGCGGCGAAGGCGAGCTTGCCCCATAGGAAGCCCCAGATGTTGCCGGTCAGAACTGCGCCGGACTCGAAGATCGTCATCAGACCGTGCATCGACACTGTGCGCTCACGGGGCGGGCCGTCGATCTCGCCGACGACCACTTCGCCGCGGCCACCGTACAGAATCCTTCCGGGTCCGAGCCAGTCCGCGCCGAAATTGACGAAGCAGCCCATGGTCCGCTGCGGTCCCGCGCGCTGCGCGATCGCGATTTCGTTCAGTCCGTTCTGCGCGGATAGTACGTAGCCGTCCTCGGCCAGGTGGGGCAGCAATTCGTCGAGCGCGGCCTGGGTGTTGTGCGCTTTCACCGCCAGCACGATGCGGCGGTATACGCTCGACAGCTCGCCGGGCACGACGGCGTCGATGCGTTGCGTGAAGTTGTCCAGATTGCCTTCGATGCTCAGGCCCGAAGTGCGGCACACCTCGACGTGTTCGGCCACCACGTCGACCAGCATCACCGGAACGCCCGCCCGCGCCCAGTAGGCAGCGAGCGTGCCGCCGATCGCGCCGCCGCCCCAGACGACAAGGAGTTCGTCCTTCGATTCAGTCATCGTTCGTGAAGCCGCTATTGCTCGAGCTTGATGTTGGCGTCCTTGATGACCTTCGACCACTTCGCGCGCTGCCCGGCCACGTACGCCTCGAACTCCTTCGGCGGCAACGACGTGACCTCGAAGCCGCGCGCACGCATCTCCGCCATCAGCTCAGGCTGTTGCCATGCCTTGGCCACCGCTGCGGAAAGCTTGGCGACGATGCCCGGATCGGTACCGGCCGGCATGAAAAGGCCCGACCAGCTGCTGGCTTCGAATCCGGGATAGCCAGCCTCGGCGATGGTCGGCACGTTGGGCAGCGCGTGCGAGCGCTCGTCGCCGGTGACGACGATGGGACGCAGCTTCCCGCCGTTGATCAGCGGTGTCTGTGCGACCACCGAAGTCACGACGAAGTCCAGCCGGCCGGCGATGACGTCGTTCAGCGAGACCGGCACGCTGTTGTAGGGAATGGGGACGGCCGGAATGTTGACGTCGTGCTTGAGCTTCTCGAAGAACAGATGACCCGCGTCGCCGACGGCGGGAACGCCATAGCTGAGCTTGCCGGGGTTCGCCTTCGCGTACTGGACCAGTTCCGCGAGCGTCTTGAACGGCGAGTTCACCGGCACGGTCATCACGGTGTTGGTCTTGGTCAGCACCGTCACCGGAGCGAAGTCTTTTTCAGGATCGTAGGGCAGCGACGGATACAGGAACTGGTTCACGGCCTGCGTGCCGATCGAACCCACCAGCACCGTATAGCCGTCGGGCGCGGACCGCGCGACGTACTGCGCGCCGATGGAACCCTGTGCGCCGGGTCGGTTCTCCACGATGAAAGGCTGCCCGTGCATCTGTTCGAGCGCCTTCGTGAGGAATCGCGCGACGATGTCGGTGCCGCCGCCGGCAGCGAACGGTACGACAAACTTGACGGGACGCGTCGGCCACTGGTCCGCCGTATCTCCTTTGCCTTGGGCGACGGCAGGCGTCGCGCACGCAAGGGCCAGGACAGCGGTGGCCGTCAGACGACCAGCGACGTGCATCAGGGAGCGGGACAGGTTCATGGCGGGCCTCTCGATTCGGTGAGGGCGCGTCGCCTGGGGAGCGGCGGCGGCGGATCAAGCGTTGCTAGATTGCATTTTGTGATCACATTAAGCAATCCGTCAACCCCTCGCTTGCACGCGATCGGGCCAGCCGCAATGCGGCCAGCCGTCCGGGCAGTACCTGGACGGGAGATCTGAATTTCGCGAGAAATGCGCTGCCGGCGGTCGCGGCTGCGCTAGCGTCAGCGCCTCTCGTACTGCGTGGCGCCGAACAGGATGTCGCGCTCTTTGTCCGTGCGGACGGGCTTGCGACGGTCCGCCAGCACCTGGACACCGCGCTGCACCGCAGGGCGGGCGTCGATGGCCTCGTACCAGCGTTTCACGTTCGGAAACTCCGCGAGGTCCACGCCCTGGTTCGCGTACGAGCGCGTCCACGGGAAGGTCGCGATGTCGGCGATCGAATAGTCGCCGGCGATGTACTCGGTCTGGCCGAGCTTGCGGTCCATCACGCCGTACAGCCGCTTCGCCTCGTTGGTGTAGCGGTTGATCGCGTATTCGACCTTCTCCGGCGCATAGGTGCGGAAGTGGTGCGCCTGCCCGAACATCGGTCCGACGCCGCCCATCTGGAACATCAGCCACTGCAGCACGTCGTACCGGCCGCGCACGTCCGTCGGCAAGAAGCGACCGGTCTTGGCTGCGAGATACAGCAGGATCGCGCCGGACTCGAACAGCGACATCGGCTTGCCGTCGGGACCGTCGCTGTCGACGATCGCCGGGATCTTGTTGTTGGGGCTGATCTTCAGGAACTCGGGCTTGAACTGGTCGCCGGCGCCGATGTCGATGGCGTGCACGTTGTACGGCAGCGCGCACTCCTCGAGCATGATGTGGACCTTGTGGCCGTTGGGCGTCGCCCACGTGTAGACGTCGATCATTCGTTGGATCCTCAGTGTCTGGGGGGTAGAGGTACGTGCTTGGCGATCTCCAGCTTGGCGATCGCGTTGCGATGCACCTCGTCGGGGCCGTCGGCCAGCCGCAGCGTGCGCGCCAGCGTGTAGGCGTAGGCGACCGGGAAGTCGTCGCACATGCCGCCGCCGCCGTGCGCCTGTATCGCCCAGTCCAGCACGGTGCAGGCGACATTGGGCGCGACCACCTTGATCATCGCGATCTCGGCTTTCGCTGCCTTGTTGCCGACGGTGTCCATCATCCACGCCGCCTTCAGCGTCAGCAGCCGCGCCTGATCGATCAGGCAGCGCGCCTCGGCGATGCGCTCCTGCCACACGCCCTGGCGCGCGATGGGGCCGCCGAAGGCCGTGCGGCTCGCGAGCCGCTTGCACATCAGTTCCAGCGCGCGCTCGGCCAGGCCCAGGCAGCGCATGCAGTGGTGGATGCGGCCCGGCCCCAACCGGCCCTGCGCGATCTCGAAGCCGCGGCCTTCGCCCAGCAGGATGTTGTCGGCCGGCACGCGCACGTTGTCGAACAGCGTCTCCATGTGACCGTGCGGCGCATCGTCGTAACCGAACACGTTCAGCGGCCGCTCCACCGACAGGCCCGGCGTGTCGGCCGGCACCAGGATCATCGACTGCTGCTGATGCTTCGGCGCATCGGGATCGGTCTTGCCCATGACGATGTAGATGCGGCATCGGGGATCTCCCGCTCCCGACGTCCACCACTTGCGGCCGTTGATCACATACGTGTCGCCGTCGCGCTTCATCGACGTCTGGATGTTGGTGGCGTCGCTGGACGCGACCTCGGGCTCGGTCATCGCGAAGGCCGACCGGATCTCGCCGGCGAGCAGCGGCTTCAGCCATTGCTCCTTCTGCGCCGGCGAACCGTAGCGCTCCAGCGTCTCCATGTTGCCGGTGTCGGGCGCATTGCAGTTGAACACCTCTGACGCCCAGGGCACGCGTCCCATGATTTCGGCGAGGGGCGCGTAGTCCAGGTTGGTCAGTCCCGCGCCGTGAGGCGAATCCGGCAGGAACAGGTTCCACAGCCCGGCGGCGCGCGCCTTCGGCTTCAGTTCCTCGACGATGCGCGTCGGCGTCCAGCGCGCACCGCGGCGCGTGTTCTCCTCGACCTCCTCGTGGAAGCGCCGCTCCACCGGATAGACGTGTTCGTTCATGAAGGCCGTGACGCGCTCGCGCAGATCCTGCGCACGGCTCGAATATTGAAAGTCCATGGTCGCTCCCTTCTGCGGTCAGGATAGCGCAGCGCGGTTGTAGGCATGGTTGTAGGCAATTGAGGCCCCGCGTAGAGTCCGGTGCAGGAGGATGGATGAAGGCCATACAGTGCGTGGAGTGGGGCGGCCCCGAGCGCCTGGTGCTGGCGGAGGTGCCGCAGCCGCAGCCCAAGTCAGGTGAGGTGCGCGTGCGCGTCGAAGCGGCCGGCGTGAACTTCCCAGACGCGCTGATCGTGCAGAAGAAGTATCAGGTGCAGCCGTCGCTGCCATTCACGCCGGGCACCGAGGTGGCTGGCACCGTCGATGCGGTGGGCGAGGGCGTGCGCGGGTTCGCGGCCGGTGACCGGGTGGCCGCATTCGTGGGCACCGGCGGCTTCGCCGAATATGTGTGCGCGCCGGTTGCGATGACGCTGCCGCTGCCGATGGAGGTGTCCACCGAGCATGCGGCGGTTTTCACGCTGACCTACGCGACGTCGCACCACGCGCTGTTCGACCGCGGTGGCCTGAAGGCCGGCGAGACGCTGGTGGTGCTGGGCGCCGGCGGCGGTGTGGGTCTTGCGGCCGTAGAACTGGGCCGCATCGCCGGTGCGCGCGTCATCGCGGCTGCATCCAGCGGTGCCAAGCTCACGGCAGCGCGTGCGCACGGTGCCGACGAACTCATCAACTACGCAACCGGCGATCTGCGCGACGCCATCAAGGCGGCGACCGACGGCAAGGGTGCCGACGTCATCTACGACCCGGTGGGTGGCGCGCTGACCGATGCAGCCGCGCGCAGCCTCGCGTGGCGTGGCCGACTGCTGATCGTGGGCTTTGCTGACGGCGCGATACCGGCGATCGCCGCCAACTGGCTGCTGATCAAGGGCTCGTCGGCAGTGGGCGTGTTCTGGGGCGAGTTCGCGCGGCGCGAGCCGAAAGCGAACCAGGCGATGCTCACCGAGCTCTACACCTGGCTTGCGCAGGGCCGGTTGAAGCCGCACGTATCGCAGCGCTACGCGCTGGCGGATGCGCCGCGCGCGCTGGAAGCGCTGCTGCAGCGGCGGGCGGTCGGTAAATTGGTGGTTACTCCCTGAAGGGCGGAAGGAGACGAAAATGCTCAGGCGCATAGCCGCATCGCTGCTGATCTGTTGCCTGGCTGGTGCGACGCTGTCTGCGGAGCGCGCCATCGAGAAGTCCGTGGTCGTGGACGCGACGCTCGATCAGGCGTGGGACAGCTGGACGACGCGTGAAGGCATCGTCAGCTTCTTCGCACCCGACGCAAGAATCGAACCGCGGGTCGGCGGCGCATTCCACATCTACATCGATCCACTGGCCGAGCATGGCAGCAAGGGCGCCGACGACATGCGCTACATGGCGCTGCAGCCGAAGAGAATGCTGTCCTTCGACTGGAACGCGCCGCCGCACCTGCCGGCAGCGCGCGCGCAGCGCACCTTCGTGATCCTGCGCTTCGAGCCGGTCGGCGACAAACAGACGCGTGTGACGCTGCATCACACGGGCTGGGGCGATGGCGGCGAATGGGACCAGGCCTATGCGTACTTCGACAAGGCGTGGGGCGGCGTGCTGGCCAACCTGCAGAAGCGCTGGAAGGAAGGCCCGCAGGACTGGACCGAGTGGATGAACCAGCTGCGCAAGTGGCGCGAGCAGGCCGCGCAGAAGAAATGAAGGGTGACGACCATGCAGGAAGCCGACGGCCCCATCGAACTTGCGATTCCCGCGCGCGACCGCGACTTGGGCGGCTTCAGTGTCGGGCGCGTGCTGCCGGCCGCGCAGCGCCGCATGGTCGGGCCGTTCATCTTTCTCGACCACATGGGCCCGCTGCAACTGACGCCGCCCGTGCCGCGGCACGCGGACGTGCGGCCGCATCCGCACATCGGGCTGGCGACGGTCACGTACCTGCTCGACGGCGAGCTGACGCACCGCGATTCGCTGGGGGTCGAACAGGTGATACGGCCCGGCGAGGTGAACTGGATGACGGCCGGCGGCGGCATCAGCCACTCCGAGCGCTTCGACGGCATGCGCGCGCAGGGTGGCCGCATGCACGGCATGCAGGCCTGGGTCGCGCTGCCCGAAGCGCACGAGGAAGACGCGCCGGCCTTCGAGCACTATGGCGACGCTGACCTGCGCGACGTCACCGGCGACGGCTGGACGCTGCGCCTGATCGCCGGCAGCGGCTGGGGTGCTGCGAGCGGCGTAAGCACGCTGTCGCCGCTGTTCTACGCGCACGTCGAGCTGCAGGCCGGGGCGTCCATCGAGCTGCCGCGTGATGTTCCCGAACGCGCGGCTTACGTGCTCAGCGGCGGTCTGGACGTGGATGGCGAAAGCTTCGAAGCGCGCACGATGGTCGTCGTCGCTCCCCGCAGGCATCCGCGGCTGACGGCGCGCGGGCCGACCACGCTGATGCTGCTGGGCGGCGAGCCGCTGGGCGCGCGCCACATCTGGTGGAACTTCGTGTCGTCGCGCAAGGAGCGCATCGAACAGGCGAAGGCCGACTGGCAGGCGGGCCGCATCGCGCTGCCGCCGGCCGATCACGACGAGTTCATTCCGTTGCCCGCAGGAGCCTAGGCGACGCATGCCATCGACAGGAACAGCCACGCACTGATCGGAGGGAGGGATGTGCCGTTGGATCGCCTACGTGGGTTCGCCGATCGCGCTGGACGAGGTCATCATCAAACCCGCGCGCTCCCTGGTTCAGCAGAGCAAGCACGCCCGTGAGGGTGCGGAGGCGACGAATGGCGATGGCTTCGGCATCGGCTGGTACGGCGAGGCGCCGGAGCCGGGCCTGTTCCGCTCCATCGGTCCCGCCTGGAACGATCGCAATCTGCTTGACGTCGCCAGGCTCACCAAGTCCGGACTGTTCTTCGGCCACATCCGCGCTTCGACGGGTTCGGCGGTGCAGCAGACGAATTGCCATCCGTTCCGCCACGGGCGCTGGCTGTGGATGCACAACGGCCTGATACGTGATTTCGTGCGCATCAAACGCGAATTGATGCTCTCCGTGGATGCCGCGTTGTATCCGTTCATGGAAGGATCGACCGACTCCGAACTGATGTTCTATCTCGCGCTGACCTTCGGATTGCAGGACGATCCGCAGACCGCCGTCGCGCGCATGGTCGGCTACGTGGAAGAGGTCGGGCGGCAGCATGGCATCGAACATCCGATGCAGATGACGGTGGCCACCAGCGACGGCCGGTCGATCTGGGCGTTCCGCTACTCGAGCGAGGGCAGTTCCCGCTCGCTGTACTACTCCTCCGCGGTGCCGACCTTGCGCGAGATGTACCCGGAGGTCGTGCAGTTTGCGGCGGTGTCCGAACATTCGCGCCTGATCGTCTCGGAGCCGCTGGGAGAACTGGCCGGCGTCTGGAATGTGGTGCCCGAATCGAGCTTCGGCGTGGTGAGCGAGCACCGCAGCGAGCTTCTGACTTTCAGGCCTCTGACGTAGCCCGGGGCGACCAACTCTGCAGCGCGTCAGGCATGCTCTTTCGTGCGTCGACCGGCCGAGACCCAGGTTGCGACGAAGGCGGCCACGGCGGCGGTGACCAGCACCCATAGCGCGCGGTCCCAGGCGACGGCCGTGCCCGCCGCCGCGCTGCGGTCCAGCACCCAGCCCACCAGCGGCTGCAGGATGCCGGCGCCGAGGAAGATGCCGGTGTTGACGACAGCGGTGGCGATGCCCGAGTACTGCGGCGGGTTCGCTTCCTTCGCGATGGTCCACGACAGCGTGAAACCGGGAATCAGCAGCCCCATCAGCAGGAACCACGCGAGCGTGGCCGCCAGCGACCACTGCAGGTGCAGCAGCCACGGCAGCCACGACAGCACGTACAGCAGCACCGCGGCGCGCATGACGCCGACGCGGCTGCGCAGCCGGTCCGACAGCACGCCGATGCCTATCGATCCCAGCGCCACGCCCAGCAGCAGCGCGCTGGCGTGCTGCGCGGCGGTCACGCGCGACATCGCATGCACCTGCTGCAGGTAGGGCACCGCCCACAGCCCGGCAAAGGCCAGGAAGCTGCCGCCGACGCCCATGTTCACGACGAACGGCGGCCAGGTCGCCGGGTTGCGCAGCACGCTGACCAGCGCCTCGCGCCAGCGGACGCCGCCGGCTGCGGGCGTCGCCGGTGCGGGGTTCAGAGGCGCGTAACCCAACTGCTCGGGACGGTCGCGCACGCGCAGCCACGTTGCGACCGCGAGCAGCGCCGACAGCGCACCCAGCACGACGAACACCGTGCGCCACGACGCCTGCGTGACTACCCACGCGAGCGGCGCGCCGGCGATCACGGCGCCGAGGTTGCCGGCGAACATCGTCACGCCGTTGAGCGTCGCGAAGCGCTGCGCAGGGAACCAGACGGCAGAGACTTTCAGTATCGAGATGAACGCGACCGACACGCCGATGCCCACCAGCGTGCGGCCCGCGGCTGCTAGTTCCCACGCCGGCGCCAGCGCGAACAGCACCGAGCCCGCAGCGGCGATCGCCGAACCCCACGCCAGCAGCCGCCGCGGACCAACGGTGTCGGCCAGCACGCCCACCGGGATCTGCAGCAGCGTGTACACGTAGAAGTAGGTCGCGGCCAGCGTGCCCAGCACCGCGCCGCTGATGTCGAAGGCGCGCGTCAGCTCGCCGGCGATGGCGGCCGGCGCCGTGCGGTGGAAGAACGACAGAACGAAGCTCGCGAGCGCCAGCCCGAACACGAGGCGGCGCGCGGCGGCGAACGACGTCATCGGTGGCGCGACCGCGGCGGCATCATCGTGGGAACATCATCGCGGCGGTACTACTGCGGCGGCGCGCTGCGGAAGTAGCGCGGCTCCGTGAACAGCGAAGCGATCTCGACCCGCTTGACTTCCGGATGGTCGGGCACCGCATACAGCACCGGCGTCATCACCTCCTCGAACAGGCCCCGGAGGCTGCGCGCGCCGGACTTGTACTCGATCGCCAGATCGGCGATCTCCTCGAACACGCGCGGCGCGACCGCGAGCTCCACGCCTTCGTTGCGCAGCACCGCCTGGAACTGCTTGTAGATGCAGTTGCGCGGCTCGGTCATGATGCGCACCAGCATGTCGCGCGTCAGGTCGCCGAAACGCGCGACCACCGCGAGCCGCCCGGTGAACTCCGGGATCAGCCCGAACTCGACCAGATCGGTAGGCTTCACGCGCGCGTTCAGCCGGGAGAGGATCTTCTGGTTGTCAGTCTCCGACGTCGCGACGAAGCCGTAGCCATGGCTGTGCGACATGATCTCCTCCAGTCCGACGAAGGCGCCGCCGCAGATGAACAGCACGTGCGTGGTGTCGATGTACGCGCCGCTCCTGAGCCGCACGGGCGCGCCTTCCATGATCTTCAGCAGCGCGTGCTGCACGCTCTCGCCGGAGGCGCCGCGGCCGCGCGCGTCGGTGCCGGCGGACAACTTGTCGATCTCGTCAATGAACACGATGCCCTGCTGCGTGCGCGCCAGGTCGCCCGCAGCCTTGTCGTGCAGCCGATCGAGGATCGCCTCTATCTCGTCGTTGACGTAGCGCGACTGCGCGAGCGATGTGGCGTCGGCGGTCACGAACGGCACGTTCAGCAGCCGCGCCAGCGATTCGCACATCAGTGTCTTGCCGGTGCCGGTGGGGCCGACCAGCAGCACGTTGCTCTTGGTGATCTCCACACCTTCCTGCTGGGAGCGCGCGATCTTCTTGTAGTGCGCGTAGACGGCCACCGCCAGCACCTTCTTCGCTTCGTCCTGGCCGACGACGTACTGGTCGAGGTGGTGCACGATCGCCGAGGGCGTCAGTTTTGCGTCCAGCAGTGCCATCGTGTGGCTCCAGGGTTACCTGCTATGCGCGCTGGGCGCGCTGTGCATACGTCCAGCCCAGGCCGGCCAGCATGCGTGCGTTCTTGCCGTGCTGCAAGGCATCGTCTGACGATGCCAGCCCTTCGGTCGCACGCTTGTACACGCCCTGCAGGATCGCGGCGATGCGAAACAGGTTGTAGGCGAGGCAGAAGTTCCAGTTCGATTCCGGAATGGGCGCGCGGCCGGTACGCTGCACGTAGCGGGCGATGTATTCATTCTCGGAAGGAATGCCCAGCGCGGCCAGATCCAGCCCGGCGATGCCGCGGAAGCCACCCGGCGCGATGTGCCAGCTCATGCAGTGGTACGCGAAATCCGCCAGCGGATGCCCCAGCGTCGACAGCTCCCAGTCGAGGATCGCGATGATGCGCGGCTCGGTCGGGTGGAAGATCAGGTTGTCCATGCGGTAGTCGCCGTGCACGACCGTCGTCTCGTCGCCGGGCGGGATGTGCTGCGGCAGCCAGGCCATCAGCTGGTCCATCGCCTCGATGGGTTCGGTCTCGGATGCGCGGTACTGCTTGCTCCAGCGGCCGATCTGCCGCTCGAAGTAGTTGCCGGCGCGGCCGTAGTCGGCAAGTCCGGCGTGCTCGACGTCCACCGAATGCAGTTGCGCGAGCACCCGGTTCATTTCGTCGTAGATCGCGGATCGCTCCGTCGGCGTGAGACCGGGCAGCGACTGCTCCCAGAAGATCCGGCCTTCGACGTGCTGCATCACGTAGAACGCGCGGCCGATGATGTCTTCGTCCTCGACCAGCAGCAGCGCCTGCGGCACTGGAAGCCCCTGGCCCGCCAGCGCGCGCATCACGCGGAACTCGCGTTCGATGGCGTGTGCCGACGGCAGCAGCTTCGCGGCCGGCCCGGGCTTGCTGCGCATGACGTAGCTGCCGCCCGCCGTGTCCAGCCTGTACGTGGGATTCGATTGGCCGCCCTGGAACTTCGTCAGCTGCAGCGGGCCGCGAAAGTCCGGCAGTTCGCGCTCGAGAAAGGCGGCGAGGCGCTCGGTATCCACCGGTGCAGCTGCGGTCATCCGCGCTCTCCTGTCGTGCCGCGGCTCGCGCGCAGCTTCATGTACTGCTGCAGCAG